>SAMEA3387495__coassemble_1120_pt1 | contig 103709 bp, 103 predicted proteins | sample SAMEA3387495__metabat2_high_PE_036 | metagenome-assembled genome bin SAMEA3387495 (sample SAMEA3387495) | Felis catus | biome: Faeces | place: United Kingdom | collected 2012
GCATAATTCTGCAAAAAGTCCGTTGTTTTCTGTGGAAGAACGTGTTAATATATTAAAAAAGGCAACGCGGGACATTCCGAATGTCATCATAAAGCCGTTTAACGGGCTTTCTGTTAACTTTGCAAGGGAGAATGAAGCCCAGGTTATTGTAAGGGGACTGCGTGCAGTCACAGACTTTGAGTATGAACTTCAGATGGCACAGACTAATCGTGTTCTGGCTCCGGATGTGGATACTGTTTTTTTAACAACCAGTCTGGAATATGCATATGTAAGCTCTACGATCATGAAGGAAGTTGCCCGCTTTGGCGGTGACCTGTCTAAATTTGCACCGCCCGAGATCATTCAGGCCTTGCAGGATAAGATGCAGGAAGAAAAAGATAATAAGGAGAATGTACAATGAGCAGCAGAATTGAACAGATTATTGATGATATTGATGAATTTATAGAGAGCTGTAAATTCCAGCCACTGTCTTCAACAAAGATTATTGTAAATAAAGAAGAAATTGATGAGTATTTAAGAGAGCTTCGTTTAAAAACACCAGATGAGATCAAGCGTTATCAGAAGATCATCAGCAATAAGGATGCGATCCTGGAGGATGCACAGTCCAAAGCAGACGCGATCATTGCCGATGCACAGGCGAAAGCACAGGAGCTTGTTACACAGCATGAAATTATGCAGAAAGCATATGCACAGGCAAATGATACGATCAATGCTGCAAATAAGCAGGCACAGGAAATCCTTGACTCTGCAACACAGGATGCAAACAGCATTCGTCTCAGTGCGATTACTTATACAGATGATATGATGGCAAATATCGGTTCTGTACTGAATCAGACACTGGAAGATGCCGGCGGTAAATACAAAGGCTTTATTGATGCCCTTCAGGTATGTCTGGATGTTGTAAATCAGAACCGTCAGGAGCTTGCACCTCAGACTGCCCAGGCGGCTGCCATTACCGGTACTTATCATGATGATACCCAGGAGCAGGATGAGGATGCTCTGTTAGATGACCTGGATGAAAATTAAGCTCAGCAGGGCAGTAATTGCTGTATTGAGACATTTGGCAAAAATATAAGGCGTGACAGAAAGGTTCTGATGAAGAAGACTTTTTGTCTGTGCCAGGATACAGATTCCGCCAAATGCAGTCATACACATGGAGCAGAGATATCTGATTTTGAAGGGCAGACCGGACAGTGCCAGGAAATGAAGGCCGGTTGTCAGTTCCAGTGTGCCAAGAATCAGGTAGCCTGCAGCTGATTCTGTTTTCAGAAAATGTCTGATAAAAGCAGATACAACAGAAAACAGAAGGATATGTCCACCCATTCGGGTGAGTGTTTCAAATCCATTCATAATGGAGGCATCCAGCAGAGTTCCTATTGAACCGATAGCGGATGGCTCCGTTTTTTGGTTTTCAAAATCTGTTTTCTGTGTTGCAGTCACACCTTTCCAGACAAGAAATCGAAAGAGGAGCATTGTGAGGAAGCTTGACAGAAGAAGAATACCATAAACGGTTCCTGTACGGATACTGTCTTTAAGGCATAGATGGATCAGATATGTACGGATAAAGACAGGACTTGCATGGTTGGTAAAAGTCAGAAGATATTCTGCCTCTCTCTTGCTGATACGATTATGAGTGTACATGTCAGAAGTGATTTTGGCGCCCATAGGATATCCGCAGAGCAGACCAAGAGTTAATGCATATGCACCGGGAGCTGTGATTCCAAAAAGAATATTCCACAGATGCTCCAGGGGCGCAAAGATTTTTTCTGCTGTATTTGTACGGATTAAGATTCCAGTGAGTATAATAAAAGGCAGAAGAGTAGGAAGCAGGGTGTTCAGCCACAGATTAAGCCCTTCTTTTGATGCAGAAAGTGCCTCGGTGGGACAGCATACGAAAAAAAACAGCAGCAGGATAATTCCGGTTGGAAATAAAATTCGCTTCATATACAGATTCCGTTTTTTTTAAACTATATGGTCTGTATTAAATAAATATGAAGAATTCTCATGACGAAATGGAGGAAATCGAATATGAGAGCATTGGAAAATTGTGAACCAAAACGAGTTTTTTATTATTTTGAGGAACTTTGTAAGATTCCTCATGGTTCAGGTAATACAAAGCAGATCAGCGATTATCTGGTAAGCTTTGCAAAAGAACACGGACTTGAATATGTTCAGGACGAGATGAATAATGTTGTGATCTACAAACCGGCAACAAAGGGCTATGAAGATGCTCCTGCAGTGATTCTTCAGGGACATATGGACATGGTTTGCGAGAAACGTCCGGATGTAGAACATGATTTTACAAAAGATCCATTGAATATTTCTGTACAGGATGGATATGTGACTGCAAATGGAACAACTCTGGGTGGAGATGATGGTATTGCGGTTGCATATGGACTTGCCCTTTTAGAGAGTGAAGATATTGCACATCCGGCACTTGAGGTGCTGATCACTGTTGATGAGGAAATTGGTCTTCTCGGAGCAGAAGGCATTGATTGCAGCGTATTAAAAGGAAAAAGACTGATCAATCTGGATTCTGAAGCAGAGGGAAGTCTGTGGATCAGCTGTGCAGGCGGCCTTTCCGGTATCAGTACAATTCCCGTACAGAGAGTAGAGGCAGAAGGTCAGAAGGCAGCAGTAAAGATTACAGGACTTATGGGAGGACATTCCGGAGCAGAGATTGACAAAAAACGTGCCAACGCCAATGTTCTGATGGGAAGATTTCTTTACAGTCTCCAGAAAGAAACTGCTTATGAGATTATTTCCCTGGCAGGCGGTCAGAAGGACAATGCCATCACAAGAGAAGCAGATGCAGAACTTCTTGTAGAGGACATAAATGCAGTAAAAGCATGTGCAGAAAAGCTTCAGAAAGGATTCCGGGAAGAATATGCAGGAACAGACGAAAAGATCACAGTTGAAATTACAGATCTTGGCGCTGCCTCTGCAAAAGTTCTTCATCCGACCAGCAGAGAAAAAGTGCTGTTTTTCCTGATGGAAGTTCCATTTGGTATCCAGAAAATGAGCGGAACCATTGATGGACTGGTAGAAACCTCTACCAATATTGGAATTGTAAAACTTGGAGAAGATGAATTCCTGGGAAGTTCCAGTGTCAGAAGTTCTGTTGAAGCAGCAGGAGCAGCTCTTTCCGATAAGATCTGCTATCTGACAGAATTCCTTGGAGGAGAATATACTGTTCAGGGAGCTTATCCTGCATGGGAATACCGCAAAGATTCTCCGCTGAGAGACCGGATGGTTGAGGTTTACGAGGAAATGTATGGAGAAAAACCAAATGTTGTGGCAATCCATGCAGGACTTGAGTGTGGTCTGTTCTACAAGAAAATTGAAGGACTGGACTGTGTTTCCCTTGGACCGAATATGAAAGATATCCATACCTCTGAGGAAATGCTTGATATTGCTTCTACAGAGAGAGTTTGGAAATATCTTGTAAAAGTACTGGAGTATCTGAAAAACTGATCATATTTTCTATATAAAGACAGGCATCTGTTCAGGAAAAAGGGGCAGATGTCTGTTTTTTGCTTCTATAGGAAAACAGTGCATTCTGTGTGAACTTTTCCTGATAAACAAAAAACGTTCCTTGAGGATGCTTGTCTGCGTTGCTTAAAAGAAATGTGCTGTTCTTATGCGGAATATCAGGGCATAAAATAAACTGTGTTTCTGACAGGAGGAAATGAATGAATAAAAACAGATCATATGGAGCAGCTGCAGTTGTGCTGTTTTTTCTGTATATTTTTATTCTTGGTGATCTGGAACACTTGATCAGGGAAAGAAGTAAAGCATCTTTTCTTTCTGATGCATATATGGAAAGCGTGCAGTTCCGAAGACAGAAGGTAACCGTGAAAGATTACGAACAGATCCGTAAAGAGGGAAAGGATAACTGGATCGGCGTTCTTTTGGCCTCTGTTGCCCAGGAAGGGTTTCATGGAAAAAAAACACTGGAAATGCCGGCTAAATTAAAACAATATAAGCCAGAAGAATATCAAAAAATAAGCGCAGTATACAAAGCCATATGGAAAGATGTAAAATTTTTTCCTGTTGCTGCAGAAAAAACTTACTTTGAAAATACCTGGCTGACGGAAAGAGCTTATGGAGGAAAAAGATTTCATGAGGGAACGGATATTTTTGGAGAAACAGATCGTTCCGGCTATTATCCGGTGATCAGTATGACAGATGGAGTGGTTGAGAAAAAGGGATGGCTTCCTTTGGGCGGCAGAAGGATCGGAATACGTTCACCTCATGGAGGATACTTTTATTACGCACATCTTTCTGATTATGAAAAAGATTTTCAGGAAGGCGAAGAGATAAAGGCCGGTGATATTCTGGGATATATGGGAAACACCGGATATGGACCGGAAGGAACAAAAGGACGATTTCCTGTCCATCTCCATATTGGGATCTATATATCCACATCAGAGCAAAAAGAAGTCAGTGTAAATCCTTTTTATCTGCTGAAAATTTTTCGGAAAAATACAAGAAACTATATATATTAATTACATAATCAACAAAAAATGTGCTATAATGAACGGGAGTACAAAGCAATTTCTGTACTCCGGTATTTTCCTGTAAGGAGTGAACGATATGGAAATACAGTTATGGAGAAGTATTTTATGCCCGTATGAGCTTGCCGTCCGGGAATTGACAGTGAAGTTTGAACATATCATAGAGGAACACAGACAGAATGATCTGTATTCTCCTATAGAGCAGGTAAGAGGACGGGTTAAGAGTGTAACCAGCATTCTGGAAAAGATGCAGCGCAAACATATTCCTATGGAACGTATGGAGGAAGAAGTAGAGGATATTGCCGGCATTCGGATCATATGTCAGTTTGAAGAAGATATTGATACAGTTGCTGCCTTGATCCAAAAGCGAAGCGATATGAAGATAAAAAGCGAGAAGAATTATCTGAAACATATCAAACAGAGCGGTTACAGAAGCTATCATTTGATCATTTATTATACAGTAGAGACTGTTGAAGGACCGAAAACATTGCAGGCTGAGATCCAGATCCGTACAATGGCAATGAATTTCTGGGCAACTATTGAGCATTCTCTGCAATATAAATATAAAGGTGAGATGCCTCTTCATGTGGCAGAACGGTTAAGTAAGGCAGCAGATGCCATAATCGCACTGGATCAGGAGATGTCTTCTGTGCGGAATGAGATTATGGATGCACAGAATTCTTCCAGGATGCAGTCGAATCTGGTGAAAGATATTCTTTTAAGTATTGAAAACTTATATAAAATATCAAATAAACGTGAAGTGGAAAAAATCCAGAATGAATTCCTTCGTGTTTTTCAGACAAAGGATCTTCAGCAACTGGAGCGTTTCCACAGACAGCTTGACATTATTGCAGAGGGCTACCGCGCACAGTCAGTAGCATTTTAGGAGCAGATTACATGCATAATTTTTTACCAGTAACAGCAAAGGAAATGAAAAACAGAGGATGGAACCAGGTTGATTTCGTTTATATTACCGGAGATGCCTACGTGGATCATTCTTCTTTTGGCTGTGCCATCATAAGCCGGCTTTTGGAGAGCCGGGGCTATCGGATCGGGATCATATCCCAGCCCGACTGGCGTAAAAAAGAAAGTATCCAGGTGTTTGGGGAACCGCGCCTGGGTTTTCTTGTGACAGCCGGAAATATGGATTCTATGGTGAACCATTATACGGTTTCAAAGAAACATCGGCAGAAGGATGCCTATTCTCCAGGAGGTAAGATGGGTCTCCGACCGGATATGGCAACAGTAGTCTACAGCAATCTGATTCGTCAGACGTATAAAAATACACCGATCATCCTGGGCGGGATCGAAGCAAGTCTCAGAAGACTGGCTCACTACGATTACTGGCAGGATCAGGTGCGCAGAAGCATTCTGCTGGATTCCGGCGCAGATCTGATTTCTTATGGCATGGGTGAGCATTCTATGATCGAGATTGCAGAAGCGCTTGACAGTGGGCTGCCCATCGGAGAGATCACTTATATTCCCGGAACCGTCTATAAAAGTAAGACGCTGGATATGGTATATGATCCAATCATCCTTCCGTCTTATGAGAAAATCCGGGATAATAAAAAAGCATATGCGGACAGTTTTGCGGTTCAGTACAAAAACACAGATCCTTTTACTGCAAAACCCTTGGCTGAAGATTACGGTACCCGGGGGTACGTGATCCAGAATCCCCCTGCAAAACCATTGACGCAGCAGGAAATGGATGATGTTTATGATCTTCCCTTTGCCGGAACCTGGCATCCGATGTATGACAGGCTGGGTGGAATTCCTGCTCTTGAGGAGATCAGGTTCAGTCTTACCAGCAACCGGGGATGCTTTGGAAGCTGCAGTTTTTGTGCACTTACTTTTCATCAGGGACGGATACTGCAGACAAGGAGTCATGATTCTATTATAAAAGAAGCGGTACATATGACAGAGGATCCGGCATTTAAAGGATATATTCATGATGTTGGAGGCCCAACGGCAGATTTTCGCCAGCCTTCCTGTGAGAAACAGCTGACAAAGGGTGTCTGCCAGAATCGTCAGTGTCTTTTTCCGGAGCCGTGTAAAAATCTGACTGCAGATCACAGCGATTATGTAGCGCTTCTTCGTAAGCTTCGCAAGATTCCAAAGGTCAAAAAAGTATTTATCCGTTCAGGGGTGCGTTTTGATTATGTAATGGCAGATAAAAGTCCTGTGTTTTTACAGGAGCTTGTGAAGTACCATATCAGCGGGCAGCTCCGGGTTGCACCGGAACATGTATCCGATCAGGTGCTTCGCTATATGGGCAAGCCATCTCATCAGGTTTATGAGAAATTTTTAAAGGCTTATGAAAAGGAAAATGCAAAAACAGGGCAGAAGCAGTATGCAGTACCATATTTTATGTCTTCTCATCCAGGCTGTACGGTAAAGGATGCGGTGAAGCTTGCTGAGTATGTTCGTGACCTTGGATTTACGCCGGAACAGGTACAGGACTTTTATCCCACACCGTCTACTCTTTCTACCTGTATGTACTATACAGGGATCCATCCTCTTACAGGCGAGAAAGTATATGTTCCAAAAGACCCTCATGAAAAAGCTGTCCAGCGAGCTTTGATGCAGTATAAAAATCCTGCAAACAGAGTTCTTGTACTGGAGGGGCTTAAAATGGCAGGACGGATGGATCTGGTGGGATTTGGACCAAAGTGTCTGATACGTCCGGAGCGTGGGAAGACTGGAGAAAAAACAAAAAACAAGGAACAGACAGGAAGAAAATATAGCAGAAAAACCATCCGGCATACCCATCAGAAGAAAAAGAAATAATATATCAAGGAGTATTACATGAGCAAAAAAAATACTGGAAAATCAGCAAAAAAAGGCGAATTTGGCTATATTGCAGCGGAAAAGAAAAGGAAACTGATCATCACGGCCATTTTGTTTGCAGTTCCTCTTCTGATATTTTTTACTGCGCTTCTATATTTTAAAACAAGACTGACAATATGGACGGTTGTTGCTGTAGTAGGATGTCTCCCTGCCTGTAAGATGATGGTAAATCTGATCATGCTGTTTCGGTCCCCGTCCATGGAGAAGTCTGTGTATGAGCAGATCCGGGAACATTGCGGTGACCTGGTCATGTCTTATGAAATGTACATGACCTTTTATGAAAAAAGCGCCTTTATTGATGCATTTGCCATCTGTGGAAACCTGGTAGTGGGATACAGCAGCGATCCTAAAATCGATGCTGCCTTTATGGAAAACGAAGCACAGAAGATCCTGAAAGGAAATGGATACCGCGCCACGGTTAAGATCTTTAAAGAGCTGAAACCTTTTCTGGAACGTCTGGATTCTATGAACCAGCACAGAGAATCACTGGAAGAAGGAATTAAATTCCGTCCGGATGAACGTTATCCGGAATTATCAAGAAATGAACTGATCCGCCATACAATTCTGGCGATCTGTCTGTAGGTGAATTATGAAACAGTTTATGATCAATCAAAATGAAGCAGGGCAGCGTTTTGATAAATATCTGGCAAAGCTTCTTCGAGAAGCGCCCAAGAGTTTTCTTTATAAAATGCTTCGTAAAAAAAATATTACCCTGAATGGAAAAAAAGCATCCGGAAACGAAAAATTGTCTGTTGGAGATGAGATCAGGATTTTTTTAAGTGATGATACCTATCTGAAATTCAGCGGCACTGAAAAAGCTCCCAGGGCAGAAACAAAGCTGGATATCCTTTATGAAGACAGTCATATGCTTCTGATCAATAAACCAGCCGGAATGCTTTCGCAGCCTGATGACAGCGGAGTTCCTTCTCTGGTAGAATATGTGACAGGATATTTGCTGGGAACAGGCAGCATAACAGAAGAGGAACTTACAACTTTCAGACCTTCTGTATGCAATCGTCTGGACAAAAATACCAGTGGTATCGTGGCAGCAGGAAAAAGTCTTTTCGGACTTCAGGAGCTTTCGGAACTTTTTCACGACAGAACTGTCCATAAAGATTATCTGTGCGTGGTAAAAGGTGTTCTGAAAGAAAAGCGTCATATGAAAGGTTATCTGAAAAAGGATGAAAAGCTGAATAAGGTAACCATATATAAAACTCCAGAAGAAGATGCTCAGCCCATTGAAACGGTGTATACACCTCTGGGCAGTAATGGAAGGGTAACGCTTCTGAAGGTAAGACTGATAACAGGACGCACTCATCAGATACGTGCTCATCTTGCGTCTCAGGGTTATCCTCTTATGGGAGATGCGAAATATGGAAACAGAGAATTTAACAGGAGTGTCCGTGAAAAATACGGGCTGAGACATCAGCTTCTGCATGCATACTGTCTGACGTTTCCAAAACTTACCGGATGTCTGGAAAGCATATCCGAAAAAAGTTTTTACGCGGAACCGCCGGAATTATTTACTTATATCATCAAAGAAGAACAGTTAGAGGAGAGTTATCATGAAAATCTGGAATGAAATCTGGGATTATGTAAAAATGATCATTATTGTGGTTGTGATCGTACTTTTTGTGAATAATTTTGTACTTATTAATGCGAAAATTCCTTCAGAATCTATGGAAAATACTATTATGACCGGTGACCGTGTCTTTGGTTTCCGTCTGGCATACGGAATCAATGCAGATATTTTCGGAAATCACATTTCCAGGAAAATGAAGGATCCGGAGCGTTTTGATATTATTATTTTTAAATATCCGGATGATGAGAGTCAGCTTTTTATCAAACGTCTGATCGGTCTTCCAGGAGAAACTGTGGAGATACGTGACGGAAAAGTATATATCAACGGAGCCCAGGAGCCGCTGGATGACAGTTTTGTGCCGGAGACTCCGAGAGGAGATTATGGACCTTATGTGGTTCCGGAAAATTCCTATTTCATGCTTGGAGATAACCGTGAAAATTCCAGAGATTCCAGATTCTGGGACAACACCTTTGTTACATTTGATCAGATTGTCGGAAAAGCAATCGTACGCTATTTCCCGTCTATCAAAATGTTGAAGTAATCATGGCGTGGGTAAGCAGAGGCCTCCGGGGTTCAACCCTGGAGGAACTGGTCAATCGTACAAATGAGCAGTATGCAGAAAAGAAGCTGGCGCTGATCCAGAAGATCCCTACACCTATTACACCTGTAAAAATGGACAAAAATCATCATCAGATCACACTGGCTTATTTTGAGCAGAAAAGTACCGTGGATTATATTGGAGCTGTACAGGGAATCCCTGTATGCTTCGATGCAAAGGAATGCCGCACGGATACCTTCCCTTTAAGTAATATCCACCGCCATCAGGTAGAGTTTATGCAGGCCTTTGAAGAACAGGGAGGGATTGCTTTTTTTCTGCTTTTTTTCAGCAGTGAGGATCTTTTTTATTATCTGCCTTTAAGGCTGCTGCTCATATTCTGGAACAGGATGGAACAAGGAGGACGGAAGAGTTTCCGAAGGGAAGAACTGGAAGAATGCTTTTATCTGCCACGGCAGGGCGGATTTTTCGTACCATATCTGGAAGGTATAAAAACAGATCTGAATTTGCGGGATTGACAATCTCTTTTTTATTTACTATAATTTTAGATATTTCGTATAGTAATATGGTAGTGAACTAAAGTGAAGTTCGGGAGGATAAGAGTATGCAGAGGATTTTTCACACTCCAGAGGGAGTCCGGGATATCTACAGCAGGGAATGTGCACAGAAACATCAGCTGCAGGAGCGTATCCGGAAGGTTTTTCAGGGATATGGATATGAGGAGATTGAAACACCGACGTTTGAATATTTTGAGGTGTTCAGCAGAGAAGTAGGAACTGTTCCTTCCAGGGACCTTTATAAATTTTTTGACAGAGAAGGGAATACCCTTGTTCTGCGGCCTGATTTTACGCCTTCTGTTTCCAGAGCCTGTGCCACATATTTTTCTCCGGAAACAGAAGTAATCACATTGTCGTATACAGGACAGGCTTATGTAAACAGCTCCAGCTATCAGGGCAGATTAAAAGAAACCACTCAGATGGGGGTAGAACGTATCGGTGATGATTCTCCGGAAGCAGACGCGGAGCTTCTTGCCATGACAGTAGAGTGTCTTCTGGCATCAGGATTAAGAGAATTTCAGGTAAGTGTAGGACAGGTGGACTATTTCAAGTCCCTTCTCCGGGAAGCTGATCTGGATGAGGAGGCAGAGGAACATCTTCAGGAACTGATTGCGGAAAAAAATTATTTTGGTGTGGAAGAGCTGGTTGGAGAACAAAAACTAGATCCAAAGCTTTCCACAGCACTTCAGCAGATACCTCATTTATTTGGAGCAAGAGAAATTTTGGACAAAGCCAGTTCTCTTACCGATAATCCTGTGGCTGTTCGGGCAGTAGAACGTCTGAAAAAAATTTATGAGATCCTGAAAATTTACGGATATGAAAAATATATCAGCTTTGATTTTGGAATGGTAAGCAAGATCCAGTATTATACCGGCATTATTTTTCAGGCCTATACCTATGGTACAGGAGAACCTATTGTAAAAGGAGGACGCTATAATGACCTTCTGAAACATTTTGGTACTCCGGCGGCTTCCATTGGCCTGGTTATTGTGATAGACAGCCTTCTGACAGCACTGTCAAGACAGAAGATTGAAACTTTTCAGGAGGAAGAGCCATATATTCTGACTTATACAGAAGATATGCTGGAAGAGGCAGTGGCAAAGGCACAGAGACTGAGAAAAGAAGGCAGGCGGGTAGCCCTGCGGAAAGTAAAGGAGGGCTGCTGAAATGAGATATCTGACGATTGCTCTGACAAAAGGACGTCTGGCTCAGAAAACTTTGGATATTTTTGAAAAGATTGGAATCACCTGTCAGGAAATCCGTGATAAAGAATCGCGAAAACTGATCTTTGTCAATGAGGAACTGAAATTGAAATTCTTTCTTGCAAAAGGACCAGATGTTCCCACCTATGTAGAATATGGCGCGGCAGACATTGGAATTACAGGGAAGGATACCATTCTTGAGGAAGGACGGAAACTTTACGAGGTTATGGATCTGGGATTTGGAACCTGCCGGATGTGTGTGTGCGGTCCGGAAAATGCCAGAGAACTTTTGCATAATAATCAGCTGATCCGGGTAGCTACAAAATATCCTAATATTGCCAAAGACTATTTTTACAACAAAAAGCATCAGACAGTAGAGATCATAAAGCTGAACGGTTCTATTGAACTGGCTCCTATTGTAGGGCTTTCCGAGGTGATCGTGGACATTGTGGAAACCGGGAGCACACTAAAAGAAAACGGACTGAAAGTATTAGAAGAGGTTTGTCCTCTTTCTGCAAGAATGGTTGTAAATCAGGTGAGTATGAAAATGGAAGATGAGCGGATCCGGAAACTGATCAGTGATCTTCGCAGTGTAATAAAGAACTGATCTGCTCAAGTACTTACAGAAGGGATGGGAAAAAATATGCGGATCGTATCGCTTACAAAAGAAACAACAAAGGATATTCTTGAGAATCTTCTGAAAAGAAGCCCTAATAATTATGGGAATTATGAAGCTGCTGTTGCAGAAATTTTAGATAAAGTGCGTTCAGAAGGAGACAGTGCTCTTTTTGCCTATACCAGGGAATTTGATAAAACAGAGATCACAAAAGAAACCATCCGGGTAACGGAAGAAGAAATCAGAGAGGCTTACAATGCTGTTGATCCGGCTCTGGTGGATGTGATCCGAAGAGCGTTGGTAAATATCAGAAATTATCATGAAAGGCAGAAACAGAACAGCTGGTTTACCTCTTCTGAAGAAGGAACTATGCTTGGACAGAAAGTAACTCCCCTTCAGCGTGTAGGAGTTTATGTTCCCGGGGGAAAGGCTGTTTACCCGTCTTCTGTGCTTATGAATATCGTTCCGGCAAAAGTAGCCGGAGTAAACCGGATTGTGATGACGACTCCTCCGGGAAAAGACGGAAAAGTAAATCCTTCTACTCTGGTAGCTGCCAGGGAAGCAGGGGCAGATGAAATTTATAAGGCAGGCGGCGCACAGGCAGTAGGAGCCCTTGCTTATGGTACCGAGAGCATTCCTAAAGTGGATAAGATTGTAGGACCTGGAAATATTTTTGTGGCGCTTGCAAAAAAAGCGGTCTACGGTCATGTGAGCATCGATTCCATTGCCGGTCCCAGCGAAATACTGATCCTGGCTGATGACAGCGCTAATCCGCGCTTTGTGGCGGCTGATCTTCTTTCCCAGGCAGAACATGATGAACTTGCGTCAGCAATCCTGATCACTACAAGCAGAAAGCTGGCAGAGAAGGTCAGCTATGAGGTGGAGGAATTTGTCAAAGTCCTTTCCCGCAGAGAGATCATACAGAAATCTCTGGATAATTTTGGATATATACTGATTGCGGAGAATATGGATGAAGCAATCGATGCCGCCAATGCCATTGCGTCGGAACATATGGAGATTGTCACAAAGAATCCTTTTGAAGTTATGCTTAAGGTAAGAAATGCAGGAGCGATCTTTATTGGAGAATACAGTTCTGAACCTTTGGGGGATTATTTTGCAGGTCCGAACCATGTACTTCCTACAAATGGAACCGCTAAATTTTTCTCTCCTCTTTCTGTAGATGATTTTGTAAAAAAATCAAGTATTGTATATTATTCCCGGGAAGCACTGAAAAAGATCCACAAAGATATTGAACAGTTTGCTTCATCAGAACAGCTGACTGCTCATGCAAATTCTATTGCAGTCCGTTTCGAAAATGAGGAGACAGGAGAGTGATTATGACAAGAGAGGCATCAATCCAGCGAAATACAAAAGAAACAGAGATCAAACTGAAACTGACTCTGGATGGAAACGGGTATTCCGATATTATTACGGGTGTGGGATTTTTTGATCACATGCTGGATGGTTTTACAAGACATGGCTTATTTGATCTTTGTATCCGTGTTCATGGAGATCTGAATGTAGATGATCACCATACCATAGAAGATACCGGTATTGTTCTGGGAACAGCCATCAAAGAAGCAGCAGGAGATAAAAAAGGAATCCGGCGGTTTGGAAGCTGCATCCTTCCCATGGATGAAGTATTAGTTCTTTGTGCAGTGGATCTTTCCGGACGCCCCTATTATTCTTCAGATGCAGTATTTTCTTCAGAACGTATAGGCGATATGACAGCAGAAATGGTAAAAGAATTCTTTTATGCTGTTTCCTGCAGTGCAGGCATGAATCTGCATTTTAAAGTACTTACCAATGGAAACAGCCATCATCTGGCAGAGGCAATGTTTAAAAGCTTTGCCAAAGCCCTTGACCAGGCGACTTCCTTTGACCCCAGGATCACAGATGTACTTTCTACAAAGGGAAGCCTGTAACAATGTGATGAAAAGGAGAAATATTATGGATAATAAACAAATGATCCCCTGTCTTTACCTGGAATCAGGAAGAGCGGTAACAGGATTCGGACAGAGAAATCTTTTTGGTGACGGAGACGTGGAAAGACTTGCAGGTATGTACAGTGATAATGGGGCGGATCAGATTCTTATTTTTGACTTTTCTTCCGACGATATGGAACATGAAAAAGCCATTGCCAGAATCAAAGCAATCTGTGAAGCTTCGGAGATTCCGGTGATGGCAGCCGGAAACATCAACCGAATGGAAGACGTAAAAAAACTGATCTATGCCGGCTGTGCAAAAGTCGCTCTTAATTTTTCCAAACAGAGTAATATTGATCTTCTGGAAGAAATGTCCAAACGTTTTGGCAGGGAAAAGATGTATGTATGCGTTTCATCCCCGGAGGAATTTACAGACAATAAGGAACTGATCGAAAATTATGCAGGAGGGATTCTTGCTCTTGATGCTGTTCAGGATTCCGTGGCAGCAGTTTCTTCCATGCAGGTAATTCTGCATACAGAGGAAAATCATGAACCAGAACTGCTTGATCTGCTGAAACATTCTGCAGTCGGTGGACTCAGCGGAGCTTTTGTAAGTGCTGCAGATACGGATCTTGTACATTTTAAAGATGCATGTAAAAAAGAAGGAATTCCGGTGGATATCTGTGAAAGCGCCATTAAATGGTCTGAGTTTAAGTTGAACAGTGATGGCCTGATCCCGGTTGTGGTGCAGGACTATAAAACAGATGAAGTTCTTATGGTAGCATATATGAATGAGGAGGCGTTTCAGGCTACACTCCATACAGGAAAAATGACTTACTGGAGCAGAAGCCGTCAGGAACTTTGGCTGAAAGGCGCGACTTCCGGACATTTTCAGTATGTAAAATCATTAACACTGGATTGTGATAATGATACGATTCTTGCAAAGGTTGCACAAACAGGCGCTGCCTGTCATACCGGAAACAAAACCTGTTTTTTCCAGCCTCTGATGAAAAAAGAATATAATGATGCCAATCCTCTTCGTGTGTTCCAGGATGTGTATGATGTGATCATGGACAGAAAACTCCATCCGAAAGAAGGTTCCTACACAAACTATCTTTTTGACAAGGGAATCGATAAAATCCTGAAAAAGGTAGGAGAGGAATGTACGGAGATTGTAATTGCTGCAAAAAATCCGGATAAAGACGAAATAAAATATGAAATTTCCGATTTTCTCTATCATGTTATGGTTTTGATGGCAGAAAAAGGAGTTACCTGGGAAGAGATTACCAGAGAACTTGCCAGAAGATAGATGCTTCAGGATTGACCAGGATAGTTTATCTGGTTATATGTCCTGTTGTACAGGAGAAGTGTATGAAACAAAAGAGAAATTCCCATATAAGAAAAAGTAATTATCACCCGCCTAAAATACAGACAGAAAAGCCTGTCCAGAAAACAGCGCCTCAGCAAAAAAGAAGAGTAGAGCATATTTCTTCAAAAAAGAAAAAGTCTGCGTCTCCACTAAAAGAGAAGCCTGGAAGGCAGCTTCCTGAGAAGTATCCTTTGCCAGGAAGACTGATTTTCTGGAAGCGTATTTTAAACAATGTCATATCAGTAAAGCCTGTCCTTCTGTTTATTATTCTCTGCCTGGCAGGCGGCTCCGGTATCTATATCGTGCATAGACTCAGTTCTCGATTTGCAGGCGGTGGAGACAAAACGATACATGTTTTTTCAAAAAAGACAGAGGAACCTTTGCTTGAAATGGAAAAGACAGAGGAGATATTTTTTAACCCTCATTGTGTGGAGTCTACGAGACCGGAAAACCTGATTTCTTCTACAGAAGTGGAAGTTGACGGCACTGTGCTTGACAGTATTTCTTCCTATACGGCGGACAGTCCAATTTCCTTTAACAAAGGAAATGAATACACAAAGGTGAAAGGGATTGTCACTTTCAGAGGAAATAATTTCCGGGACAGCGCCGCATATGGAAAAGCCTCTCTTGAAAAAAATATATTAAGAGACAAATGGTCCAGAGATACCGGATCGCTTTCTTCTCAGGGAACGGTCTGGACCGGAAGCGGGTGGACCGGACAGCCGTTGATGCAGAAGTGGTCAAAAGAAGTAAAGGCTCATATGAACATGTATGACTGGGCAAAAGAAAAAGAAGATCTGGTAGAGGTGATCTATGCCTGCATGGATGGTTATGTATATTTTCTGGATCTGGAAACAGGAAAAGATACAAGAGAACCTCTTTATCTGGGATATACGTTTAAAGGCTCCGGTGCTCTGGATCCCAGAGGATATCCGATCCTTTATGTAGGTGCAGGTTATAACAGTGACCAGGGAACAGCAAGAGTGTTTGTGATCAATCTTCTGGACTGCAGCACGATGTATACCTTTGGAGATAACGATCCCTTTTCTCTTAGAGGCAGCTTAAGCTTTTTTGATTCTTCTGCTTTGGTGGACGGGGAAACGGATACTCTGATCTATCTAGGAGAAAATGGTATTTTGTATCTGATCAAGCTGAACACCAAATATGACCCGGAAGCAGGAACTCTGTCCATCCATCCGGGAAAAATTGTTAAATGGCATTATTATGGAACCAGATCCAGTACAGAATCTTTCTGGGTGGGTATGGAAGTCAGTGCTACTGTATACAAAAACTACCTGTTTACATCAGATAATGGCGGTAATCTGATGTGCCTTGATCTGAATTCAATGGAACTTGTATGGGTTCAGGATATCCTGGATGACTCCAATTCTACACCGGTGCTGTCTATTGAGGACGGACATCTTTATCTTTATGTAAGTACTTCTTTCCGCCTGGGATGGCGAAGCTACGACCAGGCAACGGTACCGGTATGGAAGATTAACGCAGAGACAGGAGAGATTATCTGGCAGACTGATTATCAGTGTTATACAGATGATGGTGTGTCAGGAGGTGTCCAGTCTACCATTGCTGCAGGAAAAAATGATCTTAAGGATTATGTATATGTAACAGTATCTAAAACAGATGACAATGCAACCGGCGTTCTTCACTGCCTGGACAAAAAGACTGGAAAAATGGTATGGGAACATAAATCCGGCTATGCATGGTCTTCTCCGGTCTGTGTATATGACAAGGATAAAAAGGGACGTGTTATTTACTGCAGCAGCAATGGAAATATGTATCTTCTTAATGGAAAGACCGGTGAAGTACTTAATACGCTTTCTATCAGCGAAGGCGTGATCGAGGCTTCCCCGGCTGTATACGGAAGTACCGCTGTTGTAGGGACCAGAGACTGTAAGATCTGGGGAATAGAACTGGAATGATTCATCGGGAGGCTTCCGCGCTAAAAGCGGAAGCCTTTTATCCTTTAAAGACATTGACATAATGTAAAAATGGAGAGTACTATGAATAATATATTATTGATAGAAGATGACTTGAGTCTGGTCAACGGGCTTACCTTTGCATTAAAAAAACAAGGATTTGAACTGGTCGTTGCCAGGACGCTCAAAGAGGCAGAAAACCTTTGGGCGGATGGAAAGTATGATCTGCTGGTTTTAGACGTATCACTTCCCGATGGTACCGGATTTGAATTTTGTAAAAAGGTAAGACAGACATCGAAAGTGCCGATTATATTTTTGACAGCAGCCGATGAAGAAATAGATATAATTATGGGTCTGGATATTGGCGGTGACGACTACATTACAAAACCATTTAAACTGGGGGTACTGATATCCAGGGTCAATGCGCTGCTCAGACGGGCAAAAGATTTCAGTACAGAAGACACCATGCTGCAGTCAAATGGAATCAAGGTACATCTATTGCAGGGACAGGCATTCAAAAATGACCGGTTACTGGAACTGATAGCGGCAGAATACAAGCTTCTTTGCCTGTTTATGAGAAATCCTAATGTGGTTCTTACCAAAGAGCAGATATTGGACAGGTTATGGGACTGTAATGGAAATTATATTGACAGCAGTACTCTGACGGTATATATTCGCAGGCTGAGAATAAAAATCGAGGACAATCCCGGTGAACCGAAAATGCTGCTGACGGTCAGAGGTATGGGCTATAAATGGAATGTGATAGATTGAGGCTGTTATGAAAATATTTGTAAATCAGGATTTAAAAAAATTTTTTCTTGGCTTATCAGCTGTTCTGACAGTGTTTACTGTATTAGCGGAAGTCTGTGTTTATCTGATGTGTTCAAAAGTTTCTCTGTTATTGCTGGTTCTTTCAATATTTATAATGGGAGCATTATGGATTGTTTTTGTCCGATATTTTAAAAAACAAAATAAGTTGATGGAACAGGCAATATCACAGATTCATGCGTATCTGGATGGAGATACAGATGCACGGATTGAATGCGATCAGGAAGGTGAACTGTATTACCTGTTTCATTCTGTCAATTGTATGGCGGCAACGCTAAATGCTCATGCGTTAAATGAAGTAAGGGAAAAAGAGTTTTTAAAAAATACCATTTCAGATATCTCCCATCAGTTAAAAACACCTTTGGCAGCGCTGAATATCTACAATGGTTTACTTCAGGAGGAAGCAGAAGCATCTTCAACCGTAAAGGAGTTTGCAGAGCTGTCTGAGCAGGAGCTTGATCGTATTGAAACGTTGGTACAAAATCTTCTCAAGATAACAAGACTGGATGCAGGATCTGTTGTGATTGAAAAATCTGTAGAGAATGTGGCTGATATGATGAGAGATGTTGAACTGCATGTTTTATACCGAGCCAGGCAGGAGCAGAAGAAAGTGACTTTGTCTGGAACTGATACGGTTTTTTTGAATTGTGACCGTGACTGGCTCACAGAAGCCATAGATAACATTGTAAAGAATGCCCTTGACCATACAAAACAGGGAGAGTTTGTTTCTATTGAATGGAAAGAGCTTTCTTCCGGCGTTCAGATCATGGTGAAAGATAATGGCTTCGGCATCCATCCGGAAGATCTGCAGCACATTTTTAAACGATTTTATCGAAGTCGCTTTTCTAAGGACAAGCAGGGAATCGGCCTTGGATTACCCCTTGCTAAAGCAATTGTAGAGGCACATGGAGGTATGATCGAAGTTGACAGTGAATTGGGAAAAGGTACAATTTTTACTATAAATTTTTTAAATCCTACAAAATTGTAGGCTGTGTGTAGGCTTGCTGTAATGTTTGGGTGCTATCCTTTCAATTGCAGACAAAGACAGATAAATCTGTCTGTATGAAAAAGTAATTAAGAAAGAGGTGCAGCACTATGAATTTATTAGAAGTTAAAAACATTTGTAAGATCTACGGCAGTGGTGAAACTGCTGTAAAGGCATTGAAAAACATTAATTTTTCTGTCCCAAAAGGTGAGTATGCAGCGATTATCGGGGAAAGCGGTTCGGGAAAAAGTACACTACTGAATATGATAGGCGCGCTTGATCTGCCTACATCAGGTAAGGTATTTATTGACGGCAAAGATATTTTTTCCATGAATGAACAGAAACTTACCGTATTCCGCCAAAGAAGAATCTACTTTTCAGTAGACTCTTCTTACAAGTAAGCGATACTCTACGCTTTGAAGCCCCCCGTCGCTTGCGGAAGTTAAACATATACGTTGACTTCTTGGACGAACTCAAGAAATTGATACAGGGAACATCGCAAATGTATCAAAAATTGGGACGTTTGACTACGATGTATGTTTGTGTAACTATTGTTGGTTGCAAAGACCTATGTAACTATACGGTAAATGCATATGGAGCAAATACACCAACGAAAGTAGACCGCAATCAAATTGTTTGCACTCCAATCGAAATTCGGAATATTCAGGATGATGAGCAAGTAAGAGAAGGCATAGAAAACTGTATTCGGATGACGAAGTATTCACTTGGAATAAGAACCCCAAAATAAGAAAACGGAGGTGAAAAGATGAGGATTAAGTATTTTTCCACGTTATACACCGGAAAAATAATGCTGACTTTGAATAAATTCATCAAAACTCCTCATCCCTAAAATATGACCAAAAGATCACTGAAAAACACGAATTTTGTAATAATATAGTAACAGTTTGCTACAGAGATTTCAAGGAAAAAGGGGAATAAGGGATTATTTTCTGGGGGAAAAGTCGTTAAAGAAAAAGCTGCACTATTTTGCGGATAACAAAAAAGTGCAATTTTTTTTTTGCGCCTGTACAGCAAATTCGCAATATTTTTTGGTAGAACTGCAAATATCTTGAATTTTTTCTAAAGGGCGGCCATGCTATACTGGTATTATCAACAAGGGGAAAGCAAATAAAAGAAAAGGCTTTCCGGGATAACGTTTTTTTAAATGGAGGAAGAAAAAATGAAGAAAAAAGTAATTAGCGTTCTGGCTGCAGCTGCAGTGGCAACATCCATGTTTGCAACACCTGTATTGGCTGATGGAAGTGCAACAGCGGGTGTTGTATGGTACAATTTCGCAGATACTTTTATCGCAAATGCCCGCCAGTGCTTAAACGGAATCGCAGCAGCAGATGGAACAATTTCCATCACAGACGCTGACAGTGAAAACGATATCAACACTCAGGGAAATAACGTAAACAACTTCTACACACAGGGCGTTAAATATCTGATCCTGAATAACATCAATATGACAGCAACCGATGATATTGCAAAACAGATGAAAGAAGAAGGCGTAGTTGGTATTTTTGCAAACACAACGAGCCCATCTGATGACGCATTTGCAGACAACGAGAATCTGTGGTATGTATCTTCCGTATCCACTCAGTCCGGTGAGAACATGGGTAATGCAATCGTTGATTACTTCAATACTCATGAGAATTGGGACAGAAACGGAAATGGAAAAGTTGATTACATTCTCCTTCAGGGTATTCAGACATTCAGTGATACCATCAACCGTTCTTCTTACAGCCTTGCAACAATTGAGGGTGCAGGATACGAGCTTGGAAGCTGCATCGGTGGTGATGATGTAACAGGCGTTAAAGGTGGAGATTCCATCAACGGTGTACTTTGCAACTTCTCCCGATCTGAAGCGCAGGAAAATGTAGAAGCACTTATTGCAAGCTTTGGTGATGACATTGACTGTATCATCGCAGATAACGATGATGAGGCACTTGGTGCAATCGCAGCACTTCAGGCTCATGGATATTTCACAAGCGATGAGAACACAATTCCGGTTGTTGGTGTTGATGCTACAGCTGCCGGATGTGAAGCAATCAAAAACGGAACTCTTCTTGAGACCAGCCTCAACAACCCTGTAAAACTTGCAAAATCCATTTATAAACTGATGTATCTGTTAGAGAACGGTGAGGAAGTTACCACTGAGTCTATTGGAATGGATGGTGTAAAGGTTGACGGACATAGAATCATGATCGACTATATTTCTATCACAGCTGACAATTTAGATGATGCAAGCTACGACATTACAGACACTTCATTCTAAATAACAAAAGTTTGGCCGCAAGGCTGCATAAAGAGGGACTGTAAAGCGTCCCTTTTTATTATTGCCAAGAGCAGAACAGGAGAGAATAAGCTATGAGTAATTCCGAATACGTGCTGGAAGCCGTAAATCTTACGAAAACCTTTCCTGGTGTAAAAGCACTGGATCAGGTTTCCTTAAGAGTCCGTCCCGGAACTGTGCATGCACTGATGGGAGAAAACGGAGCCGGCAAATCTACGCTGATGAAATGTATTTATGGAATCTATTCCCCGGATGAGGGAAGTATTTCCATAAATGGAAAGCAGGTAAGTATTACCAGCCCAAGAAACGCCATGGATCAGGGAATTGCAATGATCCACCAGGAACTGCATCCTGTAAGACCGCAGACAGTGGCAGAAAATATTTTCCTCGGCAGGATCCCTTACAAAAAAGTGGCAGGGGTACGTTGGGTAGATAAAGAAAGACTGATAAAAGAAACGGAAGAAGTATTTAAGAAACTGGGACTGGACATCAATCCAAAGCAGAAAGTTGCAGAGCTTTCCACATCCTACTGTCAGCTGATCGAGATTGCACGTTCTGTATCCATTGGTGCAAAGATCGTTATTATGGATGAACCTACATCCTCTCTTACAGAGACTGAGACAGCGATTTTGTTCCGTATTATCGATCAGCTAAAAAACGAAAACGTAGCAATTATTTATATTTCCCATAAAATTGATGAAATCCTTCAGATTTCAGATGACATCACAATTATGCGTGATGGACAAAATGTTGGTACATGGCCTGCAAGTGAAATGACAACAGATACTATTGTAAATAAAATGGTTGGACGTGAGATGACAGATCGTTTTCCACCGAAAAAGCATACACCAGGAGCAGAGTATCTGAAAGTTGAAAACTTTACAAGCACAAATCCTCATTCCTTTAAGGATGTAAGCTTTTCTGTAAAGAAAGGTGAGATTTTCGGAATCGGCGGACTTGTAGGTTCCCAGCGAAGCGAGCTGATGGAGGCTTTATTTGGATTACATGGAATTTCTTCCGGAAAGATTACTATTGAGGGAAAAGAGATCCACAACAGAAAGCCCATCGATGCCATTAAAAACGGTATGGCACTGCTTACAGAGGATCGAAGAAAAACAGGTATTATCGGACCTGGATCCATTACAGATAATACTCTTGTTGTAGAGCAGAATGTAAATCCAAAACGGTATCACAAAGCAGGGCTTCCTTTTATTGATAAGCCAAAGAGAAACCAGGATGCACAGAAATATGTAGATATGCTTTCCACAAAAACTCCAAGCCTAAAAACTGCCATCAAAACCCTTTCCGGTGGTAATCAGCAGAAAGTACTTCTTGGACGCTGGCTTTTAAATGAGCCGGATATCCTGATCCTGGATGAGCCTACACGAGGAATTGACGTAGGAGCAAAATATGAAATTTATGAATTAATGGAAGAAATGGCACAAAAGGGCAAATGTGTAATTATGATCAGTTCAGAGATGCCGGAACTTATGGGTATGTCTGATCGGATCATGGTAATGTGTGAAGGACATAAGTCCGGTATCCTGGATAAATCTGAAGTAACAGATGAGAAGATCATGTTGCTGGCAAGTACATATGAAGCCAATGGGGAGGATAAGAAATGAAATCAAAAAATATGTCAAAAATCCTGATGGATAATATTCTTTATATCTGTCTGTTACTGATGATCGTGATCATTGCGATTATTTCGCCGTCATTTATTTCCGTTCGTGTATTAAGTGATGTATTGACACAGAGTGCCCCGAAAATGCTTCTTGCTGTGGGTATGCTGGTTGTAATCATTGCCGGTGGTATGGATATGACCGTAGGACGACTTGCAGGTCTTGGTGCCGTTGTATCCGGAACACTTGCGCAGCAGTCCACTTATTACATTAAATTCTGGCCGTCACTGCCGGAAATGCCATTGATCGTACCAATCGTTGCTTCCATTATCATTGGTAGTATCTCCGGAGTGATCACAGGTCTTATCATTTCAAAATTAAAGGTACCGGCTTTCCTTGCTGGTCTTGGACTTCAGCTGATCATTTACGGTGGAAACCTGTTGTTCATGAAAAAAGCACCGAACAACTCACAGCCCCTTGCAGGATTTAAAGAATCCTTTACAAAATTTGGTACAGGTTCTGTTGCTGGAGTTAACTATCTGATTATTGTTGCCTTTGTAGTTATGATCGCTGTTTACATTATCCTGAACATGACAACATTAGGTAAAAACATCTATGCTACAGGTGGTAACCGTGAGGCTGCAAAAGTAGCAGGTATCAACGTATTCAAAATCGATATGTTTGTTTATATCTTATCCGGAGCCCTTGCAGCTCTTGCAGGATGTATGCTTGCAGCACGTACCGGAAGTGCCAATGCAACATATGCAGAAGGTTATGAAATGGATGCCATCGCAAGCTGTATCATCGGTGGTGCTTCCTTCACAGGTGGTATTGGTAATGTACCGGGAGCTTTCCTGGGAGTTATTATTTTCAGTGTTATCAGCTATGGTCTTACATTTGTAGGTTTAAGCTCCTACTGGCAGAACATTGCAAAAGGACTTATCATCATCGTAGCAGTTGCACTTGATATGAGAAAATACGGTTCAGACAAATAAAAAAATGTATCAGACTATCCGGGGTTCTGCTAGCAGGATACCGGATAGTTGCGTTTGGAAAAAACGTAAAGGACGAAAACGTGATCCGGGTAATTGTCTAAAAGAATGAAAAGTGAGATAATGGACACATTCTAAGGAAATAAAGGAGACTGACTATGCCTGAAAAAAAGAAATCGGTGGCAGGAATACTTACGCTTCTGGTTTTATGCTGCGTGCTTGGAGGCTGTAAGGCAGGTATACCGGTTGCCGGAACAGATATAACCAGGGTGACTGTGATCCTGCCTCATTTCGATGATGGATACTGGATGCTGATTGAAGAAGGAATCGAACAATCCGGGGAGAAACTGAAGAAGAGCTGCGGGATGGATATCAAAATACTCAAGCCTCAGCTGAACTACAATATTCCTCAGATGGTGGAGCTTTTGAAGCAGCAGATTGCGGCTAAGGTAGATGTGCTGGTGGTACAGGGAAATGAGGATGAAGAATACATTGATACATTAAAAGAGGCGTGGAGTGAGGGAATTCAGATTATCTGTGTGGATACAGATATTAAAAGTTTTCCGGAGCATCTGTATATCGGAACAGATAATTATGAAGCAGGGAAAATGCTGGGAGAAGAACTGATAAACGTAACAGATGGAGAAGCCAATGTTGCGTTGATTTCCGGTGAACCGGGATTTTCCAATCTGGAGGAAAGACTGGAAGGACTTCAGGACGCGGTCAAGGATTATCCCAAAATCCATCTTGGGGATGTACAGTATGACAATTATGACGGGCTTACAGTTATGAAAATGTACTACCAGAATACAGAAGGCGCAGATACCATTGTCTTTTTGGAGGGAACGGGAGGAGTGACAATCAGTTCCCAGTTTAAACAGAGGGACGATCAGTACGAACATATTCTTGGATTTGATGCTTTTTACGGTGTAATAAGCGGGGCGATAGATGGAATTATCAAACAGGATACCAATATGATGGGAGAACAGGTAGTAGAAGAAATTGCAAATTTTATCCGGAATGGAGAATACAGCTCAAAAACGGTTTATACAGATACACAGTGGCTGACAGTGGAAAATTACCACAGCATTCTTTCCGATGCAGAACTGGAATATGCCCCAAAATGGAACAGCGGAGGAAGAACACAATGAAAAAGGCGCGTTTCTTTAACTCAGTTGGGAAAAAATATATTGTAGGCTATGTCATCGTAGCAGTTTTTTCAGTAATTCTTCTTATGGTCGCTGTTATATGTAACAACTATGTGTCAGGTCGGTATGACAATGCTATCGGTGAAATGATTTCCATAAACAATCTGGAAAATAGCGTAGAAGTCTTAAATGGCGACATAAACATGGCATACCTGTATCTGTCAGAAGAAGGAACCGAAAATTATGAGCAGGACAGGAAGAGTGCCGAACAGTATTTAAAAATAGTGAAGGAGCTTCAGGAGAAAAGCTTTGTCAGGGAGGTAACAGATGCATACTGTACAGTGGAAAGCTTTCTTGGAAAATCTGATTTTCTGACAGATGCCTTGCGGAGATATTTTGAAAGCGATAAGCAGACGGGATTTGAAAAACTGGAAAACAGCTACAATGAGCTTCAGGAGCTTTATTCTTACGTTATCCTTCGTTTTCAGAAAGCATATTCGGTAAAACTGAATAAATTAAGTCAGTTGGAAAACAGGCTGAATGCTCTTCAACGAAATATATTGCGGCTGCAGATCGGTATGATCGTGTGTACTCTTATATGCATTGGTCTGTATCTGACCAGGGTTATTATGGAGGTTTCAAGATCTATTGCAACCATGCAAAAGGGTGTGGAATCCATTCAGGATAATGTGCTAAGTGCAGAGCCCATTCAGATTGAAAGCAATGATGAGTTTGAAGAATTTGCAGCTGCTTTTAACAAAATGACCGGCATTATCCAGAAACAGATGCGGGAAATTGAAGAAAATGCAGATATCAAAGAGCGCCTTGCAGAAATGGAAATCAAAAATCTGAAAATGTTCAGTGAATTGCAAAGAAGTCATCTGGATTTTCTGCAGTCCAGGGTAAATCCTCATTTTTTGTTTAATACTTTAAATATGATTTCTTCCCTTGCAAGGATCGAGAATGCAGATCAGTGTGCAGAACTTATGGAAACGACAGCAGCCTTTTTACGGTATAATCTGGATAATATCAGCAAAACCGTTCCATTGGAAAAAGAAGTGGAAAATTTGAAAGACTATGTGGCGATTCAGGAATGCCGTTATGGTGGTCGATACCAGTACACCTTTGAAATTGATGAGCGGTGCCTGGATTATAAAATGCCCTGTATGATCCTTCAGCCAATGGTGGAAAATGCCATTCAGCATGGGATTGCTATGATGCTTGAGAACGGCCATGTATGGATCAGGATATATCCACAGGGGAACTGCGTATGTCTGGAGGTACAGGATAACGGTGTGGGAATGACTGAGGAACAGATCAGAAGTATCTATGAAGATTTTCAGGAAAATAAATCCTCCGGCAATCATATCGGTATCCGGAATATTTACCGCAGATTAAGTCTGTATTATCATAATGACCTGAAATTTGAATTTTATAATATGGATCCGGGGTTGAAAATATTTATTTCTCTACCAGGAGGTGATGATGACAATGGAATATACAATGGTAATCGCTGATGATGAGCCGGTGGTTTTGAAAAGTACAGAGCTTTTTCTGAAAAAAGAATTTCCGGATATTGAAATTGTAGGAATGGCAGAAAACGGGATTAAACTGAAAGAAATGCTGGAAGCCTATAAACCGGATATGGCAATTGTGGATATCCGCATGCCGGGACTTTCGGGAATTGAGGTCATTGAACTGTTACAGCACAAAAAATGTTCCACTCATTTTATTATCAGTACAGCATACAGTGATTTTGGTTACATAAAAAAGGCGCTTGATCTGAAAACAGACGGTTATCTTGTAAAGCCTTCCAAACGGGAAGAAAAACTGGAAGTGATCGGGAAGCTTTGCAGGACTGTGGAAGAGGAGAAAAAGATAAATCTGCGCCAGGATGGAATTGAATCTGCCTTGGGAGTGGTGAATTCCGTACTTGGCAGTGAGATTCTTATGTCGGTATTTTCTGATAACTGCGACAATAAGGAATTTGATGCATACTGCAATATCAACAATATCCAATTTTTCGGCGGCTGTATTGCTACATTTCTTCCCCAGACCAAAACAGACCTCAACAAAAAGGAATTAAATAATGAACTGAAGAAATGCCTGACTGGTTTCTGTGATTTTCTTGCAACCATTACCTCAAAGGGAATTGTGGTGATGTTTTTTGTCCAGGAGGAAGTGGAAAAGGAAAAAAGAAGGGAATGGAGCAATGATCTTGCATCCCTTGTGGCAGAGTGCCTGAAGGCAAGGACAAAAGTAGAGTACCTTTATGGAACTGGAAATGTGTATGACTCTTTTGAAAAAATGTCAGATTCCTACAGGGACAGTGTTCAAATGCTGCAGATCAACCGCAGGGAAGAAGGAAGCATTCCTAAAGAGAGTTCAGATAAAATACAGGATTATGTGGATGAGACCAAACGTTATATTGACATCTGGTTTCGGAAGGATATTTCCCTTATGGACTGTGCCCAGAATGTGGGAATCAGCTCCTACTATTTAAGCCATATTTTCCGGGAAAGAACGGGAACGACTTTTGTGGAATATCTGTCAGGTGTGCGTATGCAGGAGGCAAAAAGGCTTTGTACCCAGACGGATCTGACACTAAATGAAATATCCGAGAAATGCGGATATGTAAATCTGACTTATTTTTGCAAGGTATTTAAAAGGATTACAGGAATGACAATCAGTGAATATCGGAAAAGTCAGGAAGAGCAGAAAGGATGAAAAACTATGTCACAGGCAAGCGATACAATGAGAAGAGAATGGAAGATCAATGATGCAAAAAGAGATGCAGGGCTGACAACACCGGATGATATCCAGCGTTTTGATGATATTCAGTATGGCCCGGATCCGGTGGAAAACAAACTGGATGTATACCGTCCAAAGAATGCACAGGGAAAAATCCCGGTTATCGTGAGTGTACATGGCGGTGGATGGGTATACGGTGATAAAGAGCTGTATCAGTTTTATGGGATGACTCTTGCACAGCGTGGTTTTGCAGTTGTGAATTTCACCTACCGTTTAGCACCGGAAGTAAAATTCCCGGCACCTCTTGAGGATACCAATAATGTGATCAACTGGATGTATGAGAACCAGGAAGAATATGGCCTTGATATGAACCACGTATTTATGGTAGGCGATTCTGCAGGCGGACATCTCTGTGGCCTTTACAGCGCCATCTGCACGAACCCGGAGTATGCTGTCAATTATACATTCAAAGTGCCAGATGGATTTGTTCCCCAGGCAGTAGCCCTGAACTGTGGCGCTTACAATCCCTTCAGTAAGGAAGGTGTTCTTGGAGGCAAGCAGGATCAGGAGCTTATGGAGGATTTCCTTCCGGAAAAAGGTTCTGCAAAGGAACGTGCCCTTGTCAATGTAACGGATCATGTAACAGAAAATTTTCCACCGGTTTATCTGATGACCTGTGTAGGAGATTTCTGCCGTCCACAGGCACCCCTTCTGGAGGCTGCATTAAAGAAAAATGGGGTTTACTATGAGTTCAAGACTTATGGAACAGAGGAAAATCCACTGTATCATGTATTCCATGTGACCATTCAGGAGCCAGAAGGACAGAAATGCAATGATGAGGAATGTGATTTCTTCAGAAGAATGATGAAAAATAACTGATAAACAGATATAAAGATGTGAAAAAATACGCTCCCAAAAAGGATCTGAGATTTATGACAAGATCCTTTTGGGAGTGTTTTGCAGTGTGGGGAGATGAAATAAAATAATTCATACGTCCTTTTTATGCAGGTCTTCTTTGATCTGGGTGGTGGATGTTACATATCGGGGGCAGACTGTGTGCACATGGGGGGCAGACCATATGAAGTACCAAGAAATCCCTGCAACAATAAGTATCCCACACAATGATACATTTATCGATGCAGAAGAACATTGTAAAAAAATCGCATCTGATGTGGATAATTATGCTGTTTTTTCAGAAAAACGTTATCAAATGATCTGCCAAATACAAAATTTTTTAAAAGAAGGCTGTAGTTACCGTGAAATTGCCAAACGTATGGGAATAGGTCGCAACACAATTGCAAAATATCGTAAAGGTGATCCAAAAGAATTAAGTACGTATGGAATTCATCAAAGCAAACTTGATCCATTTCATGATTTTATTATAGATTGTCTTAAAGAAGGATGGAATAAAAGCAAAACTGTAAAGGCAATATACGAAAAAGGATATTCTGGATCCAAAAGCAATGCTTTTGATTATTTGTGCAAAATAGAGCAAAAAGAAAATAAATGTTTTGAGCCACAGCCATATGTCAGAACAATGACGGAGTGTTTAAAATACAAAACCGGCAGTAAGGGAAAAGATAAAGATTATATTACACGAGAAGGTGTGTTTAGGTACATGTGGATGAATACTGAGCTTTCAGATAATCATAAGGAATATATTTATGAAAAGTATCCAAATATTTGGAAACTTCAATGCTGCATAAGAGAGTTTAGAAATATTTTTAAAAATCATAATGTGCCAATGCTCTATTTATTTGTTGAAAAATATAGTAAAAATCTTCTTAAACCCTTAAGAAGTTTTGCTGAGGGATTAAAAAGAGATATAGATGCAGTTGAAAATGCTGTAGCATATGATTACAGTAATGGATTTGTGGAAGGAACTAATAGCAGATTAAAAATGATAAAACGTACAATGTATGGAAGATGTGGCCAGGCAATTGCTTGAAGCAAAGTTGAGGTACATGGGATATAACAATAATAACGGATAATTGCGGAAGAGCCTACCGCACAAGAATATTCACAAGAAAAACAAGTAAGGAAGCATTGGAAGAAAAGATTGAAAAAGCAGAGGCTGATGTGATCGCAGCTAAGAAAAAGTATGATCAGGCAACAGCAAATCTGAAAGAACTGTTAAACAAGCGGGATGCCATAAGAAAAGAAGAGATCCTGTCAGCGGTTGTAAAAAGTGGGCGGTCATATGAGAGATCATGAACTTTTTAAATGCAGGATCAGATGGAGAAAAGACAGAAAAATATATACAAAAAACATCTCATAATATATAATACTGCTATGAATTATTTACAAATAAAAATTCCTTAAAAAACAGAAATTTACTGGAGGTGCTATATGAAACGTGAATTAGGAATTGCCAGATGTGGTCTTGCATGCTGTTTATGTTCAGAAAATGTTACATGTAATGGATGTGGCTCAAAGGAATGTCAGGATCATGATTTTTGTGAAAACATATGGAGAGGAAAAGCTACTGGACTGCCTGGAGAGAAATGAGAAAAATGGAATTGTATATCATCGAGAGGGCATCCATGGAGACTAAGATGAATTTGATGATATAGGAAAGCTTATGGAATTTATTATGACAGGCAGACTGACATTCCAGGGAACAAGATACCTGTCATTTGAAAGAAAGCCGAAGGAAAAAAATGATTAATAATCTAATGTATATTGAATTAAAAACAGGATATTCCGATGATGGTCCAGCATGGGTCGGATATGTAAAAACCTCAAAAACCAAGAAAACCATTTACTTTAATGACCATGCTTTTCAGAAGAGTAATGGAAGCTATTCAAACTATATTGATATCGAAAATGGTGACGAATACTGGATTTCTGGTTTGAAAAAGAAAGAGAGTAACCGTCACTGGGCCGGACATGGCAAAATAATGATCGACCGCAGAGCTGTGAGTGAGTATCTTACCTTGATTGGAGAAAAGGAATTGCCTTTGAATTTGTTTGAAGTAGTTGATATAGAGGACAAATTTCCAGTTGAAAGAGTAAAATCATTTTTGAATGAGCGAGATAAGAACTGATATAAAGATGGTACAGGAGGCGATAAAAATGGAGCTGAAAAAAGTGTGGATGTCCCCTGAGACAGAGAAAAAAAGCCACTATGGCTATCGGACGGTGGGGGGAATATTGGGAATTGTATTTCTGATGACAGCTTTGCTTTTTGCAGGGAACTTTTTGTCCCTTTCTCTGGGGCTGCCCCAGCAAAGCTTTTCTATGATTTTAGTTCTTCTTGCCACTGCACTGGGGATTATATTGGCTGTAAAACTTGGACGGCGCGGGATGCAGGACGCCATGATCTTTTTCCTTACAGAAAACGACCGTTTATGGGTCATGGATGCACGCGGTCTGTCTTATCATGGACGCGGATTCTGGGGATTTGCCCTTGGAGCAATGGAGACTCAGGCGTTTTTGCGCACTCAGGGTCGGCAGCCCTTTCTTCCAAATGGCGCAGAGGAAATCCTGAGAGTATTGAACATCAAAGAAAACAGCAGCCATTACGCTGTTCGATGCCAGTTACGCCATCCCGGTAAGCGTATGATCCGACATACATATTTTCTGGTTAAGGGAATCCAGGATGAAGAAATGCTGCTGCAGGAATTCGAGAGAAGGAAAACCTGGGAGAACACCCTGGAGCTGACTGAAAACAGAAAACCACTGTGTATTCTGCTAAGCGGACTGGCCTTTGCGGCTTGTGTTACCATGTGCGTTTTGAGTCATCCGGCTGTGAACCAAATGTCCGGAGATATTTATTTTCCCTGTATGGGAGCTTCTGTGGCAACCTTTTGTCTGCTGCTTTATTTTATAATCCGTCAGCGCAGAGGAGAATAAACAAGCTTACTTTTCTATATACCATTTTACAGGAGAAACAAACATCATGGAGAAACGAAAATTTTCTGGAAAAACAATTTTGAAGCTGGCAGGAGCGCTGCTTGCGCTGGCTTATTTGGGTTTTTGCCTTTATGCGGGCATTACCGGGAACTTTCCCGGCATGCACCAGAAGGAACATGTCATGCGTTTTGGAAATCTTAAAAACTGGGTGTCAGGAGGGATGTCAGCGGTTATAATTTCTGTCTTGTGTGTCAATTCCGCGATAAATGATGTGAATGTCCAAAAGGGGCGAAAAAAGACGTCGTCGCCATCTTTTTTTATTATGTTACTGCTGATAAGTTTCCCTCTGCTTCTGGAATCTTATCTTGATATTGGATGGATTGGAATTGCTTTTTATGCGGGTATTATGACGTTACTGTTTGGAATTGCATGGATTCCTCAGATTCTGAATCAATGGATTGCCCGTCTGCTCTTACGCAAGAAAACCATGAGCGGCAAACAGCAGGTGCAGATCATCGAATGGATTCATTTTTATCCGTTGAAAAAATTTCTGATTTTCGGGTTATGGGGATTTGGTGTTGTGATCGTTCTGTGTGGTATCTGGGAAGCAGCAACTGGTAAAGTAGAAATGGACAGACAGTTTTTTCTGTGTTTATTTTGCATAGCAGTTTTAGTTGCTACACTATTTCAGAAAATGAAACGCTATATTTGCACGCCCTGCCACAGTATACCGGTGCTGAATCAGAGCCTCAGCAAAAATCAGCTGGAGTTGCTTCTGGAGGGAGAGCACTTTGAACGAATACCATTTGAAGATCCCGCCATGAAACAGTATCTTGAAATTTATCGAAGCCAGAACTGGATGCTGATGGGCGGAAAGCTGATTTCAAAAAAGCTGGCTTTGTGGGTAACCATGGATCGTTCCAGAAACGATACTTTATTGAAGGTTCTTTATCTAAATGGAACAACTGCAAAAGCCAGAGTTGATCTGGAAATCAGAGAAAAACGGTATGAAGAGTTTACTTCTGTCCTGAGAGAACTGATTGGATACGAGAGCTCTCTTAACCTGTATGGAAAAGAGAAACAGCTGGCAGAGAAATTTGCATCCTGCTTTCCGGAGCTGATTTCCGATCAGGAGCGTATTGCCGCATTTCTTACTCAGGATGTTACAGAGATCCGAAGGGATTATATCCAGACCTTTTCTCCGCTGGATGCAAGAAAGAAAAAACGAAGCAGACAGGATTGCTTTAATGGATAAACAATTACTGAGGTGACTTAAAATGAAGAAATGCCGATACTGTGGTAAAAATTTAAACAGCAGCTATGAATTTTGTAGCAGTGAATGTGAAAATAATTATAGGACAAGTACTAAGAAAGACAACCATAAACTAAAATATTTTATTATGGGTATCATCGCTGGATTTTTGGTGATGTTTTATGGCATTTTATTGAATACCAGTTCTATTATCGGGGCTGGAATTATGCTAATGGGTATAGATATTACTGTATTCCCATTTACAACCCCTGAAACTATTGAAATTTTAGGATATCAAAAATCGAAAATTGCAGGGAGAATTTCTGGTTTGTCACTTATCACAGTTGGAATATGGTTTGAATTTTTTTTATGATAAGTTCCAATTGTACTGTATGGTTTAGGGGAGGAACTGATGAAATTAATTTACAATAGTGCATATATTTTAGGGGCTATTTTTCTTGTTCCAGTTATTTTTAAATACCTTACAGCAAAAAGCAAGGAAGATGATACGGCTGTTTATACAGTAAAAATGCGCAGCAATATGATGAAAGTATTGAAAGTTATGACCATTATCTGTATTCCATTAGGGATTATGGCGGCAGTCGCTTTTATCTCATATTTTCCATCCAGAGACTGGGAAAATATGTGTTATACAGCGGTAGTAGTTTTGGTAAGTATTGCAGATTTTTTTATGTGGAAATATTATCAAAATAATAAAATTATTGTGCTGGATGATAAAAAAATAAAAGTAGTGAAAGGAAGAAAACGCCGCATTTTTTCAGGAAATAAAATTACATATAAAAAAATAAACAGCTGTAAAATAAAACTGTATTATAAGGATAAAAAATTTTTCACGCTTACCCGACAGTTTGATAATTTTGAAAATATGGAAAGCTGGCTGGATAACTTAAAATCAGAGGAAATTGCTGACATATTCTAAAAAGGAAGGTAACTGTGATCATGAAAAAACTTTTAATATTAATTTTATCCGGGTCGCTGTTATTAAGTGGATGTGGCCTTAAAAATAATTTATCAGGAGGAGAAACCATGCAAAAAACGTATAAAGAACTTGCTGAAATTTTTGGGAAATATGGGATACAGGGAACGACCGATCAAATGATAGATGATCTGGAACAGGATTATAAAGCGATGCCGCCGGAAGTGGAATTAAATAAAGCTGCGATGCTGCTGACTGTACTGGGACAGGGAGATTTTGATTATGACAATATGACATGGACTCCTTATGCAAACGGTGTATATACTTTTGACGTGGAATTCTTTAATGCAGAAAAAATGTATACGGATTTTCTGACAGGTGTTTCGTCTTTGGATAAAGAAGAACTTGATTTTAAGAATATACAGGAAGATACCAGTCAGGTGAACTGGGAAAAAGGAACAGGAAAACGAACAGTTACTTTTGAATGGAAAAACAGGCAGTTTACTTTTGAGGCAGAAGTGTACGACGACTGGTTTGATGTAAGTGTTGCAAACGAACTGAACAAGATTATTAAAGAATATGGAGATGAAAAACAGTTGTTTTTTACCAGCGACGGATATCAGGAAGGGATTGTTTTTTATCGTGATAAAAAGTGGGCAGATGGATTCCAGATGGAAACGGGGCTGGATCTTGTGGAATTCAATTAGGCAATTAAATGTTAAAGCTTGCAGGAGAAAAAGGAATTTAAATAGTCCCAAAATATTTTAAGGGCTAATATAATTTGAGTTTTGGGAGAGGCGCGGGAATTAAAAGTGAGCAACAAACTGATTAAGACGAAAGATCTGGAAGCGAAAATAATAAGAAGAAAAAGAATAAAGAAACTTTTAGCAGTTTTGCTGGTGATACTTAGTATCCTGTTTGTGTTCCTTTGGACAAGGGTGGCAATCACCTCTGTGAAATTTAAAAAACAGATGGAGCAAATGGTTCTTGGAAAAGATTATTTTATAGAGAATGTTGTAATCAGGAAAAAAGACACCTATAGCTCTCCCAGTGGAAGACATGGTGTATCTACAAATTATTTCTTCTACTATGATACAGATAAGAGAATGCAGGTCTCAGGGAAAATATATAATGAGTATGAAGTGGGAGACCATATTCCGGCTTATACCACAGATCACGTTTACTATGATTACGAAAAAGACGGAATTTTACCAAGGGAAGAATTTCGTGATAACGAATTGAGGAAGGCTATGGGCGTATTCTGCGGCTGTGTCATCGTTATGCTGGCACTATATTTGTTCTTTGACAGACTGTGAAAAGGACAAATGGAGAGAGTCTTTGGAAAATATGTTCCATGCAAAGATAGAAGTATCCGAAGAGGAATTGTGAAGGTGGTATATTTAATGAAAAAAATCAGCGAACAGACAAAAAATTTTTATTATACGGAATAGAAAGCACGATTAAGCCAAAGGAAATCTATTATACAATCCCTCATCCTCAAAGAAAGTGGCAGCAGGATGGTGCATAACCAGTTTTGCTCTGCTTGGTTTGTATTTTGGGCGTGTTTCTTTTGGTGAAATATTTTGCTGTCAAAAAATTGGAAGTTGAAAAATTTGATAAGAGATAAGAATTTCAGAGCAATGAAAAATAAGAAATGAGGAATGTGAATGGATGCGATACTATTTAAAATGCTCAGCAGAAGCATAATCATTTTTGCAATGGTGATCACCCTGTTTTTCTTTCTTATCAAGAGAAAAAAATTCCACAATAAAATGACAGAGAAAGAAGATACCGTCTTAAAGATAATGGCAGCAATTCTTGTGTGCATCTTCCTGTATAAAATGTTTCTGCCGATCATTCTGGACATTCCCTGTTACAGAAATAGTCAATTTGAAACCATTACCGGTTATGCAAGGGACAATGCTCATGGAAAAGGAAATGACAGAAGTGTTGTGATCATCAGTATAGATGATGGTCATGACGAATACGTAGAATTCTCTTATTCCAAAGGAATAGACAAGGGAGACGTTCTGACTGTAAAATATTTACCCCATTCAAAATATGGAATCCTGATTTCAATAAATAATGATAATGTTGCTTTGGAATAATTGAGCAGGGAGGGCAGGCTTATGTATGATATGGATGAACTAAAAAAACTTTATGACAGATTGAAAGCGCAATACCCGAAGTATCGGATGAAATTTTATGGTGAAAATTTCACACTGACGCTGCTTTATGCCAAGGTAGAAGTGAACAGAACAGGGTGCAGGATCTTTGTAAATGAAAATCTGTACGACCAACTGTCAAGTGAAGAAATAGATGATATCGACGACCTCTATGAATTGATAGAAGCGTTTCTGCTACAAATACAACATATAGGGATGACCAGTGGAAATGAGACGTATATCACTGCAAATAACCAGGCGGTACATATGGGAACACGGGCATTGCTGTCTTCGGCTGTTTTGTCCATGGGATGCTTTATAATATTTCTATTAACGGAGGATCTGCTTTATCTGATTCTGGTTTTTCTATGTCCGGCTGGAGGGTATCTGTATCTTCGCCTGATGCGTCAGAAGGCTTTTTATCAGTATTGGGTATGCCCTGGATGCGGTCAGAATCTGCCCCTTGATAAAAAAAGCCGTTTTCCACAGATGGAGTATGTGTCTCAGTGCCCACACTGCGGCAGGGTGCTGGAAAAAGTGCCGGAAATGGAGCCGGTCCGATTGGAGCCAGATGCTCCTAAAAGACAACTGGAACCAGACAATAATCCTCCGGCGGCAGGAAAGAAGTGGCCTTGCACATTGACGGGATATACTTCTGCGGTTGTCTCTCTGTTTCTGTTTGTTATATTGTTTTTTGCCGGTGATCCTTTGGCTCCGCAAAACACAGCCATAGAACTGATTCTGCTTCTGATATGGTTTAGTTCCGGGCTGATTCTTTTGCTGCATCGTCACAGAGAATCTGAGGACATGTTACATAAACCCGTTGTTGTGCTGCGGGAACAGAAGAAAGTCACAGGAGTTGGGATATTCCTGTGGCTGTTGGGAAGTGTTTTTCTCTTTATGGCAGTTGCAGTTGCATCAGCAGTCCCTGTTGACGGCAGTACAATCTTTCTTGGAGCAATTGGCGTTTTTGTTACTTTTTTTGGAGTATGGATGCTCCTTGCAGGACGAAATCGCTCCATGTTTGTGTTTCAGGATCATTCTGTTTTATATATCAGCAGCCTGGGAAGACAAAAGAAGCTGGAAGCGGGACAGGTGGCATCTGCCCGTCTCACAGTCAACCGTTCCATTCAGTTATTAGATGCAAATGGAAAAAAGCTGATTTCCGTAGAAACAAATATGCAGGGGGCATCCCGGCTTGCAGAGTGGATCGAAAGCACGGATCTGGCAGCATTGCTGACACCTGCCATGGAACGCCAGACAGCAGAACAGGTAAAAGAGGAAAGCATACTGCAGTGGAGAGAGGAATATCGTACCCACTGGCATGACCATCTGGAAACAATCCGTACGGGATTGTGGGGAGTTATGATTTTGTATCTTGTTGGAGTTATTTCACCCATTCTGTTATATCTCTTTGCAGGGGTAAAGTTTCGCACAACTATGGCGATTGCTGCCATATCACCGATTCCGTTTCTTATTTTTTGTATTGTATCTGCCCCGGTAATTATTTTTGGAGATCGTCCGAAAAATGCCACAGCAGAATGGAATTCCATGCATATCCGTCTCTCTTTGCCCGTCATGTTTCTTCCGGCTCTTGCAATGCTCTGGCAGGTTCATTATATATGGAGTCGAAGTGCAATGCAGCCCAAAGGCAGCGGTGAAATATGGATTATCCAGGGGCTGCTCATTGCTGTCCCTGTGATTTCTTTATGCCTGTACCGTACACCGAAGGGAAGACGTTTTGAAACTGGTTTTTTTGAGATACTTGTGAGTATGTCCTTGGGCATGAGTATTTCTTATTGTGCAAATGCGGCTTTATGCGGACCGGCCCGTCATTATAAAGCGGTCATTGTTGACAGTCATAAGGAAGATCCCAATACCAAAGGCGACGACAACACATTGACGGTACTTTTAGATGACGGAAGTGAGGAAAAAATCCATGTATCAGATAGCATTTATGAAATGGCGATAAAGGGAGAGGCGTTAGATGTATGTCATAGCGAAAGTCCTCTGGGAATGGAAATGCTGAAGATTCATCTGCCGAAGACACAGTGAATGTGATTCCTGAAGTACAAAATAAAAGAAGCTTAATAAAGGCAATAAAAGAAATGTCATATATTAATAGCTGAATTTCTACGAGTATTTAACATCGAAATGTACTTGAATTTTACAGGGATATCATATAATGACATAAATATACAAAAGGAGGGATATGATGGAATTGGTATTTATGTTTTTACCTGTAATTGCACTTGTAATCATTTCTTTAGTGATGTCCCCAAAATGGAAACAATGTGAAAAAATTGATACAGGAATAGAATTGTGCTATTGGAAACTAAGCTATAGAAGAAAATTTATCAGAACATTATGGATGATTCCACTGTCGATAATAACTATTATTGGCTTTCATATTTCATTCCTGTCAAATATTGGAACATGCTTAATTGCAGTGATATTTTCAATAATGCTGCTTATTCAGGCCGTATATAATTATAAAAAATGGAAAAAAGGAGACTAGAATAGTACTATTATTAATAGAAAAGAAGAAATTCCTGAGGGGGATTTTGTTATGCCGCTTTCCTTTCGACTATTTTCAGTGGGTTTTTCATTTGTATGTTCCGGAATCGGATTATATTTTCTGGCATCCAGAATTTTAGGGAAAAAGATAAATTATGCAAGAACGGCAGTATTATACTTAAAAATGTAAATGATCCTGATAAAAAACAGTACAGGTAACGTAATAAAGAGGATAAAATCTTTTACAGGTGGAGCAGAGAGGTGCTAAAATGAAGAAAATGTACTGCATGAAGTGTGGGCTGGAGATTTATGTAAAATTTGGAATGGTTCCCAACAGCTGCGCTTGTGGAGCTGAATTTCGCGAATGGAATAAAGATACAGTTAAGAATACAGTAGTGTGTATAATTACTTTATTACTCTTAATGTCTCCGCTGTTTGTCATCGTATTTTTTGCTCGAAAAATTCTTCAAGATTCTATACTTTTGTATGCAATCATGCTGGTTGCTTTTATCATCTGTTTCCGTCAGGTAGAGGGGATTTTGATCCGGATTGGGATATTGAAAATAAATAATATTGAAATAAGATAATCATTAGCTATTTTAGCTCAGAGGTGGAATTATGGCATCAAGTAAAGAATATTTAAAGTATATTTTGGAGCAGTTATCTGCTTTGGATGAAATTTCTTATCGGTCTATGATGGGAGAATTTATTATTTATTATCGTGGCAGGATTGTAGGAGGTATATATGATAACAGATTGCTTGTTAAGCCAGTGAAAGCAGCAATCAGTTATATGAAAACAACTCAGTATGAATTGCCCTATGAGGGGGCAAAGGAAATGCTGCTGGTCGATGAAGTTGACAGTAAGGAATTTTTGACAGGCTTGTTTCACGTTATGTACGAGGAACTGCCAGCTCCAAAACCCAAAAAGAAAAAATAAGAACAGGGGAGGAAACGCTTTATGTTTGTATTTAAAAAGAAAGAGCAGAAACCATTATGGATTATGGGAAAAGATGTAATGGAAATCATCCGGTCGGATTATAACGAAGGAATGGCATTTACCCTGGTTGAATTTCATTATCGGGGTGGTGCATATCTTATGGGTTCCTGTATAGTTCCGCCGGACGCACAAGAGCGGAAGGAAAATATTTCCTTTGTGTTTCAGGAACAGGTTTTCCAGGAGTTTGATGAATTTCAGGCAAAAGCATGTATTGATGGCATCCGGATTTCTGAACTGGAAGAACCTATCGAAGTTGTTCGGGCAGGAATTATAGGAAATGATACCATGCTGAAGACACCCTGGGGAGAAACAAGACTTGCAAAAAAAGCGCTGGCATAACAGCGATATATTGAGCAGGAGAAAAGAAAATGCAAAGCAGTGGAAAAAGAGAAAAGACAATCTATGACGATTCTCTGACCAGAATATTTTTATGGTCAGGTTTCGCTATGTTTATGCTCTTACTGATCGTCTGTATCATCATAGGTATTACTGTGTTGTTTTACAGGCGTTCCGATTCGGAAGGAATAAAAATTATACTGTTTTGTCTGGCGCTGGTCATTCCAGGTTCTTATGGTATTCCGTTTATCAGTCTGCTTAAGGTATGGAAACAGGAACGCAGGTTAGGGATCTACTGGAAAGACCGGACAGATTACGACCGTCCGGAGTGGGAGAGAGACTGGTATCTGACCTGTGACCGGGGCGGATTTATCCTTTATCACAGAAATTTTATCAGACGCATCGTTGGCCGTCAGGTAGAAACGGAGATTGCAGAGCATGCCAGAGGAAAGGTCTATTATGTAGTGTATGAAGATGTGGATGGAAAAATACGCAAATTGAAATTTTCTTCTGATTCCCTTGCGTCGGAGTTTCTGCATTGGTTTAAAAAACAGGTATATAAGGAAATGGAAGAAAACGAATAATCAGAAGGAAGATACGGGTATGGTATCGAGTGCAGAAAGAGTGCGGGATTTAAAGAGGATAAAATCTGGAATCCTGATTTTAAACTATCAACTATAGGAGAAGGAGAGAATATATATGTTACAGAAAAGGAAGCTTGCAATATTTTTTCCGGGAACGGGATATCACACAGACAAACCGCTTTTTTATTACAGTAGAAAAATAGCTGCAGCAAAAGGGTATGAAGTTTTGTGTATCATATATGGGGAATTGCCAGAGCCTAAAGAAAAAAATGAAGTTCCTGTATGGGATGAAGTAGTGAATACTGCAATAATTAGAGCGAAGGAACAGTTAAAAAAGGTGAAATTCCAAGACTTTGACAGAGTAGTATTTGTGTCAAAGAGCATTGGAACGGTAGTGGCGGCATCAGTTGACAGAGAATGGAAGCTTTGTGCTGATCATATTTTTTATACACCTGTTTCAGAAAGTTTTCAGGTGATGGGAGATAAGGGCATTGTTTTTCATGGAACGGCAGATCCTCTGGCATATACTGCAGAAGTGATTGAAGAATGTAAAAAAAGATCGCTTCCATTGCAGTTGATAGATAAGGGAAATCATTCCCTGGAGACAGGAAATCCGGTAAAAGATATCCTTGTCCTGAAAAATGTTATGGAAATCACAGAAGACTATCTGTAGAGATAAGCATGGCAGGGAGAACGCCGTATTGCTGTTTTTGGAGGATAGTGCGTAGACATATGCCTGTGCACTGTTTTGCGAGATTTAAAGTAAGGAGAAGAAAAATGATTTTGGAAACTAAAAGGCTGATTCTTCGGCCATGGGAAGAATCAGATGCAGAAGAATACTATAAATATGCAAAAGATCCGCTGGTGGGACCAATCTGCGGATGGACGCCGCACACAAATATAGCAGAAAGCAAACGGATTATAAAAAATGTGCTTTCTGCTCCTGAAACGTATGCGGTTGTATGGAAGGAAACATTTTTTCAATCCAAAACAGCAAAAATCTATATCGACGGCAAAAAATATATACTAAAAGAGGAATTATAAACACTATTGCATCATAGTACGAGAGAAAATCGATGATATATCCACGGAAGGAAATATTAAAAAACAGAATAAAGAAGATTTGCTTGAACTATTTTCGTAATAAAGATATAATATATTGGGTTTATATGCTGTTTAAAACAGGTTCTTCTATTTTATGATTATGATAAAATATATATGGCCTATTAAAAGAATACCAGATGGTTTAGAAAATGGAAGACCGCTGCAAATAAAAATGCACAAAAATCGAAAGGAGCTATATGAGAAAACTTGCATTAAATGATGAGATATTACTAAAAATTGATAAAGCAGCCCGGTATATTGGTGGGGAAGTCAATTCTGTCATGAAAGATAAAGATAAGGTGGATCTTCGGTTTTGTATGGCATTTCCGGACATGTATGAAATTGGAATGTCCAATTTGGGCATGGCGATCCTTTATGACAGCTTTAATAAAAGAGAGGACATATGGTGTGAACGTCTGTTTTCTCCATGGACTGACCTGGACAAGCTGATGAGAGAGCAGAATATCCCTCTTTTTGCCCTGGAGTCCCAGGATCCGGTAAAAGATTTTGATATGCTTGGAATCACTTTGGGTTATGAGATGTGTTACACAAATGTACTTCAGCTTCTGGATCTTTCAGGTATTCCTCTGAAAGCAGAAGAAAGAGGTGAGGATTTTCCTGTCGTGATCGGAGGAGGAGCCTGCTCGTATAATCCAGAACCTCTGGCACCGTTTTTTGATCTTTTCTATATTGGAGAAGGAGAAATTTCTTATAACGTTTTGTTTGATGCTTATATAGAAAATAAAAAAGCAGGCGGAAGCAAAGAAGATTTTCTGAAAAAAGCGGCTCAGGTTCCTGGTATTTATGTTCCTTCTTTTTATGATGTAGCCTATAAAGAAGACGGAACGATTGCCTCTTTTATGCCAAACAGACCGGAAGCTCCTGAAAAAGTAGAAAAGCAGCTGATCGTGGATATGAAAAAGGATTATAATGTACTGGAATCTCCGGTAGTACCTTTTATCAAAGCAACTCAGGATCGTGTGACTCTGGAAATTCAGAGAGGCTGTATCAGGGGCTGCCGTTTCTGCCAGGCGGGAATGATTTATCGTCCTACCAGAGAGCGTGATGTGGAGACCTTAAAAAAAGCAGCACGTACTATGCTGAAAAACACAGGGCATGAAGAGATTTCTTTAAGTTCTTTAAGCTCCAGCGATTACACTCAGCTGAAGGAACTGGTTACGTTCCTGATTGATGAATTCCGTGAGAAAGCGGTAAATATTTCTCTGCCTTCTCTTCGAATCGATGCCTTTGCACTGGATGTTATGAGCAAGGTACAGGATGTGAAAAAGAGCAGTCTTACTTTTGCACCGGAGGCCGGCTCTCAGCGTCTCCGTGATGTAATCAACAAGGGGCTTACGGAAGAGGATATTCTTCACGGAGCCGGAGAAGCTTTTGAAGGCGGCTGGAACCGCGTAAAGCTTTATTTTATGCTTGGACTTCCCACAGAAACTGAGGAAGATATGAAAGGGATCGCCCATCTTGCAGAGAAGATCGCAGAACGTTATTACGAGATTCCAAAAGATAAACGAAATGGAAAGGTTCAGATCAATGTAAGTACATCCTTTTTTGTGCCAAAACCATTTACTCCTTTCCAGTGGGCTCCTATGTACCGGGAGGAAGAATTTATAGAAAAAGCAAAAATCGTAAAAAATGAGATCCGTTCTCAGCTGAACCAGAAGAGTATCCGTTATAACTGGCATGAACCGGATGTAACTGTTCTGGAAGGTTTCCTTGCAAGAGGCGACCGGAGAAGCGCAGATGTTATCCTGAAGGCTTACGAAAAAGGTGCCCTTTATGATGCATGGTCAGAAAGTTTCCATTATGAGATCTGGAAAGAAGCATTTGCCGAGACAGGTATGGATATAGAATTTTATACCCTTCGTGAGCGAAATACAGATGAAATCCTTCCATGGGATTTTATTGATGCAGGGGTAACAAAAGAATTCCTGATCCGTGAATGGAATCAGGCGAAGAATGAAACAGTGACGCCTAACTGCCGTCAGAGGTGCTCTGGCTGCGGTGCCCGAAAATATGAAGGAGGTGTATGCTTTGAAGGTAAGAATTAAATTTACAAAAACAGGATATATGAAATTTGTAGGCCATCTGGACACTATGCGGTATTTCCAGAAGGCCATTCGCAGAGCAGAGCTTCCGGTTGCTTTTTCCGGAGGATACAGTCCTCATATGATCATGTCCTTTGCAGCGCCTCTTGGTGTTGGAACCACCAGTCTTGGAGAATATTTCGATATGGAACTGACCGAGACAATGCCAACCACAGAAATTCAGCAGTGCCTGAATAAAACAATGGTAGAGGGAGTAACCGTATGCTCTGTCCGTCAGGTAGAAGATGGAAAAGCAAGTACAGCTATGGCTCTGGTTGCCGCGGCAGACTATTATGTTTCTTTTCGGGAAGGAAAAGAACCGGCTTCCTCATGGAAAGAAAAGTTCACAGAATTTCTTGATCAGAATGAGATTATTGTTACAAAAAAGACAAAACGCAGTGAAAAGACGGTGGATATTCGTCCGTTTATTTATAAGGCAGAAATTCAGGAAGATGGAATCTTTATGCAGCTGGCTTCTGCAAGCTCAAACTATACAAAACCGGAACTGGTTATGGATACCTTTATGAAGTGGATGGGAGAAGAGCCGCAGGAATTTGCATATCTTATCGAAAGAAGAGAAGTTTATGCAGATGCAGGAGAGAATAACAGTCCTCGCTTTGTTCCACTGGAAGATTTGGGGGAAGAGGTTTGAGCCGGCTGATCATTACAGAGCTTTCTGTTCATGGGTGCCCCTGTATTGTCTGTTCCATTACAGAAGGGCAGAGTGTCATGGAACTCCGCCTGGAAGCATCAGGAAAAAAAAGTATCCTGAACAATATCTATGTAGGACAGGTGGAAAACATTGCCTCTAATATTAAAGCTGCTTTTGTTCGGTTTGGAGAGGGAATTACAGGATACCTTCCTCTGGATCAGGCCACAGATGCTATTTTTACTGCAGGACGGAAAGACAGCTCATCTTTACGTCCAGGAGACGAGCTTCTGGTTCAGGTGTGCCGGGATGCCATGAAGGGAAAGCTTCCGGCATTGACTACAAATCTGAATTTTACCGGTAAATATCTGGTTCTTACCACAGGAAATAAAAAAATTGGTTTTTCAGGAAAACTTACAAAAGAAGAAGCATCTGTAGTTAATAAATGGCTGGAACCGGAACGTGAGCAAAAGGATCGAGGCTATGGAATCATAGCAAGGACTAATAGTGCAGAGGCACAAAAAGAAGAATTTCTTCATGAACTTGCTTTTTTAAAAACACTCTATCAAAAAGCTGCAGTGCTTGGAAGAAATCGTACCTGCTTTAGTCTTCTTTACGAGGCAGAGCCTTTTTATCTGGCTGCAGTCCGTGATGTATACAGCCGTAACCTGGAAGAAATCGTTACAGATCTTCCGGAGGTATACGAACGATTACAGAAATATCTTCAGGATTTCCGTCCGGAAGAGCTGGCTAAATTAAGGTTTTATGAAGATAAGCTTCTTCCGCTTTGCAAATTGTACCGGATAGAACATGCTCTGGAGGAAGTTCAGCAGGAAAAAATCTGGCTGAAAAGCGGCGGTTTTCTTGTGATCCAGCAGACAGAGGCCTTTGTTTCTGTTGATGTGAACAGCGGAAAATATACCGGAAAAAAGAAGGCGGAAGAAACCTATCGAAAAATCAACCTGGAAGCAGCCGGAGAAATTGCACGGCAGATCCGTCTGCGGAATCTTTCAGGGATCATATTGATTGACTTTATTAATATGTCGAATCCGGATCATCAGGATGAATTGTTTCATGTACTTCAGAAATATCTGCGCAAAGATCCGGTAAAATGCAGGGCTATAGATATCACACCCCTGCATATCCTGGAAATGACACGAAAAAAAGTAAGAAGACCGGTAATCGAAGAAATAAGAGATTTAACAGAAAAAAACACAAAATTTTAAGGGAAAGATCTGTTTGCCATTACAGAAATCGTTTTTCATTAGCCTGAAAAATGAAACTCCATACTTGTGTGGAAAATGCATGGTAAAACTCCTTACAAAAACCTCTGTCTTTTTTTGATGGATTCTGTTACAATCATATCATGTATAGGCCGCAGATGTTTTGACAAAATTTAATATACTCCTGAAGCTGCGAGCCTGTGAAAATGCAAATGAGAAGAAGGAGACAGATATGGAAACTTTATTGATCCTTGGTGCCGGCGGATTTGGCCAGATGGTAAAGGAGACAGCTTTGCAGCTGGGCTATAAAAAGGTGGTTTTTCTGGATGATGCTGCAAAAGGGGAAGATGTAATCGGTATGTGCTGTGATTACATACTTCTTCATTCGGAATATCCGGTGGCAGTGGCTGCATTTGGCAATAACAGGACACGCCTCCAGTGGACAGATAAGCTGATCGAAGAAGGCTATGAGGTTCCTGCAATCATTCATCCGTCTGCAGTCGTAAGCCCCAGCGCTGTGATCCAACAGGGATGCTTTATTATGCAGAGAGCCGTAGTAAATACACATACAAGAATTGAACGTGCGGCTCTGATCAACAGCGGAGCAGTTGTGGATCATGATTCGGTTGTGTGTGCTGGCGCGCACGTATGCCTGGGAAGTATTGTAAAAGCTAACTGCACCATTGAATCCGGCAGAAAAGTAGAGGCCGGTGAGGTGATTTTTTCTACCAGAAGAAAAATCGAGGGCGCAGACAGCCGCTGTCTTGAGGATGCGGTCTATGCTTTTGGTTTTGGTTCTCAGTGCAGCTATGTGAAGCCTTTTGGAGAGGGCCATATTAATGAGACATATGCGGTTTATATGCCGGATTCCGATGGGACAGACGTACCCCTTTATGTGCTGCAGCGTGTAAATATTAATGTATTTAAAAACCCTGCACAGGTAATGGAGAACATTTTTGGAGTGACGGAGTATCTCCGTGATGTGATCCGCAAAGAAGGCGGTGACCTGGACAGAGAAACCTTGTCTTATATTAAAACAAAAAGCGGAGATACTTATTTTGAGGATGATCAGGGTCAGCCATGGCGCTGTCTGCACTATGTTCCGAATTCTGTGTGTTATCAGCAGGTGGAACGTCCGGAACAGTTTTACCAGTCAGCCAGAAGCTTTGGCCATTTCCTGATGCAGCTGGGAGATTATCCTGCAGAAAGTCTTTATGAGACAATCCCGAAATTTCATGATACCGTAAAAAGATTTCATGATTTTGAGGCGGCAGTTCGAAAAGATGTAAAGAATCGTGCACGTTTATGCCGTCCGGAAATAGATTTTGTGCTTTCCCGTGAAAAGGACTGCGGAGTCCTGATGGAACAGCTCCGGAAAGGAATTCTTCCGCTGCGTGTAACTCATAACGATACCAAGCTGAATAATATTCTTTTTGACGGGGATACAGGAAAAGGTCTGTGTATTATTGACCTGGACACCATTATGCCCGGCCTTGCTGCCAATGATTTCGGTGATTCTATCCGTTTTGGAGCCTCTACTGCCGAAGAGGATGAACCGGATCTGGATAAGGTGCATTTTGATATCCATCTTTACGAGCTTTATGTAAAGGGTTATCTGGAGATGGCGAACGATGTACTGACTCCGGCAGAAACAGAGAGCCTTCCATGGGGAGCGCGGCTGATGACTCTAGAGTGCGGTATGCGCTTCCTGGCAGATTTCCTTCAGGGAGATGTGTATTTTAAAACAGCTTATCCTGAGCACAATCTTGTTCGTGCAAGAACACAGTTCCGTCTGGTAAAAGAAATGGAAGAGCAGTTTGAAGAAATGTATGAGATCTTAAAAAAATATAGATAAAACCATTTGCATAAGCCGGAGAGATCCGGCTTATGTGTGCTTAAATGCTTGGATAACCGTGCACGATATGTTTACCCGCAGAAAGATAAAGAAAGGACTTGAGGCAAAAGATGAGCAGAACAGAAAACTGCAGTATTTCATATTCTGTTGATCAGAAAAAAGAAGCTGTGAATGCTTTGTGCAGCCAGATAAAAACGGGAAATGAAGAGGAGTTAATAGAAACCTTATGGAGAACATTGATCGCTTTTCAGAACCATCCATTTTATACTTTGTCCGGACTGCCTTTTTCTTATACATTAAAGACTGGACGGGATGGAAATTATACAAAAGAATTGTTTATTGACCGCAGAAAAAACAGTAAAAGTTTGTCCTGGAGTTCCGTTTTAAAAGTATTTCAGAATGTTTTAAAAAGTCAAAAAGAACAAGGGAAAATTCCGTTTATGAAAGGACCGAAATCTCTTGGAGACATACGTGGTGTATCCTATCTGTATCCTATTTTTTATCAGATAGGTTTAATAGAAGTTCCGGATGGAACCAGCCTTGAGTCAAAAGAAGACTAGCAGTTTATTCTGCTGACGGAACATGGAAAATCCTGCAGCAGGTATCTGCAGGATTTTCTTTTATGTTCTATGTTTTTTCAGCCATCCTTGAATATATTCAATCTGTTCCATATCGGAAATCATCTGTGAGGCTGCATCGTTTCCTGCCGCCAGACAGCACAGCAAAACAGCAGACTGCATAACAAAAAATAAGACCAGATATAAAAGCCAGCTCATAAAAATCTCCTTTTGATCACTTTTCTATATTTAATTCAATAATTCCATTATTGGCAATTCTGTGAAAAATATACATTTCCTGCGAAATTCGCAAGAAGTCTCTCTTTGGAATATAGTAGTATAAAAGATTCTTTTTGGAGTATATTCATGGAGCAGTTGTCTTATACCGGAAAAGACATTGGAGTCTGCTTTCTCGATACAGGAATTTCTGACCATCCGGATTTCAAAGGCAGGATACAGATGTTTGCTGATTTTATTTCCAACAAAAAAATACCATATGATGATAATGGACATGGTACGCATGTGGCCGGGATCCTCTGCGGTGACGGAAGCGCTTCCGGCGGCAAATATAAGGGCGTGGCGCCAGGCTGCAGGATTATTGCTGTAAAAGTATTGGACAGAATGGGCAACGGGAATAAAGAGGATGTTCTGCGGGCTTTTCAATGGATCCTGAAAAACTATCAAAAATATCGTATCCGCATTGTAAATATTTCGGTGGGCACCATATACAGAACCTGGTGTGACCATCATGTTCTGAGCCAGGGAGTAGAAGAGTTATGGGATCAGGGGCTTATAGTCGTAGCAGCGGCAGGAAATCAGGGGCCAAAGCCGGGAAGCATCACAGCTCCCGGCAGCAGCAAAAAAGTGATCACTGTGGGATCCAGCGACATGCTTATCGGAAGCAGCGGTGTGTCCGGACGGGGACCTACCTTTGAATGTGTCTGTAAGCCGGATCTTGTGACACCGGGAAGCCGGATCACATCCTGTCTGCCAGGGGGCAGATATGGCATAAAAAGCGGCACGTCTATGTCTACGCCATTTATTTCAGGCGCCATTGCCCAAATGCTGGAAAAAGATCCTCTTCTTACAAATGTGGAGATCAAGATGATGCTCCGGGACAGTACAGACGATATGGGACTTCCAAGAAATCAGCAGGGCTGGGGAAAATTTAACTTTAAACGTTTTATGGAGATGTAAAAATATCTTTGTTTTGTACCCCCCAAAAACGTTGACGTAAGGAGAGTTTTTTTGTACAATATTTTTCATAATGTGACTAGAAACAGTATATACTGATTTCGGACTGAGAGGAGAATGACAGATGGAAAAAATCAAGATGACCACGCCACTTGTGGAAATGGACGGAGACGAGATGACCCGTATTCTTTGGAAAATGATCAAGGATGAATTGCTGCTCCCTTATATTGACCTGAATACAGAATACTATGATCTGGGGCTGGCATACAGAAATGAAACAGATGATCAGGTAACCATTGATGCGGCAGAGGCAACTAAAAAATACGGTGTAGCAGTAAAATGTGCTACCATCACTCCAAATCAGGCCCGAATGAAGGAGTATAATCTCAAAAAAATGTACAAAAGCCCTAACGGTACCATTCGGGCTATCCTGGATGGAACTGTTTTCCGTGCCCCCATCGTAGTCAAGGGAATCGAACCTTGTGTACGCAACTGGAAAAAACCGATCACACTGGCTCGTCATGCATATGGAGATATTTATAAAAACACTGAATTTTATGTAGATAAACCGGGCAAGGTGGAACTGGTATATACTTCTGAAGACGGAGAGGAAAAGCGGGCTCTTGTTCAGGAATTCAAAACTCCCGGTGTTACAATGGGAATGCATAACATGGAAGCTTCCATTGAAAGCTTTGCCAGAAGCTGCTTCAATTATGCCCTGGATACCAGGCAGGATGTATGGTTTGGCGCCAAGGATACCATTTCCAAAACTTATGATGCTAAATTTAAAGAAGTGTTCCAGAAAATTTATGAAGATGAATTTAAAGAAAGATTTGAAGAGCAGGGACTTGTGTATTTCTACAGTCTGATCGATGATATCGTTGCCCGTGTTATGAAAGCGGAAGGCGGATTTATCTGGGCATGCAAAAACTATGATGGAGACGTAATGAGTGATATGGTCTCATCTGCGTTTGGTTCTCTTGCGATGATGACCTCGGTGCTGGTTTCCCCGCAGGGATACTATGAGTACGAGGCGGCCCATGGAACTGTACAGAGACATTATTACCGCCACATGGAAGGAAAGGAAACTTCTACCAACTCAGTTGCTACTATTTTTGCCTGGACCGGCGCCCTTCGCAAACGTGGGGAAATGGATGGAAACCAGGAACTGATGGAATTTGCAGATAAACTGGAAAAAGCTACTCTTACTACCATTGAAGACGGAAAGATGACCAAAGATCTTGCGCTGATTACCAGCCTGAAGCATCCGAAGGTTCTTTCCAGCAGAGAATTTATTCTTGCAGTCCGTGATTCTCTGAATCGTCTGATGAAATAAAAACGCTGTCGGAAGATATTCATGAAATTTAAAAATGGGAAATCCTCAGGCGAGGGTTTCCCATTTTTCATATAATTCTTCCAGTTCAGCCTGGATTGCTTCTTTTTCGCGGCTTAATTCAGCACAACGGCCTACATTGGTACAGACATCAGGAAGTACCAGCGTGTCATCGATTTCTTTATCCCTGGTTTCCAGTTCTTCAATACGGGCTTCTGTTTTTTTCAGTTCGTTTTCCTGCTTACGTCTGCGGGCCTGTTCTTCTTTTTGCTGCTGCCAGGTAAGCTTATTATCAGAAACGGTTTCCGAAATTTCCGGAACAGCCGCTGTCTGCTGAACAGGAGCATATTTTTCTGTAAGTTCTTCTTTTTTCTCCAGATAATAATCATAATCGCCAATATAATTGACTACCGCCTGATTTGTAAGATCCAGGATCCTGGTAGCGGTCTGATTAATAAAATAGCGGTCATGAGATACATAAAGGACCGTACCTGTGTAGCTGTTTAATGCCTCTTCAAGAATTTCTTTAGATGCAATATCCAAATGGTTGGTAGGCTCATCCAGGATTAGGAAATTGGCTTCTGAAAGCATCAGTTTGGCAAGAGATACACGGCCTCTTTCACCGCCGGAAAGAGCAGAAATTTCCTTAAATACATCGTCTCCGGTAAAAAGAAATGCTGCCAGCATGTTACGGATCTCTGTTTCTGTAAGAGTTGGATAGGTATCTGAAATTTCCTGAAAAATAGTTTTTTCTGTATGAAGTACATGATGTTCCTGGTCATAATAACCGATCTGCACTTTAGAACCAAGGGAAAAACTTCCTGCATCTGCAGGAAGGATGCTGTTGAGAATCTTCAGCATAGTGGTTTTTCCGGTTCCGTTGTTTCCGATCAGAGCAATGCGTTCCCCTCGCTTGATCTGGAAAGAAATATCAGTAAAAAGGGTCTGACCTGGAAAGCTTTTAGAAAGACCTTCTACAGTAAGGACATCATTTCCGCTGACTACCCGGGGCTCCAGAGAGAGACGCATCTGGGTCTGTATTTCTACAGGTTTTTCTAGTCTCTGTATCTTGTTCAGCATTTTTTCCCGGCTTTCCGCCCGACGGATAGATTTCTCTCGATTAAAAGATTTCAGTTTGACGATTACAGCTTCCTGGTGTTTGATTTCCCGCTGCTGGTTAAGGTATGCTTTGTACTGTGCATCACGAAGCTGCGCCTTTTTTTCCGCATAGGCTGAATAATTTCCCTGAAAAGCAGTAACCTGTCCCGCTTCGATTTCTATTACTTTTGTAACAACCTTGTCCAGGAAATAACGGTCATGGGAAACGATAAATACAGCACCGGGATAATTCAGAAGATAAGTTTCCAGCCAGGCGATGCTTTCCATATCCAAATGGTTGGTAGGCTCATCCAAAAGCAGAATGTCCGGTTTGGAGATCAGCAGTTTGCCCAGAGCCACACGTGTTTTCTGACCGCCGGAAAGGGTTTCGATCTCTTTCCCAAAATCCTCTTCTGAAAATCCAAGACCTTTCAGAACCCCCATCAGTTCACTTTTGTACGCATATCCGTTTTCCAACTCAAATTCATGGGTCAGACGGGTGTAGGTATTCATCAGACGATCCAGTTCCTGCCCCTGAACATGTTTCATTTCCTGCTCCATGGAACGCATTCGTTCTTCCATGTCGATGATATACTGTTTGGTGGTAAGAAGTTCTTCATAAATAGTGCGGTGACCATGAATGTCCTGATACTGGGCCAGATATCCCATACGCTTGTCTTTGGCAAGAACTACGTTTCCGGAATCAGAAGAGATCTCTTCCATGATGATTCTGAGAAGGGTAGTCTTTCCTGCGCCGTTATTACCGATAAGAGCGGCTTTTTCCCGCTCTTCTATGTGAAAAGAGGCATCTTTTAAAATTTCTTTTTCCCCAAAAGATTTACAGATGCTCTGACATGCTAAAATCATTACAGTTCCTCCAGAAATTACCTTATTTCATTTGTGCATATGGTAAGATTATAAAGCTATTACAATGATTTTGTAAAGACCAAAAAGTTTTTGCAAAGAGAAAAAACTTTATTTGACATTAAAATAACATTTCGTTATAATTAGATAGGAAATCAGAAGGAGGGTCATCTTGTGGAGGCAAAACAAATTTCAAAAGCAGTGATCAAAAGGCTGCCCCGTTATTATCGATATCTTGGAGAATTGCTGGAAGAAAATGTAGAACGGATTTCTTCCAATGACCTCAGCAGGAAAATGCATGTTACAGCATCCCAGATCCGTCAGGATCTGAATAATTTCGGTGGCTTCGGCCAGCAGGGTTACGGCTATAATGTAAAATATCTTTATACAGAAATTGGAAAGATCCTGGGTCTGGATACGGTTCATCCCATGATCATTGTCGGTGCCGGTAATCTTGGTCAGGCTCTGGCAAATTATGTGGATTTTGAGAAACGTGGATTTAAACTCATGGGAATTTTTGATATCAATCCGGTATTGGAGGGGATTGCAGTACGTGGCATTGAGATTCAGATGATCAGTGATCTTCCTTTTTTCCTGAAAGAAAATCAGATTGAAATTGCAATCCTGACACTTCCGAAAAATAAAGCGGGAGATATGGCGGATATCCTTATCGAAAACGGGATCAAGGCTATCTGGAATTTTGCACATATCGATCTGGAGACTCCCGATGATGTGATCGTGGAAAATGTACATCTTTCAGAAAGTCTAATGAGACTTTCCTACAATCTGAGTCAGTACCGTCAGGAACATGAAAACAGCTGATATGTCCTGGTTTAAGGACCTTTTTATAAGTGCTTGTTAAAACAGGCTGTCACCCTATTTCCAGGCGTGGCAGCCTGTTGCTGTGTACAGAAAGGACAGAAGCATGAAAAAAGCAGTAAACTGCAGTCTTATGAAAAAATTGGATCAGAATACGATCCAAAAAATGGGGATTCCTTCTTTAGTCCTTATGGAGAGGGCTGCCGTAAAAACGGCAGAAGAAATAGAAAAAATCCTGAAAAACAGAAAAACAGAAGAAAAGATTCTCTGTGTGTGCGGAAGCGGAAATAACGGAGGAGACGGCATTGCGGCTGCAAGGATCCTGTTTCTTCATGGATATCATTCGGAGATTTTTTTAGCAGGAGATCCTTCTCATATGACAGAAGAAACAAAACAGCAGTACCGCATCGCTCAAAATTATCAGGTACCTGTTGTGAATAACCCGGAATGGCAGGAATATACTACTATAGTAGATGCACTTTTTGGGGTGGGACTGGCCCGTCCTGTAAAAGGAAGATATGCAGACCTGATCCGCGATATGAATCTGGCTTCCGGGCGGAAGGTATCCGTAGATATCCCTTCCGGGATCAACGGCGATACAGGAGAAGTAATGGGGACTGCTTTTTCGGCAGATATGACTGTGACCTTTGCCTTCCGGAAAGCGGGACTTTGTCTTTATCCGGGAAGAAAATTTGCCGGAAAAACGGTAACTGCAGATATCGGCATCTATGAGGCTGCGGAACGAATGGATCCCTGTTATCTTCTGGAGGACAGTGATATAAAAGAACTGCCCAAAAGAAGCCTGGAAGGCAATAAAGGAACTTTTGGCAAAGTACTTGCTGTTGCAGGCAGCAGCGGAATGTGCGGAGCGGCATATTTCTGCGCGGCTGCGGCTGTGGCAGCCGGTGCCGGCATGGTGAAGATCCTGACAGAAAAAGACAACCGGATTCCACTACAGATGCTGCTTCCAGAGGCGATCATTAACTGCAGTGAAGAGCCAAAGGAATGGGAAAAAGACCTGGACTGGTGTGATGTTCTGATCATTGGGCCAGGGCTTGGAAAATCGGAAAGAAGCCGGAAAATACTGTCATGGTTTCTGGAGCATAACCAGGAAAAAAGGCCGGTGATCCTGGATGCAGACGGTCTGAACCTTCTGGCAGAGAATCCCGGGTGGAGGAAGGTTCTGGGAAAACACACCGTTCTGACTCCACATATGGGAGAGATGAGCCGGCTTACCGGAAAAACGTTGCCGGAGCTCCGGAAAGATCGTATATCAGCATCCAGAGAACTGGCAGAGGAAACCGGAGCAGTCTGTGTTTTAAAAGATGCATGTACTGTAACAGCTTCTCCTGATGGTACTGTGTGGCTGAACCTTTCAGGAAATCCAGGAATGGCTGCAGCAGGAAGCGGAGATGTGCTTGCCGGTGTACTGGCAGGAATGTTCTGTGCAAATCTGGAAAACAATCTGTTTAAACCGGACAAAGCAGCTGCCCTTGGTGTGTATATTCATGGAAGAGCAGGAGATCTGGCTGCAAAAACAAAAGGAGAATACGGGATGAAAGCAGGAGACCTGCTTCCGGCAGTTTCTGAAGTGACAGGATACGGAGGAAGATATGAAAAAATATGACAGGATCAAAGCAGTTGTTTCTCTGGATGCTATAAATAATAATTTCAGAGAAATGAGAAAAAACATAAAAAAAGACACAAAGATCATTGCTGTGATCAAGGCTGACGGATATGGACATGGTGCCGAAGCTGTTGCAGCGCTGATCCACGACCGTGACTATATCTGGGGATTTGCAGTTGCAACTGCTGAGGAGGCTCTTCAGCTTCGCTCTTTTGGAGTGAAGAAACCAATTCTTATTTTAGGGATTGTATTTGAAGAATATTTTCCTGAAATGATCGCTGAGGATATACGACTGACGGTCTGCGAGTATACAATGGCTCAGAAATTATCTGAAGAAGCAGTCCGCCAGGGAAAAAACGTACATATCCATCTGGGGCTGGATACGGGAATGAGCCGCATCGGTTTTGCAGATGTGCCTGAGAGTGCGGAGGAGATCCGTAGGATCTCATTTCTTCCGAATCTTTGTATAGAAGGTATGTTCACTCATTTTGCCAGAGCAGATGAAAAAGACAAATCCCCGGCCGAAAAACAGCTTGACAGATATTTATCTTTTGCAGGGCTTCTGGAGGAAAAAAATATTGATATTCCTTTGAAACACTGTTCTAACAGTGCAGGGATCATCCGTATGCCGGAGGCAAACTTGAATGCAGTTCGGGCCGGAATTACCATATATGGGATCTATCCGTCTAACGAAGTAGAGAGAGATCCTGTAAAACTGGAACCAGCCATGGAACTAAAAAGCCATATAAGCTATATGAAGGTACTTAAGGCCGGAGCTGAAGTCAGCTATGGAGGCACTTTTAAAGCTCAAAAAGATATGAAAGTTGCCACCATTCCCGTAGGATACGCAGATGGATATCCAAGAAGCCTGTCAAATAAAGGGGCTGTTCTGATTCATGGAAAGAAAGCTCCTATTATTGGTCGGGTCTGCATGGATCAGTTTATGGTAGATGTATCCCATATACCGGAAGCTCAAAAAGGTGATGAAGCAACACTGATCGGAAAAGATGGCGACCAGTTTATCAGTATGGAGGAGATTGGTGATCTGTCCGGCAGATTTTCTTACGAGTTTGCCTGCGATATCGGCAAACGTGTGCCAAGGATTTACATGAAAAACGGAAGAGAATGGGGAGAACTGACTTTTTTTAAATGATCCCTGACGGAAGAAACTGGAACTATCACGCATGTATACACAAGAAAAATCTGGAAATACTCATCAGTAGAGAAAACAGGATGGAGTGTGAATTGTGTGGTAATAAAAAGAGGGGATATATTTTATGCGGATCTCAGACCTGTGGTAGGAAGTGAGCAGGGTGGAGTACGCCCGGTTTTGATCATACAGAATGATGTTGGGAACCGGCACAGTCCTACAGTGATATGTGCCGCAATCACTTCAAAGATGAATAAGGCAAAACTGCCTACTCACATTGAGATAGATGCTTCTGCCTATGGAATCGAAAAGGATTCGGTGATTCTTTTGGAACAGCTCCGCACCATTGACAAAAGAAGACTGAAAGATAAAGTATGTCATTTAGATCAGGGAATGCTGGATCGTGTCAATCATGCTCTTGAGATCAGCCTTGAGCTTAGTTTTTAGGAGAATCCCCGGGAATCCTTGACGAATCATTAGGAAAGTGCTATATTTTAGCAGTGATTATGCGAATCTGCAGGTGTTTTTTTGCATCTTCCAGATCGTGAAAAAAGAAAGGAAATACTAAATGGACGACGGCAGTCGATGGCCCCTGGGGGGGCTGATTGTTCTGATACTATTGATCCTGCTGAACGGTATATTCTATGGATTTGCCGCAGCAGTGAGAAACTTAAGTCAGAGTGAAATACAAAAAATGGCAGAGGAAGGCAATAAAAAGGCCATTCTTCTGAAGCGGCTTCTGGAGGAACCTGTGCGTTATGTAAATGCGATTCCCCTGATTGTCACTGCTTCAGGAATTTTTATGGGTGTTTTTCTTGTACCGATGCTTGCGCGGATGTCTCACCGTTACATAGATCAGTTTCCTGCACTGGTACTGATCTCCGTTCTCTGTGTTATGATCCTTGCATCTTTTGGAATCCTTATGTTCCGCCGTATTGGAAGTTATCGTTCTCAGCGGTATGCTTTCCGTTATATCGGGCTTGTCAATGCAGTGGTCACTGTTTTATGGCCGCTTACTTTGCTGGTAACTGCTCTTGCAAGAATGACCGCAGTGATCTTTGGAGTAGGACTTCGTGAGCAGCAGGAGGCTGTAACAGAAGAAGAGATCATTTCTATTGTAGATGAAGCCCATGAGCAGGGAGTCATTGAAAAAAATGAAGCAGAAATGATACAAAATATCATTTCATTTAATGAGACAAAAGTTGGAGATATCATGACTCACCGAACCGCAGTGGTAGGCTTTGATCAGGAACGGTTTTTGAAAGATGTCATTGATGAAATGCTGGAGGAGGGAAATTCCCGTTATCCTGTTTATGCAGAGGATATGGATGATATCCAGGGATTGCTTCATTATAAGGACGCGCTGAAGTTTATGACTCAGAATCCGTGGGCAAAATTCAAGCCTTTAAAAGAACTTCCGGGGCTGATCCGAAAAGCTGACTTCGTTCCGGAATCGGCCAGTATCAGTAATCTGTTCCGTACTATGCAGCTGAAACAGACACATATGGCAGTTGTAGTAGATGAATATGGACAGACAGAGGGAATTGTTACCATGGAAGATATTCTGGAAGAAATTGTCGGAGAAATTCTGGATGAATACGATGGCGATGAAGATATCACCATCAGAACACAGACAGATAACAGTATTTTGATAGATGGATTTGCCGAAATCGAGGATGTAGAAGAAGAACTTGGCATCAGTTTTGGCCATGTAGAAGTGGCTACACTGAACGGTTTTTTGACGGAAATGCTGGGACATATCCCTACAGAGGCAGATCTGGAAAAAGAACTTGTTGCAAACGGCTACCGATTTAAGATCATTTCCCTTGGTCACAGGACGATTGGAAAGGTACGGGCCGAAAAAATAAAATAAAGGATAATGACACAAAAGGAGAAAATAAGTTATGTCAGGACATTCAAAATTTGCAAACATAAAGCATAAGAAAGAAAAGAACGATGCTAAAAAAGGTAAGATCTTTACCGTTATCGGACGAGAAATCGTTATGGCTGTCAAAGCAGGCGGACCGGATCCGAACAATAACAGCAAGCTTCGTGATGTGATCGCCAAAGCAAAGGCAAACAACATGCCCAACGATACCATTGAACGCGGAATCAAAAAAGCAGCAGGTGCAGACTCCGCAGACAACTATGAGCACGCTACATACGAGGGATACGGACCAAACGGCGTTGCTATCATCGTAGAAACACTGACTGACAATAAAAACCGTACTGCCAGCAATGTAAGAAATGCTTTTACAAAGGGTTATGGCAGTATCGGAACACAGGGCTGTGTATCCTTTATGTTTGATCAGAAAGGACAGATCATCATTGACAAAGAAGAGTGCGAGATGGATGCTGATGAGCTGATGATGGTTGCTCTTGATGCAGGAGCAGAGGATTTCAGTGAAGAGGAAGACAGTTTCGAGGTAATTACAGCACCGGATGATTTCAGTGCAGTAAGAGAAGCTCTGGAAGCTGCCGGCGTACCTATGCTGGAAGCTCAGGTTGCTATGGTTCCCCAGACTTATGTAGAGCTTACCGACGAAAAAGATATCAAGAACCTTCAGAAGACTTTGGATCTTCTGGATGAAGACGACGACGTAACCGACGTTTGGCACAACTGGGATGAATAAATGAAAACAGCTCTCGAACCCTTGCAAACAGGGGATTTGAGGGCTGTTTTTATGGGAAAGAACAGTGTTGGTATATAAGGGGTAATACTGATTTTATTATAAAATGTCTTTCGATGATGCTATTCTTTTGAAGTACAAATGGTTGCCTTAAAGAATATTGTATGTTAGAATAAAATAATCTTATTTGATAACCGTTAATAATAAAATTGTTTCTGATATTCTCACAGTATGTAGTGAAGCATACTCATTTCTGCAATTCAGTTCAATAAAAACAGCACATTAATACAAAACAAAAATCCATGGAACCTTGATAATTGAATAGACTTTACACTCTTGAGGTGTTATAATGTCCCTATTGATATAATATGGGTGTACGGACTGTGTGTAAACAGGGAGGAATACAAAATGTTAGACCATAATGATATCGAAATCCTAAAAAAACTGATGCAGGGTGTTGTAAAAGAATCCGAACACAGCATCTTAAATAAAGTAGATATAAGACTGAGCGAAACAGAACAACATATCCTGGAGAAGGTCGATGTAAGAATTGCCGAAACAGAACAGAATATTCTGGAGAAAGTCGATGTAAGAATCGCTGAAACAGAACAGAATATTCTGGAGAAAGTCGATGTAAGAATCGCTGAAACTGAGCAGAACATTCTGGAGAAGGTTGACGTAAGAATCGCCGCAACCGAGAAGAAATTTTCAGAACAGATTACCTGTTCTGAAAATCTGATACTTAATGAACTTGACAGAGTACAGACTCATATGGAAAGGGAAATCGCAAAAACGCAGGAAAATCTGGATGAGCTTAAACAATTTTACAGAATAGACAGGCTGGAAGCCGATAATACTTCGTTACTTTTAAAAATGTATAATGATATGCAAAAAGAAATTGCAGAGATCAAAGCGCAAATAGCATGACCCGAAACTGCCGAAAGAGTGTAAAGCCTATAGAATTATTGAGGCTCTATACTCTTTCATTTTTTCAGAATTCATATCATGACATATTATGCATAATTCAGAAATGTAAGGTGCATAATAATTCCGAACTGCTTGTATACATGGAGGTACTGAAAATTGGAAAAATATGATTCTGATAATGTAGAAAATGCAGAGCAACGGGAGTTGGAATTAAAGGAAACGGATCATCAGAATGACCAGATCCGGGAAATGGGACAGATAACCCTGGATAAAAACCCTGAAAAACACAGAGTAGAGCTTCTGACTATCATAGGAGAGGTGGAAGGTCATGAATCTGCACCTTCTCAGAGCAAAACCACTAAATATGAACATGTACTGCCAAAACTGGCTATGGTAGAAGATGACAAAGCAATTGATGGTCTTTTGATACTCCTTAATACAGTTGGAGGTGATGTGGAGGCCGGACTTGCCATTGCAGAAATGATCGCGTCTTTAAGTATTCCGACAGTATCCCTGGTTCTTGGAGGTGGTCATTCGATCGGTGTCCCCATGGCTGTTTCTGCGGATTATTCCTTTGTGGTGCCCAGCGCTACTATGGTGATCCATCCGGTACGTTCCAGCGGAATGTTTATCGGGGTTGCCCAGACATACCGAAACATGGAAAAAATTCAGGATCGAATCACAAATTTTATTGCCAGCCATTCGCATACAACCCAGGAACGGCTGGAAGAGCTTATGCTGGATACGACTCAGCTGGTAAAAGATGTGGGAACTATGCTGGAGGGAAAAGAGGCTGTGGAAGAAGGTCTGATTGATGAAGTTGGCGGAATGAAAGAAGCCCTTGCCAAACTCTATGAACTGATTGACATCCATAAAGAGAGGAAGAAAAAAATCAACCCCTTTCTAAATTAGTCACTTTTTTAACAAATTATGAAAAATCCTGTAGTTTTTTCTTTGATTGTCCTTTCTTTTGTGATATAATACCATAGAATGAGCAGTTTATTATATTTTATATAGGAGGGACAATCATATGAGCAATACGTGTGGATGTCAGAACAGTGACAACGGGTCATTCGCTGAACTGGCTCCGGTGCTTGAGAAATACGCTAAGGTACCGGGAAGTCTGATCACTATCCTTCAGCAGACTCAGGATATCTACGGCTATCTTTCCATGGATGCGATCAATTATATCGCAGAGAGAACCGGGATCATGCCTGCCAAGATTTATGGTGTGGCAACGTTCTATGCACAGTTCCGCTTACAGCCGATCGGTAAATACCTTATCATGCTCTGTAAAGGTACAGCCTGTCATGTAAATGGTTCTGATATGATCGAGGAGGCTGTTTGCGAGCACCTTGGAATCAAGGACGGAGAAACAACAGAGGACGGTCTGTTTACACTGAATAACGTGGCATGTCTTGGATGCTGTTCTCTGGCACCTGTCATGATGGTGAAATCAGCAGACGGTGAAGAAACATATGGAAACCTGACAAAATCTTCCGTTAAGAAGATCCTTGACGATTATAAAGCGAAAAACGCATAGGAGGTAGAGATATGAAAGTTGTTGTAGGACAAGGCAGCTGTGGTATTGCTACCGGAGCGAAGAAGACCTCTGATGAGTTTCAGCGCATCGTAGCAGAAAAAAATCTTACAAATGTCGTAATCGACAAAACAGGATGTATCGGTACCTGTTATCTGGAGCCTATCGTTGATGTATATAACGATGAAGGTGCTCTTGAGGCAAGATATGTCAAATGTACAACAGATAAAGTAGAGCGCATCGTGGAAGAACACCTGATGGGCGGCAAACCAGTAGAAGAATATGTGATCCCGGCTGAGGATGAGGCTTTTCTTTCCCAGCAGCAGAGAATCGTTCTCCGCAACTGTGGACAGATCAATCCTGAGAAGATCGAAGAGTACATAGCTACCGGCGGTTATGAAGCAGCACGCAAAGTTATCACATCCATGACTCCGGATGAAGTAATCGAGGAGATCAAGGTTTCCGGACTTCGTGGACGTGGAGGTGCCGGCTTCCCTACATGGTTCAAATGGAATGCCATCAAATCCAATAAAGGCGCACAGAAATATATGGTATGTAATGCAGACGAGGGTGACCCGGGTGCATTCATGGACCGTTCCGTACTTGAGGGCGATCCACACTCCCTTCTGGAAGGTATGATCATCGGCGGTTTTGCTGCCGGAGCTACAGAAGGAATCATTTACTGCCGTGCTGAGTATCCGCTTGCGATTGCACGTCTGGAGATTGCTATGGCACAGGCAAGAGAAAAAGGTTATTTAGGAAAGAATCTGTTTGGAACAGATTTCAACTTTGATATCCGCATCAAAGCTGGTGCAGGTGCATTCGTATGTGGTGAGGAGACCGCTCTGATCGCTTCTCTGGAAGGTGAGAGAGGTATGCCGCGTCTGAAACCTCCGTTCCCGGCTGCAAAGGGATACTGGAAGCTTCCGACCAACATTAATAACGTAGAAACTTATGCAAACGTTGCATGGATCATTGCAAACGGCGGTCAGGCATTTGCTGACAGAGGTGCCGAGAAGTCCAAAGGATCCAAAGTATTTGCCCTTGCAGGTAAGATCAAAAAGGGCGGCCTTGTAGAAGTTCCTATGGGAATGACTCTGAAAGAGGTTATTTACAACATTGGCGGAGGAATCAAAAACGACAAGAAATTCAAAGCTGTTCAGATGGGCGGACCATCCGGCGGATGTATCCCGGCAGAGCTGATCGATACTCCGGTTACATATGAAGATATCAATAAAACAGGTGCTATCGTTGGTTCCGGCGGTATGATCGTTATGGATGAGGACACCTGTATGGTAGATATGGCTCGTTTCTTCCTTGACTTTACAAAGAAAGAATCCTGCGGTAAATGTAACTACTGCCGTATCGGTACTAAGAGAATGCTGGAGATTCTGGAAAGAATCACAAAAGGCGAGGGCCGTGACGGAGATATCGAACTTCTGGAAGAGCTGGCAGCAAAGATCAAGGACGGCGCTATGTGCGGACTTGGGCAGACTGCCCCGAACCCGGTACTGACTACCCTGAAATACTTCCGCAATGAGTATGAGGATCATATTTACAATCATAAATGTACTGCAAAATCCTGTAAGGCTCTTATTCACTACGAGATCACAGAGGACTGCAAGGGCTGTACAGCCTGTGCAAGACACTGCCCGGTTGGAGCGATCAGCGGCGAGAAAAAACAGCAGCATAAGATCGATCCGGCTATCTGCATTAAGTGCGGCAAGTGTGAAGAATCCTGTAAATTTGGTGCAGTAAAGAGAGTTTAATAGGAGGTATAGACTGTGAATAAATACAGATTAAATATCGACGGAAAAGAGGTCTACGGACTTCCCGGACAGACCATTCTTGATGTCTGCAAAGAGAACGATATTTTTATCCCTACTCTTTGCTATGATGAAAGAACAGAAATTTACGGTGCATGTGGACTTTGTATGGTAGAAATGGAAGGTAATCCAAAGCTTTGGAAAGCCTGTGCAACAGAGATTGCACCGAACATGATCATCCATACCAATACACCACGTGTAATTGAATCCAGAAAAACAAACCTGGAGCTTCTTCTTTCCAACCATAAAGGAGACTGCCGTCCGCCATGTATGCTTGCATGTCCGGCTGGAACAGACTGTCAGGGTTATGTAGGACTGATCGCAAATGGTCAGTATGAAGAAGCAATCAAACTGATCAGAGAAAATATTCCGCTTCCAGGCGCAATCGGACGTGTCTGTCCTCATCCATGTGAGACAGCCTGCCGCCGTGGTCTGGTAGACGAGCCGATCGCTATTGCAAATCTGAAGAGATTTGCTGCAGATACAGATGAATTTGGCGAAGATCCGTTTGTTCCGGACTGTGAGCCGGATACAGGCAAGAACGTTGCCATTATCGGCGGTGGTCCTTACGGTATCTCCATGGCATACTTCCTTCGTCAGCTTGGTCATGATATCACCATCTATGAGGCAATGCCGAAGCTTGGCGGTATGCTTCGTTACGGTATTCCGGAATACCGTCTTCCGAAAGAAGTTCTGGATGAAGAGATTGCAGTTCTTGAAAAAATGGGCGTGACCATGGTCACAAACACCAAGATCGGCGAGGATATTTCCTTTGAAACTATCCGCAGAGATTATGACGCTGTCTGTGTAGGTATTGGTGCATGGGTATCCACCGGTGTCCGCTGTAAAGGCGAGGATGCAGAAGGTGTGATCGGTGGTATCGATTTCCTTCGTAAGGTTGTCCGCAATGAAGACATTGATCTTGGCAAAAATGTTGCTATCGTCGGCGGCGGCAACACAGCTATGGACGCCTGCCGTACAGCAGTACGTCTTGGCGCTGACAAGGTTTATAACATCTACAGAAGAACAAAAGATGAAATGCCGGCAGATATGATCGAAATCGAAGAGGCAGAAGAAGAAGGAGTGATCTTCCTGAACCTTACAAATCCTCTTGAAATCATCTCTGATGAAAACGGACATTGCCGCCAGATGGTTCTTCAGGTTATGGAACTTGGTGAGCCGGACGCTTCCGGTCGCCGCGCACCGGTTCCGGTAGAGGGCAAGACAGAAACTATCGACGTAGATACTGTCATTCTGGCTATTGGACAGAGAGTAAACGCAGAAGGCATGGAAGGCGTTGAGCTTACAAGAAAAGGCGGCCTTGTATACGATAAAGATACTTATATGACAGCCCTTCCTGGCGTATTTGCCGGCGGTGACTGCGGTAATGACAAGATTTCCATCGCAGTTGAGTCTATCGGCGATGCAAAGAAGAGCTATCTGATCGTGGACGCTTATCTTCGCGGAGAAGAGATCAAATACGAGCCAAATTATTATGTAACCAAAAAGGACGTTACTCCGGCTACATTTGAAGACCGTGAGAGAATGTGCCGTCCGACTATGGAACAGCTGAATGCTGAAGAAAGAAAAGACAACTTTACAGAGGTTGTATTCGGATATGACGAAGAGCAGGCAGTTGAGGAAGCTCACCGTTGTCTGGAGTGCGGATGTAAGGATTACTTTGAATGTAAACTTATTTCTTACGCAAACATGTACAATGTAGATCCTGACCGTCTGGCAGGAGATATCAATGAAGTGGAATTCCATGATGAGCATCCGTTCATTCTGAGAGATCCGAACAAATGTATCCTTTGCGGACTTTGTGTACGTGCCTGTGACGAGGTTATGGGAGTAGGCGCTCTCGGTCTTGTAAAACGTGGATTTGATACAGTAGTTATGCCTGCACTTGAACAGCCGCTTTCTGAAACAGGATGTATTTCCTGCGGTCAGTGTGTAAGTGTTTGCCCGACTGGCGCTCTTCAGGAGAACCTGACTCTGGAAAAATCTGTTCCGCTTGATACAGATGTTACAGACACAACCTGTGCATACTGTTCCGTTGGATGCTCCATGCATCTGGAAACTTACGGTGATATGCTTGTAAAAGCTACTCCGGACAGAGAAGGCGCTGTCAATAAAGGACTGCTCTGCGGAAGAGGTAAATTCGGCTTTGACTGCTCCGTAATGGAAGGCAAGCTTCTTGAGCCAATGGCAAGAAAAGACGGAGAACTTACGGAAGTAGATTACCATGAGGCATTTGTCCTTACTGCTAAGAAAGCAGAGGCTCTTGCCGCTAAATATGGAAGAAATGCAGTAGCAGTGGCAATTTCTGACAGATATACAAATGAAGAAGCATATGTGATCAAGAGCTTTGCAGATTCTATCGGCGCAAAAACACTTTGCTTCAATAACAGAGAGAACGGACTTGAGAAGGTTCTTGGAGTAAACGCAACACCAAACACCATCAATGAACTTCTTTCTGCAGAAGTGATCATTTGTGCAGGATTTATTGCAAAAGAAAATCAGGTAATCCGTCTGAAACTGAAACAGGCAGCTAAAAACGGGGCTAAAGTGATTCTTGTTAATCCGGAAGGATACGCACAGGATCATATGAGCTTTGTTTATAAGACAGTCGAAACAGACAACAGTCTTGGATTCTTCAAGGGCGTTGCAAAAGCACTGGTAGATATGGGCAAGGGCGTAGCTGTAGAAGGCTTCGATGCATTCAAAGCTTCTGTAGAAAATGCTTCCGTATCTGAAGAAGCAAAAGAAATTGCCGAACTGTATGCAAATGCCAAGAAAGCAATGATCGTATTCCAGCAGAATGTTGTAACTACTGAAGCTGCAGCACTTCTTGGTGATATCGCAGTTGTTTCCGGTCATATTGGTAAAGCTCGTGACGGTATCCTTATGCTGAAAGCGAAAAATAACAGCCAGGGTCTGATCGATCTGGGTGTTACTGCAGGTGCAGAAGCAATGGAAGGTGTAAAAGCTCTTCTGGTATTTGGCGAAGATCCGGATCCGGCACTTCTCAAAGAGCTGGTATTCCTGATGGTTTGCGATACTCATATGACTGAATCTGCAAAACTTGCCGATGTTGTGATTCCTGGAACAGGATTTGCATCTACATATGGTACTTTCACCAACACAGAGCGCAGACTCCAGGTTGTTGAACAGGCTATCGAAGAAGACGTAGTATTCTCCAACTGGGAAGTTGCAGCAGAGCTGGCTCATGTATATGAAGTGGAAATGCCGTTTGATGATATCGAAGATATCTCTGATGAAATGAACGATAAACTTCCTGTTTACCGTTATGCAGAAATGGGCGAGATCTACGGCGGAGTCCTTGCATGTGAAAATGCAAAACTGGTTGCAGTAGAGGATGCAGAATTTGTTGCACCGCTTCGTTCCACAGATCATCTCATGAACATGATCGATGCAAGATTACCTCATGCAAACTAAATAGCAGCAAAATGAAGAGGCCGGATCTTCCGGCCTCTTTTTATCGCTCACATGTTCGATTTTTTGTGTGTTCTCTTGTAAGTTACTTTGAAATATGATATACTTGTTTCGTTCAGTGAGCAGTTTTCACTGACATGATGGAAAACCGACGAAAGAAAAGGATAGAAATATGACGGTATTATATATAGTATTACTGGCAGTGATACAGGGAATACTGGAGTTCCTTCCAGTAAGCAGTTTCGGTCATCTCTGCATAATTCAGGATCTTTTAGGAATGGAAAGAGGATCAGGGCTTCTTCTGGAGACCATGCTCCATTTCGGAACTCTTGCCGCTGTGATCCTTACCTTCCGAAAAGACATTATCCGTATTTGTCTGGAAACAGTGGATATGCTCAGTGATATGATAGGTAACCTGTCTCTTTATATTCATAATCACAGAACAGGGGACCGACTTCGCTATGCCAAAATCATCAGCAGCACTTATAAAAAATTTGCACTTTTAGTCTGGGTATCTATGATCCCTACAGCACTTCTGGGTTATACAGCACGCAGGCTGGCTGCCCTTGCCTCTCATTCCAAACTGATTCCCGGAGCGGGAATTCTGATTACCGGGATTCTCCTTCTAGTAGTTGATTTCAGTCGTCTTGGAGGGCACAAAGCTGCCCGGGATGCCGGATTCGGCAATGCTTTGTGGATTGGAATCTGTCAGGGGATTTCTGTATTTCCAGGACTTTCCAGAAGCGGACTTACCATAAGTGCAGGATTAATGAGCGGATTTACCCGCAGCTTTGCAGTAAAATATTCCTATATTATTTCAATACCTGCCATTATTGGCGCACTTTGCATGGAATTAGGACAGTTTGCTTCCAATGATATGACAATAGGCTTGGGATTTACCTATGTACTGGGAATGATTGTTTCTGCTGTTGTAGGATATTTTACCTGCAGAACCTTACTTAAACTGGTAAATCGGATACAGTTCCGCTATTTTGCATATTACTGTTTTATCATTGGAATCGCAGTTCTGGTAGGAAATTATATGTTATAAATCATCAGTTAGTAGGAGGGATGCCTGAGCATGGCAGCAGCAAAAAATCAGACAGCAAAAAAAGGAACCACAAAAACAACTAGAAAAAATACAGCCAGAAAAAAAAGCACTTCCAAGAAGCAGGGAGCTGCCAGTGGATTCCAGACAGAGATCATTTTACTGATCATTTTGGCTGCATCCATGATCCTGGTACTTAGTAACCTTGGATTTGGAGGAACAGTAGGGGAACAGATCAGTACCGTCTGTTTTGGTATCATGGGACTTCCGGCTTATGTTTTTCCTGTATTCCTTTTTGTAGGAGCGGCTTTTTTTATGTCAAACAGACGTAACAGGCTTGCTTACAAAAAACTTCTGGCAGCTCTTGTATTTTTTATTTTCGTGTGCGGATTTGTTCAGCTTCTAACAGAAGGATATATTCAGAGTACTACGATTTCTGATTATTATCATCTCTGTGCAGAATATCATACCGGAGGAGGTGTGATAGGAGGCGCAATCTGCATGTCAACAACCCAGGCCTTCGGAGTAGCTGGCGGGTACATTATCATTATAGCAGTCATGCTGATCTCTTTGATCATTATTACTCAGAAGTCCTTTTTTGATTTTGTTTTTAAAATCTGGGATGGAATTCTCGGGCTTGTAAAAGGCGGTCATGAACTTTATATGGAGGGACAGCCGGAGCGTGATCTGAAAAAGGAGATTCGTGAACAAGAACGTCGTCAGAAAAAAGAACTTCGTCAGGCAGAAAGGATCCGTCGTTTAGAGGAAACTCTGGAAGCCGAAAAAAAAGCTGCCCAGGCACTGGAGGCAGAAAACGAAATGGCTGTTTCCAGACAGTCTGTTCAAACTCAGTCATCCGAAGAAAGTCACGGATTTCTGGAAGGTACAAAGCTGGAACCTTCCAGACCGCCAGCTGCAGAGTTTGATTTAAATCCAGTAGCCGCTTCCTCTGACAACAATGTTGAAACAGGTGCAGAGGAAACCGGAAAAGATCAGTTGGAATTTCAGATCCACAGATCAGATCCTGTTGCAGAAGAAGCAGCTGTACCGGATCTTTTTGAGGATTTTTCTCCTGCAGACTCTCTTGATTTTGACAGTGCAGACTCTGTTTCCCAGGAGACAACAGCTGCGCCTGAGCCATCTCAGCCTCATAAAAATCCAAAATCTTCCAAGAAAGAAATTGAAAACGGAATACAAAATATACAACAGGAGATTTCTACAAAAACAGCTGCAGAAAAAAAAGAATATCATTATCCTCCCTTAAAGCTTTTAAAACGCGGAAGCGGAAAATCTCAGGGAGACTCTGATGCTCATCTTCGCAAAACGGCACAGAAGCTTCAGGAGACACTTCATAATTTTGGTGTAAATGTAACTGTCACAAATGTAAGCTGCGGACCAACGGTTACACGGTATGAACTGCAGCCGGAAATGGGAGTCAAAGTCAGTCGTATCGTAGGCCTTGCAGATGATATCAAACTTAATCTTGCCACAGCGGATATTCGTATTGAAGCGCCCATTCCAGGCAAAGCAGCTGTGGGCATCGAAGTACCGAATAAAGAAAATCATGCAGTTATGTTAAGGGAGATTCTCCAGTCCCAGGAGTTTCAGGGGGCAAAGTCCACCTTGTCCTTTGCAGTAGGTAAGGATATCGCAGGAAAACCTGTTGTAACAGATATTGCCAAGATGCCGCATCTCCTGATCGCGGGAGCTACCGGTTCCGGTAAGTCTGTCTGTATTAATACTCTGATCGTCAGCATTTTATATAAATCGTCACCAGATGATGTAAAATTGATCATGATCGATCCAAAGGTAGTTGAATTAAGTGTATATAATGGAATTCCCCATCTTTTTATTCCGGTAGTCACTGATCCGAAAAAAGCAGCCGGAGCTTTAAACTGGGCAGTTACGGAGATGATGAACCGATATAATACCTTTGCGGAATTTAATGTACGTAATCTGGAAGAGTATAATCGTAAAGTAGAAAATATGAAGATACCGGAAGGTGAAACTCCGCCGGAAAAAATGCCTCAGATCGTAATCATAGTCGATGAGCTTGCTGACCTTATGATGGTTGCTCCGGGCGAAGTGGAAGATGCTATCTGCCGTCTGGCCCAGCTTGCCCGTGCTGCCGGGATCCACCTGATCATTGCAACTCAGAGGCCTTCTGTAAATGTTATTACCGGGCTTATCAAGGCAAACATGCCTTCCAGAATTGCATTTTCTGTATCCTCTGGTGTGGATTCAAGAACCATTCTGGATATGAATGGAGCAGAAAAGCTTCTGGGAAAGGGAGATATGCTGTTCTATCCTCAGGGATATCAGAAACCTGTACGTCTTCAGGGAGCGTTTGTATCGGATGAAGAGGTCAGCAGTATTGTAGAATTCCTTTCCAGCAAAAATCCGACAGTGGAATATGATACGCAGATCGAACAGCAGGTCAATACTGTCAGCATTGCAGGTGCAGGTTCCGGAAATGAGGAAAAAGATGTCTATTTTGAAGAAGCAGGTAAATTTATCATTGATAAAGAAAAAGCTTCTATTGGCATGCTCCAGCGAATGTTCAAGATAGGATTTAACAGAGCTGCCCGTATTATGGATCAGCTTTGTGATGCCGGAGTCGTTGGACCGGAAGAGGGAACAAAACCCAGAAAGGTTCTTATGTCGATGGAGGAATTCCAGAATTATATTGAAGAAAGTCTTTAAATGAAGAAAAAAGGAGAAATTTTCAAATACAATGGAAATTCGTATTTTGTCTGTCGGAAAAATAAAAGAAAAGTATCTTACTTCTGGTATCCAGGAATATGCAAAACGTTTAAGCAGGTATTGTAAGCTGACATTTTGTCAGGTGACTGATGAAAAGACTCCTGACAAAGCATCCGATGCACTGAATGAACAAATAAAAAATACAGAGGGAGAGCGTCTGATGAAGCATATCCGTGAGCAGGATTATGTTATCGCTCTTGCTCTGGACGGAAAAATGCTGGACTCTGTGGAATTGTCTGAGAAACTTGGACAGTTGGGCGTACAGGGAAAAAGTACCATAGATTTTGTTATCGGCGGATCCCTTGGGCTCAGTGATCAGATTCTGAAACGTGCAGATTTCAAGCTTTGTTTTTCCAGAATGACGTTTCCCCACCAGCTGATGCAGATGATACTTCTGGAACAGATTTACAGAGGCTACCGGATACTGAATAATGAACCCTACCATAAATAACCTGTATCATTACTACAGGATAAGATTATAAAGGAGGACAAAAAATATGGAAACAACTCGTGTGGAGAAAATGTGTGGCGGAGAGGGACATGTACTGATCAAACATATTCTGAATGAAGAGCAGTTAAATGGAAAATGTCGTCTTTATGCAGAGGTTACTCTGGAGCCAGGCTGTTCTCTTGGATTTCATGAACATCACGGAGAAAGTGAAACTTATTATATTATTTCCGGAAAAGGAATTTACAGTGATAATGGGGAACTCCGTATGGTCCAGGCTGGAGATATGACGTTTACTCCAGACGGAAAAGGTCATGCTATGACAAATTCCGGAGAAGAGAATCTGGTATTTATGGCCCTGATTATTTTGGACTGATTTTTTATGAAAGGAAAAACCATGTGGGCACAGTTGGATATTGATAAATTTGAGGAGTATATCTCCCAGTTTCCAATATATGAATACCGTCTCCTGGATGCAGACAGAATTCAGGTAAGGGAAAGAGTGCGTACAATCTGCAAAGAGGAATGTGAACGCTTTGGTACTACCTGGGCGTGTCCTCCGGCAGTAGGCACATTGTTGGAATGTGAAAAAAGAATCCACTCTTATGAAAAAGCAATTTTCTTTTCCAGTGTAGCTGAAGTGTCAGACCTAATGAATATGGAAGAAATGCTGTCTACCAGACATGAGCATGAAGCGCTTACGGAAGAGGTTGCATCCTTTCTGAAAAAAGAAGGATTTGATATCTTTATACTTTCCACTGAATCCTGTGATATCTGCGATAAATGTTCCTATCTGGAGGGAAAGCCCTGCAGACATCCAGAAAAAATGCATCCCTGTTTGGAAAGTCATGGAGTGGTGGCCTCGGAAATTGTAGAAGAAAGACAAATGGAATACAATCTTGGAGGAAATACTATTCTCTGGTTTTCTATGGTGCTATTTCGTCAGGCATAAATAAAAGACCTTCGGCATAAATTTAGAAAAAAGCCGAAGGTTTTTTCTGTGCCGGGGAGGTTTGCGCTTTGTTTTTTCGAAGAAAAAGAGAAAGGTTCAGAGAAAATCTTGTTACAGTTCTTGAAGTTCCCCGTGATCTTGCCTGCAGGGAGACAATCGTCACACTTACCGGTAATAAACATGCTGTAGTGGAAAATTACAGAAATTTATTAAAGTTTACAAAAGAGGAAATTATAATCAACACCTATTCTGGTAAACTGACGATACTGGGACAAAGACTGGAGATTCCCTGGTACACTGCAGAAGAGATGACGATAACAGGCTGCATTTCCAGGATAATATCTGATATTTAGGAGGTTTTGCATGAGGAGTTTCCTTCCATATTTAAATGGTTTTATAAAAATCCGTATCCATGGAGGTCAGACAGAACGCTTTCTGAATCTATGCATGTCCCGCGGAATAATCCTATGGGATTTATCAGGTGCTTCCGATGGAAGTTATTCTTGTTTCCTTTCTACAAGACACTTTTTTCTTCTGGCACCTGCACGAAGAAAAACAAAGGTACAGATCCATATTCTGGAAAAACATGGACTGCCTTTCTTTTTTGCCAATAGTAAAAATAAAAAGGCCTTTTTTGCAGGAATCCTGTTATGCGGAATCCTGCTTTTTGTTTTATCAGGCCGTATCTGGAATATACATATTGAAGGAAACAGAATCAACACTACACCGGAAATACTGAAATTTCTGAAAAAACAGGGAATATCTCACGGAATCCCAAAAAAACAGGTAAACTGCAGTTCTGTGGCATCGCAGATACGTGAAAGATATCCTGAAACAGCCTGGGTTTCTGCAAAAATCCAGGGGACAAGATTAATCATCACTGTAAAAGAAGGAAATTATCAGACTATCCGGTCAGAAGGCGAGCCTGTTCCATGCAGTATATGTGCGGAAGGGGAAGGCAAAATAGTAAAAATGATCACACGGTCCGGAGTCCCTTTAAAGAAAATCGGAGATACCTGTAAAAAAGGCGATATCCTGGTACTTGGAAGATTAGAACTAAAAAATGACGCCCAGGAGGTTTTTCGTTATGAATATGTTCATGCAGATGCGGATATTTATATAAAAAGAAAACTTCCATATTATGCAGAACTTCCTATGGAATATGAAAAAGAAATATTTTTTGAAAAAGAAAAGAAAGGTGGATTTATCAAAGCAGGAAGTCTTTATCTGGAATGGGGCGCAAAGCCCCAAAAGGGGTGGAAACGTATGACGGAAGAACATCCCCTGCGTTTTACAGAAAATTTTGAACTGCCGCTTTCTGTTGGTTCTGTTACACTAAGACAGTATAAAAAAAAGAGCGTACTGCGTAAAGAAGATGAGGCAAAAGCAGAAGCTTTTCGTATTCTTCAAAAATATGAAAAAAAATTAATGGAAAAAGGGGTTCAAATCTTTGCAAATAATGTTAAAATAGAGGTTGATCACAAAAACTGCATAAGCAGCGGTACTCTTGAGATCATTGAAAAAATCGGAAAGGAAGTTCCAGTGGAAAGGATGGAACTTTCAAAGGAAAGGACAACTGAGAATGGCTAACAGTATTATCGAACTTCATCTGGAAATTCCAGCCGATGTGGAGGGAAATGTATTCGGACAGTTCGACGAACATCTGAAACTGATCGAAAGAACTTTAAATGTCACTTTGATATCCAGAGATGGCATGCTGAAAATACTTGGAACAGAACAAAGTGCTTCCCAGGCAAAAAAACTCATTGGGGAACTGATTGTTCTGGCTCAGAGAGGAAATACCATTACAAGACAGAATGTAAATTATGCCCTTGCACTTGCAATGGAACAAAGAAATCAGGTACTTACGGAAATCGACAAGGATTTTATTTGTAATACTATTCAGGGCAGACCGATAAAGCCCAAGACTCTTGGGCAAAAAGAGTACGTAGAACAGATCCGGAAAAAAATGATTGTCTTCGGAGTAGGACCTGCGGGAACCGGAAAAACCTATCTTGCCATGGCTATGGCAGTAACGGCTTTTCGCAATGAAGAAGTCAGCAGGATTATTCTTACAAGACCTGCCATAGAAGCAGGAGAGAAGCTGGGATTTCTTCCGGGAGATCTTCAAAGCAAAGTAGATCCCTATCTCCGCCCTCTTTATGATGCTCTGTATCAGATTATGGGAGCTGACAGCTTCGCAAAAAACATGGAACGTGGACTGATCGAGGTTGCACCTCTTGCCTATATGAGAGGACGTACCCTTGACAACGCATTTATCATTCTGGATGAAGCCCAGAATACTACACCTGCACAGATGAAAATGTTCCTGACCCGTATCGGTTTCGGATCTAAAGTTATCATCACAGGCGATGCATCCCAGAAGGATCTTCCGAGAGATGCTGTTTCAGGACTTGATGTAGCCATGAAGGTACTGAAAAAAATTGATGATATAGGATTCTGCCAGCTTACCAGCAAAGACGTAGTCCGTCATCCTCTGGTACAGCAGATCGTACAGGCATATGATGAATATGAGAAAAAACAAAAGCCGGCGAAGCCACGTGCACCACGCCGCAGTTAGGAGAAGCTTATGACGATCCAGATAGATTATGAAACCGACCGACAGTTGGATATCGATTATACTGCACTTGCCAATAAAGTAGCGCAGCAGATTCTGGACAGTGAAAACTGCCCTTATGAGGCATCTGTAAATCTGGTGATCACAGATAACGAAGAGATCAAGCGTGTCAATGCGGAATTCCGCAGCATCAACGCTCCCACAGATGTTCTCTCATTTCCAATGATCCCGTTTGAAACGCCTGCAGATTACTCTGTAGTAGAAGATCAAGATGAATATTTTGACTTGGATACGGACGAACTGCTCCTGGGCGATGTGATGATCTCTGTAGACAGAGTTTTTTCCCAGGCAGAGGAATACGGACACAGTACAGAGAGAGAATTTAGTTTTCTTTTTGCCCACAGCATGCTTCATCTTCTGGGATATGATCATATGGAACCGGAAGAAGCTGCTGTGATGGAGGCAAAACAGGCCCAGGCCCTGAAAGCGCTTGGAATTAACAGATAATAATGACTAGAATTTGGAGAAGCAGATAATTATGAATTACCGAGAATTACTGAAAGATAAGAAAAAAATAGTAGTCAAAGTAGGATCTTCCTCTTTGATCCATAAAGAAACCGGACGACTGAATCTTCGCAAACTGGAAGTACTGGTCAGAGAACTCAGTGACCTTCACAATCAGGGAAAAGACGTAGTACTTGTTACCTCCGGTGCCGTAGCTGTAGGATCTGCGGCATTGGGATTGGAGGAAAAGCCGAAAGAGCTGAAGGTGAAACAGGCATGCTCCGCAGTAGGACAGGCTCGATTAATGATGATTTATCAGAAGCTTTTTGCCGAGTATAATCAAATGGCAGCTCAGATCCTTATGACCAAAAACACTATGGTCAATAACCTGAACCGAATGCATGCAAGAAATACGTTTGAAGAGCTTCTGGCAATGAACACGATTCCGGTTGTAAATGAAAATGACTCTATTTCCAGCTACGAGCTTGAGGCTCTGGACTCTTTTGGTGATAACGATACCCTTTCTGCAGTTATCGCAGCGCTGATAGGGGCGGATCTTCTCATTTTGCTTTCGGATATTGATGGACTCTTTACTGATGATCCAAATACAAATCCGAATGCCAGGTTTATCGATACCGTAGAAACACTGGATGAAAAACTGAAAAGCATGGGAAAAGGTCCCGGAAGCAAGGTTGGAACGGGAGGAATGGCAACTAAGCTTACAGCCGCCGAGATTGCTACTGCAGCAGGAGCGGACATGGTCATCGCCAACGGAAAAGACTTCCATGTGATTCATAAGATCATGCATGGAAGAAATTACGGAACACTTTTTGTAGGAAATCAGAAAGAAGAATTTTATCTTATCGATTATATTGAAAAACTTTTATAAAATTCAGAAGAAAGAGGACTAAAAATGGATAATATTAAAATTGACCGTATCAACACTTTGGCCCATAAGGCTAAAAGTGTCGGACTTACAGAAGAAGAAAAAAAAGAGAGAGATGCTCTCAGAAAGGAATATATTGCTACGATCCGTATGAATCTGAGAAACCAGCTGGATAATATTAATATCAAAGAAGAAGACGGAAGTATCACAAATCTGGGTGAAAAGTATGGAAGCAAAAAAACTCATTAGAAAACAGATTTTTTCGGCAAGAAAAGCCTGCAGTGACCAGGAAATAGAGCAGTGGAGCCGACAGCTTACAGAGCGGCTGATCTCGCTTCCTGAATTTCAGGAGGCCAGACAGATCCTGGTATATGCCGATTACAATCATGAGGTTATGACAGGATTTCTGATCCAGGAAGCCTGGAAAGCAGGCAAAGAGGTTGCAGTCCCCAAGGTAGACGGAAAAGATATGATTTTTTATAAACTGACAGATTTCTCTCAGCTGGAGCCAGGATATTTTGGGATTCCTGAGCCGTCACAAGGAGAGATTGCAGAATGGGAAGACGCTTTGATGATCATGCCGGGAGTGGCTTTTGACAAACAGAATCACAGAGTTGGATACGGCGGAGGTTTTTACGACAGATATCTGGAAAAGCATCCGTCACTGAAACGAATCGCAGCTGCTTTTGAATTTCAGATTCTTCCTGAAGTTCCAACAGAACCTACCGACATTTCTCCGGAAATTATAGTAACAGAAAAACAGTGTATACGAATATAAATACAGGAGGGATTTTATGAACGAGATGCTTATCGAACTAGGGAAAAAAGCCAAAGCAGCAGAAGACAGTCTGCGCACTATTTCCACAAATAAAAAAAATCAGGTTCTTTCAGCTGTGGCAGATCATCTTGTTGCATGTTCAGAAACACTTCTGAAAGCAAACGAGACAGATGTCAGTAACGGAAGGGCAAATCATATGCCGGAAGGACTGGTAGACAGATTACTTCTGACAAAAGAACGTATTGAAGGCATGGCAGAAGGACTTCGCCAGCTTGTAGGCCTGGAAGATCCGATAGGAGAGGTTACCGGTATGAAAAAACGCCCAAACGGACTTCTGATCGGACAAAAAAGAGTGCCCCTTGGTGTTATTGGCATTATTTATGAGGCACGCCCCAATGTAACTGCCGATGCTTTCGGTCTTTGCTTTAAAACAGGAAATGTTGTGATCTTAAAAGGAGGAAGTGATGCGATCCACTCCAACCAGGCTATTGTGGAATGCATTCGGGAAACACTAAAGGAACAGGGTGTCACAGAAGATGCCATTCAGCTTATTACAGATACATCCAGAGAAACTGCCGGTGAATTTATGAAAATGAACCAGTATGTAGACGTACTGATCCCTCGTGGCGGAAAAGGTCTTATTAAAGCTGTGGTAAATCAGAGTACGATCCCGGTAATCGAAACCGGAACCGGCAACTGCCATATTTATGTGGATGAAACAGCGGATCTTAACATGGCAGCCGATATCATACTGAATGCAAAGACACAGAGAGTGGGCGTATGTAATGCATGCGAATCTCTTCTTGTCCACGACAGCGTTAAAGAAGAACTTCTTCCTGTTCTTGCCAGGAGACTTCAGGAAAAAAATGTAGAACTCCGTGCAGATGAAAAAGCTATTCCGTTTATGCCGGGTGCCGTTCCGGCTGTGCAGGAGGACTGGGGAACGGAATATCTGGATTACATACTTTCCATCAAGGTAGTGTATTCTGTAGAGGAAGCCATTGCACATATCAATCAGTATAATACAGGCCATTCTGAGGCGATCATTACAGAAAATTATACACACGCACAGAAATTTCTGGATCAGGTAGACGCAGCAGCTGTATATGTAAACGCTTCTACACGATTTACAGACGGATTTGAATTCGGCTACGGGGCAGAGATCGGTATCAGTACCCAGAAGCTTCACGCCAGAGGGCCTATGGGACTCCTTGCTCTGACCACGACCAAATATATCATTTATGGAAACGGACAGATCCGTCAGTAAAAGATTTCAGGACAGAAATTTATTGTGAAATTTGACTTTTGATTTACTTATGCTTATAATAATTAACAGTACTTGATCACTGAAATCGTAATGGCATAATATGCTATGGGAGGACTTAATGAGAAAAAAACAATTATATGCAGTTATCTTAGCAGGTGTAGTTGCTGCAGGTTCTGTTCCCGGCACTGCTTTTGCTGCTCAGCAGGACAGTGTACAGACTGCAGCAGAAACAATAGACAACGAATCAGCTGCTTCGGAGGCACCGTCTGAACCTGCTGAAACACCAGATGCGTCAACAGAAGCACCGTCTGAACCAACCGAAACTCCAGATACTCCTACGGAAACACCGGCAGAACCAACCGTAACTCCGAATGTTCCCACAGAGACACCGGCTGAGCCAACCGAAACTCCTGCTGAGCCAAATGGTGATGCACAGCCTGTACCAGAAACCACCGTAACACCAGAGGCTACCGTAACACCGGAGCCTTCTGCGACACCGATACCGGGTGGTCCTGTTGAGACTGATATGGGGGTATCTGTGAACCTGATCCAGGCTGATGAATCCGTAAAACCGGTTTATTATGCAACTCTTCAGGACGCAGTAAACGCTGCACTGGAATATTATCAGGCAGACGACCATGATAAATCCAAAGCAGTAGTTGTAGAAATAACCAAACAGTTTTCTCTTTCTGAGACTGTACGGATTGAAAATGGAAAAATCAATATCGTAGCAGCAGCAGACGTATCCATTGGAAGAATCGATCCTCAGGATCCCAATAAGGTTCTGGACGGAGATATGTTTGTAGTAACAGGAAAAGACAGTGAACTTCAGCTTTCTGCAAAAAACGGCGGCAGGCTTACTCTGAGCGGTGAAAATGGATCCGGTGGAGCAGAACTTTCTTCCGGCGCTCTTGTCAGGGTTGAAAACGAAGGAAGCTTTGGTATTTCCGATGGTGTTATCCTTTCCGGAAACACTACCTCTGCTGAAGGAGCAGCTATTGACAGCAAGGGTGGAAGTGTTGTTCTTAAAGGCGGTACCATTACAGGAAACAGCGGTACAAAGGGAGCTGTATACAGCAATGCAGATATTGCCGTACAGGGAACTGTGTCCATCAAAGACAATACAGGTGCAAACCTTTATCTGGATGGAGAGGCAGCTGCTGTAGTAACAGATGCCCTGACCAATTCTTCTATTTCACTGACCGCTTCTGCAGCGGCAGATCAGAAAGTAGTTGCAAAAGCAGGAAGCAAAGCCGATGGAACTCCGGTATCTGCTGATGAATTTAAAGTAGCAGCAGAACAGTTTTCATATGATACAGAAGATTACAGTATTATACTTGGCACAGATGGGCTGACTGCAGTTTTAAAACAGGAGCAGACTGTTACAACACCGACACCTACCCCTACTACAAGCCCTTCTTTCCTCACATATCAGAGCAAAACACTGAAGTGGGTAGATCATAATACTGCCACAGCTGTAATGTCAACTACAAAGGACTGTAAATGGTATTATTATTTTGTAGATGCAGGTACCTCTGCAGAAGACATTAAGAGACAGTATAATGCAAACAATGCCAAGAATGAAGCAAAAGCAAATACGAAATTTACCGTAAAGGCAGAAAAAATTCCGGAAAAAGAAACATGGCTGGTAGTAGCTGCAAAACCTACCACAGGCTCTGCTCAGCTCCGGGTTCTGAAGCTGAACAATAACAGCCGTCCTGCGGCTCCGGTTACACCGACTGTAACTACCCGTGCCCCAAGAAAATATCAGGTAACAGAGAGCAAGATTACCGGACTGGAAAATCCGCTGAAGTTCTTCCCGCGTAAATTTTATGATTTCCAGGTTGTAGGAGCCGGTCAGAATGATAAGGATCCTGTCAGCAATGATGAAAGATGGATTCCTCTTTACTGGTCCATGTCTGTAAATGGCACCAAAAACAACTCCTGGAGAATTGGCTCTCAGGAAAAGGGAATCCGCGAAGCAGCAACTTATCCTCTGTATGTTTTCTTCAGGAAACAGACCTATAATGGTAAAGAGTGGGTAGATACAGATGTTGTGGAATATATGAAGACTTCTTTCAGTTCTGCGGAAATTACCGATGAAGAATGGAATGCTTATATTGATGAATACAACAATGAGCATCCGGATGATGGCCTGAACTATGACGGCACCGGAGCCGGCTCTGTTGCAGATCTCACTCCAACGGAAGCTCCATCTTCACAGGATACCGGTTCTTCTGAAAGAAACCCGGCAGATACTGCTGATAACACTCCGCTTGGTTCTATGAGTGCCCTTGCAGCACTTTCTCTTCTTGCCGGCGGTTATGTGATCGTAAGAAAACGCAAAAAAGAAAAAATCTGACAGAAGCCCTTCTGGCAGATTAATGAATATAAGAGACAGGTATAAAAGCCTGTCTCTTTTCATATATTTATCCTGGTATCAGGATACTTGTCTGATATTTCTAATAAAAAGAAGGGTTGGGGAAAACATGACAGAAACAGGGGATTTCACCTATGAGCAGATTTACTATACACTTTGGGAGACAGCGCAGAGATACCACCCGATTACACAGTTTCGAGTGATTGGAAACAGTCACGATGAAAGAATGATTCCCATGTTGGAAATGGGTGAAGGAACAGAAGTTATATTTTGTGTCAGTGGGATCAACGGAACGGACAGGCTTATGCCTTCCTGTCTTCTTTTGATGGTACAGGAATACTGTCGCGCCTGGGAATGCGGATGGAAATTGAATGATATCTACGATGTAAGAGAGCTCCTGTCTCACTGGAAGCTGTGTTTTATCCCAATATTAAATCCGGATGGTTATGAAATCTATGAAAAAGATTATTTTGTAATACGAAATCCAATTTACCGTCAGATGCTGCGCATGCAGGAAACTCCCTGCAAAGAATATTTCTGTAATGCCCGGGGTATGAATATCCAGAAAAACTTTCCCACCAGTTATTACCGGCGGTATCGGATCGCACATGAACCAGCAAGTGAAAATGAGACGAAAGCACTGATCAGGATCCTTCAGGAATATCAGGGAAGAGGATTTCTTTCTTTTTGTCAGGCAGGAAAACGTATCCTGTATTATCGCCAGCCTCAGTCTTTTGCTGCAAATCAGAAAAGTACAAGATTTGCCAGACACTATCAAAAAGAATCAGGATTTCGGACAGAGCGTTTTACTCTAAATAGAAATCCCGGCAGAAATGAAAGCGCAGGAGAAGGTTCACCGGAAAGATTTTTTGCAGAAGTAATAAAACAACCCTCTTTTCGTATTGAACTTCCATTTTTATACGAAGATCGGGATACAGAGAAAGCAAAGCTTTCAAATGGATTTAAACAGGCTTATTTTCAACTGCACACAGTTCCTCTGGAATATATTTTTTCTATGGAGGAAGGATGAAGAATAAGTTTTGACAGTATCAATTTTTTCCTGTATCATATAAGGTTGAAAAAGAACAGATAAGGAGTTATACATTTATGATAAACGAAAAAAATATCCCATCAAGCCAGGAAGAGACTGCCCGTCAGCAGTCCTTTATCCAGTTAGCAAAAGCTCTGACAGAACAGAAGATCAAGACACTTGGCCGTCCTCTGACCTATTGTCTTACAACCTTTGGATGCCAGATGAATGAGAAGCAGTCAGAAGCAGTGGCCGGTATCATGGATGAGATCGGCTATGTCCGTCAGGAAAATGAAGAAGCAGATGTAGTCATTTATAATACCTGTACTGTCCGGGAAAACGCAAACCTGAAGGTTTACGGACGTCTTGGGCATCTACACAGCCTGAAAGATAAAAATCCGGATATGAAGATCATTCTTTTTGGATGTATGATGCAGGAAGCACATGTGGTAGAAAAGATTAAAAAAACATATTCCTTTGTAAATCTGGTATTTGGCACACATAATATTTTTAAATTTGCGGAATTGTTTTATGAAATGCTTCTTTCAGATATGCAGCTTATCGATATCTGGGAAGGCACTGACCAGATTGTAGAGGACCTTCCCACGGAACGGAATTATACCTTTAAATCCGGCGTAAACATTATGTTCGGATGCAATAATTTCTGCAGTTATTGTATCGTCCCTTATGTAAGGGGAAGAGAAAGAAGCCGTAAACCTGAGGCAATCATAAAAGAGGTTAAAAACCTTGTAGCCGACGGTGTATCAGAAGTCATGCTTCTTGGACAGAATGTAAACTCCTATGGCAAGACACTGGAGACTCCTGTGACCTTTGCGCAGCTTTTAACTATGCTGGAGGATATTGAAGGACTGAAGCGTATCCGTTTCATGACTTCTCACCCAAAGGATCTTTCAGATGAGCTGATCGAGGTAATGGCAAAAAGTAAAAAAATCTGTCATCATCTTCACCTTCCTCTTCAGTCCGGAAGCAGCCGTATCCTGAAAGAAATGAATAGACGCTATGACAAAGAGAAGTATCTGAATCTTGTGGAAAAGATCCGCACAGCCATTCCGGATATTTCCCTGACTACAGATATTATTGTAGGCTTCCCGGGAGAAACAGAAGAAGATTTCCAGGAAACGCTGGATGTTGTCAGACAGGCAGGATATGACACAGCATTTACCTTTATCTATTCTAAGAGAACAGGAACTCCTGCTGCTGCCAAAGAAGATCAGGTGCCGGAGGATGTGGTAAAAGATCGTTTTAACCGCCTTCTGACGCTTGTTCAGGAACAGGGACGTATCCGTTCTTCCCGTTTTGAGGGAACTGTTCAGGAGGTTCTTGTAGAAGAGGAAAGTAAAGAAAAAGGTATTTTCACAGGAAGAACCCAGTATAATCTTCTGGTTCATTTCCCGGCAGACGAAAGCCTTCTTGGAACCTATGTAAATGTAAAACTGGATGAATGTAAAGGTTTTTATTATCTGGGAAGTCTGTCAGAATAATCGGACATTCTAGAAGTTAAAATACGAAAAAAGGAAAGAGGAGAGGAAAATTGAAGAAGAACAAATACGAGATTGATATGTGCAGTGGGCCTATTATGCCCAAGCTGATCTCATTTTCTATTCCATTGATGCTGTCCGGCATCCTGCAGCTGATGTTTAATGCAGTGGATATCGTGGTGGTGGGAAAGTTCAGCGGAAGCCTTGCCCTTGCGGCAGTAGGCTCTACTACAGCATTGATCAACGTATTTACCAATCTGTTTATTGGGATTTCTCTGGGAGCAAATGTACTTAGTGCCCGGTTTTATGCCTCGGGAAGAACAAAGGAAATGTCTGAAACCGTACATACCTCCATCGCATTGGCTCTCATAAGCGGAATCCTGATGGCTCTCGTAGGATTGGGATTTGCCAGAAGTGCGCTGGAGCTTATGGGGACTCCTGCAGACGTGATCGGGCAGTCTGCACTCTATATGCGCATCTACTTTATGGGAATGCCGTTTTTTATGCTGTACAATTATGGAGCAGCTATCCTTCGTTCTGTAGGAGATACCAAACGGCCATTGCTTTTTCTCATTATTTCCGGAGTGATCAATGCAGTTTTAAACATGGTTCTGGTGATCTGCTTTCATCTGGATGTAGCCGGAGTCGCAATTGCAACCGTGGTATCTCAGATGATTTCCTGTGTACTGGTACTTCGTTGTCTTTATCGGTCAGAAGGAAGCTATCAGCTTCGTTTTTCCAGGCTGACTCTGAAGTGGGTTTACCTGAAACAAATCTTTCAGGTAGGAATTCCAGCAGGTCTGCAGAGCACAGTGATCAATTTTTCCAACGCACTGCTTCAGTCCTCGGTCAATTCCTTTGGTTCTGTGGCAATGGCAGGCTATACTGCAGCCAACAATATTTTTGGTTTTCTTTATGCAGCGGCAAATTCTGTTACGCAGGCATGTATGAGTTTTACCAGCCAGAATTATGGCGTAGGAAAATTAAAAAGAATGGACAAAGTTCTTATCCACTGCATGATCCTTACCGTAGGCATATCCCTGACCCTGGGCTGCGGAGCTTATGTTTTCGGACCAGAGCTGCTTAAGATCTATACCGATGAGGCAGAGGTAATACGCTGTGGTATGGAAATTCTTTCTTTTACTACCGTTCCATATTTCTTCTGTGGCATAATGGATCTTTTCCCCGGAGCTCTGCGTGGTATGGGCCATTCTGCAGTGCCTATGATCCTCTCTGTGATCGGAACCGTAGGCATGAGAATTATCTGGATCTTTATGATCTTTCCTGCACATAGAAGTCTGGAGGTTCTTTTTATTTCTTATCCGGCATCCTGGATCGCAACCATCATCCTTCAGGTGGGCTGCTTCCTTATTGTAAGAAAAAAAGTACATCGGACTGTCCTGGCATCGGATTAAAAGGTTCTGTACAGGATGAATAAAAAAGAGAAGGGGATTCTTTTATGGATCTTTATGTAAAAGACATTGAAAAAATATGGAGCAACGGAAGTGCCACCCTGGTAGCAGGAAAAAAGGGGATTATGCGTAAAGTAGTGGCTTACGACATGATGGAACAGCCAAATGTAAAGGAATGGCTGAGAGAACATCTTCTGATGATCACAACAGGCTATGCTATCCGGAATGATAAAGAAGCACTCCTGAATCTGATCCGCACCATGAATGAAGCCAATGCTTCTGCACTGGCCATAAAAACAAGATTTTTTGATACCTTTCCGAAAGAGGCACTGCAGCTGGCCGACGAACTGGCTCTTCCGTTATTTTTCCTGAATAACAATGCCGGATTTCAGGATCTGGTTTTCCCGGTAATGGTGGCGATCGTTGAGGCAAAAAATCAGATACAGATGGACACCAGATATCGGATCGGACGGCAAAGTAAGCTGGAGCAGGATCATCGTCTGTTTCTGGAACTCCTTACCGGAAAGATCACTCAGGAGGAAGAAGCAGAGCATCGGTGTCTTACTCTTCACTGGCCATCGCCTCCGGTTAGGATCATTACGATTCAGTTGGAAGATAAAGGTCGTAATTCTACACTGCTGGAGATGAAAAGGGAAGGACAGATCCGGGAAATGGGACGGATATTGGATTGTCATTATCTTCAGGGAGTAGTCGTTACCAGAAAAAAATCCTGTTTTTGTATTATAGATGCAGATGTACCCAGAGAGCTTTTATTAAAGATTTCTCAGGAATTTGCCGAAAAAACAAGAGAATTAAACAACAGCGGCTGCTTTGTAGTTCTCAGTGATGAAATCGTTGATTATCTTGATATCCCTTCCGTATATGAGGCTGTTACAGAAAGCTTCCTGATCCGGGAGATCAAGCAGGAGAAAAAGGAGTGTGTATTCCTCTCAGACCTGCAGTATGACCGGATTCTCCTGCATACAGCACAACGGGAAGAAACAAAGGACTTTGTACAAAAAAAACTTGGAGTCCTGGAAGAATATGACAGAGCTCATGAAAGCTTTCTTATGGAAACCATAGATATGCTTGCTAAAAAACATGGCTCTCGAAAGCTGGCAGCAGAGGCGCTTTTTCTCCACAGAAATACCATGGCACACCGCATCCACAAGATCGAAGAGATCCTGAATATTGACCTGGATGATATGGATGTACTTCAGCAGTTGGAATTTGCCTGCAGATTACGGGCATATATGCAATAAAATTAAACAAATACAGAAAAATCAAATATTGATCAGAAATACGCACAAGAAAACAAGTATAGATAATATTCAGATGTGCATAATGCACAATATTGATGCAAAAAAAGAGACCAAAAAAACAATGACTTTATTAATTTAAAGTGATATTATCTCATTACAAGAAGCGTGAAGCCGATGTGGGCGAGCCTGCATCGGCTATTTTTATACCAAGGAGGAATGAACAACATGAGTAACAACACAAACAAAGATTACACGCAGCTTCATATTCATGCGGCAGATCATCCCAAAGCATATGCACCGCATATACTGATCCTTAACATTGTGATGAGTATACTTGGTGCGATCATTGGTCTTGAACTGATCGTACGTACCGGCGTGGCTCCTAATACGTCCATTGTAGGTGCATTATTCGCTATCATTATTTCACGTATTCCTATTGCAGTCCTGAAAAAATATCAGAGTATCCATTGCCAGAACCTGATCCAGACTACAATTTCCGGTGCAACCTTTTCCGCAGCAAACTGTTTTCTGCTGCCTATTGGTGTACCGGTGATCATGGGAAATCCTGAGCTGATGTTTCCGATGCTGATCGGTTCTTTCCTGTCAACTGTCATTGCTGCAACCATTCTTTACAAAACCTTTGATTCAGAAATGTTTCCGGCAGAGGGCGCATGGCCTCCGGGTGTGGCATCTGCACAGTCTATCCTTGCTGTTGTAGAAAAGGGCAAAAAAGCTCTGCTTCTTTTAGTGGGTATGGCAATCGGTATAGGCGGTAAGATAATCGGTATACCTACCGACCTTCTGGGTGTTTCCTGGTTCGGTGATTTTGCAGCTATGACTGCTCTTGGTGTTGGAAGTATTGTAATCGGTATTATCAAGGCAAACGGATTTATCATCAATATCTTTAATCAGAGCTTTCCGATCATCACCGATCTTTTTGGAGAAGGCGCTGACCTTATGTCAAAGCAGATGTTCCAGTACATGCCTCATGGTATCATGATCGGAGCAGGTATTATTTCCCTTGTACAGTGCGGACGTATGCTGTTCAAAAAAAGCGATGGAGACAGTGCGGCAAGCAAATTCTCCTCAAGTATGGCTAATATGAAAAAAGCTCTTGGCGGCGGTTACGTGGCATATCTTGTAGTAGCAGTGCTTCTTGCAGTGATTACAGGTATCTGGTCTGAAATGAATTTCTTCCAGCTTATCATCTGGGTGATCTTCTCTGCTTTTGCAGCCATTGCTTCTGAACTGATCGTTGGTATTTCTGCAATGTATTCCGGCTGGTTTCCGGGGTTTGCAACAGCACTTATTTTCCTGATCGTAGGTATGCTCATCGGTTTCCCGGCAATCCCTCTTGGAATCCTGGTAGCTTATACTTCAGCAACCGGACCGGCATTCTCTGATATGGCTTACGACCTGAAATGTGGTTATATCCTTCGTGGCTGCGGACAGGACAGCGAACTGGAAATGGAAGGAAGAAAGCAGCAGTATTATTCTGAGATGATCGGATTTGTAGTGGCATTTGTACTGGTTGCCATTATGGCAAATAAATATTTTGACCAGGGTCTTTTCGCCCCGGTTGATGCTACATTTGCAGCAACCATTGAAGCAGGTGCAGGTGCAGGTGTGGCAAAATGGCTGATCATCTGGGCAATCCCGGGTGCGATCATCCAGCTCCTTGGAGGATCCAGACAAATCGGTATTCTCTTTGCAACTGGTCTTCTGGTAGGCTCCACAATTAACGGACTTACCATCCTGATTGCTCTTCTTATCAGATATGTCCTTGTAAGACGCAATAAAGAAAATGAGCAGACACTGAATATCCTGGGTGCAGGTTCTCTTGCAGGTGCGGCATTGTACAGTTTCTTTACCGCAACGCTGTCTCTTGGCAAGAAAAAATAACGACTATAAATAAAATGAAAGAAGCGTGGATAAATTGAAAAATAAAGGGATCCGACTGACAAAAGATCTTCTTGACGCTGTTCTTTGCGGCGGAACAATCCTTGGAGGCGGTGGCGGCGGAGACGCAAAAAAAGGAAGAAAATATGCAGAGCTTGCCGTTCAATATACAGATCTGAGACTGATACAGCCAGAGGATCTCAAGGATGATGACATTGTACTGACAGCGTCACTGGTAGGTGCTCCAAACGCAGAAAACCAGTTTATGACACCGAGAGATCTGGCAAGGACAGTAGAAATTCTTCAGAAAAACTGCGATTTCCCTATTGCAGGGATCATTACCAATGAGCAGGGCGGAGAAGCTACAGTGAACGGATGGCTTCAGGCGGCGATCCTTGGTCTTCCTGTTGTTGATGTCCCCTGTAACGGACGTGCCCATCCTACAGGAGTCATGGGCAGTATGAATCTTCATAAAGTAAAAGATTACAAAACAGTCCAGGCCTGTGTAGGAGGGAATCCTGATACAGGAGATCATGTAGAATGTTTCTTCGAAGGAAGTATTGAGCATACATCCAAGCTGGTACGTCTGGCCTCTATTGAGGCCGGCGGACTGGTTGCAGTAGCCAGAAATCCGGTAAAAGTTTCCTATGCAAAAGAAAACGGAGCTCCGGGAGGCGTACAGTTTGCCATTGAAACCGGAAAAGCATTTTTGAAAGGGCTGGAAGTTTCTGTAGAAGAGGGAACCCGGCAGTTATGCTCTTTCTTTAATGGACAGGTTCTTGCAAAAGGAAAAGTGGAAAATTTCTCCATTGAGACCACAGGTGGTTTTGATGTGGGCTATGCAACAGTAGACAGATGTGAGCTTACTTTCTGGAATGAATACGCAACAGCGGAAAAAGACGGTGTCCGTCTGGCAACCTTCCCGGATCTGATCATGACGATCAATGCCGAAACCGGCGAGCCGGTGACAACTGCCATGATGGAAGAAGGTCTTGAGGTTTACGTAATAGCTACGGAGAAAAAGAATCTGAAGCTTTCCCCTGCAATGTATGCACCGGAACTTCTGAAAGCCACTGAAGACGTAATAAAAAAAGAGCTGATCAGCTATCTTAATAAATAAAGGAGGTCATACTTATGTTAATGAAACACATTGTTGATGCTTATGAAGTGCTTGACAGCACCTATGTAACCGGAGAAAAAGTAAAGGAATATCTTCTTGGTATCAAACCAGATGCAAATATTGAAGTTTATGAACTTGTTGGACCAAAAGGAAGTACTGATATGCTGAAAGTGCGTATTCCGGGAACCAGAGGAAAAATGAACGGGGGAGACGCTCCTACTATTGGTCTTTTGGGACGTCTTGGCGGTATCGGTGCCCGTCCGGAGAGAATCGGTTTTGTTTCTGACGGCGACGGCGCTCTCTGTGCGGTTGCTCTTGCAGCAAAGCTTCTTGATATGCAGAACAAAGGTGATTTCCTGGAGGGTGACGTATTTATTTCCACACATATCTGCCCGGACGCGCCTACTGCACCTCATGATCCGGTTCCGTTTATGGGATCTCCGGTAGAAATGTCTCAGGTAAACAGAGAAGAGGTTTCCCCTGAACTGGATGCAATTCTGTCTGTTGATACAACCAAAGGCAACCGTGTGATCAACACAAGAGGATTTGCTATTTCACCGACAGTAAAAGAGGGATATATTTTAAGAACTTCCGAAGATCTTCTGGATCTGATGCAGATCACAACCGGAAAACTTCCTTATGTATTCCCGCTGGCTCTGCAGGATATCACACCATATGGAAATGATGTACATCATATCAACAGTGTTCTTCAGCCATGCACCGCAACCAACGCACCGGTAGTAGGCGTAGCGATTACAGCAGAAACTATGGTACCGGGATGTGCAACAGGCGCTACCCATGCATCAGATGTAGAAGAGGCGGCACGCTTTATGCTTGAAGTTGCAAAGGCATTTGGCAAAGGTCAGTGTAAATTCTATGATGAAGAGGAATATGCAAGACTGATTAAACTTTATGGAGATCTGAAGCATTTCCAGACTCTCGGAAACGAATAAGGAGGAGTTCCTATGAAGATCGGCGCAGTTACCATCGGACAGTCTCCCAGAGTGGATGTCACGAAAGATATTATGGGACTTTTTGACGATTCTCTGGAGCTGGTGCAGGCCGGAGGGCTGGACGGCCTCACCAGAGAAGAGATCGAAGCCTTTGCACCGGGACCGGAAGATTATGTTCTGGTGTCAAGGCTTACAGACGGAAGCTCTGTAACCTTTGCAGAACGTCATATTCTTCCCAGACTTCAGAATGCCATTACCAAAATGGAAGAAGAAGGCTGTGCTTTAGTGATGATGTTCTGCACCGGAAGCTTTCCGGAAACTCTTTCTGCAAAAAATATTCCATTGATCTATCCCTGCGAGCTCCTGGACAGACTGGTGCCTCTGATGACAAAAAAATCCAGCATCATCTGTATGACGCCATCTCCTTTGCAGACCGCGCAGTGTGAAGAAAAATGGAGAAAATATATAGATCAGGTAAAAGCTGTGGCAGCTTCTCCCTATGGAGAATGGGATGCTCTGGAGGAGGCCGCAGAACAGGTAAAAAACATGGACGGTGATCTTATCGTCCTGGACTGTATTGGGTATACACAGGAAATGAAGCGTATGTTTGCAGAAAAAACAGGCAAAAAAGTAGTCCTTCCAAGAACACTTCTTGCCCGTGTGGTTTCTGAACTTACGAATCTGTAAGAGATATGCGTAAAAAGGAGCAAAGAAAATGAATCAGTTAGTAAAGACAGCGGAAGGGGTTCTTTCCTCCTGCCTGGCAGTAAAAAAGGGAGAAGAGGTACTTATCGTAACCGATAATACCAGAAAAGAAATTGGAGAAGCAATTTATGAGGCGGCAGGAAATCTGGGCTGCGAAAGGCTTCTTATGGTAATGAATGAGAGAGAACTCAGCGGACAGGAGCCTCCAAAAGCAGTGGCGGCAGCCATGAAAAGCGCAGATGTGGTGATCGCGCCCACTGCTCAGTCCCTGACTCATACAAATGCCAGGATAGAGGCAGCCAAAGCCGGAACAAGGGTGGCTACCATGCCCGGCATCACAGAGGAAATGTTTTCTCAGGGAGCAATGACAGCCGATTATTCCAAGGTAGAAAAACTGACGGCTGTGGTTACGGAAATGCTCTCAAAGGCTTCTGTGGCACGAATTGAAAAAGACGGTCATACACTGACCATATCCATTAAAGGAAGAGACGGCGTTCCAAGCCCGGGCGTATACCGGAAACCGGGAAAATGCGGAAACCTTCCTTCCGGAGAAGCTTATATTGCACCTCTGGAGGATGGTTCTGAGGGGGAAATGATCGTAGACGGTTCCATGGTAGGTATCGGAAAGCTGGACAGCCCTCTTCATATGGTGATCTCCGGCGGAAAGCTCCGTTCTGTAACAGGAGAAAAAAGCGAAAATCTGGATGTTCTCCTGAAAAATGAAACAAACGGAACACTCTGTGAGCTGGGTATCGGAACAAATGAAGCGGCTGTATTAAACGGAATTATCCTGGAAGATGAAAAAGTCTATGGAACAGTGCACATCGCATTTGGAACCAATACTTCCTTTGGCGGAGTAAACAAGGCAGAGTGCCATATGGACGGCATTATCCTCCGTCCTACCTTATATCTGGACGATGTAAAAGTAATCGAGGATGGGGTGTTCCTCGTATAAAGAGAGGTGGCTTTTTTGGAGAAGAAATTTAAAATCGGTCTGATCAGAGTACTGACTACAGAAAACGAAGATGTACTGCTTGCACATGAAAGACAGCTGAAATCTTATTTTCCACAGCTTCAGATCGAGACAAAATGTATTCCGGATCAGTATGAAGGAATCCATACTCCGGAACTTGGAGAAATTGCAGTACCAAAGATCGTGGCAACTGCCAAAAGTTTTAAAGATGCGGATATGATCATTGTCAGCTGTGCAGACGATCCCGGCGTGGAGGAGATACGAGAAGCTCTTCCTGGTATACCAGTTACAGGAGGAGGAGAGACCACTGTAGCTCTTGCTCTCAAATATGGAGAAAAAATCGGAGTTCTTGGAATCACCGACTATGCCCCGAAAGCATATGTACGGATGATACCGGATCAGATGATCCTGGGCAAACCGGACGGAGTGGACAGCACCCTGGATCTTATGACACCGGAAGGACGGAAAAGCGCAGTGGAAGTGGCATGTAAATTAAAAGAACAGGGGGCACAGGTTCTTGCTCTTGCATGCACCGGGATGGCAACCATCGGAATCGCAAAGGAGCTGGAGGAAGCTACCGGTCTTCCGGTAATCGATCCGGTAATGGCAGAAGGTCTATTTGCGTATTTTGAGTATTTGAAAAAATAACAGCACAGCATCGTTGCTGCGAACAGTAAAACAGAGTCTGTTATCCTGAGCATCATGGACGACAGACTCTGTTTTTTTGCGCTGAGATGTGGTAAACTAGTACAACGAAAACTAAATGATACAAAACAGGGAGGAAAAGAGATGAACGAGTATCTGAAACAGGTAAACAGCCTGCCCTTTTATCTGATCGTGGGCGGAGTTTTATTGTTTATCCTGATCATGTGTGTGTGGTTTCTGGTAAAAAGCTACCGGGCAGGGATTGCTATTGGAATGGACAAAAAAGTGATGCGAAGAGCGATCATGTCCAGCGCTACTTTTTCCATTCTTCCAGGCGTCAGCATACTTCTGGGTGTGATCGCACTCAGCGGGAGCCTTGGAGTGCCGCTGTCCTGGCTGAGACTTTCCGTTGTAGGGGCTCTTCAGTATGAACTGAATGTGGCGGAGATAGCTGCTACCAGTATGGGACTTTCCGGACTGAAGGTAAGTGAAATGTCCATAGCAGCATTTACCACCATTGCCCTTGTAATGACAGCGGGGATTTTAAGTGGTATCACCTGCTGTATCTTTGGCCTGAAAAAATATCTGACCAGGTTTCAGAAAAAAGAGAAAAAAGCAGAAGGCAGCCGTCCAGGTTTTGGAGCTTATGCGACTATTGCTATGTTTATCGGCCTTTGTAGCGCGTATATCGGTTCTTATGTAGGTACATGGACTGCGTTTAAAAATCATCTGCCTCTTATGGTGGCAGGTGTTTCCGCACTGACAATGGCAGTTTTTGAATATCTGATCGTAAAGAAAAAAATGGAATGGCTGGAAAATTTCAGCGTCGCAGTCAGTATGATCGTGGGAATGGCCGCAGCCGTTCTGATCAGTCTTTAGGAGGAAAAGTAAATGGAGAAAGAGAAATTTCTGGAAGAATTTAACAGACAGCAGCATCGCCTGGGAAGGATAATGCTGATCGCAGCCGCAGTCCTGCTTCTGGCAGTTCCTTTTCTGCTTGGCGGCATATATGGAGCCTTTCCGGATCTGAAGAGTTTTTTTAATGGTTTTATTAAGGTAGGAATGGTCTATATTCCTGTGGGGATCGTAGAATTTCTTGTATACGCACCTATGCTGGGAAATGGTGGAAGCTATCTGACCTTTCTTACAGGAAACGTAACAAACCTGAAAATCCCCTGTGCCATGAATGCCAGGGACATTGCCAAAACAGAGGTTGGCACCGTAGAAAACGAGATTATTTCTACGTTAAGCGTGGCATCCAGCTCCATTGTGACCATGTTGGTGATCTTTGCAGGTGTCCTTCTTCTGGTTCCGCTGACTCCGGTATTGGAAAACCCGGTGCTGACTCCGGCCTTTGATACTGTGGTTCCGGCACTTTTTGGAGCTCTGGGACTGAAATATTTCCGAAAAAGCATGAAGATCGCAGCTATCCCTCTGATTTCCATGACTCTTCTCTGCGTACTTGTGCCCGGAGCTATTTCACAGACCAGCATTCTTCTGATCCCGGCAGGCGGAATGGCTCTTGTGATCGGATATGTTTTATGGAAAAAGAATAAGCTTTAATCAAGGAGGATGACAAAATGAGTATAAAAGAAAAAACAGAATCAAATGAAAGAGAAATATTTTATGGAGAAAAGCTTGGAAAAATGATCCGCTGTGAGACAATTTCCAGCAGCTTTGACCAGGATCTCAGCAAGTTTTACCGGTTCCATGAGGTTCTGGAGCAGCTTTTTCCAAATATACACAAAACCTGTGAAAAGTATGAATTTAATGGCAGCCTTCTGTTCAAATGGAACGGAAAAGGGAATGGAAAACCCATTCTTTTTATGAGCCATCAGGATGTTGTGGAGGCAAACGGACAGTGGGAACACGATCCTTTTGGCGGGGAGATCATCGACGGAGCTGTCTGGGGAAGAGGAACAGTGGATACCAAGGGCAGTCTTTTCTGTTTTCTTCAGGCAGCAGAGGAGCTGATCGGCAAAGGATATGTACCGGAATGCGACGTATATCTTGCCAGCAGCTGTACGGAGGAGATCGGAGGAGAAGGTGCCTCTCTTACCGTAAAATGGCTTCAGGATCATGAGGTACAGCTGCGTTTCCTGATGGATGAAGGCGGAATGATCAAAGAAGAGCCTATGAAAGGGGTGAAAGGACGTTTTGCCATGGTAGGCTGCCTGGAAAAAGGTTATGGAGATATCCGTTTTACTGCCAGAGGAAATGGCGGACATGCCAGCGTACCTCAGAAACAGACTCCCCTTACACGTCTGGCAGCCTTTATGATGGATATTGAAAACCATAATCCTTTTACTGCAAAAATGAATCCTACTGTAGCGGAAATGTTCCGGAGGATGGCTCCCTGTACAGAAGGGCCTCTGGGCACAGTGATGAAGTATGAGCGCCAGCTGGAGCCCCTTCTGGAAAAACTTCTTCCAAAGGTCAACCCTCTGGGCGCTGCCATGATCTCTACAACCCTGAATTTCACCATGGCAAAGGGAGCAGATGGATTAAACGTCGTTCCTCAGGAGGCTTATGTAACAGGAAATATGCGTTTTATCCATCATCAGGGACCAAAGGAAAGTCTGGCTCTTGTATCAAAAATTGCAAAAAAATATGAAATTGAGGTAGAACCGATCCTGATCCACGAACCCTGTCCGGTAGTAGACTACAAAGAAAAACCTTTCCGCCTGGTGGAGCATGTGGTCAGAAAAATGTTCCCGGGTGTGATCGTAGCGCCGTATGCTATGACAGGAGGAACCGACGCAAAATTTTATACCCCTGTCTGCAAAAACAGCATTCGTTTTGCCCCTCTGGAAATCAATGAGCAGCAGTATCAGAGTATCCATGGGCTCAATGAAAATATTAATATCAATACACTTCCAAAGGCAGTTGATTTCTATAAACGAATTATCCGTCATATGGAAAACTGGAAAGAATAAGACAGATCAATACAAAATAATTGACAATGCGATCATAATTTAGTATATTTTTTACAGCAATCCCATGTAATTTCATTGATATTTTAAACAAAATGGAGAGAAGATTATGAATAAAAGAAACATCAGCGGACAGCGTCAGATGGATTTTGTATCAAAATTTGATTTTATCCGGGAAGCGGGAACGGATGCAGAAAAAAAAGCTGCTGCCCTTATCCGGGATGAACTTTCCTCCTTTGGAATGGACAGCCGTCTGGAAGAATTTCCTTTTTATACCTGGGAGATCAGAAAGGCCGTATTTGCCGTAACAGAGCCTTATTATAAAGAATATCAGGCGGAAGGCTACATCCGGTGCGGAAATACACCTGAAGAGGGAATCGAAGCAGATTTTGTCTATGCGGAAAACGGAGACGAAATCAGCCTTTCCCATGTAAGGGGAAAGATTGTTATGGTAAATGAGATCGTCCGTAAGGATATGTACCTGAAGCTGTTAAAAGCAGGTGCGGCAGGATTTGTCAGTATCACCGGTACTCCTGTAGATGAAGGAGAGGACCGGATGCCAAAAGCAGCCGGAATCCCTCAGAAGCTTTTCGATTCCCTGAATGAAAGAGAGCTGATCCAGGGTGTTGGGATCCATTACCAGGACGCTGTGGAAATAGTTACAAAGGGAGCTTCCCGCGCACGTCTTACCTTACTTCAGAAAGAGGTCAGCCGTACTTCCGGAAATATCGTGGCAAGGATCCCCGGAAAAGACCGGGCAGAGGAGATTCTGACCCTTACCGCTCACTACGATTCGGTTCCTCAAGGTCCGGGAGCCTATGACAATATGGCAGGAGCAGCCATTATTATGGAAATCTGTCGTTATTTCAAAGAACACCAGCCCCGCAGAACACTGGAATTTATCTGGTTCGGGGCAGAAGAAAAAGGACTTCTGGGAAGCCGGGATTATATCAAGGTTCATGAAAGCGAGCTGGATGCGCATCGCTTTAATATGAATGTAGACCTTGCAGGACAGCTGGTTGGAGGAAATGTAATCGGCGTAACAGGAGATTCTTCTATCTGTTCCATGCTGACTTATCTTGCACGGGAAACTGGCATTGGAATGACTACCAAAAACCAGATCTGGGGAAGTGATTCCAATACTTTTGCCTGGAAGGGAATTCCGGCAATGACCTTAAACAGGGACGGTTTTGGCATGCATACCCATTACGACACGGTAGAGCTTCTTTCTGCCTGGTCTCTGGAAAGGAGCGCACAGCTTCTCTGCCACATTGCAGAAAGTCTTGCAGCAATCGACAGTATGCCGTTCCCACAGGAAATTCCGGAAGAATTCAAAAAACAGCTGGACGAATATTTTGGGGCATAGGCTTTAAAATGCCCGGATTTTATGATACACTTACCAGTACAATGAATACGAGGATTCTGCTGAATTAACGCAGAATCAATACAAAGGAGAGGTTTTGGCTATGACAGTAACAGAACGGCTTAACGCCCTTCGTGCTCTGATGAAAGAAAAAGGTGTGGACGCATATCTGGTACCAACAGATGATTTCCACGCGTCAGAGTATGTAGGAGATTATTTTAAATGCAGAAAATATATCACCGGCTTTACCGGCTCCGCCGGAACAGCAGTGATCACTATGGATATGGCGGGTCTTTGGACTGACGGGCGATATTTTATCCAGGCTGCGCAGCAACTGGAAGGAACTACGGTGGAGCTTTTTAAAATGGGTGAGCCGGAAGTGCCTACCATCCATGAGTTTCTGAAAGAAAAGCTCACTGAAGGAATGTGCCTGGGCTTTGACGGCAGAACAGTAAGCGCAGCAGAAGCAGAAGAGCTGAAAGAACTGCTTTCCGACAAAAAAATCCGTTTTTCTGTAGAGGAAGATCTGATCGGTGAAATCTGGACGGAACGTCCGGCTCTTTCCTGTGAACCGGTTATGGAACTGAATGTAAAATGGGCAGGAGAATCCAGAGCAGATAAATGTGCGCGGATCCGCCGGAAAATGCAGGAAAAGCAGGCAGATGTTTTTGTCCTTACTTCCCTGGACGATATTGCATGGCTTCTGAACCTCAGAGGCAATGATATCCACTGCTGTCCGGTAGTCCTTTCCTATCTGATGATGACAGAAGAGGAAGTTTTTCTTTTCGCCAATGAAAAAGCATTTGGACAGGAAGTTCTTGAAAATCTGAAAAAAGACGGCGTCACTCTGAAACCGTATAATGATATTTATACCTGTGTACATACCATTCCGGCCGGTAAAACCGTGATCCTTTCCAGAGCAGGCGCCAACAGCCGGCTGGTAAACAGCATTCCGACTGAAGTAAAAATCCTGGATGAAGAAAACCTTACCCTTCTTCCAAAAGCCATTAAAAATCCCACTGAAGTAGAGAATGAGAGGATTGCCCATATCAAAGACGGTGTGGCTGTGACAAAGTTTATTTACTGGCTGAAACAGAACGTGGGAAAAATGGAGATCACAGAGCTCAGTGCAGCAGAGCATCTTTTCCAGCTTCGGAAGGAACAGGAAAATTTCCTGGACAACAGCTTTGATCCCATTGTTTCCTATGGCGGCCACGCGGCCATCTGCCATTACAGTCCGTCACCGGAGACAGATATTCCTCTGGAACCAAAGGGGCTGGCTCTCTGCGACACCGGCGGACATTATCTGGAAGGAAGTACCGATATTACCCGTACCATTGCCCTTGGAGAACTGACAGAAAAAGAACGGAAATATTTTACCCTTGTGCTGAAGGGGCATCTGCATTTAAGCGATGCAAAATTCCGTTACGGCTGCTGCGGACAGAATCTGGATTATATTGCCAGAGAGCCTTTATGGAGACTGGGAGAGGATTATAACCATGGAACCGGTCATGGAGTGGGATATCTTCTGAATGTACATGAAGGACCAAACAGCTTCCGCTGGAAATCCTCCTCCGCAGTTCTGGAAGAGGGTATGATCACCTCCAACGAGCCGGGATATTATGTAGAAGACGAGTTCGGTATCCGCCACGAAAACCTGATTGTGTGCAAAAAGGCCGAAAAGACGGCATTCGGTCAGTTTATGTGCTTCGAAAATCTGACCATGGTACCTTTTGATCTGGACGCCATCGATCCGGAGCTTCTGGACACCTATGAAAAAGGTCTTCTGAATTCCTATCATGCAGAGGTTTATGAGAAGATTTCTCCTTACCTTACAGAGGAAGAAAAGAACTGGCTGAAAGAATACACAAGAGCGATCTGATAATTTCAATTAACAAATTTTGATGTGAAAATAAGGACAGAGTTCTTTTTGGGGCCCTGTCCTTATTTTTTATGTATGTTTACAGTTATTTTTCATAAAAATGTCTGCCATATTTACGAAGCTCATCAGTAAGTATCTTCTTATTTCTCATATTAAAAGTAGGAGGAGATGCAAAGAATCCTCCTCCTTTGCCAAGGAGATCCACTTTTTCACGGGCATAGGCCCGTAACGTTTCTTCCGGTACATCCACACGGTCCGTGATGGGATCATCCATAGCACCGTTGATCACAAGCCTGTCTCCGTATTCCCGTTTGATTGCTGCAAGATCATTGACAGACTGAGCCGGATTCCACATATCAACGCCTGCTTCTATCATATATGGAATATATGCATCAATCTTGCCATCCGAGTGCATATTAAAGTATGCACCGCCTTCATGGGCTGCTTTTACGATTTTCTTCAAATTTGGTGCAATCAGATGCTTAAAAATCTCCGGAGGAATAAATCCATTCTTGTTAAATCCCCAATCATCATGATAGCAGATCATTTCCACCGGAAAATGACTGGTCAGCTTCCGGATGACAGCTATTTTGTGCTGTGTAAGAGCATCAAAAAATTCTGCAACCTCGTCTTCATCAATAATCAGCGCTTCCAGTGCATTCTGCATTCCCATAAGAGAATGTAACCGTTCAAAAAGTCCTACCTGGAACCACCAGTCAGACATACGGTTTTCATCATAATATGGTGCAAGTCCTTCAGCACATTCTTTCCAGTCCAGAGCCTCCAAATCCGGGAACGCGATTTTTTCCTGCCAGCCTTCAATAGAATCCAGCATTTCATCACCGGGCTTCACAATTGTAGCGCCGATTCCGGATTCAAAAGTCCAGTTGCATCCAAACCAGTCAGGGCCGGTTTTATTATCATAGGACCGTTCACAGATGATATCCGGAGTGATCGGGTATGTATCTCCTGACATAGGTAGATATCTGGGAATTTTGTGCTCCAGGAGAAGCTTCATGTTTTCCCGGGGAGAACAGGGAAGATCCGGATCATAAGGTTTTGTGCCTAAAGGTGCCGCTGCAATCGCTTTTCCGACTTCCGGGCTGACTGTTGCAGAAACCATATCGACCATCAGCGGAAGCATTCCATTATAAATACGTTTTCCCATAAAACTCGCCTCTTTCCTTTTTAATAAGAATATGATATAACAAAAACATAAACATGTAAACAAATGATATAAAAATAACAAATTTCACAAAAATTTATAAGATATTTTTATAATCCAACAATATACATATTTCAAAACAGTTGACAATAATAAGTTATTGTATACGAGGTAAGACAATGCAGATCATAGAAATAAAAGAAAACAAAAAACAGTATCTGGATCTTTTGCTGTTAGCAGATGAACAGGAGGATATGATAGACAGATATCTCGAAGAAGGTACCATGTATGTACTGGACGACAATGGGATAAAATGTGAATGTGTCGTAACAGATGAGGGGAACGGAATTCTTGAACTCAAAAATATTGCTGCTGTTCCGGCATTTCAGAAAAAAGGGTACGGAAAAGCAATGATCGATTTTCTGATCCATAAATACAAAGACCAGTACAACATTTTACAGGTGGGTACCGGTGACAGTCCTCTTACTGTTCCTTTTTACGAAAAATGCGGATTTGTCCGTTCCCATAGTATTAAGAATTTCTTTATCGATCATTACGATCATCCTATCTATGAATGTGGAATTCAGCTTGTTGATATGGTTTATCTGCAGAGAAAAATATAAAAGGAATAAAGCCAGACCTTTTTTTCTGATACTGAATGCTGCCCGCTGTGTGATTCAGTGAAATAATTTCCGTATCTGCTTTTTATCAATTTCGGTAATGCGCTTAAGGGGAATTCCTGCTGCCGCAAAGGCTTTATCTTTTAAATGATCCCGTTTGCGGGCATCTCTGGTTTCATGAGTGCTGTCATCCAGTTCAATGGCAAAAAGCACATACAGATCCTGATCGCAGATTACAAAATCCACATGCTTCTGGGCAATCTTATGAAAGTATTTCATATACTGTTTTTTGTCTGTTACGGACAACAGATCCTTTACCCCCACTTTCGGGCATATGATGCAGTGATACTCATCCGCTACCTCGCGTAAAAGGAGATAGAAGCGGTATTCTCTTTTGGTCAGCAGATGCCTGGCGGCATAAGGATAGTAATTCCTTTTTCGATATAAGATAACGATCAACAGCAGTATCAGCAAACCGATACAAATTATATATAAATAAGATTTCATTTACAGATGCCTCCCAGCCCATTCGAATGTATGTTCTATATTCTAAATGATTCTGAAATAAATTTCAAGTAATACTTACCTTCATATTCATTTTTATTTTACTGTTTGCGGAAACTTAAGCAGTTTCTCACTTGCACTATTTAAAACAAAGAAATATAATATATTTTTAAAGGCATAAAACTGTTTGTATGGCATAAAAAAAGACACCAACATCGGCTAACCGGCGTAGAAAGGAAGACAAACGACAAATGAAAATCCTTTTGATTGAAGATGATAGGGAAATAAGAGAAATGCTGCACACGTATCTCATGACAGAAAACTTTGAGGTTGTATGCGCTGCTGATGGAGAAAAGGCATGCGAATATTTCAATACAGATTCTTACAGTATCATCCTGCTGGATTTAATGATTCCCAAAATAACAGGTATGGATGTAATGAAATATATTCGTCAAAAAAGTACAGTGCCAATTATCATCATATCTGCGAAAGATTCTGATTCCGATAAAACTTTAGGGCTGGGTCTCGGTGCAGATGACTATATTACAAAACCGTTTTCCCTAACAGAAGTTATGGCTCGAATTAAGGCAAATATACGCAGAAATACGGAATACGCAACAATACATCCAGAGCGGACCAAACTTTCGTGGGGAACCCTGACCATGAACTTAGAAAATCATACCCTCACAAAATCAGGTGAAATTATTGACCTGACTGCAAAAGAGTTTGACATTCTGCGGCTTCTTCTGGAAAATCCCAAAAGGGTCTATACAAAGGCACAAATCTATTCTCAGATCTGGAATGATGCCTATATGGGAGATGAAAATGCCGTTAATGTACATATCAGCCGTTTACGAACTAAAATTGAGCATGACCCACGAAAACCTCAGATTGTTATTACCGTATGGGGAATTGGCTATAAGCTGGGAGAGCAGAAATGAGCAGTGCGACAATTATCTTTTTGCTAAGTATCTGTATTGTGATTTTAGTCTGTATCATCGCATATCAACAGTTTATATTCCATAATGGCACAAAATCGAAGATACATGAAATCAGCAGTAAATTAAAAGAGCTTCTTGATAACGGCAGTAACGAAAAGGTGACAGTCTTTACCGATAATAAGGCACTGATAGAGCTTGCGACGCAAATCAATCGAATGCTGGAAGATCGTCAGAAAGTAAAAGTAGCGTATCATCGGGCGGAAATAGCTTACAAAAAGATGCTTTCTAACATTTCCCACGACATTAAAACTCCTATGACTGTGATTCTTGGCTATTTAGAGATCATGCGTTTAAACGGTACCCAAAACAATGAAATGATGCAAAAGGTAGAAAGCACTGCCCGCCGGGTAATGGAATTAATCACACAATTTTTTACACTTGCGAAATTAGAGGCCGGCGATACAAATATACCATTAGAGCGTATAAACATTAATGAAGTCTGCCGGGAAAATCTTTTGTCTTTCTATGAAATCCTTTCTCAAAAAGATTTTCAGGTGGAAGTCGATATACCTGACCAGGTACTGTATGCAAATGCCAATAAAGATGCGCTGCAAAGAATCCTGTTCAATTTGATTTCCAATGCGATCCGTTATGGCGGCGATGGAAAATATCTGGGGATATTTTTGCGGGCAGATCAGAAGGATATTTACATCGACATTATAGATAAAGGACACGGAATAAAAAAAGAATTTGCTGCTTCTGTTTTTGACCGCCTGTTTACAATGGAAGATTCCCGAAATAGTGATATGCAGGGAAACGGCCTTGGACTGACGATTGCTAAAAATCTTGCCGTACAGCTGGGCGGAGATATCACCTTAAACAGCCAGCCATACAAGAAAACTGTTTTTACTATAATATTAAAGAGAATGGCCTATTAAATCATAGGTCATTTTTTTAAGAAAGAAATTCTTAAGATTTATTCAAGAGTTTTGAAAATAAAACTCTATATTATATCTGTAGTAGAAAGGAGGGCAAGATAATGCCATATATTTTACAAACCACCGGGCTTTCCAAAAAGATTGGCAGTAAGACGCTCGTTGCTGATGTCAGTCTTCATATTCCAAAGGGAGAAATCTATGGTTTTCTCGGTCCAAATGGGGCCGGTAAAACTACAGTAATGAAAATGATCATGAACCTTTGGAAACCTACCAGCGGCACAATTGAATTGTTCGGGGAAATATTGACACCAAAATCTTATAAATTTTTACAGAGGATCGGAAGTATCGTCGAATTCCCCACTTTTTATGACCATATGACGGGGCGTGAGAATTTACAGCTCCATTGTGAGTATATGGGATATTACAATGTTAACAGTGTTGAAAATGCGCTGGAAATGCTGGACTTGACCCATGCAGCTGATCAGACGGTCAAGAGTTACTCCCTTGGCATGAAAGAACGTCTTGGAATCGCAAGAGCTATTATGTGTAAGCCGGAGCTGCTCATTCTGGACGAACCAACCAATGGCCTTGATCCGGCAGGTATGAAACAAATCCGCGATTTACTAAAAACATTGTGTACAGACTACGGTATTACCATTATGATTTCAAGTCATATTCTGTCCGAAGTGGAAAGTATTGCAGATACCGTAGGTATTATCCACCATGGCAAAATGATGAAAGAGATCCGCATGCAGGATATTGAAGAAATGAACTTTAATTATATGGAACTTTCTGTTACAAACGATAGACAGGCTGCCTATATTCTGTCCGAAAAACTGGGACTGCATAATTTTAAGATTCTTGACTGCGGTAAAATTCGCATTTATGACCACTCCGTATCTGTCCAGCAGGTGACGAGAACACTGGCGCTGAATGATGTAGAAGTTGTGAGTATCGGCAAGAAATCCGAAACATTAGAAGACTACTTCCTGAAATTAACCGGGGAGGTGAAAAATCATGCTTAAACTGATCAGACTTGAATGGAAAAAGAATAATGCTGGCAAGTATATTCGTAATATGGTGATTATGTCTGCTCTGATCTGCCTGTTTATTTTTGCGCTTTGCTATTTAGGCATTGCCAATGATCCAGATACAGGCATTCCTGATGCGGCACCGGGAAATAGTGCAGTTTCTTCCTCAATAGAACTTTTTACCAGCATGGGATTCCTGATATTTACCAGTGTTATGCTGTCATCATACATTGTGAGTGCCTATAAAAAGAAAACCATGAATTTAATGTTCTCGTATCCGATTAAACGACAGAAAATTCTTATTTCTCAAATGCTTGCTGTATGGATTTTTAACTTTGTGGCGTTAGTACTGACAAAACTGCTGATTTACAGCTGTATTTTGTTGGGCGCACAATTCATGGTTTCCTCATTCCCACTGGACTACAATATGGCAGGTATTGGATTCTATATCCAGCTGCTCCTGAAGTCTGTTGTTACTGTTACCATGAGTTTTGCAGCTCTGTTTATTGGTCAGGCTATGAAATCCTCAAAAGCAACCATCGTATCTTCTTTCCTGCTGATTTTTCTGACACAGGCCAATGTTGGTGATTTTTCACTGGCTGGCAATACTATTGTGCCGGTTATGCTTATGATACTTTCTTTGTTTTTGGCGTTCCTTTCTATTTACAATGTAGAAACCAAAGATCTAACTGGATAATCGGAGATACTAAAAACCGCATGATAAAAGACTCATAAGTAAATCTTTGATATAATCATTTCTTTGCACCTCCAAGTGGTTTGTTTGTGAGACTGACACTTGGAGGTTTTTTATTACCCTAATTATAAAACAAAAAATGGTAGAATACATAAATTAACTCGTTGTGCTAGATGAAATTAAAATAAAGAAACTTCAACAAAATGT
>SAMEA3387495__coassemble_1129_pt1 | contig 80521 bp, 72 predicted proteins | sample SAMEA3387495__metabat2_high_PE_036 | metagenome-assembled genome bin SAMEA3387495 (sample SAMEA3387495) | Felis catus | biome: Faeces | place: United Kingdom | collected 2012
ACATACGCATGCTTATTAAATATAATTTTCTTATGCATTACGAAAATGTTACAAAAGAAATAAAATATGACATAAAGAAAATGCAAGGAATGTAGAACTATGAAAAACAGGAAATTATCACAAAATCATCAATCACAGGTAGAAAGAAAAAAGACAGGAAATTCTTCAGTACGTGCAGTAATCTCTGTCAGTGTATGTGCCCTGGCAGCGCTGGCGGTTTCCGCAGGCGGCCGTTTTGTGGGAAGTGAAAGAGACAGTGAGGTTTATGCTGCTTCTGAGGAAGAAACAGGATATGCTCTGGAAGGCGGAAGCGAGTATGATCTTCCTACCGGAATCGCAGGGATTGCTTCGGGCATCCGTGCAACTCCTGCTGAGGGCTCAGAAATCTACAGGATCGGCACCTCCTGTGAGCATGTAGTGGTGGGACAGCGTGTTCAGAAAGTGCGTAAACCTGCAGAGGAAATAGATCTTAGCATACCTATGGCAGCTGCTGTCAATGATCTGGATTCGAAAATGGTCTCCATGTCGTCTTCTGCAAAAATGATGTCGGATGAAGATTACGAGAATCTTCTTAAGATTGTAGAGGCAGAGGCGGGAACCGAGGATATCAAGGGACGTGTGCTGATTGCCAATGTGATCATGAACCGTGTGAGGCATCCGGAATTTCCTGATAATATAACAGACGTTATCTGGGAATATGATAACGGAGTACCGCAGTTTTCTCCGGTGGCAGATGGAAGGATCGGCGAAGTAACAGTTACCGATGAGACAAGAGAAGCTGTGAAGCAGGCACTTGAAGGGACGGATTATTCAGAGGGAGCATTGTTCTTTATCCAGAAATCAGCCGCAGAGAAACATAATATTGCCTGGTTTGAAAAAGACCTGACAAAGCTTTTCAAACATGGCGTTCACGAATTTTATACTTATCCGGAGGAAGCTCCGGAAGATAAGAAATCAGAAAAAAAGTCTCAGAAGAAAGCAGGAAAAAAATCAGATCAGGATTCCGGGACTGAACTTGTTCAGATGGTTAAGGCAGAATAAGGAAATAAAAAATGTGGAGGGCTGCACGTGTCTGTGCAGTTCCTTTTTTTATTTTTCTGGCAGGTTTATGATCTTTCGGCGATTTTACTATGGTATTTTGCTAAAGTTCATGTTACAATGTTGCAAAAATAACTGATACAGAAGAAAGGCAGGAACGATGATGCAGGTATTATATAAAAGCACCAGAGGTAAAGAAGAAACGGTAACCGCCTCCATGGCTATTCTTAAGGGACTTTCAGAGGACGGAGGATTATTTGTCCCCACTGCTGTTCCGAAACTTGATATACCGATGGAGCATCTTTCAAAGATGACATACCAGGAAACTGCCTATGAGGTCATGAGCCGTTTCCTTACAGATTTTACAGAAGAAGAGCTGAAGGACTGCATTGCCAGAGCTTATGATTCTAAATTTGATACAAACGAGATTGCACCTCTGCATAAAGCGGATCAGGCATATTTTCTGGAACTGTTTCATGGAGCGACAATAGCGTTTAAAGATATGGCACTTTCCATTCTTCCTCATCTTATGACAACAGCAGCCCAAAAAAATCATGTAAAAAATGAGATCGTGATTCTTACAGCAACCTCTGGTGATACCGGGAAGGCAGCTATGGCAGGCTTTGCGGATGTTCCGGGAACTAAGATCATTGTCTTTTATCCAAAACATGGCGTCAGCCCCATCCAGGAAAAGCAGATGGTGACGCAGAAGGGAAACAATACTTATGTAGTAGGCATTACAGGTAATTTTGATGATGCTCAGACTGCAGTAAAAAAGATGTTCAATGATCAGCAGCTGGCTCAGGAGCTTGACAGTGCAGGCTATCAGTTCTCTTCTGCAAATTCTATCAATATAGGACGTCTGGTACCACAGATCGTATATTATGTGTATGCTTATGGAAAACTGGTGAAGTCCGGAGAGATACAGTCAGGAGACAAGATCAATGTTGTTGTTCCTACAGGAAACTTTGGAAATATTCTTGCGGCTTATTATGCTAAAGAAATGGGACTTCCAATTGGAAAACTGATTTGTGCGTCCAATGAAAACAAAGTTCTTTTTGATTTTTTCCGTACCGGAACTTATGACAGAAAGAGAGAATTTATACTGACGACATCTCCATCTATGGATATTCTGATCTCCAGCAATCTGGAGCGTCTGATCTACCGTCTGACAGGCGAAAATGCACAGCAGTGTGCAGAGCTTATGAAGGCTTTGAGCGAGGGTGGAGAATACACTATTTCAGAAGAAATGAAAAAAGGGCTTGGAGACTTTTATGGAAATTTCTGTAGCGAAGGAGAAACAAGGGAGGCTATCAGTGCGACCTGGTATGGAAGCGGTTATGTGATTGATCCTCATACTGCGGTAGCGGCAGGAGTTTATCAGAAGTATCTTCGCGATACAGAAGACCACACCCCTACAGTGATTGCGTCAACAGCAAGCCCGTATAAGTTTACCAGAAGTGTTATGGATGCAATTTCTGACCGCTATCAGGGTCTGGATGATTTTGCTCTTTGCGATGCACTTTCTGCATTAAGCGGTGTGCAGATTCCGAAGGCAGTGGAAGAGATTCGTACAGCGCCGGTTCTTCACGATACGGTTGTAGATGCACAGGATATGCCGGACACTGTAAAGAAAATCCTGGGAATATGTTAAAGGAACTGCAGTTTTTGTAAGCTGTAAGGTTCCTGCTTGCATGGTGCTGGCCGGTCAGGTGTTCTGGCATATATGCCAAAATATTTTGCTTCAGCACAAATATTGTATTGAAAAAAAACATATAATAGAGTACAATAGTAATAACAGAAAAGAGAAAGTATCCTGGAATGTGCGAGGCCCCTTTTTATTTTGAACCTACATTGACATGAAGGGACTCCAACATCGCAGATTGTGATGTCAGACCTCTCGTTGTGGTAGGCAGATCATCTGTTGAGGACACCCACCTGGCTTCGGCTAGGCGTCAAAAGGAAGGGAACGGCATTCCGGGACTTTCAGAAAAGAATGAGCCTTTGCAGAGGCTCTTTTTTATTTATTAAGAAAGCAGTATGTTCTGTACTAACTTTTCTAATAAACAAAAACACTTTGGGAGGGATATTTATGGTAACAGAAAAAATCTTTGATAAACTGCCGACGGGCGAGGAAGTAAAGGTATTTCATCTGGAAAATAAATCTGGTGCTTATGCGGAAGTGCTTCAGTATGGTGCAATCCTGGTTAAACTATGTGTACCGGACAGAGATGGAAAACTGACAGATGTTGTGCTTGGTTATGATGATCTTACAGGGTATCAGAAGAATGGCTGTTTCTTCGGAGCATGTATCGGACGCAGCGGAAATAGAATTGCGGGAGCACGATTCATGCTGGATGGGAAAGAAGTGATCCTTGAAAAAAATGAAGGAGAAAATAATCTCCACAGCGGACCGGATGGCTTTGAAAAAAAAATCTGGGAAGTGAAACATATTGATCAGGATGACAACAGTGTGACGCTGGGAAGAATCAGCCCTGACGGTGAAAATGGATTTCCGGGAGAATTTAATATCACTGTTACCTATGAATTTACTGAAGAAAACTCCATTCGTATTGTATATAGCGGAGTCAGTGACAAGACAACCATTGCCAATATGACGAATCATTCTTATTTTAACCTTTCCGGAGAAGGCAGTGGAAGTATACTGGATCAGTATCTTACAATCCATGCACAGGAATATACTCCTGTGGGAGAAGGCTCGATTCCCCTTGGAGAAAATGTTTCCGTGGAAGGAACTCCTATGGATTTCCGCAGAGAAAAACAGATCGGACAGGAGATAGATGCAGATTTTGAGCAGCTGAAGATCACGGGAGGCTATGACCATAATTATGTGACGGATGGTTACACACAGGCGGAAATCCGTGAGATTGCCTGCGCCCGTTCTGAAAAAACAGGAATTTTTATGGAAGCGCTTACAGATTGTCCTTGCGTGCAGTTTTATGCAGGAAATTTTATAGAGGATGAAAAGGGAAAGAACGGACATATTTATCAGAAGCGTGATGGATTCTGTCTGGAAACACAGGTGGAACCCAATGCAGTAAATGTGGAGCTTTTCCACTCACCAGTATTGGAAAAAGGAAAAAGATATTACTCTGAAACAGTTTATCGCTTTTCTGTAAAAGACTGATCATGAAATCTGGTCTTCTTCATATAATGGATATATGAGGAAGATCAGATTTTTTTTCAGGTATCAGTTGATTCTTGCAGGTACTTTGCTTGTGACGGCAACTTTGGATCAGGCGGCACTGGCCTGTTTGAAAGAAAAAGAAGAATATTTCAGACTAATGGAAGACAGCAGCAAAGAGAAAACGTCTGCCGGTAAAGAAGTGATGGCAGGAAATGCTGATACGTCAGCAGAAAATAAAAAGCCGGAACTAAAGGAATCCCATTATATGGACCGAAAGATACGAGTTCTTTTAATGACCACAGATTATCAGTCGTATTTTCATCCTTCTGTCACAGTGGTACGCAATGGAAAAGAGCATGTTTATACTCCGGAAACTTTCAAAGTTCCCGGAGAAAAAATAAAGGTTCCTGCACATAGGGACGGACTTCAGGTCAGCTCTGTTCAACGCCAGTGCGGAAATCCTGTATATCAGGGAAATTTGGAGATTGTAAAGAATCCGGAAGGACTGCTGCTTATTAATGAGGTGCCTCTGGAAACGTATCTGGAAGCGGTGGTTCCCAGTGAAATGCCGGCTTCTTATGAAAAAGAGGCTTTGAAAGCGCAGGCTGTCTGTGCCAGAACGTATGCCTGGAAGCAGATGCAGGAAGGTCGTTTGAAAGAACTGGGGGTGGATGTAGACGACAGTGTGAATTTTCAGGTATATCAGAATATTTCTCCTCAGAAGGCCTCTTCAGAGGCAGTAAATGAAACACGGGGAAAGATCTTATGCCAGAATGGGGAACCGATACAGGCATATTATTTTTCTACTTCGGCGGGAGCAACCAGTACAGATGAAATATGGGGAGCTCAGCAGCCGGCTCCATATCTGAAAAGTGTAATCTGCAAATTTGATTCAAAACAGCCCTGGAGTTACTGGGAGACAGTAATCCCGTGGGAGAATCTGGAAAAAAGAGCACAGGAGCTCACAGGCACAGAAGGGAAACTGCTTTCGGCAGCTGTTACAGAAAAAAGTGAAAGCGGTGCAGTGACAGGGCTTCAGGTTGTTACAGAAGAAAGTTCTTTTATGCTTGAAGAAGAATATGCGATCCGGCAGTTTCTTTCTCCTGCAGGATGTATGATCACAGAAGGGGACGGGACGAAAATACAGGGAAGCACGCTCCTTCCAAGTGCTTATATTACACTGGATACAGAGCCGGGAAACTATGTGCGGATCTCAGGAGGCGGATATGGGCATGGTGTGGGCATGAGCCAGAATGGTGCAAATGAGATGGCAAAGGAAGGATATTCTTTTGAAGAGATACTGAATTATTTTTTTTACAACATAGAAATAACGGACTGCTCTTTGCAGGAAAAAGGGCAATGCTTGTCACAGTAATGTTTTCATGATATGATAATGTTATATATACAGTTTAAGATATGAGAAATCGTGCATAAAAATGCCAAAGTCTGGATAACAGGAGAAGTAATTATGGGAAAGAAAAAAGAGAAGGGGGCGTTTCATCTGGCCTTGGGCTTCATGGAGCGTATGAGGATGGACCATATCAGTGCATATGCGGCGCAGACGGCATATTTTCTGATCATGTCTTTTATCCCCTTTGTTTTGTTTCTGACTGCTATCGTTCAATATACACCTCTTACTTACAGAGAAGTACGTCAGGCGATCGTTGGAGTAGTACCTGAAAATTTACAGGGATTTGTGCTGAATATCGTGGCAGAGGTTTTTTCAAAAAGCGCAGCAGTGCTTCCGATTTCTGCTCTTATGGCTCTATGGTCCTCGGGAAAGGGAATGCAGGCTTTGATCAATGGGCTGAATACTATTTATCATGTGAGAGAAACCAGAAACTGGCTTATAAACAGAATTTATTCCATGTTTTATATGCTGCTGTTTGTTCTGGCGCTGATCGCCAGCCTTCTGCTTCTGGTTATGGGAAGCAGGATACATATGCTGATTTCAGATTACATTCCTTTTCTGGGAAATATTATTGGCAGGATCCTGAATGCGAAGACTTTTTTGGTTTTTGTGATGCAGTTTCTGGTATTCCTGGTATTGTACCGGTATCTGCCGAACAGAAAGGCTTCTCTGAAAAGTCAGGTGCCGGGAGCTTTTTTTACAGCGGCTGCCTGGTCCGCCTTTTCTTATTTGTTTTCACTGTATTTTACCTTTTTTCCGGATTTCAGTATCATGTACGGAAGCCTTTCTACTTTGATCCTTGTGATGGTGTGGCTTTATTTCTGCATGAACCTGCTTCTTTATGGAGCCGAGGTAAATGCATACTTTGAAAAACAGTTCCGTCAGGCAAAAATGTCTTTCGGGCAGCTGATTTCCAGAAAAGAACAGGAGTGGAAGCAGAACTTTCAAAAAAGAAAAGAAGAGAAAAAAGAAAAAATAAATGAAAAATCTTGACAGGGAAAATTTCCTGTGGCATAGTAAATAAAGATAAAAAGCAATGAAGGCGTATCAGGGAACTGTTTCCTTTCAGAGAGAAGAAGTCACCGGCTGTAAGCTTCTTTAAGTTCAGACAATTCCTCAAATTCCCGCCGGAGCTGCATTTCTGAACACATAAAGTCAGTAGGAAATGACGTTGCTGCGCGTTAAGCAGAATCGAGTGCCTGTATTTTTATACAGGAATCAGGGTGGTACCGCGGATATCCCGTCCCTCTTTTTGGGGGAATGGATATCCTTTTTTTATGAAATTTTCAGCAAAGGAGATTATGATCATGGATATGAAGGAAAGACTTCAGGAACTGGCCGAGGCAGCCAGAAAGCGGATTGAAGAATCTGACGTGCCGGAGAAGCTTAATGAAGTAAAGGTAGCGTACCTTGGAAAAAAAGGTGAACTTACTGCTATTTTAAAAAGTATGAAAGATGTTGCTCCGGAGGATCGTCCGAAGGTTGGACAGCTGGTAAATGAGACAAGAGCAAAGATTGAAGAGCTTCTTGAAACGTCCAGAAAGAAACTGGAGGAAGCAGCCCGTGAGGAACAGATGAAAGCAGAAGTTATTGACGTAACACTTCCTGCTAAAAAAGCAAAGATTGGACATCGTCATCCAAATACGATCGCTCTTGAAGAAGTGGAACGTATTTTTATTGGAATGGGATATGAAGTGGTAGAAGGTCCCGAGGTGGAATACGCTGATTACAACTTTACAAAATTAAATATTCCGGAGGATCATCCGGCACGAGATGAGCAGGATACCTTTTTTATCAATAATTCTATTCTGCTTCGTTCCCAGACATCTCCGGTACAGGCCCGCACGATGGAAGAAGGCAGGCTGCCTATCCGTATGATCGCACCGGGAAGAGTATTCCGTTCTGATGAGGTGGATGCAACTCATTCCCCATCTTTCCATCAGATTGAAGGCCTGGTCATTGATAAGAACATCACTTTTGCAGATCTGAAGGGAACTCTTCAGGAATTTGCAAGAGAACTGTTTGGACCGGAAACAAAAACAAAATTCCGTCCTCATCATTTTCCGTTTACAGAGCCAAGTGCAGAGGTTGATGTGTCCTGCTTCAAGTGCGGCGGAAAAGGTTGCCGTTTCTGTAAAGGTTCGGGATGGATCGAGATCCTTGGCTGCGGAACGGTACATCCAAATGTACTTCGCATGTGCGGTATTGATCCGGAGGAATACACAGGCTTTGCGTTCGGTGTAGGACTTGAAAGAATTGCACTTTTGAAGTACGAGATCGACGATATGAGACTTCTTTATGAAAACGATATTCGCTTCCTGAAACAATTCTAGTAAGGATAAATAACCGGAAGGATATTTATCTTTACGGTTTCCTCGATTATATATCGAGGAATCTCATTGATTTTTTGATACAGCAGAAAGGAAGCACTATTTTAAACAACAAGCAGAAAGGTGGATATAAACATGAATACATCAATGTCCTGGATTAAAATGTACGTGCCGGATCTGGATGTAACAGCTCAGGAATATACAGATGCCATGACCCTGTCAGGAACTAAGGTTGAGGGATATGAGGAGCTGGATGCAGACCTGGAAAAAATCGTTATTGGACAGATTGAAAAAATAGAGAGACATCCTGATGCAGATAAGCTGATCATCTGCCAGGTAAATGTGGGTACAGAAACTGTACAGATCGTAACAGGTGCGCCAAATGTAAAAGAAGGCGATAAGATCCCGGTAGTACTGGACGGAGGCCGTGTAGCCGGAGGTCATGACGGAAAGAAGACACCAGGCGGTGTGAAGATCAAAAAAGGAAAACTTCGCGGTGTGGAATCTTTTGGTATGATGTGTTCCATCGAGGAACTGGGAAGTACCAGAGAAATGTATCCGGAGGCTCCGGAATACGGAATTTATATCTTTCCGGAAGACGCTGTTGTAGGCGAAAGCGCTGTTAAGGCTCTGGGACTGGAGGATGTGGTGTTTGAGTATGAGATCACATCTAACCGTGTAGACTGTTACGGTGTTCTGGGAATCGCCAGAGAAGCAGCAGCTACCTTCCATAAAAAATTCTGTCCTCCGGTAGTTAAGGAAACAGGTAATGAAGAAAATGCTTCTGATTATATCAAAGTTACAGTAGAGGATCCGGATCTTTGCCCGCGTTATACAGCAAGAGTGGTAAAGAATGTAAAGATCGGACCGTCTCCGAAATGGATGCAGAGATGTCTGGCGGCAAACGGTATCCGTCCTATCAACAACCTGGTAGACATTACCAATTACGTTATGGAAGAATACGGACAGCCTATGCATGCCTATGATCTGGATCTGATCGAAGGAAATGAGATCATTGTGCGCCGTGCATCAGAAGGTGAAAAATTTGTGACTCTTGACGGTCAGGAACGTACTATGGATGAAAACGTACTGATGATCTGCGATGGAAAGAAGCCGGTTGGAATTGCAGGTATCATGGGCGGAGAGAATTCCATGATTACAGATCAGGTAAAAACAGTTTTGTTTGAGGCAGCCTGCTTTGACGGAACAAATATCCGTCTTTCCTCCAAACGTATCGGACTTCGTACAGATGCATCCGGAAAGTTTGAAAAGGGACTGGATCCAAATAATGCACAGGCAGCCATTGACAGAGCATGCCAGCTGATGGAGGAACTTGGCGCCGGAGAAGTTGTCGGCGGTATTGTGGACGTATGCAATGAGGACAGAAAACCATCCAGAGTACCTTTTGAGCCGGAAAGAATCAATGCTCTTCTTGGAACAGATCTTACAAAAGAAGAGATGCTGGAATACCTGGGAAGAGTAGAGCTGACCTTAGATCCTGAAACAAATGAGATCGTGGCACCTACTTTCCGTCAGGATATCCATTGTATGGCTGATGTGGCAGAGGAAGTGGCAAGATTTTTTGGATATGATAAAATTCCGACAACTCTTCCTACAGGAGAAGCAACAACAGGAAGACTTCCGTTTAAACTTAGAATTGAGCAGATAGCAAGAGATATTGCAGAATACTGTGGTTTTTCTGAGGCTATGACATATTCCTTTGAAAGTCCTAAGGTTTTTGATAAACTCAGGATTGCAGAAGACAGTGATCTGAGAAAAGTGATCACGATCAGCAACCCTCTGGGTGAGGATTACAGTATCATGCGTACTACTACACTTCACGGAATGCTTACCTCACTTGCGACTAATTACAACAGAAGAAATAAAAATGTACGTCTTTATGAGATTGGAAAAGTTTATCTTCCAAAATCTCTGCCTCTTACAGAGCTTCCGGATGAGCGGGTACATTTCACACTGGGTATGTACGGCGCCGGAGACTTTTTCGACATGAAAGGTGTCTGTGAGGAATTTTTTGAAAAGGCAGGCATGAAGAAAAAAGTACACTATACTCCGGACAGCAATAAGACATATCTGCATCCGGGAAGACAGGCAAATATCATTTATGAAGGCAAGGTGGTAGGTTACCTGGGAGAAGTGCATCCGGTGGTTGCAGATAACTATGGTATTGGTGAAAAAACCTATATTGCAGTGATCGATATCCTGGATATTCTTGAATTTGCAGGCTTTGCTCATAAATTCAACGGAATTGCCAAATATCCGGCAGTTACCCGTGACCTGAGCATGGTGGTTCCGAAAAATGTTCTGGCCGGACAGATTGAAAATGTTCTGGAACAGAGGGGCGGCAAAATCCTGGAATCTTATGAGCTCTTTGACATTTATGAAGGAACACAGATTAAAGAGGGATATAAGTCCATGGCTTATTCTGTGGTATTCCGTGATCATGATAAGACGCTGGAAGAAGCAGAGATCACAGCTGCGATGAAGAAGATCCTTAACGGTCTTACTGACCTTGGAATCGAGCTGAGAAGCTGATGAAACTTTATATTTTAAGACATGGAAAGACGCAGTGGAATGCTCTTCGGAAGGTTCAGGGCGCCGCGGATATCCCTCTTGCAGAGGAGGGGATCTCTCTTGCCCGTAAAGTAGGAGAAACTTTGAAAGACGTACCCTTTGATCTGTGTTTTTCCAGTCCTCTGAAAAGAGCCAGACAGACAGCGGAGCTTGTTCTTGGACGGAAAGCGGACAAGATACCTGTGATCCTGGATAAAAGGATCCAGGAAATAGATTTTGGGGTGCTGGAAGGAACGCAGTTTAAAGATGAAAAAGGAAATATGATCAACAGGGAAATGGAAACGTTTTTTACAGATCCCAACCATTTTTCCAGGCCGGAAAATGGAGAAAATATTTCTGATGTCCTTGCCCGTACCAGAGAATTCTGGATGGAAAAAACTGCTGATCCGGAGCTTCAGGACAAAACTATACTGATCGCTTCTCATGGCTGTGCGGTCCGTGCTCTTCTCCAGAATGTATATCAGGATCCGGAGAATTTCTGGCATGGCTGCGTACCGCCCAACTGCAGTATCAGCGTGGTTGAGGTGAAAGAGGGGAAAGCAGTGCTTCTGGAAGATGATAAAGTATATGCATAAATACAGATCTGCTGGATAAAAATTGCCGTCAGAGGCTCTAAAAGAGCTTCTGGCGGTATTTTTTGTGCAGTGAAAGAAGAATCGAGAGGATGTCTCTGATAAATCCCGTGGCGTTATTGTGAACGAAGTGAACCGTAATCAAAACTGTGCCGTTAGCTTTAGATTACGGCTTGTATGTGCCTTTGTGATATGATATTATGGTAAAAAAAGTGAATTATGTGTTAATTCAGGGACTTATGCAGAAAAAGTCTTGAGATTATGACCAATGAGGAGGCGCAATATATGAGGAAAAAAATTGTAAATGTAATTTTATTTCTGGCAGTACTGGCGGCAGCTGTGGCAATGACAGTGTATATCGGCAAGGGAGCTCCCGGCGTCATGCTGTACAATTTTATCTTTCTTGCTGTGATGAGTGTGATTTACGTGGCAGGGTTGTTTGGCGGGATGTTTCGGATGGATAATCTGGGGCAGGCTTTCCAGGAGGCTGCTGCGGAAATAGGCAGTATTTTTCAGAAACCGGGTAAGATCGGAGTGGATAAGATCCAGACATTGAACGGTATCTTTCACCATAAATATCTTGATAAGGTAATGAATTCTTTTACAGACAGTATTGTTCAAAGTGAAGAAGGGATTGGAGATGTAGAGGATTATCTGAATGAGGAGGAAATGGATAATCATATACATAAACGTCTTTTGGAAATGGTTCCGGATATTTTTACCAGTCTTGGTATTCTTGGAACTTTTGTAGGTCTTGTATGGGGACTTAAGAATTTTGATCCGGCTAATTATGAAGTGATGACCAATTCGGTGTCTGCTCTGGTAGACGGCATCAAAGTTGCGTTTTTGACGTCTATTTATGGTATTGCACTTTCCATTGTCTATACTTATGGAATGAAAAGTGAATATTCTTTTATGGCAGAAGAACTTCAGGGATTTCTGGCCAGATTTCACAGTCATGTGATGCCCTCGGCGGAAAATGAATCCAGAAATCTTCTGGTATCCAGCCAGAAGATCCAGACAGCGGCCATGAATCAGATGGCACAGCAGTTTTCTGTACAGATGGCAGACAGCTTTGAAAAGGTGATCACGCCTACTTTTAAGAAAATGAATGATTCTCTTGATACACTTGTATCTTCCGTAACCCAGTGTCAGGAGGATGCCATACGTCAGATTCTGGATATGTTCTTAAAAGAGATGAATGACTCTTTTGGGGTACAGTTTTCCGATTTTGGAAAAACTCTTTCTCAGCTAAAGGACGCGCAGGCAGATAATGTGAATTATACTACAAATCTTTATCAGGCAATGAGCCGCCAGCTCAGTGATTCTTATACTCAGCATGAGCAGGCAATGAAAAGGATCATGGAGGATACAGGCGCTTCCCAGAAGGAATATATTGATATGGCAAAAAGGATCATTCAGGATAATCAGACGATCCAGAAGCAGCAGCAGGCAGACTATCATCATCTGGCAGATTATCTGAAGGAAGCAGAAACCTCATCGGCTAAATTCTGGGTAGCCTGCAATCAGACCATGCAGAAGTATGTAGAAGCTGCCGCACAGGGAATGGAAAAAATATCTGCCGCAGGAAAGGCCGGCGGAAGTGTGATGGAAGCCAATAAACGGGTTGTGGAAGAGTTTGATGAGAAAATGCAGGAGTTTGCAGAATATCAGAAAAAATCTTACAGGACAATGGAGCAGGTACGCAGACTTCTGGCAGATATTTCTGTTTCCAGAAACAACGGAGAGATTCATCTGAGTGCAGGGAAGACCGCAAGGGATGAGAATCTGGAGGAGCTGAAGGAGATTCTGGCTGCTCAGGCGGAACAGCAGCAGGAACTGATGGAAGATATGGCAAAAAATATAAAAGAACTTTCAAAAGCGGCTCAGAAAGGAAAATTCGGTTTATTCAGATAAAAGGAGAGACAGATGCGCAGAAGAAAAAAATCAGAAAACGGAGGATTTAATGTCTGGAGATCATATTCCGATATGATGGCAGGCGTTCTGCTCCTGTTTGTACTGCTGATGTGTGTGACTTTGTTTCAGGCGCAGAAAAGCTATGACGAGAGTATTAAGGAGCGCGATGAAAAAATAGCGCTCCAGGAAGAATATACTCTGGAGATCCTTGCTCAGCAGAATGAACTGGATGAAAAGGAAGGCCAGCTGAAAGACCAGAATCAGCAGCTTAAGACTCAGGATGAGAAACTGAAGGATCAGGAAGAACTCCTTGCCCAGCTTGCGTCCAAGCTGAAGGATCAGGAGGCAACTTTGAATTCGCAGCAGGCAGCGCTGAATGAAAAAACTGCCCTTCTTAAGGATCAGCAGGCTCAGATCGATCAGATCATCGGAGTGAAGGCAGATGTTATTGAGGCGTTAAAAAAAGAATTTGCAAAAAATAATATCAATGTAGATATTGATACGCAGACAGGAGCCATGACTCTGGAATCCAGTGTTCTTTTTGCTTATGATGAGGCAGAACTGACAGAGGAAGGAAAGCAGGCGCTGGAACAGGTGCTTCCTATTTACTGTAAAGTGCTCCTTCAGGAAGATTATATGAAATACCTTGCAGAGATCATTATTGACGGATATACAGATACTGATGGAGACTACAGCTATAATCTTCAGCTGTCTCAGCAGCGTTCATTGGCCGTTGCCCAGTACCTTTTGGATATCCAGGGTAATTTTTTAAATTCTGATCAGAGTCAGGATCTTCAGGAATATTTGACTGTGAATGGGCATTCTATGGCAAATCCTGTTTTGGATGCCAATGGAAATGTGGATAAAGATGCGTCCAGACGTGTGGAAGTAAAGTTTCGTCTGAAAGATGAAGAGATGATCGAAGAACTGAACAAGGTGATGACAGAGGCGGACACAAAAACCGAAAAAGCAGACAATACAGAGGAAAAATCACAGGAACAGCCGGTTTCCTAAAATATGGAATTACGTGTTCCAGGAACAATACCTGCAGATACGGCATAAAATAAAAATAACATGGTTTATGTACTGGGCACACAGGGAATACTCTGTGGAGACATATGTAAACATCAGGAAAGGTATCGCACATGAATGTATTTTTTGGACTGATGATTCCATTTATAGGAACAACACTGGGAGCTGCCTGCGTACTGTTTATGAAAAAAGAACTGAATCCACTGGTGCAGAAAGCGTTTCTGGGTTTTGCATCCGGGGTAATGGTGGCGGCTTCCGTGTGGTCGCTTCTTATTCCGGCTATGGATATGTGCGAAGATATGGGGAGATTTTCCTTTGTTCCGGCGGCAGCAGGACTGCTTCTAGGCGTAGGATTTCTTCTTATTATGGATAAGGCAGTACCCCATCTTCATCTTGGAAGTGAAGAATCCGAAGGCCCCAAGGTGGCTTTAAAAAAAACAACAATGCTTGTCCTTGCAGTAACGCTTCACAACATTCCGGAGGGGCTGTCTGCAGGAGCGGTTTTTGCAGGGGTGCTGGCCGGAAATAACACAGTGACAATGGCAGGAGCCTTTGCTCTGGCCATTGGTATTGCTATCCAGAATTTCCCTGAGGGAGCCATTATTTCCATGCCCTTGCGGGGAGCCGGATGTTCAAGAACCAAATCTTTTATTTACGGTGCGGCTTCCGGTATTGTAGAGCCGCTGGCCGGAGGTGTTACTCTTCTCCTGGCTTCTTATATACAGCCTCTTTTGCCGTATTTCCTTGCTTTTGCGGCAGGAGCCATGATATACGTTGTAGTGGAAGAACTGATTCCGGAAGCCAGTGAAGGGGAGCACAGTAATGTGGGAACGGTAACTTTTGCATTGGGATTTGTTTTGATGATGATCCTGGATGTAGCGCTGGGATGATCGTGACACACCCGGGTTTTCTATTTTTTTCAAAAACTTCTTGCAATGGGGTTTATTCTATAGTATAATCAAATCTGTTGTAAAAAAGATGGTCCTCTGTTACAGAAATCATGTATTAAGAACATCCAGAAGAATAGGAGAGAAAAAAATGAACGACATTATCAGAAACATCGAAGCTGCTCAGTTAAAAGCAGAAGTACCGGAATTCCGTGTAGGTGATACTGTAAGAGTACACGCAATGATCAAAGAGGGAAACCGTGAAAGAATCCAGATCTTTGAGGGAACTGTTCTCAAGAGACAGGGCGGAAGCACAAGAGAGACTTTCACAGTTAGAAAGAGCTCTAATGGAGTAGGCGTTGAAAAAACATGGCCGCTGCACTCCCCACACGTAGTAAAAGTAGAAGTAATTCGTTACGGTAAAGTACGTCGTGCGAAACTGAACTACCTGAGAGATCGTGTAGGTAAAGCTGCTAAGGTTAAAGAGCGCGTTAGATAATGACAATTTAAGAAATGATAAAAGCAGGGACAATAACGACAGCTATTGTCCCTCTTTTTGCAAAAATATGTATTTGATCGGAAATTCTGAAAACTTATAAGCTTGTGTATGGGGAATTCATATGGATATCAGAAATTTGAAAAACTGGAAGGAACATCCAAAAATATTGGAGCTGAAGGTGAAGCTGGAAAATGAAAAGCTGAGAAGCTCTATGCGCCGGGTATTTGAGATTGCTGTAACATTCGTATTTGCAGTACTTACAGCGATCCTTATGTTTCAGACTGTTACGATGCAGGAAAGCTCGATGGAGCCAACGATTGAGGTGGGAGACAGGTTCTTTATGAACCGTCTGATCTATAAATTTACTTCTCCGAAAAGAGGGGACATGATTGTTTTTCGAACAAATGCCAGTGATGACGCTGCGCTGCACATACGCCGCGTGATCGGTCTTCCGGGAGAAACTGTCCGGATTCGAAATGGAGTTATTTACATTGACGGAGAGGTATATGATGAAGCGGCTGATTATCCGGAGATCATAAATCCAGGTTTGGCTGAGAATGGCGTGAGCTTAAAATCCGGAGAATATTTTGTTTTGGGAGACAATAGAAACAACAGTGAAGACAGCAGATACGCAGATATCGGTACGGTAAAAAAACGTTATATTGTTGGAAAGCTTTGGTTTACCTGTTCTCCCAGAGAAAAATTAGGAATTTTGAAAGGTTAGGTATATATGAACGTACAATGGTATCCTGGTCATATGACTAAGGCAAAAAGACAGATGCAGGAAGATCTTAAACTGATCGATCTGATCATTGAACTGGTTGATGCAAGGGTTCCTATGTCCAGTAGGAATCCGGATATTGATAAACTTGGACAAAATAAATCGAGATTAATCCTTCTGAATAAAGCAGATCTGGCAGACGAGAGACAGAATGAAGCCTGGAAAGAATTTTTTCAGACGAAGGGATTTCATGTAGTGAAAGTGGATTCCAGAAACGGATCCGGAATGAAGGCGATCCAGAATGTGATACAGGAGGCATGCAGAGAAAAAATTGAGAGAGACCGAAGAAGAGGAATCAAAAACAGGCCAATACGTGCTATGGTTGCCGGTATCCCGAATGTAGGAAAATCTACCTTTATTAATACTTTTGCCGGAAAAGCCTGTGCTAAAACCGGGAATCGTCCAGGTGTAACAAAGGGAAAACAGTGGATACGTCTGAACAAAAATGTAGAACTTCTTGATACGCCAGGGATTCTCTGGCCAAAATTTGAAGATCAGGAGGTTGGAATCCGCCTTGCTTATGTGGGTTCTATTAAAGATGATATCCTGAATATGGAAGAACTTGCTCTTTCTCTTATAGGTTATCTGAAGGAGCATTATCCGGGAGTTCTTCAGAAGCGTTATGAAACAGACGAGACAGGAGAGCTGCTTGAGATTCTTCAGGGGATTGCAAGAGCAAGGGGCTGTCTGAAAAAGGGAGAAGAGCTGGATTATGCAAAGGCATCAGGTCTTTTCTTTGATGATTTCAGAGGCGGAAAACTTGGCCGTATTACTCTGGAATGGGCTCCAAAGGAGTGAACCCATGAAGAAAATATCAGAAATTAAAGCAGAGTTTGAATCTCTTTCCTTGGAGGAGCAGAAAAGGCTTTGGGAATTGTACCAGGAAGACACCAGGGCGGGGGTTCAGAAGCTGATCGAAAAAAGCAGGAAAACAGCAGAAGCTGTTCAGAAAGAAAGACTCCGTATGGAACAGATGATGGAGTATGAACATAAATATGAGCATCTGGGTTATCTTTGCGGGATTGACGAGGTAGGAAGAGGACCGTTGGCCGGACCGGTGGTAGCCTGTGCTGTGATCCTTCCAAAGGACCATGAGATTCTGTATCTGAATGATTCCAAAAAGCTGTCTGCAAAAAAACGTGAGGAGCTTTATGGAGTGATCCTGAAAGAAGCTGTCAGTGTAGGGATAGGAATGTCATCTCCAGCGCGTATTGATGAAATTAATATCCTTCAGGCAACGTATGAGGCAATGCGCCAGGCTGTATCTAAACTTGCTGTGCGCCCGCAGCTTCTCTTAAATGATGCAGTAACGATTCCTCAGATAGAAATTCCTCAGGTTCCTATTATCAAAGGAGATGCCAAAAGCGCTTCTATTGCAGCAGCCAGTATAGTGGCGAAGGTTACCCGTGACAGACTTATGGTAGAGTACGACAAGGCGATGCCCGGATATGGATTTGCTTCCAATAAGGGATACGGATCTTCAGAACATATTGAAGCTCTGAAAAAATATGGACCATCGCCAATTCACAGGGCAAGCTTTATTACACATTTTGTATAAAAGGATAAATGCCGGGAAAAATTGAAAAATACATAAGATACCTACACAAACAGGAAAAGAGCGAGAAATATCAATAAACGTAAGGTGGGCGGCTATTACGAACAGAAAGCAGCGGCTTTTTTGGAAAAACAGGGATTATTTATCATAGAAAAAAATTTTCGCTGCAAATTTGGTGAAATTGATCTGATTGCGGGAGATGGAAAATATCTGGTTTTTGTGGAAGTAAAATACAGAAATTCAGGAGAGTGCGGATGGGCTTCGGCGGCAGTTGACTGGCGGAAACAAAGGACAGTCAGCGCTGCTGCAGAATTTTATCTTCTAAAACATGGATATGGACTGGATATTCCCTGCAGATTTGATGTAGTTGCTATTGATGGTGAACATATACAATGGATACAGAACGCTTTTGATTACCGCCGATGAAAAGGAGGAGCCTTATGAAGATCATATGGAAACAGGAAAATAAGCCTCATATGAAGGTTTGTGAAAAAGAAGGAGTTACTTTTCTTACTTATCCGGAATTTGATAAACTGCCGGGATTTGTCCATGGCTTCAGCACACGTCTGGGTGGCTGCAGTGAGGGAATTTATGCATCTATGAATCTGAGCTTTTCCAGAGGAGATAAAGAGGAAGCGGTAAAGGAAAATTACAGGAGAATTTCTGCAGCTCTGGGATTTTTGCCGGAAGATATTGTTACTTCTGATCAGACTCATACTGCAAATGTTCGAGTTGTGACGGAGAAGGATAGAGTAAACGGGATTACGAAACCCCGTCCATATACAGATGTGGATGGGATGGTGACCAATGTTCCGGGGCTGGTGCTGGCGACTTTTTATGCAGACTGCGTTCCTCTCTACCTGGTGGATCCGGTGCATAAGGCGGTTGGGCTTTCTCACTCGGGATGGAGAGGTACGGCTGCAGGGATCGGAGAGGTGACAGTGGAAGCGCTCCGAAAAAATTATGGCTCGGATCCAGCGGATATATATGCGGCAGTGGGGCCGTCTATCTGTCAGGAGTGCTATGAGGTCAGTGAAGATGTGATCGTGGAGTTTCAGAAGGCGTTTTCTCCGGAGTTATGGCCGGAACTGTTTTATAAAAAACAAAATGGAAAATATCAGCTGAACCTATGGGAAGCTAATCGGCAGATATTTTTACGGGCAGGAATCCTTCCGGAGCATATATCCATGCCGGGAATATGTACCTGCTGCAATCCCGACTTTTTGTTTTCTCACAGGGCATCAAAGGGAAAAAGAGGAAATCTGGGAGCTTTTCTTGGTATCAGAAAGTGAAAAAATGGCTGTGGTTTTCAGACCACAGCCATTATGTTTATTTAGATTTGTTTACTTTTTCCATGAGATCCATGATCTTTTCGTTGCTGGAACGAACCTTCTCTACAGAAACGTCATGATTAATGATGTCGATGATACTTGCAAGATATTTGCTCATGTTTGCTTCGATATAATATGGTTTGGTAAGAAGTTCAGGAATACGGTAATTCAGGTTGGTAGTGATAACTTTGTCAATCCAGCCTTTTTCATAATATTCATCAAATTTATCAAGACCATCTGTAAACAGACCGTAGGTGGTGCAGATGAATACACGTCTTGCATGGCGCTCTTTGATCTGTTTGGCAACATCCAGCATACTTTCTCCGGAAGAGATCATATCGTCAATGATAACGACATCTTTGCCCTCTACAGAGTCCCCAAGGAATTCGTGGGCTACGATAGGGTTCTTTCCGTTTACGATAGTAGAATAGTCTCTTCTCTTGTAGAACATGCCCATGTCTACTCCAAGGATATTGGAGAAATAAACGGCTCTTGACATTGCGCCTTCATCCGGGCTGATGATCATGAGATGGTCGTTATCCATTTTGAAATCAGGCACATTTTTAACCAGTGCTTTCAGGAACTGGTATGTAGGGAAGAAGTTATCAAAGCCATTCAGCGGGATGGAGTTCTGAACACGAGGATCATGAGCATCGAAAGTAATGAAGTTTGCAACTCCCATGTCGCTTAATTCTTTCAGAGCCAGAGCACAGTCAAGAGATTCTCTTTTGGAACGGCGGTGCTGGCGTCCTTCGTAAAGGAACGGCATGATTACATTGATTCTGTGAGCCTTGCCTGTTGCGGCAGAAATGATTCGCTTCAGATCCTGGTAATGATTATCCGGAGACATATGGTTCTCATGTCCGCATACCGTATAAGTTTCAGTATAATTTGTTACATCTACCATAATAAAGAGGTCTGTACCGCGGACAGATTCCTTGATGTAGCCTTTTCCCTCTCCGGTGCCGAAACGGACACATTCGCATTCTACAAGAAATGACGGTTCACAATATCCCTGAGGGATGCTGTCAGAATTTTTTTTGGCAACCAGCTCTTTACGGAATTTTACAAGCTTTTTATCAACCTCCCTGGCAAGCTCCTGGCAGCCGGAAAGGGCTGCAATACGGATGGGTGCAACAGGAAGTGACTTTTCAAGTAACTCTATATTCGGCATAATTTTCCTCCTGAGTTTAAATAATAAAATATTGAGTACTACTACATTTATAACATTTGCCCTAAATCCCGTCAAGGAATTTATTGATTTTTACATATAAAATTGTTATTATGGTTACAGTGCCGGGATACTGCAGGAAATCCTGGCAGTGCGTGTCCGGGTGGAGACGGGGCGCGCGGTATATGCAGCAGAAAGGAATTTTATGAAAAAAAAGAAACATGTGATCTCCAGAATTCTGCCTGGCAGTATCGCTCAGGAACTGGAGTTGGAGCCGGGAGATATCCTGGAAGCAATCAATGATACACCGGTAGAGGATGTTTTTGATTACCGCTACCTTATGAACGATGAATTTGTAACACTTCAGATTCAGAAAGCAGACGGAGAGCTGTGGGAGCTGGAAGTGGAAAAGGAATACGAAGACGATCTTGGGATTGAATTTGAGAACGGACTGATGGATGAATACCGTTCCTGTACCAATCACTGTATGTTCTGTTTTATCGACCAGATGCCGCCGGGAATGCGGGAAACTCTTTATTTTAAGGACGATGATTCCAGGCTTTCTTTCCTGCAGGGGAATTATGTAACACTGACAAATATGAGTCAGCATGATGTTGAGCGCATTATACGTTATCGTCTGGAGCCGATCAATATTTCTTTTCAGACGATGAATCCTGAGCTTCGATGCAAAATGCTTCACAACCGTTTTGCCGGAGATGCTCTTAAGAAAGCGGACCAGCTGTTTGAGGCGGGGATCATGATGAACGGGCAGATTGTTCTGTGTAAAGGAGTTAATGACGGTGAGGAACTGGAATACAGTTTGGAAAAACTTTCCGCGTATGCGCCGGTGCTTCAGAGTGTGTCAGTTGTTCCGGTAGGACTTTCTAAATTCCGTGAAGGTCTTTATCCGCTGGAACCTTTTGGGCAGGAGGATGCAAAGAAAGTCCTGGAGCAGATTCATCGCTGGCAGAAAAAAATGTATGCAGACTATGGAATACATTTTATCCATGCTTCAGATGAGTGGTATATTCTTGCGGGAGAGGAGCTTCCTGAAGAAGAACGATATGACGGTTATTTGCAGCTGGAAAACGGCGTAGGGATGCTGAGACTTCTGGAAACGGAAGTGAGTAAGGCTGTGGCAGAGCGTACGGGAGATATGCGTTCTATGGAAATGACTATTGCAACAGGGAAGCTTGCAGCTCCGTATATAAAAAAATGTGTGGACAAAGTGCAGGAAAAATTTCCTAACGTCAGAGTTGACGTCGCCATGATCGCCAATCGCTTTTTCGGAGAGATGATCACGGTGTCGGGACTGATCACAGGTACGGATCTTCGAGAGCAGCTGAAAGGAAAGAAACTGGGAGAAAAGCTTCTTCTTCCCTGCAATATGCTGAGAAGCGGCGAGGATATATTCCTTGATGATATTTCAGTGGAGGAACTTGAAAAAGAGCTTGAAACAGAAATTGTAATTGTAGATGAGGACGGGGCTGATCTGGTAGCTTCTATACTGGATCCGCCTGAACATAATAAACAGATAAGGAGACAGATGTATGAGCAAGCCAGTAGTTGCGATCGTGGGGAGGCCTAATGTAGGCAAATCCACGTTGTTTAATGCCCTTGCAGGAGAGATGATCTCGATTGTAAAGGATACACCGGGAGTTACCAGAGACAGGATTTATGCAGATGTTACATGGCTGGATAAATCCTTTACGCTGATCGATACAGGCGGAATCGAACCGGAGAGCGGTGACATCATTCTTTCACAGATGAGAGAGCAGGCTCAGATCGCTATTGATACAGCGGATGTGATCATTTTTATTACAGACGTAAAACAGGGTCTGGTAGATTCTGATGCCAAGGTGGCGGATATGCTTCGCCGCAGCCGTAAACCGGTTGTGCTTGTGGTGAATAAAGTTGACAGCATTCATAAATACATGATGGATGTTTATGAGTTTTATAACCTGGGTATTGGAGAACCTCATGCAATTTCTGCGGCAAACCGTATGGGAATCGGCGATATGCTGGATGAAGTTGTAAAAGAATTCCCCGAGGGAGCAGATACCGGAGAAGAGGAGGATATTCCAAGGATCGCGGTAGTGGGAAAACCAAATGTGGGAAAATCTTCTCTTATTAATAAGCTTTTGGGTGAAGACCGTGTGATCGTTTCGGACATTGCAGGAACTACCAGAGATGCGGTTGATGCAAGAGTGAAGTGGCAGGGTAAAGATTATATTTTTATTGACACAGCAGGTTTAAGACGAAAAGGCAAGGTAAAAGAAGAAATTGAGCGTTACAGCGTCATCCGTACAGTAACGGCGGTAGAACGTGCCCATGTTGTGGTGATCGTGATCGATGCAACAGAAGGCGTTACAGAACAGGATGCCAAAATTGCCGGAATTGCCCATGAAAAAGGCAAGGGCGTGATCATTGCAGTAAATAAATGGGATGCCATCGAAAAGGATGACAAGACAATTTACAAACATACAAACCGCATCCGTGATGTCCTGGCATATATGCCGTATGCGGAACTTGTATTTATTTCTGCAAAAACCGGTCAGAGATTCAACCGTCTTTTTGAGACCATTGATGCCGTGATCGAAAATCAGACACTTCGTATTCAGACGGGTGTGCTTAATGAAATTCTTTCTGAGGCCATTGCTATGCAGCAGCCGCCATCTGACAGAGGAAAGCGTCTGAAGATCTACTATATGACTCAGGTAGGCGTGCGTCCGCCTACGTTTGTGATTTTTGTAAATGATAAGGAACTGATGCATTTCTCTTATACAAGATATATTGAAAATAAGATCAGGGAGGCTTTTGGCTTCAGAGGAACGTCTCTGAAGTTTATTATCCGTCAGCGCGGAGAAAAGGAATGAGAGTAATATGGAACGATTGATTTGTTTGGCCATCGGGTATGTGTGCGGTCTTTTTCAGACCTCATACATCATCGGCAGATTTTATAAGACGGATATCAGAGAACATGGCAGCGGAAATGCGGGAACAACAAATGCACTTCGTACATTTGGGAAAAAAGCCGGTGCAATGACCCTTTTGGGAGACTGTCTGAAATGTGTGGCGGCAATTCTTCTGGTGAAACTCTTCCTGGGAAAAACCTATGGTGATATTCTGCCGCTTTTGACAGTTTATGCAGCGGCGGGCTGTATACTGGGACACAATTTCCCTTTTTATCTGAATTTTAGAGGAGGGAAGGGAATTGCGGCATCGGTGGGATTTATCCTTGCTTTTGACTGGAGGATCTTTCTGATCTGTGCGGTGCTCTTTTTTACATTGTTTTTTACAACGCATTATGTGTCAGTCTGCTCTTTGAGCGCATACCTGGCAGCGTTTCTGGTCATGATTTTTTTGGGGCAGAAAGGAGTCTATGGAATGGATCCTGCTCATATGACAGAAATGTATGTGGTCATGGGATTGATGACAGCTCTTGCTTTTTTCAGACACAGGGCTAATGTGGTACGCCTTTTGAATGGAACGGAAAATCGTATATATCTGGGAAAAACAAAGAACAAGAAAGGTTAAAAGGTGGAGAAAATGGCAAAAATCAGTGTGCTGGGAGCCGGGAGCTGGGGAACAGCTCTTGCTGTGCTGCTTTATAACAACGGTCATGAAGTGACACTTTGGTCTGCTCTTGCAGATGAGGTAAAAATGCTTTCTGAGAAAAGAGAGCATGAGACAAAACTTCCGGGAGTCCGTCTTCCGGATAATATGGAGATCACAACAGACCTGGAAAAAAGTCTTTTAGATCCGGATGTGGCTGTTCTGGCTGTGCCTTCTCCATTTACCAGAAGCACTGCGCATCAGATGTCTTCATTTACCAGAAAGGGTCAGATTGTTGTCAATGTTGCAAAGGGTGTGGAAGAGCATACGCTGATGACGCTGAGCGAGATCATCAGTGAGGAGATCCCGCAGGCGGATGTGTGCGTGCTTTCTGGTCCAAGTCACGCGGAGGAAGTTGGAAAAGGGATTCCCACAACCTGTGTGGTAAGCGCAGAGAAGAGAGAAACTGCAGAGTTCCTTCAGGGGATTTTTATGAGTCCGGTATTCCGTGTATATACCACACCGGATATTCTTGGAGTAGAGCTTGGCGGCGCTCTGAAAAATGTGATCGCCCTTGCGGCAGGCACTGCTGACGGTCTGGGATACGGAGACAATACAAAGGCGGCTCTGATTACCCGGGGAATTGCGGAAATCGCCCGTCTTGGCACTAAAATGGGAGCGAAGATAGAAACATTTTACGGGTTATCGGGAATGGGCGACCTGATCGTTACCTGTGCCAGTGTTCATAGCCGCAACAGGAAAGCCGGATATCTCATGGGAAAAGGCTATACCATGAAGGAGGCTATGGATGAGGTAAAGATGGTGGTGGAAGGCGTTTATTCTGCCAAAGCTGCAAAAAGCCTTGCGGAGAAATTTCAGGTGGAAATGCCGATTATTGAAGAAGTGAATAAAGTTTTGTTTGAAAACAAGCCTGCTGCTGAAGCGGTGCAGGATCTGATGCTCAGGGATAAAAAGGTAGAGACACCGATGCTTCCCTGGTAAAACAGAAAAAACACACCCCGCGTAAAAACGCGGGGTGTAATCATATGCGCAGCTGCTTAAAGTGAAATGCCTCTCAGGTCTTCAGGGACACTGGCACTATGGTAATCCTGGTTCAGAGTATCCAGAAGATCCATGTCTTCCTGATCGATCGTAAAATCAAAAATCCTTGCATTAGACTCTATGCGTTCGGGATTGGTGGATTTGGGAATGACGGAAATTCCTTTTTGTACTGCCCAGCGCAACCCGACCTGGGCCGGAGTGTGGGCATATTTTGTGCCAAGAACACACAATACGTCATGATCCAGATATGCACCTCTGGCCAGAGGGGCGTAAGCCTGAACCTGAATGCCGTTTTCCTGGCAATAGTCGATCAGTTCCCTGGGATAACAGAGAGGATGGCATTCGATCTGATTAACGGCCGGTATGATACCGGATACTTTTTTCAGCTCCTCCAGATTATGGATCCCGAAATTGCTGACTCCGATAGATTGTGCTCTGCCGGAACTAAGGATTTTTTCCAGCTCCTTCCAGGTACTGAGATAACATCCTGGAACTGGCCAGTGGATCAGGTAAAGATCAATGTAATCCAGACCAAGACGATCAAGGCTCCGCTGAAAAGCTCCGTCTATATCTCCGAGCCGCTGTGCGTTGTTCCAGATTTTTGTGGTAATAAAAAGCTCTTTTCTGGGGATGCCGCATTTTGCAATGCCCCTTCCCACCCCTTCTTCATTTTTGTATGCGGAAGCGGTATCGATCAGCCGGTATCCGCATTTTACAGCGTGGATGATCGCGTTTTCGGCTTCGTTTTCTTTGGTTGCTTTATATACCCCCAGCCCCAGAAGAGGCATTTTTTTATCATTGTTTAAAAATACGGCAGTTGTCAAAATGTGTCCTCCTTGCTTTCAGCCTGTTTTTGGCCGTCTACCGATTATTTCCTTACTCACATGCGTGCTATTATAACATAAAAATGTGAAAGAAGAACATCAAATTTATTAAATATTTACTACGAAGACATGTGTATATATTATGTTAATAAAAAGACATGATTGTTAGAGAAATGTCAATGAAAGCGTAAAAGAAGAAAAAGTTGAAAAAGTGTTAAAAACAGTGAAATGAATAACGGTGTTTTTTATATATTTTTAAGGGAATTTTATTAAGAACACCTTGCTTATCTACAGGGAAAGATGTATAATATATGTAATTGATAAATTCTTGTCAGAAGTCTGCACTTTTTTAAAAAGTGAAGGCTCTGTTCTATGCTATAAAGCAATTGAGAAAGGAGTAAAAATGCATCTTATCAAAGACGAAAACGGTAATCTGATCCAGCATGGACATGAACATACACACGAACATACCCATGAGCATACACATGCAGACGGGGTGACACATTCTCATGCGCATACTCATGAGGCAGGCGGAGAACACGTCCATTCTCATGAGGGAGAGTGCCAGAATCATACACATGAACATTGCGGCAGCTGCCAGGGGGGAGACTGCGGAAAGGAAACAGCAGCTCTTCTTACCTATATGCTTCAGCATAATGAGCACCATGCTCAGGAGCTTGACCAGATGGCAGACAATCTGGACAAAATGGGACTGAATGCATCTGCAAAGGCTATCAGAGACGCAGTTGCGGATTTCCAGAAAAGCAATATGCGTCTGGGACTTGCCCTGACGCTTGTAAAAGAAGAACTGAAGTAAAAACTGACATCAGGAGGTAACAGATATGTGTCTTGCAACTGTATATAAAAACAGCGATGATTCCGTGATCTTTAAAAATGTAAGCCGTATTGATGTGGATGGGGAAAAGGTGATTCTTCGCGACATCATGGGTGATGAAAGAATTGTAGAAGGAAAGATCCTTATGGTGGATCTGGCCAACAGTATTGTGAAACTCAGCTGTGAATAAGACAGCGCAGATTTAATTTTGACAGAAATCAGGAGGCAGCTATTATATGGCACATGTGATTGCCGTTGCAGGTAAAGGCGGCGTAGGAAAGACAACCTTATGCGGAATGCTGATCCAGTATCTCTGTGAGAAGGGCAAGGGACCGGTTCTTGCAGTAGATGCGGATGCGAATTCCAATTTGAATGAAGTTCTTGGCGTGAAAGTGGATACTACCTTAGGCGATGTCCGTGAAGAGATCGCTCAGGCAGAGCTTGCGGCAAAAAGCCCGATTCCCACAGGAATGTCCAAGGCAGATTATGCAGAACTCAGATTCGAGGACGCATTGATTGAAGATGATGATTTCGATCTGCTTGTTATGGGCAGAACACAGGGCAAGGGATGCTACTGCTATGTAAATGGACTTCTGCAGGCACAGCTTGCAAAATATCAGAACAATTATCCTTATTTTGTGGTAGATAATGAAGCTGGAATGGAACATATCAGCCGCGGTGTTCTTCCGGGAATGCAGACAGCAATTCTGGTAAGCGACTGTTCCAGACGAGGAATTCAGGCGGTAGGAAGAATTGCCAAGCTGATCGAGGAATGTAATATGCATCCGGCTACGGTAGGTCTGATCGTCAATCGGGCTCCTAAGGGAGAATTGAATCCGGGAGTTATGGAAGAGATTGAAAATCAGGGACTGAAGCTTCTGGGTGTGGTTCCTCAGGATGAGGCGGTTTATGAATATGACTGCGAGGGACGCCCCACAGCATCGCTTCCGGAGGATAATCCTGTGAAACAGGCGCTTCGCAAAATTGTGGATAACCTGGAACTGTAATATATTGTACGTCTCTGCTCCCGGTGAGCAGAGATGTTGTGCCGGGGAGGAGAAGCCCTGGTTGCTTTTTACATGAAATAACCCATGGGCGGGGATGGGTTCTGTTCCATGGTTTATTAAAAAATACAAGGAAAGAAAAATATACATGAAGTATCATGTATCATTAAAGGAGGTCTATAATGAGTGAATTCAAATTAACGACAGTGGAAGAATTTGAAGCTGCCACCAACAGACTGTTAGAGACCGGAGCCAAAGTTGGCGCGGATTCCTGGCAGATGCGTGTAAAAAACCAGAGCCCACACTGTAAATTCGGTGAAAAGGGTATTTGCTGCCGTATCTGTTCCATGGGACCATGCCGTATCACAGCAAAAGCTCCAAGAGGAATCTGCGGATGTGATGCACATGGTATCGTAGGACGTAACTACCTGAAATTCACAGCTGGAGGAGCATCTGCACACTCTGACCACGGTCGTGAAATCTGCCACACTCTGCACTGCACAGCAGCAGACGGAAACTACAAGGTAAAGGATCCGGAGAAACTGATCCGTATTGCAAAAGAATGGGATATCGAAACAGAAGGCAAAGATATCTATGACCTTGCACATGAGGTTGCAGAGGTTGGTCTTATGGAATATGGTAAGCCTTTTGGATATCAGAGATTCCTTGACAGAATGCCGGAAGGACAGAAAGAAAAACTTATCGAAAACGAGCTTGCACCACGTGCGATCGACCGTGAGGTTTCTTCTTCCTTACATATGACACATATGGGATGTTCTTCTCTTCCGGAAGCACTTGTAAAACAGTCTATCCGCTGCGGCCTTGGCGATGGATGGGGCGGTTCCATGATGGGAACAGAATTCTCTGACGTTCTTTTTGGAACACCGAAGCCAATCGACACTGAAGCAAACCTTGGTGTTATGGTTGAGGAAAACGTAAACATCGTAGTTCACGGACATGACCCGAGTCTTTCTGAGATGATCTGCGAGTATGCAGACAGCAAGGAAATGATCGACTATGCAAAATCTGTTGGAGCAAAAGGAATCACCGTATCCGGTGTCTGCTGTACTTCCAATGAAGTTGCTATGCGCCGTGGAATTCCGATGGCAGGTAACTTCCTGCAGCAGGAGAACGTAGTTCTCACAGGTGCATGTGAAGCTATCGTAGTAGACGTTCAGTGTATCTTCCCTGCATTAGGACCACTGAGCAAATGCTTCCATACTAAATTTATTACAACCTCTCCGATCGCTCAGATGCCGGATTCTGATTTTATCAGATTTAATGCGGAAACAGCAGGAGAAAACGCAAAAGCAATCGTTAAGCTTGCTATTGACAACTTCAAGAACAGAAAACCGGAACTTGTACATATCCCGCAGCTGAAACAGAAAGCTACTGTTGGTTATTCCGTAGAAGCAATCGTAAAAACTCTGGACGGCGTTACAAACTCTCAGGTTGACGAGCTTGGAACAACCAAACCGCTTCTTGAGTGTATCACATCCGGTGTTATCCGTGGTGCTGTTGCCATGGTTGGATGTAACAACCCGAAAGTACGTCCTGACTACGCACATATCGAGCTGATGAAGAAATGTATTGCAAACGATATCGTGATCATTGCATCCGGATGTTCTGCACAGGCAGCTGCAAAAGCTGGTCTTATGGATAAATCTGCAAAAGATCTCTGCGGCGCTGGTCTGAAACGTGTCTGTGAGCTGGCTGATATCCCGCCGGTACTTCACATGGGATCCTGCGTAGATATCTCCCGTATGATGATTCTTGCTGCAGAACTTGCAAAAGATGCCGGACTTCAGATCCATCAGCTTCCGGTTGTAGGATGTGCTCCAGAGTGGATGTCTGAAAAAGCAGTATCTATCGGTAACTATGTAATCGGTACAGGTATTGATACATTCCTTGGTGTAGATCCATACGTTTCCGGCTCTGATCAGATGGCAGAAATCCTTACAGAGGGAACCAGAAAATGGGTTGACGCTGCTTTCACAGTTGAAACAGATATCGATAAATTAGTTGACCTGATGATCGAAAGAATTGAAGAAAAGAGAACAGCACTGGGAATCTGATAAATACAGATAACTGTGCAGAAATTATGACAAAGGTGGATGACGTAAAATGAAAATAGCAGTTACAGGCAAAGGCGGCGTGGGAAAAACTACATTTGCGGCTACGCTGGCCCGTTTATATGCAGAGGAGGGAAGACCTGTCCTTGCAGCAGACGTGGATCCTGATGCAAATCTGGGACTTGCTCTTGGTTTTGATGAGGAAACACTGGACTCCATAACTCCCATTTCAAAAATGAGGAAACTGGTAGAAGAACGGACCGGTGCATCGGCAGACAATCAGTTTTACCATCTGAATCCAAAAGTAGACGATATTCCGGAGAAATACGGAAAGGTCTGCAACGGAGTCAGACTGCTGGTCCTTGGAACTGTTGAGACAGGCGGCGGCGGATGTGTGTGTCCGGAACATGTGATGCTGAAGCGCATCATCAGCAATATGGTCCTCAGAAGAGAGGATGTAGTAATCCTTGATATGGAGGCAGGCCTTGAACATCTGGGCAGAGGAACAACGGAAGGAGTAGATGCCTTTATTGTTGTGATCGAGCCTGGAGCAAGAAGTGTACAGACATACAAAAATGTAAAGCGTCTGGCAAAAGATCTGGGAGTAGCCCAGGTTAAGGTTGTGGCCAATAAGGTTCGCAACGAGGAGGATGAAGCTTTTATCCTCGGACGGATTCCACAGGAAGATCTTTTAGGTATGATCCACTATAATACAGAGGTGATCGATGCTGACAGACAGGGCAAATCCCCTTATGACTTCAGTGAAACCGTCACCGGTGAGATCAGAAGCATCAAAGATAAGATTGATCGTCAGTGATCGTTAAATTAGGAGGTATAACAGTGACTTTATTTGAAAGCGTTTTCGCGGGAAATGATGCCGTATATGGACTCACTGAGAGCGCCATTGACCAGGCAATTGCAACACACGGAGCAGACAAAGCTGTCAGCTTCCCGAATACAGCATATTCTCTTCCCTGCTACTATGCAGTAACAGGAACAAAAGTTGGCACTCTTGCAGAGTTAAAAGAAGCTCTTGGCGTTGTAAAAACTCTTATGACAAGAGAAAAAAGAACACATGACGTATTTATGTCAGGTGTGGCTACAGCACTTTGCGCTGAGTTTATCGAAGTTCTGAAATATCTGGATGGAGCAGTTCCTTACGAGGAGCCATGCTACGGACATCTTGCAGATGCAGTGATCCGTGAACTTGGTGTTCCGCTTGTTACAGGCGACATCCCGGGTGTAGCAGTTATTCTTGGAAAAGCAGCTTCTCCGGAAGAAGCAGCAGCTCTTGTAAAATCCTATCAGGCACAGGGTATTCTGGTAACACTGGTAGGCGATGTGATTGACCAGCTTGCTGAGATCAACTACAAGACAGGCGCAAATGTACGTGTGATTCCGCTTGGAAAAGATGTTACAGCAGTAATTCACGTAGTTTCCGTAGCACTTCGTGCAGCTTTGATCTTTGGTAACGTAAAACCAGGCGATGCTGCAACACTTATGGAATACACCATGAAACGTGTACCTGCATTTGTAAATGCATTTGCACCGCTCAATGACGTTATCGTTGCATGTGGAGCAGGCGCTATCGCTCTTGGATTCCCGGTTATCACAAACCAGGAAGACGTTGCAAGAGTTCCGAAGAGCCTGATCTGCCAGACAGATGTTTCCAAATGGAACGCAACTTCTCTGGAAGCACGCGATATCAAGATTAAGATTACAAATATCGACATTCCTGTTGCGTTTGCATCTGCATTCGAGGGTGAGATCATCCGTCGTAAAGACATGCAGGTAGAGTTTGACGGTTCCCGTGTAGACTGTGCCGAGCTTGTACAGACATGTGATGCAAGTGAGATCGAAGATCATAAGATTACAGTGATCGGACCGGAAGCTGATGAGATGGAACTTGGAAGCAAGAACAGTATCGCATATGTTGTTAAAGTTGCAGGCAAGAACATGCAGGCTGACTTTGAACCGGTTATCGAGCGTAAGTTCCATAACTACATCAACTGCATCGAGGGTGTATACCATACAGGACAGAGAGATATGCAGCGTATCCGTATCAGCATTGATGCATTTAACGCTGGTTTCCGTATCAAACATCTTGGTGAGGTTCTTTACTCCCAGGTTAAAAATGAGTTTGACGCAGTAGTAGATAAATGTGAGGTTGTGATCTATACAGATCCGGCTGAATGTTCAAGAGTACGTCATGAGATCGCTATCCCGACATTTGAAAAACGTGATGAGCGTCTTGACAACTTGACTGATGAGTCTGTAGATGTTTACTATAGCTGTATCCTCTGCCAGGCATTCTCACCAAGCCATGTATGTGTGGTAACACCGGAGAGACTTGGACTTTGCGGTGCGGTTTCATGGCTGGATGCAAAAGCTACCAACGAGCTTGACCCGGCTGGTCCATGTCAGGTGATCACAAAAGAAAGACCGATCGACGAAAACCTTGGTGCATATGAAGATGTTGATGAGGCAGTACAGAAATTCTCTCAGGGCGCTCTTGAGCATGTTACTCTGTACTCCATTATGCAGGATCCGATGACTTCCTGCGGATGCTTCGAGTGTATCTGTGGTATCGAGCCGTTCTCCAACGGTGTAGTTATTGCAAACCGTGAGTATGCAGGCATGACTCCTCTTGGAATGACCTTCCCTGAGATGGCTTCCATGACAGGCGGCGGTGTTCAGACACCAGGCTTTATGGGACATGGTAAACACTTTATCTCTTCCAAGAAATTCATGAAGGCTGAGGGCGGTATCGAGCGTATCGTATGGATGCCGAAGGAACTGAAAGAGTTTGTTGCAGAGCGTCTGAATAAGACTGCAAAAGAGCTTTATGGAATTGACAACTTCACAGATATGATCGGTGATGAGACTGTAGCAGAAGATCCGGAGACACTGGTTGCATTCCTTACAGAAAAAGGACATCCGGCACTTGGACTGGATCCGATGATGTAATTTTTTCGATATACAGGAAAGTTAAGAAAATATCTCCTCCGGTCTCCTGTAAGGGAGACCGGAAGAGATGAATAAAAAAATTAGAAAAAGGGCTGACTGGCTTGTCAACGCCCTTTAAAGTGTTGTATAATAATAAATAGATCATGAATTAACATGTGTTTAAATTTTTAAGAGGAGGCTAATGTAAAATGCCGTTTAATCAGAAACCACAAAAGTTTAATGCAAAGATCAACTCTGTCACAATCGGAAGCGGAGATAAGACTGTGACATTTGGTGGAGACAGCACATTTCCATTTTATACCTTTGATGCTCCGTCAGAAAACTGCGCTAAAGTAGGCGTAGAGATTTCTGATATGGGCCTTGAAGGAATGTCTGAAGGAGTTAAGGCATATTATGACGGAGCTTCCACAATAGGTGAGATCGCTAAAAAAGCAGCAGCTATGGAAGGCGCTGACTTTGTTGCCCTGATTCTGGAAGGCGGCGATCCGAACGGTGAAAACAAACCTATTGAGGATCTGATCGCAGTTGTAAAAGAGGTTGCAGAAGCAGTAGACTGTCCGCTTGTTGTAGAAGGCTGCAAAAACGTAGAGAAGGATGCGGAACTTCTTCCGAAGGTTGCAGAAGCTCTTCAGGGAAGAAATGCCCTGATCCTTTCCGAAAAAGAAGAAAACTACAAAGCAATCGGTGCAGCAGCAGGTCTGGCATACAATCAGATCGTTGGTGCTGAGTCTGCCGTTGATATCAACCTTGCAAAACAGCTGAACGTTGTTACTACACAGCTTGGTGTTGATGCAAAAAAAATCGTTATGAATATTGGTAGTGCAGCAGCAGGTTACGGATACGAGTATGTAGTATCTACTATGGACCGTATCAAAGGCGCTGCTCTTGGTCAGAATGACAATATGCTGCAGATGCCTATTATCACACCTGTTTCCGCTGAGACATGGGGAGTAAAAGAAGCAACTGCTTCTGAAGCTGACATGCCGGAGTGGGGACCGCAGGATGATCGTGGAATTGATATGGAAGTTATGACAGCAGCTGCAGACCTTGCAGCAGGTTCTGATGCCGTTATCTTAAGACATCCGGAATCCGTAAAGACAATTTCCAAGATGATCAAAGCACTTGCGTAACGAATAGGAGGATAAAAGAGCTATGGCACTGAATGGTATTCAGATCTTTAAATTAACACCAAAGAAAAACTGTAAGGAATGTGGATGCCCGACATGTATGGCTTTCGCTATGAAAGTTGCACAGGGCGCTATGCAGATTGAACAGTGTCCGCATATGTCTGACGAGGCACTGGCATCTCTGTCTGAGGCTACTGCACCGCCAATGAAGACTATTAAGATTGGTACAGGTGAAGGCGAGTTTACTCTCGGCGGAGAAACTGTTCTTTTCAGACATGAAAAAACATTCGTAAGCAAAACAAGATATGCAGTTGCACTTTGCACAGATATGAGCGACGCAGAAGTAGAAGCAAAGCTTGCTGAGATCCCGACTGTTGATTACGAACGTATCGGTGAGAGAATGCATGTTGAGCTTGTATATGTAAACTGTGGTGAAAGCGCTGATGCTGCAGCATATACAGCACTTGTAGAAAAAGCAAAAGGACTTGGAAGAACTCTGATTCTCGGATGTTCAGATCCTGAGATCGCAAAGGCTGCTCTTGAAGTATGCAAGGACAGCAAACCGGTTCTGAACGGTGCAAACGCTTCCAACTATGAGGCTATGAATGCAGTTGCAACAGAAGCAGGCGTTGTTCTGGGTGTATCCGGAAATGATATCAATGAGCTCTATGATACTGTAGCTGCTCTTGAAAAACTTGGAAACAAGAACCTTGTTCTTGACACTACAGGTGCAGATGTAAAAGAGACATTTAAGAATACTGTACTGGTTCGCCGTGCAGCACTGAAAGATCAGGATAGAACTTTCGGATATCCGTCTCTTGTTAACCTTGTTAAGCTTGCAAAAGGTGACAAACATTTACAGGCAGCATATGCTTCCCTGTTTACTATGAAATATGGTTCTATCGTTGTTATGGAGCAGATGACCTATGCAGAAGCACTTCCGCTGTTTGGTCTGCGCCAGAACGTATTTACAGACCCGCAGAAGCCAATGAAAGTTGAGCCGGGTATCTACCCGCTGAACGGAGCAGACGAGAACTCTCTGGTAGTTACCACTGTAGACTTTGCTCTTACATATTTCGTTGTATCCGGCGAGCTGGAGCGCTCCGGTGTTCCGCTTAACCTTGTGATCAACGATGCAGGCGGACTTTCCGTACTTACTTCCTGGGCTGCAGGTAAGTTCTCCGGAACAAGTATCGCTAACTATATCAAAGAAAACGTTGAGCCGAAGGTAAAATGCCGTAAGCTTGTAATTCCTGGTAAGGTTGCTGTTCTTAAGGGTGATCTGGAATCCAAACTTCCGGGATGGGAGATTATCGTAGGACCAAGAGAAGCAGTACAGCTTGTGAAATTCTTAAAAGATATGCAGGCATAAGCCACATAAATATTTTATGGACGGGGAGTCATTGAACCTCCCCGTACCGCTACCAATTCACGTAAAGGAGAACACAGGTATGTCAAAATTTATCACAATTGGAGAAAGACTTTCAACAACTGCACCGGCAGTAAATAAAGCATTTACTGCAAGAGATCCGGAGCCGATCCTGGCAAGAGCAAAACAGCAGCTCGATGCAGGTGCAACTTACCTGGATGTAAACATCGGACCTGCTGAGAACGATGGACCAGAGCTTATGAAATGGGCTGTAGAGCTTCTTCAGGGCAATTTCGATAATGTTCCGCTTGCACTGGATACTTCCAATGTAGCAGCAATCGAGGCTGGTATTTCCGTATACAACCGTTCCAAAGGAAAACCGATCGTTAACTCTGCAGATGCAGCAGGAAGAATCGAGTACATCGATCTTGCAGCAGCTAACGATGCGATCGTTATCGCTCTTTGCAACGGCGAAGGAATCGCAAAAGACAACGACGAGCGTATGATGTTCATGCAGACCATGATGGAACGTGGTATGGAGCATGGCATGGACGTTGAAAACGATATGTGGTTTGACCCGCTGTTCCTGGTTATCAAAGGAATGCAGGACAAACAGATGCAGGTTCTTGAATTCATCAAAATGATCTCTGATATGGGTATGAAGAGCACCGGCGGACTTTCCAATAACTCCAACGGTATGCCGAAACATATCCGTCCGATCATGGACTCTGCTATGGTAGCAATGGCTATGATGCAGGGACTTACCTCCGCGATCGTTAACCCTAACGACCTTCGTCTGATGGAGACTATTAAATCCTGCGATATCATCAAGAATAACAATCTGTACGCAGATTCTTATCTGGAGATCTAATTACAGACGGACCATGATGAGGGCTGGAGACTTCGGTCTTCAGCCCTTTCTTTATAATATAAGAAAGGTGGTTGCCTGATGTTTAAGGTAACATTTGCATTTGAAGATGGCAGTGTGGTAGAGACGTATGCCAACGAAGGGGACAATCTTCTGGAAATCGCCAGAGAGGCTAATGTAGCAATTGACGCCCCCTGTTCCGGAAACGGAGCCTGCGGAAAATGCCGTGTGCAGCTGAAAAGCGGAGAGCTGGACACAAAAAAGACGTTGCATATTTCTGATGAGGAATTTCAGGAAGGATGGCGTCTTGCGTGTATGAGCAAGATCATCGCGGATGTAAAAGTGCTTGTACCGGATATTGCTTCTGCATATAAAAGCAGAATGAAAGTTGCAGATCTGAGCTCAAAAGAGGAGATTGCAATTTTTGAAAATGCCAAAAGAGAAATTCAGCTGGCCGGCATAGACCTGCGGAACAGTCTGGATGTGATCGAGGTGCGGATGGACCCTCCGTCTCTGGACGATACCATGCCGGATGTGGAGAGACTGAGCCGTGCATTACGCAAATTTATGAACCTTAAGAGAGTAAGGATTCCTTATACGGTTCTCAGAAAACTTCCGGATGTACTCAGAAACAGCAATTTTGTGATCAAATGTGTTGTTCGTACAACTCCGGATGATATGTTTGTGTATGATATTTTTGAAAATAAAGAAGACGTGGTAATTGGCGGTCTTGCGGTAGATATTGGAACGACAACAGTTTCCGCGGTTCTTATTAATATGGAAAACGGAGAGATCCTTGCCAAGAGTTCAGCAGGAAACGGTCAGATCCGTTTTGGTGCAGACGTTATCAACCGTATTATCGAAGCAGTGAAACCGGGCGGAAAAGAGAAGCTTCAGGATGCCGTGATTAAAGAAACCATCAATCCTATGATTCACGAAATGTGCAGAAGCATCAATTTCCCGGAACAGCAGATCTACAGGATGTGCGTTGCTTCCAATACGACAATGAATCATCTGTTTGCAGGGATCAATGCGGATCCGCTTCGTATGGAGCCGTATATTCCGGCATTTTTTAAGACAAATTCCCTGTTTGCCTCAGATATTGGCGTGGAGATTAATCAGGATGCCCACATCATCATTGCGCCGAATATCGGAAGCTATGTGGGTGGAGATATTACAGCAGGAACACTTGTGAGCATGATCTGGAACAGACCGGAATTTTCTCTGTTTATCGATCTTGGTACCAACGGAGAACTAGTATTTGGAAATTCCGACTTTATGATGAGCTGTGCATGTTCAGCCGGACCGGCCTTTGAAGGCGGAGATATCAGCTGTGGTATGCGTGCAACAGACGGAGCTATTGAAGCATGTACCATTGATAAGGAGACCATGGAACCTTCTTACCAGGTGGTTGGAGAACCGGGAACAAAGCCGGTAGGTCTTTGCGGTTCCGGTATCATTGATGTGATCAGTGAGCTGTTTTCCGCAGGCATTATCAATCCAAAGGGTAAATTTGTCCGTGAGGGAAAACGTATTCGTCATGACAAATATGGTATGGGAAGCTATGTGATCGCTTTTGAAAATGAAGCAGGAAGCGCTAAGGATGTAGAAATCACAGAAGTAGATATTGATAACTTTATCCGTGCAAAGGGAGCTATTTTCTCTGCAATCCGTACTATGCTCACATCATTGGATTTTGATATTTCCATGATCGATGACGTATATGTGGCAGGCGGTATCGGAAGCGGCATCAATATGCGTAATGCAGTAAAAATAGGAATGCTTCCGGACATCCCTCTGGAGAAATTCCATTATATCGGAAATTCATCCCTTACAGGTGCGTATCTGATGCTTCTTTCCACTCCGGCGGAGAAAAAGACTTACGAGCTGGCGGCAAATATGACTTATATGGAGCTTTCTACAGTTCCAAGCTACATGGATGAGTTTGTAGGGGCATGTTTTATTCCTCATACAGACGGATCTCTGTTTCCTTCAGTAGAGTAGGGAAGAAAACAATGGCTCCGGTAAACTATCCGGATTCATTGCAGTAAAAAATGAACTTAGATTTTACAGAGGTGTGCGATGAGTTCTGACTTAAATAAAGTAAAATCCACCGGTATTCAAATGAACCCGGAATCAGTGGGCGATAAACTTGGATATGAAAAAGACAGCAAGGAGAGAATGCCCTGGGAGCATTATCTTGAGGAATACAAAAAAGCAGATCCTTATGAGATTTCAGAAAGGCTTTCAATCTCCTATGATGAAACAGAGAAATGCTTTGAACTTCCGTTTCTGGGAAGCATTTATCAGATTTCCTGGCCGGAATTTCATGTGACACATAAAGAGGATGGAATAGGTTTTTATCCTTTAGAGGAAATGATCTACGCCAGAATACTGACCATACGCTTTCTTCTGGGCGGTTCCGCTGCAAAGGGAACCGGAAAGATGAAAACCTACAGAGAGATGCCCTGGGGAGAGGTCTATCTAAGACAGTTTGACGGACGCTGTATCAAACGTCTTGCCTTTTCTTATGGAAATCGTCTGAAGGATTTTAACAGGGTTATGGAGCATATTCATGCAGTTCCCGTAAAACATGGAGATACTGCTTATGAGATTGAAATTTATCCGGGATATCAGGTTCAGATGATCCTGTGGGAAGGGGATGAGGAATTCCCTCCGTCTTCACAGATCCTGTTTTCTGATAACTTCCCTGTTTCTTTTCAGGCGGAAGACATGGCAGTTATGGGAGATGTGATCATTGGGTCACTGAAAGGTTTTGTAAAAGCAATGCAATAAAAAGATAAAACATGATCAGGAGGATAAAATTATGGGATTTTCAACAAGTACATGTACAGAATTTGTTGAAGTACTGGCTTCCAAAGCGCCGGTTCCAGGCGGCGGCGGTGCATCTGCTCTTGTCGCAGCAGTAGGAACTGCTCTGGGCAATATGGTAGGAAGCCTGACAGTGGGCAAGAAAAAATATGCAGATGTAGAGGATGAGATGTGGGAGCTGAAAGCAAAATGCGACCAGCTTCAGAAGGATTTCCTTCGTCTCATCGAGAGAGATGCAGAAGTTTTTGAGCCGCTTTCCAAAGCATATGGAATGCCAAGAGAAACAGAGGAAGAAAAAGCAGAAAAAGCAAGAGTTATGGAAATTGTTCTGAAAGACGCCTGCTCAGTGCCTATGGAAATTATGGAGAAGTGCTGTGAGGCTATTGAACTGATCGTGGAATTTGGTGCAAAGGGCTCCAAACTTGCAATCAGCGACGCCGGAGTTGGCGCTGCATTCTGCAAAGCTGCTCTGAAAGGCGCCAGCCTGAACGTATACATCAATACAAAATCCATGGCAGACAGAGAATATGCAGAAGAGCTGAACAAAAAAGCAGATGCAATGCTGGAAAAATATACAAAGATCGCAGACGAGACCTTTGACAGTGTGCTTGGAAGACTGAAATAACAGCAGGATTTTTTATAAAAAACAGCAGTTTTATTTAGGAGGAATCATAAAATGGCAAAACAGTTATTAGGAAAAGAAGTAACAGCAGCGCTGAACGAAAAGATTAAAGCAAATGTAGCAGAGCTTCAGGCAAAGGGTGTGAATCCAACTCTGTGCATCATTCGCGTAGGAGAGAACCCAAGCGACATTTCCTATGAAAAAGGTGCAACTAAACGCTGCGAAACACTTGGTGTAGCATGCGAAAAAATCCTTCTTCCGGGAGACGTTTCTCAGGATGAGCTTCTTGCCACAATCGACAAGGTAAACAAAGACGACCATATCCATGGCGTTCTTCTGTTCCGTCCGCTTCCGAAGCATCTGGATCAGGCAGTGATCGAAAATGCTCTTGCAGCTGAAAAAGACGTTGACTGCATGACAGATCTTTCCATGTCCGGTGTATTTACCGGCAAAAAGATCGGCTTCCCGCCATGTACACCGCAGGCATGCATGGAAATCCTGGATCACTACGGAATCGACTGCACAGGCAAAAAAGCAGTTGTGATCGGAAGAAGCCTTGTAGTAGGCAAACCGGCAGCCATGATGCTGGTTAAGAAAAATGCAACAGTTACTATCTGCCATACAAGAACTGTTGATATGCCGTCTGTAGCACGTGAGGCTGATATCGTGATCGTTGCTGCAGGCCGTGCAGGTGTTGTTGGCGCTGACTATGTAAGAGAAGGTCAGACCATCATCGATGTAGGTATCAACGTAAACGCAGAAGGCAAGCTTTGCGGAGATGTTGATTACGCAGCAGTAGAACCGATCGTGGATGCGATCACACCGGTTCCTGGCGGAGTAGGAAGCGTTACTACTTCTGTTCTTGTAGGACATGTAGTAGAGGCTGCAATGAGAAAGGTAAATGGATGATTTTTTCTCGGAAGAATAAGCTCTTCTGGGTAAATCTGACCCTGACGGGCGCTCTGATCTTCGGAGCGCCTGTTTTTGTACAGGGTGCAGCAGATCATTCCGGAGAAGGGCAGATAAGTAAGCCGTCCTATGATATTAATACCGGACCGGGAACGGAAGGTTTTATAGACGATTCTACAGACAACACTTATGGTTCTTATACGATCATGGGAACAACAACAGTGACTCTGGAAGAGATGACCGACCTGTATGAGATGCAGAGGGCAGAATACCCACAATCTTTAAAGGATGGCGGCGCAGAAACCATTGAGGATTTCTGCCGCATTATTCTGGAAGAGGCGGAGGACGAAGGCGTCCGGGCAGAGGTGGTCTATGTACAGGCAATGCTGGAAACAGGGTGGCTTCAGTTTGGCGGAGATGCGGTAGAGTCCCAGTTTAATTTTTCCGGTCTTGGAACAACGGGAGGAGGCGTTCAGGGAAACTCTTATCCGGATGTTCGCACCGGTATCCGCGCTCAGGTACAGCATCTGAAAGCCTACGCAAGTACAGAAGAGCTTTCTGGAAGCTGCGTGGATTCCCGGTTTGATATGGTAAAAAGAGGATCCGCTCCTTATGTGGAATGGCTGGGAATCCAGGAAAACCCAAATGGAGGCGGCTGGGCGGCAGGAGCCGGATACGGAGAAAAGCTGCGAAAACTTCTTACAGATCTGAAAGAAGAGTAAAAGAGATATTGTGAAGTGTAAAAAAAGGTACCGCCTTGGGGCGATACCTTTTTGTTTTAATCCAGCTGGATATCTTCCAGCTCTTTATCCGGCAGCTTTCTGGAGGACTGCGCCAGATATTTCTTTAATTCTTTAGAAGATTTGGAATAAGGCACATTTGTTCCGGCGCCGCCCATACAGCCGCCCGGACAGGCCATGCCTTCGATCATGCAGCCTTTCAGCTTGCCTGCCTTGGCAAGTGTCAGCATTTTTTTGCAGTCGGCAAGAGTTTCTGCATGTTCGATATGCACCGGTACGTCCGGATAATACTCTTTCAGACATGCTTCGATAGCGCCTGCCACACCGCCTGCTACCGCATAGCCGCGTCCGGCAGCGGTGGCGTTGTGAAGTGCATCTTCTTCGTCAAAGGATGCCGGGTCGATTTCTTTTGCATCAAAAAGTGCGTCAAGCTCCTCGAAGGTAACGACAAAATCCACATCACTGCGGACAGTTGTACGCATGGCTTCCAGCTTTTTGGAAGCACAGGGTCCGATAAATACTACCTTTGCGTCGGGATGCTCCTGTTTTACCTTTCGGGCAGTAGCCACCATAGGAGTCAGCTCCTGAGAAAGATTTCCAATCATATCCGGGAAGAATTTCTTTGCCATCATGGACCAGGACGGGCAGCAGGAGGTCAGAAGGAATGGAAGATTTCCGGTGGCAACTTCCTTTGCATAGTGGTGTGCCTCGGAGATCGCGCCGATATCTGCACCAAGAGCCACCTCATAAACATCTGAAAATCCAAGGATCTCAAGGGCGGTTTTAAACTTGCCGGGAGTTACTGCGTCACCGAACTGGCTGATGTATGCCGGAGCTACAATGGCAATGATCTTGTTTCCGTCGCGGAGAGAATGTGCCAGCTGGAAAATCTGGGATTTATCAGAGATTGCGCCAAAAGGACAGCTTACCATACACATGCCGCAGGAAACACATTTGTCATCCAGGATTTTAGCACGGCCTTGTTCGTCGCTTCCGATGGCTTTCACCCCGCATGCCTGCTCGCAGGGACGGGTGTTGTGGGAAATCGCGTCATAAGGACAGACAGCCTTGCATTTTCCGCATTTGATGCACTTGTCCTGATCGATATAAGATTTTCCGTTGATCATGGAAATGGCGCCTTTGGGGCAGGCCTGCATACATGGATGTGCCACACAGCCTCTGCACATGTCGCTGACAATATATTTGTTAGGAGGACAGGCTGCACAGGCAGACGGGATCACCTGCATAAGAGGCGGCTCATAATATTTTTCATCAATGTTGCTGGCCTCCAGACCGGAGGTAAGATGTACTGCTCTGTTTTCCGGACGGAGAGAAAGTCCCATGGCAAGGCGTACACGTTCGCTTGCCACAGCGCGTTCCCGGTAAATACTTTCCCGGTACTGGGCACGTTCTTCCACAATATTATAAGGGATGGATTCAATATCGTGGATCAGTGTTTCATCTGTGGATTCGAATCCGATTTTTGCTACTTCAGTAAAAATTTTGTGTCGTATCTGTTTTACAGGGGTATCAAGATTTCGCATAGTTATTTTCTCCTCTGTGTTATATTTGTCTGCTGATACCTGTTATATTATAGGAAAAAAATTGGATAATCAATATGAATCCTGTATTTTTACAGGCACACGTAAAATGTTTTGCAGAAAGTACAAAAACAACACAGGGATATCCCTGCAGCCCCCCATAGAAAATTGAGGAAAAAATAACAAACACGTTTAAAGAGTAACAAAGTTTTTGGTTATTTCTGAAAATTCCAGAAAAATCTGAAATATGACTTGTAGAAAATGCTGATTTCATGTATAATTACAGCATAAGTCACTGGCAAAAAGTGACAGAAATAGTGGGGATTAAGCAAACAACCGTTAAGGAGGGAAATGCATGTTAGATCAGTCTTATTACAGGAAGACGGACGAGATTATTGAGCATTATGGGCGCAAAGCAGCGTCCCTGATTCCGATTATGCAGGATATTCAGGCTGAGTATCGTTATCTTCCGGGAGAACTTCTCACCTATGTGGCTTCAGAGATCGGTGTAACAGAAGCCAAAGCATTCAGTGTAGCGACTTTTTATGAGAATTTTTCTTTTGAACCAAAAGGAAAATATATCATCAAGGTCTGTGACGGAACGGCATGTCACGTTCGTAAATCCATGCCTGTCAAGGAAGCGCTGATGAAAGAACTGGGATTAAGCCATAAGAAACATACCACAGACGATATGATGTTTACAGTAGAAACTGTTTCCTGTCTTGGCGCATGCGGACTGGCGCCGACACTTACCGTTAATGATGAGGTGCACCCGAAGATGACACCGGAGAAGGCGGTGGAGCTTCTGGAAGAATTGAGAGGTGAGAAGGCATGAGTATTATTTCAAAAGAGGATCTGCTCAATAAGCAGAAAGAAGTTCAGGATACGATCAATACCTATACCTGCCGTGTTCTTGTTTGTTCCGGCACCGGATGTATGGCTTCCGGCGCACAGAAAATCTATGACGAGATGGTAAAGCTCTGTGCAGATCTGGACGGAGTCCAGGTGGAGATGCAGAAAGATATCCCTCATCTCGGCGTTGTAAAAACAGGCTGTCAGGGGCTGTGCGAGCTTGGACCTCTTATGAGGATCCAGCCTTATGATTATCAGTATGTACATGTACAGGTTGAGGACTGCAAGGAGATCGTGGACCGTACCGTAATTGCAGGCCAGCCGGTAGAACGTCTTTTCTACAGAGACCATGACGAGGTCTGTCCTCATCCGGACGATATTCCGTTCTTAAATCAGCAGACCCGTATCGTTCTGGAAAACTGCGGCAAGATCGATGCAGAATCCATTGACGAATATATTGCGGCAGGCGGTTTTCAGGCTATGGCAAAGGCATTCTTTGACATGACTCCGCAGGATGTGATCGATGAAGTGACGAAATCCGGTCTTCGCGGCCGCGGCGGCGCAGGTTTTCCGGCAGGCAAGAAATGGGGACAGGTGGCCCGTCAGAAAGAAACCACAAGATATGTGGTATGTAATGGCGACGAGGGCGACCCGGGAGCATTTATGGACGGTTCCGTAATGGAAGGCGATCCCTATAAGATGATCGAGGGTATGGTTATTGCCGCTTATGCGGTAGGCGCTGAGAACGGATATATTTATGTAAGAGCCGAATATCCTCTTTCTGTACAGAGACTGCGTATGGCTATCGAACAGGCGGAGGCCTACGGACTTCTGGGAACAAATATCCTGGGCTCCGGTGTGAATTTCTACTTACATATCAACAGAGGCGCAGGTGCGTTTGTCTGCGGCGAGGGTTCTGCCCTGACTGCATCTATCGAAGGCAACAGAGGTATGCCCCGAGTGAAGCCGCCCCGTACTGTAGAAAAGGGACTGTGGGAAAAGCCTACTGTTCTGAATAACGTGGAAACCTATGCGAACGTTCCGAAGATTATCCTTCAGGGCGCAGACTGGTTCCGTACGATCGGAACAGAAGGCAGCCCGGGAACAAAAACCTTCTCTTTGACAGGCGCAATTGAAAATACAGGTCTGATCGAAGTTCCCATGGGAACAAATCTCCGTCATATCATTTATGATATCGGCGGCGGACTGAAAAGCGGTGCTGCATTTAAGGGTGTTCAGATCGGTGGTCCTTCCGGTGGATGTCTGGTGGACGATCAGCTGGATCAGCCTCTTGATTTCGATTCTGTAAAGAAACTGGATGCGATCATGGGTTCCGGCGGACTTGTTGTTATGGATGAAAATACCTGTATGGTTGAGGTTGCACGTTTCTTTATGAGCTTCACCCAGAGAGAAAGCTGCGGTAAATGTGTTCCATGCCGTGAAGGTACCAAACGTATGCTGGAGATCCTGGAACGCATCGTTGCAGGTAAGGGAGAAATGTCGGATCTTGACGAGCTGGAAGAGCTTGCGAATATGGTGCAGAGTATGGCTCTTTGCGGTCTCGGAAAGAGCGCGCCTCTTCCGGTCATCAGCACACTGAAGCGGTTCCGCAGCGAGTATGAGGAGCATATCAGAGATAAGAAGTGCCGTGCAAAGGTTTGTACAGCCCTTCGTCAGTTCCACATTAATGAAGAATTCTGTATCGGATGCGGCAAATGTGCCAAGAACTGTCCGGCAGGAGCAATCACCGGAAAGATCAAACATCCGTATCACATCAATAATGATCTTTGTATCAAGTGCGGCGCATGTAAGGATAACTGTAACTTTGATGCAATTTATGTGGAAGCGTAAAAGGGAGGAACGATTATGGGTACAATGACCATTGACGGTAGAAAAGTTGAATTTACCGATGAAAAAAATGTCCTGACCGTTATCCGCAAGGCAGGCATTAATATACCGACACTGTGCTATCATTCCGAGGTTTCTACCTTCGGCGCATGCCGTCTGTGTACAGTGGAGGATGACAGAGGCAGAACCTTTGCCTCCTGTTCAGAAGAACCAAGAGACGGAATGGTGATCTACACCAATTCCGGAAGGATCAAAAAATATCGTAAGCTGATCGTGGAGCTTCTTCTTGCAGCACACTGCAGAGACTGTACCACCTGTATCAAAAGCGGCGAGTGTATCCTTCAGGAACTGGCACACCGTCTTGGAGTAAGAGACATCCGTTTTGAAAATACAAGAGAGATTCATGAGATTGACACAAGCTCACCGTCCCTTGTAAGGGATCCCAATAAATGCATTCTTTGCGGAGACTGTGTACGTGCCTGTGAAGAACTTCAGGGAATCGGCGCTCTGGGATTTGCATACCGTGGAACAGAAGCCATGGTTATGCCGGCATTTAACAAGAAGATTGCGGAGACGGACTGCGTAAACTGCGGTCAGTGCCGTGTATTCTGTCCGACAGGAGCGATTTCCATTAAGAATCATATGGATGAAGCATGGGAAGCACTTGCAGATCCGAATGTGCGGGTGGTTGCTCAGATTGCCCCGGCGGTTCGCGTGGCAGTGGGAGACCATTATGGACAGCCCAAGGGCCGCAGTGTGATGGGCAAGATCGTCAATGCGCTCCACAGAATGGGCTTTGATGAAGTTTATGATACTACTTTCAGCGCGGATCTTACCATTATGGAAGAATCTGCAGAATTCCTGAAAAGAATAGAAAAGGGAGAAAACCTTCCGCTTCTGACTTCCTGCTGTCCGGCATGGGTGAAGTTTGTCACCGACCAGTATAAGGATTTTATCCCGAATATTTCCACCTGCAGATCACCGCAGCAGATGATGTCTGCCGTGATCAAAGAATATTTCCGTGAACCGGAACACGCGCAGGGCAAAAAAACTGTGATGGTTTCTATTATGCCATGTACAGCCAAGAAGGCGGAAGCTATCCGTCCGAACAGCTTTACCAAAGGCGAGCAGGACACCGATATCGTTATCACCACTACGGAGCTGATCCGTATGATCGATAACTTTGGTCTTGACTTTGCTTCTCTTGATCCGGAAGCCTGCGATATGCCGTTTGGATTCGGTTCCGGCGGCGGCGTGATCTTTGGTGTGACCGGCGGCGTTACAGAGGCAGTTTTAAGACGTCTTACGGATGACCACAGCAAGGAAGCGATGAGAGAAATCTCCGAATGCGGCGTCCGCGGCGACGAGGGCATTAAAGAGTTCAGCGTTCCTTATAAGGGAATGGATGTGAAGATCTGCGTAGTCAGCGGTCTTGCAAATGCAAGAAAGGTGATGGACCGTGTGAAAAACGGCGAAGCTGAATACCATCTTATTGAGGTAATGGCATGCAGACGAGGCTGTATTATGGGTGGAGGACAGCCTACCAGAGCCGGTGACAGGACCAAGGCTGCAAGAGCCAAAGGTCTGTACAATGCAGACAATACCATGATCATCAAGAAATCAGATGAGAATCCGCTTGTGATCGAGCTTTATGATACTCTTCTGAAAGGAAAAGAGCACGAACTGCTTCACAATGAATTTTATTAAAAAGTGTGAATAAAAGGGCGGGGATGACTGTTAAAAGCAGAGCATCCCCGCTCGTTTGAGGTTCTTTTATTACCTTTTTGTTTTGGAATCCTATCTTGCGTAACCTTCTTTTTTGCGTTAAAATACTTTTAGTAATTCATTCCAAACTACATAATAAAGAGGTGCAAATATGCGTGAAATACAGGCATCACAGATTACAGATGTGATCGAACGTCTCTGCATAGAGGCAAACACAGTTCTGCCGGAGGATATGAAGCAGGCCATTCAGACCTGCAGGGCATGTGAGGACGGTGAAATTGCCAGGGGAGTTCTCGACAACATTATTGAAAATTATCAGATTGCAGAAAAAGAATGTGTTCCTATCTGTCAGGACACGGGAATGGCATGTGTATTTCTGGAAATTGGCCAGGATGTTCATATTTCCGGCGGAGATCTGACAGAAGCAGTAAATGAAGGGGTACGCAGAGGCTATGACAAGGGCTACCTGCGTAAATCTGTTGTAAAAGATCCTGTCCGCAGAGGAAATACAGGAGATAATACACCGGCTATGCTGTACACGGAGATTGTGCCCGGTGAGCATATAAAGATCACAGTAGGCCCAAAGGGCTTCGGAAGTGAAAACATGAGCGCCATCCGTATGTTCAAGCCATCTGCCGGGCTGCAGGGCATCAAGGATTTTATCCTGGAAACAGTAGAAACAGCAGGACCGAATCCCTGTCCGCCTATGGTTGTGGGAGTGGGGATCGGAGGGACCTTTGATAAGGCGGCTCTTCTGGCGAAAAAGGCGCTGATGCGTCCGGTAGATTCCGGGAATCCGGATCCCTATTATGCAGATCTGGAAAAAGAAATGCTTCAGAAGATCAATGAACTGGGTATCGGTCCTCAGGGATTTGGCGGAAGGACAACAGCAGTAGGATTAAATATTGAGACCATGCCTACTCATATTGCCGGAATGCCCTGTGCTATTAATATAAGCTGCCATGTAACACGACACAAAACGGAGGTGCTTTAAGATGGAACGACATATTACTTTGCCCCTGACAGAAGAAGTGGCAAGAAGCCTTCACGCAGGAGATTCTGTGTATCTTACGGGCGAGATCTATACCTCCAGAGATGCAGGACATAAAAGAATGTGCGAAGCCCTTGCCCGGGGAGAAGAGCTTCCTTTTGATCCCAAGGATGCAACAATCTATTATGTAGGGCCAACCCCTGCCAAACCGGGTCAGGTGATCGGTTCGGCAGGTCCCACTACCAGCGGAAGGATGGATGCCTATGCTCCGACGATGATGTCTGTAGGAGCAAGGGGAATGATCGGTAAAGGTGCAAGACTTCCGGAAGTTGTTGATGCCATGAAAAAGTATGGCGGAGTATATTTTGGGGCTATTGGCGGCGCCGGGGCTCTTCTGGCTAAATGCATCAAAAAAGCAGAGCTTGTGGCGTATGAAGATCTTCAGTCAGAAGCTTTGAGACGTCTTTATGTAGAGGATATGCCTCTTGTGGTAATCATTGACAGCGAGGGCAGAAACCTTTACGAAGAAGGCAGGGAGGCTTATCTTCAGAATCGTAAAAAGTAAAATAATCAGGTTTCTTGTTAACGATACGGAGCATGCTTGAAAATAGAGAAAAAAACTCCAAAATAGGTTGACACAGAGGAAGAAAAAGGATTATACTGAAAACATAAAAGGGAATGAAGAATATCCCAGCATAAATTAAAAAGGAGGAATTGCCGATGTCAGTAATGGATGGATGTGAAAGCCAGCACAGAACTTCCGTGATCGAAGAGAAGGTCTGTCCGAAATGTGGAAAGGAAGTGGAGGTATTTACTTCCCGCGGAAAGATTACAGAGGATACTGCCTGTGACTGCGGATATGTATTTAAAGCAGAAGAAGCAGTTCCGCTGAAAACAGAGCCGAAAGAGAAATAACATCAGGTTTTGTACAGAAATTTTTTTAAAGGTAACATGAACGAAAATCCCCCTGCATATAAATATAACAATACATGGGATTGTTTGAATATATGCAAGGGGGAATTTTTATGGAAAATTTTCAGGTTTACCGGGATATTCAGGCGCGTACCGGCGGTGATATATACATAGGTGTTGTTGGTCCAGTCCGTACAGGAAAGTCAACTTTTATCAGGCGTTTTATGGAGCAGATCGCACTGCCTGTAATCGACAGCGAAAAGCAGGGGGAGATCAGGGATCAGCTGCCTTTGAGCGGTTCGGGAAAACTGATCACCACAGTAGAACCGAAATTTATTCCAAAAGAAGCGGTTCCCGTCACATTAGGAGACGATCAGAAGGTTAAGATCCGTCTGATCGATTGTGTAGGATACCTGGTAAAGGATGCCTCCGGTCATGTGGAAGAAGGAAAAGAAAGAATGGTAAAAACCCCCTGGTTTTCTAAGGAAGTCCCTTTTCATGAAGCCGCATCGATAGGGACCAGAAAGGTGATCAGAGAGCATTCTACAATAGGGCTTGTTGTTACCACTGACGGAAGTTTTGGAGAAATTCCCGGAGAAAATTTCCGGGAAGCAGAGGAGATTACAGTAAACGAATTAAAAAGCCAGGGCAAACCATTTCTGATGCTTATAAACTCTCAGTTTCCCTATAAAGAAGAAACTTTGCAGCTTGCCGGGAAACTGCAGGAAAAATATGGAGTGTCGGTAATGACGGCCAATTGTGAACAGCTGCGCAAAGAAGATATTACCAGGATACTTGAAAAGATTCTTTATGAGTTTCCTGTCAGTGAGATTCATTACTATATTCCAAAATGGACAGAAATGCTTCCGGCGGATCATGAACTGAAATCTCAGATCCTGGAACAGATCAGGGACAGAATGGCCCATCTGGCCCATATCCGCGATATTACAAAAGATTCTGTGAAGCTGGAAGGTCCTTTTGTACAGGATACGCTTCTGGAGGATGTAAATCTTTCTGACGGAACCGTAAAAATCAGGATCCAGATTAAAGATGAGTATTACTATAGTATATTAAGTGAGCTTTGCGGAATTTCCATGAAAAGCGAATATGAGCTGATCCATACAATGAAAGAGCTGTCTGAGATGAAAGCTCAGTATGTAAAGGTACAGGATGCCATTGAATCTGTGCGGGGAACCGGCTATGGGGTGGTAGTGCCGGAACTGTCGGAAATTGAGATAGAGGAACCGGCTGTCATACGGCAGGGAAATAAATTTGGTGTAAAGATCCGTTCTAAAAGTCCTTCCATCCATATGATACGTGCCAACATCGAGACGGAGATCGCTCCAATTGTAGGTACAGAGCAGCAGGCAAAGGATCTGATCCAGTATATCGGAGAAAGCGGACAAAGGGGAGAAAGCATCTGGGAGACAAATATTTTCGGAAAATCCATCGAACAGCTGGTTCAGGACGGGATACGCAGCAAGATAACTGCCATTGGAGAAGAAAGTCAGTCAAAGCTTCAGGATACTATGCAGAAAATCGTGAATGACAGCAAGGGAGGCCTGGTCTGCATTATTATTTAAAAAACAGAATTTAAAGAAAAAGACTGATGCGGGATTCTGTATTATAAACAGACGGCATCAGTCCTTTTTTTATTCATTTATATTATTAATAGCATTCTGGACATGTTCAACAAACAGCTCCCGTATTTTCTGGTAAGCCCCCAGACCTTTTAAGACGGATTCCGCTTCGTAACCGGCATTTTGGAATCTGGAAGTCCAGGATTCCGGATGTTCTCCGGCCATATCGTTATGGGCATGATCTCCGGCAACGATCATAAAAGGAGCCAGAACTACTTTTTCTACAGGAAGATCATTGTCTGCGGAATCGCAGTTCCGGGATGAAATCCCATAATTGCTGATCTCCTGGATCAGTTCCTGCACAGAAGGACTGGATTCTACCGTACCCAGAAAGATATGAGGATACCCCATATCCTTAAAAAGCTGACCCAGCTCTTCGTAAACAGCATTTGCCTGATGGGCAGTGCCATGCCCCATCAGCACCAAAGCAGTATTTTTATCCAGATATTCAAAGCGTTTTCCGATGGCATGGACAATTGTTTCTGCATCCTTTTGACCGGAAAGCAAAGGTGCGCCAAAGGAAATGGATTGAAAACAGCTCTTATAAGAAAGAACTTCATCTTTCATGATGTGGTTTTCAATGCCGTCCAGAATGTGGGTAGGCTGCACGATAACCTCAGTGATCCCGTCATCGATCATCTGCTCCATAGCTTCGCAGACATTGGGGATGATGATTTGATCCCGCTTTTTTAAGATTGAAAGAATCATCCGGCTTGTCCAGGCACGATAGATCCTGTATTCGGGAAAAGCGGCAATTATATCGTTTTCAATTCGTTCTATAGTTGCTTTTCTGGCATCCTCATAGCTTGTGCCAAAGCTGACTACCAGAATGGCCTTGTGACTGTGTTCCATGGAAATATCCTCCGTTATCTGCCAAAGGCAGTTTGTTTCTTTTCTCTGTGGACTATTATACTATAAAAATCATGAGGAGAAAACAAAAAACGGCAAAAAACAAAATTCATATTGACTTTTTTGCAGGTCGATAATATCATACCAACATATGAAATAAATATGTAAATTAAGACACAGAAGGAAAGGTGGAACGAGATATGGCAAAGATTTATAAGAGTACAGAAGATCTGATAGGTAATACTCCTTTAATACAGGTGTCTAATATAAAAAAAGAACTGGGACTTCAGGCGGAGATTCTGGTAAAGCTGGAATATCTGAATCCGGCTGGCAGTGTGAAAGACAGAGCAGCCAGAGAGATGATCCGGGATGCAGAAGAACGCGGAATTCTGAAAGAAGGGTCCGTGATCATTGAGCCTACTTCGGGCAACACAGGAATCGGTCTGGCGGCTCTGGCGGCAGTGAAGGGGTATCGGGTAGTTCTTACCATGCCGGAAACCATGAGTGTGGAGAGGCAGAATATTCTGAAGGCTTATGGTGCGGAGATTATTCTTACAGAAGGTGCACGGGGAATGCAGGGGGCCATCGACCGGGCAGAGGAGCTGGCAAAAGAAATTCCGGGAAGCTTTATTGCCGGACAGTTTGTCAATCAGGCTAATGCAGAAGCGCACAGAAAAACTACCGGACCGGAGATCTGGAGAGATACAGACGGGAAAGTGGATATTTTTGTAGCCGGTGTAGGTACAGGCGGAACGATCACCGGCACAGGAGAATATCTGAAATCACAGAATCCGGATATAAAGATCGTAGCAATGGAACCTGCCGATTCTCCGGTACTTTCACAGGGCAGGGCAGGCGCCCATAAGATTCAGGGTATTGGGGCAGGCTTTGTCCCGGAGGTACTGAATACAGAAGTTTATGACGAAGTAGTCACAGTAGAGGCGGAGGATGCCTTTGCAGCAGCCAGACTGCTTGCCAGAAAAGAAGGATTTCTTGTAGGGATTTCTTCGGGGGCAGCTTTTCATGCAGCGGCAGAACTTGCGTGCCGTCCGGAAAATAAAGGGAAGACGATCGTAGTCCTTCTTCCGGATTCAGGAGACCGATATTATTCTACACCGTTGTTTCAGCAGCAGTAATCGAAAAAATAACCATCAGAACGGAGAGAAACATGGAAAAAACCATTACAGAGGACAGACAGAAAGAAATTGAAAGAAGCATTATAAAGAAATTCCGGAAACCTGTCTGGAGAAGATTTACCAAAGCTATTAATGAGTATGAACTGATCAAGGATGGAGATAAAATTGCTGTATGCATTTCCGGAGGAAAAGATTCCATGCTGATGGCAAAACTGTTCCAGGAGCTTGCCCGTCATGGAAAGAAAAACTTTGAGGTGGTTTTTCTTGTGATGAATCCAGGCTATAACGACGCCAATTATCAGCTGATCCTCAGTAATGCCCGGACTCTTGGCATTCCCATTACTGTTTTTGAATCAGAAATTTTTGATATTGTGAAGGATGAAAAAAGTTCTCCCTGTTATCTCTGCGCCCGTATGCGCAGAGGCTATCTTTACAGCAGGGCGAAAGAACTGGGCTGCAACAAGATTGCTTTGGGACATCATTATGATGATGTGATCGAGACAATCCTTATGGGGATGCTTTACGGTGCCCAGGTGCAGACCATGATGCCAAAGCTGCACAGTACGAATTTTGAGGGGATGGAACTGATTCGTCCTATGTATCTGATCCGTGAGGAGGATATCATCCACTGGGCAAATTATAATGGACTTCGCTTCCTCAGATGTGCCTGCCGTTTTACAGAACAATGTGCAAATAAAGAGGAGACCGATAAAAGCTCAAAGAGAGCTGAGGTAAAGGAACTGATCCATACCCTTGCCCAGAAGGATCCGGTAATTGAATTTAATATTTTCAAAAGCGTGGAAAATGTAAATCTGAATACGGTAGTAGCCTATAAGAAAGATGGTGTGAAGCATCATTTTCTGGAAACCTATGATGAACAGTAAAGGAAGAGACTGAAAAGATGAAAATTTCCACAAGAGGACGATATGCCATCCGGGTAATGCTGGATCTGGCAGAACATGATAAAGGACAATATATCCCACTGATGGATATTGCAAAAAGACAGGAAGTTTCTGAAAAATACCTGGAATCTATCGTATCTGTATTAAGCAAAAATAAATTTGTTCATGCACTCAGAGGAAAAGGAGGCGGCTACCGTCTGTCAAAAGCCCCGGGAGAATATACCGTAGGCAGTATTCTGAGACTGACAGAGGGGTCTCTGGCGCCTATTGCCTGTCTTGAAGATGAGCCGAATCTTTGCGAGAGAGCCGGAGAATGCAGAACTCTCGGCATGTGGCAGGACTTTTATAAGCTGATCAACGAGTATTTTGACGGAATCACATTGGAAGATCTTATGGGAGAAGGCTGTCCTTATATAAAGTGATCTGATACATGGATTTAACATGTATTTTATTGAACTTTTCTTTTTTATATGCTATAGTAAAAACAGTTCCAGAGGAAAGACAGGATGAGACAGATGGACCAGAGATTTTTTGATGCAGTAGAAGACAATCCAATTATTGCGGCAATAAAAAGTCCGGAAGATTTGAAGGAATGCTGCAGTATTCCGGAAATACAGATTGTTTTTATTCTGTATGGAGACATCTGTTCCCTGAAAGAAATCGTAAAGACAGTAAAGGATGCCGGTAAGATCGCCATGGTTCATGTGGATCTGATCAGCGGTCTCAGTACAAGAGAGATTGCTGTTGATTTTGTCCATACAGACACAGAGGCAGATGGGATCATCACTACCAGACCGGCGCTGATCAAACGGGCAAGGGAATTGTCCATGTATACAGTCCTTAGGGTATTCCTTCTGGATTCTATGGCATATGAAAATATCTGTAGCCAGCAGCACAGTGTAAAACCGGACTTTATGGAGGTGCTTCCCGGGGTGATGCCAAAGATCATCAGGAAGCTTAGTCAGTCTATAAAGACCAGGATCATTGCAGGAGGACTGATCTCAGACAGAGAGTCGGTAATGGCGGCACTGGATGCAGGAGCCTGCGGGGTTTCTTCTACCTGTCATCAGGTGTGGAGGATGTAGGAAGCGGCTGCGGAATGATAAAACTGAATTATTAAGGCAAGAGAGAAGAGAGCCTGACAGATAGCGCACAGAAAAGATGCGTTTATTTGTCAGGCTTTTTGAATCAGGTGAAAAGGAGAGAGAACATGATGTATGACGTAGTGATTATTGGCGCAGGTGTGACGGGCACTGCCTGTGCAAGAGAATTATCCAGATATCAGGCAAAGATCTGTGTGCTGGAAAAGGAAGAGGATCTTTGCTGCGGTACTTCAAAGGCAAACAGCGCCATTGTCCATGCCGGTTATGATGCCAGGGAAGGTTCCCTGAAAGCAAAGCTCAATGTAAGAGGCAGTGAAATGATGGAAAAGCTGGCGCAGGAACTGGACTTTCCATTTAAGAGAAACGGATCTCTGGTGATCTGCCTCCATGAAGAGGATTTTCCGCGTCTTAAGGAGCTTTATGACAGAGGGATCAAAAACGGAGTCAGGGATCTCAGAATTCTTGATGGAGAACAGGTGAAGGAGATGGAACCGAATATTTCAGATCAGGTATATGCGGCTTTGTATGCGCCTGCGGCAGGAATTGTATGTCCTTTTGGTATGAATATTGCTTTTGGAGAAAATGCGGCGGCAAACGGAGTGGTATTTTATTTTGACACGGAAGTAAATGGAATCAGCAGGCTGGAGGAAGGATGGGAGGTTTCCACCTCCAGAGGAATCTTCCGTGGCAGATGGATCGTAAATGGAGCAGGCGTTTATGCAGACAGGATCCATAATATGGTCAGTGGGAAAAAATTACATATTACAGCCAGACGAGGCGAATACTGTCTTTTGGATCACAGTGCAGGAAATCATGTTTCTCATACGATTTTTGCTCTTCCGGGAAAATATGGCAAAGGAATTCTTGTGGCGCCTACCGTACATGGAAATCTGCTTCTGGGTCCAACTGCCATAGATACGGATAATAAAGAGGGTACCTGCACCACCAGAGAAGGTCTGGATCAGGTTCTGGAAAAAGCAGGGATGAATGTAAAGAATCTTCCTATGCGTCAGGTGATTACTTCTTTTGCAGGACTGCGTGCCCATGAGGACGGAGATGATTTCATTATAGGAGAACCGGAGGATGCACCGGGCTTTCTGGACTGTGCGGGCATTGAATCACCGGGACTGACGGCAGCTCCTGCTGTCGGTGAAATGGCAGCAGGAATCCTGAAAGAAAAAATGGGACTGAAAGAAAAAACAGATTTTATTTCTGAAAGAAAGGGGATCCTTGATCCAAAAACTCTTGATAAAGAAGCGTATCGGAAGCTGATAAAAGAACAGCCTGCTTATGGAAATATCGTCTGCCGCTGCGAAAAGATCACAGAGGGAGAAATCCTGGATGCCATCCACAGACCTCTGGGAGCAAAATCCCTGGATGGGATCAAGCGAAGGACAAGAGCCGGTATGGGAAGGTGTCAGTCCGGTTTCTGTGCACCCAGGACCATGGAGATCCTGGCCAGAGAATTACATGTGGATATGGCAGATATTACCAAGACTGGAGGGCATTCCGGAATTATAGAAGGTGTGAATAAGGATTCATTGTGAAAAATACAGAAAGCGGGAGGAAAGATCATGGAAAACTATGAGATAGTGGTTATTGGAGGCGGACCGGCAGGACTGGCGGCAGCCATATCCGCAAAGAAAAACGGAATGAAAAAGGTTCTGATCCTGGAAAGAGACCGGGAACTGGGAGGAATCTTAAATCAGTGTATCCATAATGGTTTCGGTCTTCATACCTTTAAGGAAGAGCTTACAGGACCGGAATATGCAGAAAGATTTATCCGGATGGCACAGGAAGCAGAGGTGGAGTACCGGCTGAATACCATGGTTATAGATATCAGTCCGGATAAAAAGATCACTGCTCTGAACAGAGAAGAAGGACTTCTGGAAATCCAGGCAGAGGCAGTGATCCTTGCCATGGGGTGCAGAGAACGGTCAAGGGGAGCGCTGAACATACCCGGATACCGTCCGGCCGGGATTTTTTCTGCAGGTACTGCCCAGAGGCTTGTAAATATGGAAGGCCGTCTTCCGGGAAGGGAGGTGGTGATCCTGGGTTCCGGAGATATTGGTCTGATCATGGCAAGAAGAATGACTCTGGAAGGTGCAAAGGTTAAGGTTGTGGCAGAGCTTATGCCTTATTCAGGAGGTCTGAAACGGAACATTGTCCAGTGTCTGGATGATTTTGGCATCCCGCTGAAGCTTAGTCATACAGTTGTAGATATCAAGGGCAAAGAACGGGTAGAGGGAGTAACTCTTGCACAGGTAGATGAAAAAGGAAAGCCTGTACCGGGAACGGAGGAAGAATATAGCTGTGATACGCTTCTGCTTTCTGTAGGCTTGATCCCGGAAAATGAGCTTTCCAGAGAGATGGGAGTGGAACTGAATCCTGTCACTTCCGGACCACAGGTCAGTGAAAGCCTGGAAACGAGTGTGGACGGAGTGTTTGCCTGCGGAAATGTACTTCATGTTCATGATCTGGTAGACTTTGTATCAGAGGAGGCAGAGGCAGCAGGAAGACATGCGGCAGAATATCTTAGAACCAGAAGAAAAGCGGAAAAAACGGAAGCAGGATTCTCACAGAAACAGATACCGCTGGAAAACGGAGAGGGTGTCCGTTATACGGTTCCGTCATTTGTCCGTCCGGAGTACATGGAAGACAGTATGAAAGTACGTTTCCGTGTAGGAAAAGTCTATCGAAACTGCTATGTCAATGTCCGGTTTGATGAGGAGCAGGTGATCCATAAAAAACGTCTTTATGCAGCTCCGGGAGAAATGGAGGAGCTGACACTGAAAAAAGAACAGCTGGCAGAATTCTCACAGCTGAAAAAGATCACCATAAGCATGGAGGAGGCGTAAACATGGAAAAAAGATATCTTACCTGTATTGGCTGTCCTATGGGCTGTGCTCTGACTGTAAACCTCAGCGGACAGAAAGTGGTTTCTGTGGAAGGAAACACCTGCAAAAAGGGAAAAATCTACGGGGAACAGGAGGTTATATCTCCGGTAAGGACCGTGACAACAACTGTTGCAGTAGAAGGAGGAAAGCTTCCTGCAGTTTCCGTAAAAACAAAAACAGATATCCCAAAAGAAAAGATATTTGACTGTGTCAGGGCACTGAAAGGAATCCGGGTTTTGGCTCCTGTCCGTATGGGACAGACCATACTTTGCAATGTGGCAGAAACCGGAGTGGACATCGTTGCTACTAAGACTGTGGAAGCCCGGTAAATTTGTGGAAAAAACCCTGTCAGCATTGACATTGTGCGTTGTAATGTTTATCATAAGGAATGATAGTGTTGGTGTACAGGGAGAGCGTTTCTCCTTGTACACCGACGCTGTGTTTTGTACAAAGGAGAAGCATTATGACGATTTCCATGATTGGAATAGACCATGGCCGTGCGCCGGTTGATATACGGGCATTATTTGCCTTTACAAAAAAGAATGCAGGGGAAGCGATGGAGCAGCTGAAAGAAAAAGCAGGAATCTATGGCTGCGTGATCCTTTCTACCTGCAACCGCCTTGAAATCTGGGCGAGTCATGAAGAGGAAAAGGAGCTTTCTCTGTATCAGTGTCTTTGTGAACTGAAGGGGATTGAGGACAGCTCCTATGAAGATTATTTTATTACAAGAAAGGACAGGGAGGCGGTCAGCCACCTGTTTCACCTGGCAGGGGGGCTGAAATCCCAGATCCTGGGGGAAGATCAGATCCTTACCCAGATCAAGGAAGCCCTGAATTTTGCCAGAGAACATTTTGCCTCGGACAGTGTGTTGGAGGTTCTTTTTCGTATGGCTGCAACAGTTGGCAAAAGGATTAAAACAGAAGCTCCTCTGGCCCATGGAAATCCTTCTGTGATCCATCAGGCTTTAAGCACACTGAAAGAGCAGGGGTATGAAGCCCGGGGAAAGACCTGCATGGTGATCGGAAACGGAGAAATGGGCAAGGTGGCAGCCCAGACTCTTCGTGAAAACGGAGGTGATGTGACCGTGACAGTACGTCAGTACAGAAGCGGTATTGTAGAAATTCCTGCGGGCTGCAAAAGAATCCATTACGGAGAACGGATGGAGTACGTCCCTCAGTGTGATCTTGTGGTCAGTGCAACGGCAAGCCCGAATTTTACTTTGAAGGCGGAAGATTTTGCCCAGCTGACACTGGAGCGGCCGCTGATCCTTCTGGATCTTGCGGTACCCCGGGATATTGATCCTGCGCTTTCAGAGATTGAGGGGATCACCCTTTATGACATGGACAGCTTTCATTCAGCCGGAGCCTCTCCGGAGCAGAAGAAAAGCATCGAAAAGGCAGACAGAATCGTTCAGGAGCAGCTGGAGGAATTTTACCAGTGGCTGGAGGGAAGAGATGTGATCCCGAGAATACAGGAAATCCGGGATGACGCAGTGGAGGACCTGAACCTCCGCATTGAAAAAATACTGAAAAAAACGCCAATGGAACAGGAAGACAGACAGAAGCTTCTTGAGGCAGTAGACACAGCGGCAGGCAAGGTGGTAAACAAACTGATCTTCGGGCTGAGAGACTGTCTGAATCAGGAAACCTTCCTGGAATGTGTGGCAGGATTGGAGAAGCTCTATGAAGAATAAACGGTATTTTCCCATGTTTGTGGATCTTTCAGATAAAAAGATCGTAGTGGTAGGAGGCGGAAACATTGCCACACGAAGAGTAAAAACATTGCTTCAGTTTACAAGAAACGTAACTGCCATTGCGCCGAAATGTACAGTGGAGCTTCAGGAACTGGGCAAGACAGGATATGTAAACCTGATCACCCGTCCCGTAAAAAGAACGGATTTTCAGATGGCATATATGGTTATCGCAGCCACCAACGACTGGAAATTAAATGATGAAATCTATCGTGTCTGTAAGGAAGAGGGTATTTATGTAAACATTGCAGACGATAAAAATAAATGTGATTTTTATTTTCCGGGAATTTATATGAAGGATGAGCTGGTAGTAGGCGTGACAGCCAGCGGTCTGGATCATAAGCGGGCAAAAAAAGTCAGAGTCGCTATTCAGGAGGCTATGGAGGAAGGTGCAGAAAATGACGGAGAATAAGATAATCATCGGAAGCCGGGAAAGTAAGCTTGCTGTGCTGCAGAGTGAAATGGTACAGAGCTTTCTTAATGAAAAGCATCCGGAAATACATACAGAGATTCTGACGATGAAAACAACAGGAGACAAGATCCTTGACAGGACTTTGGATAAAGTTGGAGGAAAAGGACTTTTTGTAAAAGAACTGGATCTTGCCCTTATGGAAAAAAGATCAGATCTTTCTGTCCACAGCCTGAAGGATATGCCCATGGAGGTTCCGGAGGAGCTTCCCCTTCTGGCTTTTTCCAAAAGAGAAGATCCAAGGGACGTTCTGGTGCTTCCTGAAGGAACAGAAGAATTAGATAAAACAAAGCCTCTGGGCTGTTCCAGTCTTCGGAGAACTCTGCAGCTGAAAAATCTTTATCCGGATATGGAGGTAAAAAGCATCCGCGGAAACCTTCAGACAAGACTCCGCAAGCTGGATGCCGGAGAATATTCCGGATTGATCCTTGCGGCGGCGGGACTGAAGCGCCTGGGACTGGAAGACCGGATCAACCGGTACTTTACAGTAGAAGAGATCCTTCCGGCAGCAGGTCAGGGAATCCTGGCTGTGCAGGGAAGAAAGGGAGAAGATTATTCCTGTCTGGACGGATACTGCGATCAAGAGGCCTGGATCTGCGGTACTGCGGAACGGGCTTACGTCCGGTATCTGGATGGAGGGTGTTCTTCTCCTGTGGCTGCTTATGGTGAGATCCGCCAGGGAAAACTGCTGCTTCGGGGGCTGTACTACAGGGAAGAAGACGGAACCTATATCAAAGGAGAAGCAGAGGGCGAGCTTACGCAGGCAGAGGAACTGGGAACAGAACTGGCAAAACGTCTGAAAGAATCCATGGAAAAAGGAGAGACAGCATGAGTGTTGGAAAGGTTTGGCTGGTAGGCGCAGGTCCGGGAGATGCCGGACTTTTTACGCTGAAAGGTCTTGAAGTTTTGAATCAGGCAGAGGTAGTGGTTTATGACAGTCTGGTGGGACAGGGTGTCCTGACAAAAATTCCGGACTCTGCCCGCCTGATCTATGTAGGCAAGCGTGCGGATAAGCATACGCTTCCACAGGAGGAAATCAATCAGGTTCTTCTTCGGGAAGCCCAGAAGGGATATCGGGTGGTACGTCTGAAAGGCGGAGATCCGTTCCTTTTTGGAAGAGGCGGCGAGGAGCTGGAGCTTCTGACAGAGCATGGAATCCCTTATGAGGTAGTTCCGGGTGTGACCTCCTCTCTGGCAGTTCCGGCATATAACGGAATCCCTGTAACACATCGGGATTTCTGTTCCTCCCTTCACATTATTACCGGACACAGAAGAGCCGGAAAAGAGTATGACATTAATTTTCGCGCACTGGCAGAAACCAGGGGAACACTGGTATTTCTTATGGGAGTAGCTGCCCTTCACGATATTTGTCAGGGACTTCTGAATGCAGACATGGATCCGCAGATGCCGGCAGCCATTCTCCAGAAGGGAACTACAGCAGGTCAGAAAAAGATTGTTGCCACAGTAAGTACGCTGGAGGATGAAGTAAAGCGTCAGGGAATTGAAACACCGGCCATCATTGTAGTTGGTAAGGTATGCGCTCTGGCAGATGAGTTTGGATGGTATGAAAGACTTCCCCTTATGGGCTGGAAGGTGCTGGTCACAAGACCGAAAAACAGAAGCTCCCGTACTACAGAACTTCTCCGGGAAAAAGGGGCAGAGGTTCTGGAGCTTCCTTCTATCCGTACTGTAGCTCTGGAAGATCAGAGCAGACTTTATCAGGCTCTGGACGAGATCCGGAAATATCAGTGGGCGGTGTTTACCAGCCCTACCGGTGCGGAGATCTTTTTTGAAGAGTTGAAAAAGCACCACACAGATATCCGCAGTCTTTTTGGATTGAAGCTTGCAGCTATCGGACAGGGTACCCGGAAGGTTCTGGAGGACAGAGGACTTCTGGTAGACTTAATGCCGGAGGTATATGACGGGGATTCCCTTGGAGAAGTACTGGCGGCACAGCTTCAGGGAGGAGAGCATATTCTTCTTCCAAGGGCGCAGAAGGGAAATGAAAATCTGGTAAAGCTTATGGAAAAAGCAGGGGGTATTGTAGATGATATCCCTACCTATGAGACTGTTTACGAAAGCAGCCGGATTATTGATATTCAGAAAGAAATTGAAAAAAATCAGATTGACTGCGTGGTATTTACCAGCGCGTCTACAGTAAAAGGCTTCGCAGAAAGTGTGGGAAGCGCCGACTATGCCGGACTTACCGCAGCCTGCATCGGAAAGCAGACAAAAGCGGCAGCAGATGCTTTTGGCATGGAAACTTATATGGCTGAAAAGGCCACCATTGAGGAGCTGATCCGACTGGTGGAAGAAATAAAAGAGAAAAAGGAAAGAGAGTGAGAAACATGGATTTAATCCAGAGACCAAGAAGACTGAGAGGCAGTGAGACACTGAGAAAAATGGTAAGAGAGACAAGGATTGACAAATCCTCGCTGATCTATCCTTTATTTGTCCGCGAAGGACACAACATTAAGGAAGAAATCCCGTCTATGGAAGGGCAGTTCCGCTACAGCGTGGATCAGCTTCCCTATGAACTGGAAAATCTTTCAAAAGCAGGTGTGTCCAGTGTGATGCTGTTTGGAATTCCGGATCACAAAGATGAGGTGGGAAGCGGCGCTTATGCACAGGACGGCATTGTCCAGAAGGCACTTCGTGAGGCGAAAAAACAGTTTCCTGATATGTATTATATTACAGATGTCTGTATGTGCGAGTATACTTCCCATGGTCACTGCGGTGTGCTCTGCGGTCATGAGGTAGAAAATGATGCGACTTTGGAGCTTCTTTCCAAGACGGCACTTTCCCATGTGGAGGCAGGTGCAGATATGGTGGCTCCTTCCGATATGATGGACGGCCGTGTCCGCGCCATTCGGGAATGCCTGGACAAAGCAGGTCATAAAGAAACTCCCATTATGTCCTATGCAGTTAAATATGCTTCTGCCTTTTATGGTCCTTTCCGTGATGCTGCAGGCTCTGCTCCGGCGTTCGGCGACCGTAAAAGCTACCAGATGGATTACCATAACCGAAGAGAAGGCATGAAGGAAGCTCTGACAGATATTGAAGAGGGTGCAGATATCATTATGATCAAACCTGCTATGTCTTATCTGGATATGGTTTCCGAAGTCCACAAAGCGACGAACGTACCTGTTGCAGCCTACAGTGTCAGTGGTGAGTATGCCATGGTAAAAGCAGCTGCAAAAATGGGATGGATCGAAGAAGATAAGATCGTATGCGAGATGGCAGCAAGCGCTTACCGTGCAGGCGTACAGATTTATCTGACTTATTATGCAAAAGAGCTTGCAGGATTTATCCAGGAAGGGAGGATCGGCTGATGACCAGATCAGAAGAATTATTTCAGAGAGCAGTAAAAAGAATCCCGGGCGGTGTCAACAGTCCGGTCCGTGCTTATGGAGCGATCGGCGAAGCCCCCAGATTTATCGACCACGCAGACGGCTGCCATATTTATGATGCAGACGGAAATGAATATATCGACTATATTGATTCCTGGGGACCCATGATCCTGGGCCATAATTTCCCGGAGATCCGCGAAGCAGTGGTAAAGGCCTGTGAAAAAGGCTTAAGCTTTGGCTGCGCTACAGCGGTAGAGGTAGAGATGGCGGAATTTATCTGCGACCATCTCCCCCATGTGGAAATGGTCCGTATGGTAAACTCCGGCACAGAGGCAGTAATGAGCGCTGTCCGTGCGGCAAGAGGCTTTACCGGAAGAAATAAGATCATTAAATTTGCAGGCTGCTATCACGGACACAGCGATGCTCTTCTGGTAAGCGCCGGATCTGGTGTGATGACAAGCGGCGTTCCGGACAGCGCCGGTGTTCCGGCAGGCTGTACCCAGGATACCATGACAGCAGTTTATAATGATCTGGACAGCGTGCGTACGCTTCTGGAAAGTGCTCCTGACCAGGTGGCGGCTGTGATCGTAGAGCCGGTGGCAGCCAATATGGGAGTTGTCCTTCCAAAAGAAGGATTCCTTCAGGGACTGAGAGAGCTTTGTGATAAATATGGTGCGATTCTTATTTTTGATGAGGTGATCACAGGCTTCCGCCTTGCCTTTGGCGGAGCGGCAGAATATTTTGGGGTAACACCGGATATGGTTACTTATGGAAAGATTATCGGCGCAGGTATGCCGGTAGGCGCTTACGGCGGCAGAAAAGAGATCATGGAAATGGTTTCTCCTTCCGGTCCTGTTTATCAGGCAGGAACCTTAAGCGGAAATCCGGTTGCCATGGCGGCAGGACTGACTCAGCTGAAATATCTTTATACTCATCCGGAGGTTTATGCAGGTCTTGAGGAGAAGGGCGAAAAGCTTTATGAGGGAATGAAGAAAATCGCAGAAAAAGCAGGACTTACCTGTCATCTGAACCATATTTCCTCCCTTGGGAGCATTTTCTTTACCGGAGAAGAGGTCTGCGATTATACCTCTGCAAAAACCTCTGATACAAAAGCTTTTGCAAACTATTTCCTTGCCATGCTGAAGGGCGGTGTTCATCTGGCGCCTTCTCAGTTTGAGGCAATGTTCTTATCAGATGCCCACTCAGATGAAGTGATCCAACAGACACTGAAAGTATTTGAAGAGGTTGTGGCAAAAGGAGAAATTTATGAATAAATCCACATTCGGACGTCACTTTACCGTTACTACATGGGGAGAATCTCATGGGAAAGCTCTGGGCGCAGTTGTGGATGGCTGTCCGGCGGGACTTTCCCTTTCTGAAGAGGATATCCAGAAACAGCTGGACAGGCGTAAACCGGGACAGAGCCGCTATACAACAGCACGGAAAGAAGGAGATCAGGTGGAGATCCTGTCCGGTGTTTTTGAAGGCAGGACAACAGGAACTCCCATTTCCCTTATGGTAAGAAATATGGATCAGAGATCCCGGGATTACGGGAATATTGCATATTCCTACCGTCCGGGTCACGCGGATTTTACCTTTGGTTCCAAGTATGGATTCCGGGATTACCGGGGCGGCGGACGTTCCTCCGGAAGAGAAACTCTGGGAAGGGTGGCGGCAGGAGCCATTGCCCTTAAGCTTCTGGAATCTATGGGAATTTCTTTCTGCACTTATACAAAGTCCATTGGACCGGTAAAAATACAGGAATTTCTTCCGGAAGAGATCAACAATAATGCCTTTTATATGCCGGATGCAGCCGCAGCCAAAAAAGCAGGTGAGTTTCTGGAAGAGTGTATGAAGAATCTGGACAGTGCAGGCGGCATCATTGAGTGCCGGATCCAGGGTGTGCCGGCAGGTCTTGGCACTCCTGTTTTCGAGAAACTGGATGCTGTGCTGGCACAGGCAGTTATGTCTATTGGAGCTGTAAAGGGCGTGGAGATCGGAGAAGGTTTCCATGCGGCTGAAATGAAAGGCTCCCAGGATAACGACGGATTTATTTCTGATGACGGCGTCATTGCCAAAACATCTAATCATGCGGGAGGCATTATGGGTGGAATCAGTGACGGAAGCGAAATCCTTGTCCGGGCTGCCATTAAGCCTACCCCGTCCATCAGCCAGCCTCAGGATACTGTAACAGATCAGGGAGAAAATATATCTCTGGAGATCCACGGCCGCCACGATCCGGTGATCGTGCCAAGGGCAGTGGTCGTGGTGGAGTCTATGTGCGCTCTGGCGATTGTGGACGCACTTTTTGGAAATATGTATGCACGGCTGGATAAAGTGCAGGAGTTTTATAAAAAATAAAAAGCAGGAAAGGGAGCAGAATAAAACATGTTCCCTTTTCTTCATATGCAAAGGAGGCTGTCATGAAAACATTTTATATAAACGGAACTATTCTCACCATGGAAGAAAAGAAACTGTATGCAGAAGCGGTATGTGTGGAAAACGGCCGCATTACGGCAGTGGGAAGCAGGGAAGAGGTTTTAAGTTTTCGTACAGAGGGAGACGAGACTGTGGATCTGAAGGGATCGGTTATGCTTCCGGGTTTTATTGACGGACATTCTCATTTTGTGGGAACAGCAAACTCCATGACCCAGTGTGAATTGTCAGACTGCAAAAATTTTGCAGATATTGTAGATGCCATGAAAGCCTTTAAGGAAAAAAGACATCTTCCGGAGGATGCCTGGATCGTAGGCTGCAATTATGACCATAATTTCCTTGAAGAAGAAAGACATCCGGACAGATATGTGCTGGATAAAATCAGCTCCACAAATCCCGTGCTTCTGATCCATGCGTCCTCTCATATGGGTGTGACAAACAGTAAGGGACTGGAGCTTCAGGGAATTGACGAACACACGGAGGACCGTCCTGATGGAAAATACGGCAGGGTTCCGGGAACAAGAACTCCCGATGGATATATGGAAGAAAAAGCCTTTCTGGAATTTCAGTCAGGCCTTCCCATGACCTCTGTGGAAGAATTGATGAAGCTGATGAAAGAAGCCCAGAACCTGTATGCCTCTTATGGCATCACCACAGTGCAGGACGGCATGGTAGGAAGACCTCTGTTTCAGCTTTTGAAGGCTGCGGCCAAAATGGGAATCCTGAAGCTGGATATCGTAGGCTATCTGGATATTATGACAGCAGCGGACTTGATCGATGAGGAGCCGGAATACGTGGGAGCTTATCAGGATCATCTGAAAATAGGCGGGTATAAGATTTTTCTGGACGGCTCTCCTCAGGGCAAAACTGCCTGGATGCTGGAGCCTTATGAGGGAGAACAGGAATACAGGGGATATCCCATTCACAGCGATGAAAAGCTGCGGGAATATATTTCCCTGGCGCTGGATAAAAAACAGCAGCTTCTTGCTCACTGTAATGGAGACGCGGCTGCGGAACAGTATGTTTCACAGTTTGAAAAGGAACTGGAAAAAAGAGAAAAACGGGATGCTTTCCGGGCGGTAATGGTTCATGCCCAGCTGGTAAGAAAAGAACAGCTGAAAAGGATGGCGGAAATAGGAATGATGCCCAGCTTTTTTATTGCGCATACTTATTACTGGGGCGATATCCATATGAAAAACTTTGGCCCGGTAAGAGGCGGACATATTTCTCCGGCCGGAGACGCTGTGGAATATGGAATGAAGTTTACTTTCCATCAGGATACGCCGGTAGTGCCGCCGGATATGATGCGGACAGTTTCCTGTGCGGTAAACCGTGTGTCAAAAACAGGACAGAGTATCGGTGCAGATGAAAAAATCCCGGTTCTGGAGGCGCTGAAGGCTATTACTGTTTACGGCGCATACCAGTATCATGAAGAAGCAGAAAAGGGAACCATCGAACCGGGAAAAACTGCGGATTTTGTTATTCTTGACAGGGATCCTCTGAAAACAGCGGAAGATCAGCTGGCAGATATACAGATACTGCAGACCATAAAAGAAAACCAGGTGGTTTTCAAAAGAGAAGCATAAAAACAAAAAAGACTGATAAGCCATATGGAACTTCGTTTCCAGGACGTATCAGTCTTTTGTTCTTTAGAAGGACGGTTTATTCTGCAGATTCCGCTTTATTTTCCTTTTTTTTCTCCGGTTTTTCCGGTACCGGCCAGATATGGATACTGTTGGGAGTTTCTACCTTATGAGGCTTGTCATTCATGACAATGATATTTTTTTCGTAATCTACCCGGAATACGGTGATCTCGTTGCTTGCATGGTTGGCAATGGCAATGTGCTGGTTATCCGGGAAGATCACCAGATCTTTAGGATAGTCGCCGCTGATAGGAAGGGTGAATTTCTTCTCAAGCAGACCGGTTTTCTGGTCGATCTCATACATGGAAACAGAATTTTCCCCTGCTGTGGTACAGAAAAGATGTTTTCCGTCTGGTGCAAGTGCAAGACCGGAGGCTGCATTATGAATAGCGTCTTTATCATTTTCTTTACAGAGTGTGGAAATACTCTGGATCAGTTCGAATTCCGGCAGATGTCCGTTTCCGTCATAGCTGTATACCTTGATCTCATTGCTCAGCTCAAAGAGAATATAGGCAAAGCGGCCGTCTGCGCTGAAACGGATGATCCTGGGTCCGCTTTCTCTCGGGCAGCGGAGAATATCAACAAGCTCCAGTTTGTGGCGTCTTTTGTTGATGCGGTAAATCTTTACCTGATCGATTCCGTTGTCTACTGCACAGAGATATTTGTTGTCCGGGGTAGGGCGTACACAGTTTACGTGAGGACGGAAATTTCGTTCAGCTACGCTGCCGAGACCTTTGTGGAACACGCCGTCCATGAGACTTCCCAGACGTCCGTCTCTGTGTGTGTGAACAACGGTTACTTTTCCGTCATGGTAACCGGCTACATAAAGATATTTCCCGTCTACGTCAGTAGCAAGAAAGCATCCCCTCATTCCATCAATACTAACACTGTTGATTCTGGTAAGATCCCCATTTTCATCACGCTTAAAAACAGCTACACCCTCATCTTCAATAGAATAGAGGAAAAGACCGTTTTTGGAAAGTGCTGTGTGGGAGGAGTTACTGACTTCTACTTCGTTTCGTTCGGTTAAAGTTCCTTTTTCAACGTCAACATCATAAACCTGGATTCCTTTACTGGATCCGTGGGTATAAGTTCCCACATATGCCACATATTTTTTGTTGTCCATTCTGATTGCCTCCTGATTCTGCAAATTCAGTTTGTTTGTCATTACTGCTTATTCCGATTGCAGCAACTGTCTGTCGTACTGTCTGAATTTATTAAGTGTTCTTATTATATCATAAACAAAATCTAAGGACAAGTTTTCAGTCTTTCTGAAAATGTATTTTATGATGTACGAAATGTTCCGGTAATATAAAATTCCTGTTAATGTCAAGCTATAAGAATTGACAAAGGACACTGCACAACTTATAATGTAAATTATATTTTGTTTGAGGGTGTTCCGAAGCATGACTCCGGGACATAACAGAGAGTGGAAAGGGGAGCAGAATCGTGATAAGAATGTTTCGGACATCTGACGGGGCTATTCATGAAATACAGGAACCGCAGGATGGCTGCTGGATTGCACTGACCAATCCCACGGCAACAGAAATCTTTGAGATTTCAGAGCAGTTTCAGATAGAGGTAGACGATCTCAGAGCCCCTCTGGATGAGGAGGAGCGTTCCCGTATCGAAGTGGAGGATGACTATACTCTGATCCTGGTGGACGTGCCTATGATCGAGGAGAGAAATGACAAGGACTGGTATGGTACGATTCCTTTGGGTATCATTGTGACAGATAAGATGATCTTTACGATCTGCCTGGAAGATACCCAGGTATTGACCCGATTTATGGAAGGCCGTGTCAGAAACTTTTTTACCTATATGAAAACGCGTTTTATTCTGCAGATCCTTTATCGGAATGCAAGTATGTATCTGCGTTATCTGCGTATTATAGATAAGAAGAGCGAACAGGTAGAGGAAAAGCTTCATCTTTCTCCCAGAAATCAGGAATTGATCGAACTTCTGGAGCTGGAAAAATCACTGGTGTATTTTACCACTTCCCTGAGGTCAAATGAAGCGGTGCTTGAGAAACTGATCAAGATTGAAAGCATTAAGAAATATCCGGAGGATACAGAGCTTCTGGAGGATGTTATCATTGAGAATACCCAGGCCATTGAGATGGCGAATATCTACAGCGGTATTTTAAGAAGTATGATGGATGCTTTTGCATCAGTAATATCCAACAATCTGAACGATGTTATGAAGATCCTTTCTGTGATCACCATCGTAATGAGTATCCCGACTATTATCTTCAGCGCCTACGGAATGAACTTAAGTGCAGCAGGAATGCCGTTTTCCAAAACACCATGGGGATTTCTCATCGTTATTCTGATATCCATTGCACTCAGCGTGATCGCTGCGATCGTACTGTCAAAGAAGAAATATTTCTGACAGTCATTTAATGATGAAAAGGAGCTCAAGTGATTTTATGAATTGGATTGACAAGCTGGAACGTAAATTTGGAAGATATGGGATCCCAAATCTGACGATGTATATGGTGATCTGCTATGTGCTGGGATATCTGCTTATGGTTATAAATCCCGGTATGCTGGACATGCTGAGCCTTGAGCCGGCAATGATCCTGAAAGGACAGATTTGGAGACTGGTCACCTGGGTGATCTATCCCCCTCAGACAGGAAGCTTTTTGCTGTTTGTGATCTCTATTTTCTTTTTCTATTATCCTATTGGAAATTCCCTGGAACGTACCTGGGGAACCTTCCGCTATAACCTGTATATTTTTTCAGGACTGCTGTTTGTGATGGCAGCGGCTTTCCTGACTTATTTTTTTACAGGCCGTGTATATCTGGTAGGCGCAGTATTTACTACGTATTATGTAAGTATGTCTGTTTTTCTGGCTTATGCAGCCTGCTATCCCAATATGCAGATCCTTCTGTGGTTTGTGATCCCGATCAAGATGAAATGGATGGGATGGGTATACGGAGCAATTATCCTGTATAATATCATATCTTATATACGCGTCGGCGCATGGGTAATGACCGTGCCTATTATAGCATCATTTTTGAATTTTATTCTGTTTTTCTTCAGTGGGATCAGCATGTACCGATTCCGTCCAAAGGAAGTGAAGAGGAGAAGAGAATTCAAAAAAGCCATGGCCCAGAGCCGTGTGGATCCTGCAACGGGAGCCAGTGTTGCCAAGCATAAATGTGCTATCTGCGGACGTACAGAGCTGGATGATCCAAATCTGGAATTCCGTTTCTGCTCCAAATGCAACGGTAATTATGAATACTGTCAGGATCATCTGTTTACTCACGAGCATGTGAAGTAAACAACGAGGAGAAAAACATAGACGAGGAGACAGGATTATTATGAAAAAAGTACCTTTTGTTACTCTGGAAAAGCTGAAAGAGATTGAAGCACAGTTTCCCACTCCGTTTCATCTTTATGATGAGAAGGGAATCCGTGAAAATGCAAAGGCGCTGAAAGAGGCATTTGCATGGAATAAAGGATTTAAGGAGTTCTTTGCTGTAAAAGCAACACCAAATCCTTATCTGATCCAGATCCTTCAGGAGTATGGCTGCGGCTGTGACTGTTCTTCCATGACGGAACTGATGATGGCTAAAGCGCTGGGCTGCAAAGACGGAGACGTTATGTTTTCTTCCAATGATACTCCGGAGGAGGAGTTCCGTTATGCAGATGAGATCGGCGGAATCATCAACCTTGATGATATCACCCATATTGAGGCTGTGGAGCGGTCTGTAGGAAGAATTCCTAAAACCATTAGCTGCCGTTACAACCCGGGCGGACTTTTTAAGATCAGCAATGATATTATGGATAATCCGGGAGATTCCAAATACGGAATGACAACGGAGCAGATTTTTGACGCATTCCGTATCCTGAAAGAAAAAGGAGCAGAAAACTTTGGTATCCATGCATTTCTTGCCAGCAATACTGTGACAAACGAGTATTATCCTATGCTGGCGAAGATCATGTTTGAGCTTGCTGTAAAGCTTCAGAAGGAAACAGGAGCGCATATCAGCTTTATCAATCTTTCCGGAGGTATCGGCATTCCATACAGCCCGGACCAGAAAGCTAATGATATCCGCGTGATCGGTGAGGGTGTCCGCAAAGTTTACGAAGAGGTTCTTGTTCCGGAGGGAATGGGAGATGTTGCCATTTATACGGAGCTGGGACGTTTTATGATGGGACCATACGGCTGTCTTGTTACAAAGGCTATTCATGAAAAACATACACATAAAGAATATATCGGTGTGGATGCCTGTGCAGTAAATCTGATGCGCCCGGCCATGTATGGTGCTTATCATCATATTACGGTTATGGGAAAAGAGCATGAGGTCTGCGACCATCTGTATGATGTTACAGGCTCTCTCTGTGAAAACAACGACAAATTTGCCATTGACCGTTATCTTCCAAAGATTGACAAAGGCGATCTCCTGGTGATCCATGATACAGGAGCTCATGGTTTTGCTATGGGATATAATTACAACGGCAAGCTGAAATCAGCAGAGATACTTCTTCATGAAGACGGAAGCTTCCAGCTGATCCGCAGAGCAGAAACGCCGAAGGATTATTTTGCTACTTTTGACTGTTTTCCGGTATACGAAAAACTTCTTGAGGATGCAGACAAACTGAAATAAACAAAAAAGACCGGGTGGATATCCGGTCTTTTTCAGAATAAAAAGACTGCTGAGAAACTCAACAGTCTGATAGTCATGCCGCTGGCCGGACTCGAACCGGCACGGTGTTACCCGCTTGATTTTGAGTCAAGTGCGTCTGCCAATTCCGCCACAGCGGCACATGAACCGTAAATTATAATAACATATTACAATAAATTGTGCAAGACAAAATTTGTCTTTCTTTTGCATTCTTTATGAAAAATTTATAATATTTCACAGGAAGAACATTGAATTTCAAGGGAAAAGGTGGTATGTTACATTTGGTAAATAACTTTATGCACATAAGGATATGATAAGAAAACATATCTGATATGATGCAGCAGGGATGGAGGATAGACAATATATGAACTTAGGCGACAAAAAACCTGACAAAACGCCTACAAAACGACCGCTTTATGTGTATTATATCATTGTAGGTGTGATCATCGTTCTTTTGAACATTCTGGTTGTTCCGGCGATCCAGGAAAGAAGTGTTGAGAAGACTGATTATTCCACTTTTATCAAAAGTGTGGAAAAAGGAAACGTAACAAAGGCAACTATAGAAGAAGGCTATATTTATTACGAGGTGATTTCACCGAAGACCGGAAATAAGCTCACCTGCAAGACTGTTCAGATGGACGATCCGGAGCTGGTAAACCGTCTCCTGGAAGCAAATGTAGTAATGGACGAGGTACTTCCGGAAAGTCCTTCCATTTTTCTGACACTGATCCTCAGTTATATCATTCCTATTGGAATTTTTATTTTCCTGGGACGCTGGCTCAGCAAAAAAATGATGTCATCTATGGGCAACGGGGGACCGGGAGGCGCTATGTCTTTTGGCAAAAGCAATGCCAAGGTATATGTAAAATCTTCGACAGGAATCAAATTTTCTGATGTTGCAGGAGAGGATGAGGCGAAAGAGCTTCTGACAGAAATTGTAGATTATCTTCATAATCCGCAGAAATATACAGAAATCGGTGCGTCCATGCCGAAAGGAGCCCTTCTTGTAGGGCCTCCGGGAACAGGAAAAACTCTTCTTGCAAAGGCAGTTGCAGGAGAAGCAGAGGTTCCTTTCTTCTCTATTTCCGGATCAGAGTTTGTGGAAATGTTTGTAGGTATGGGTGCGGCCAAGGTCCGTGACCTTTTTAAACAGGCCAATGAAAAAGCACCTTGTATTGTATTTATTGATGAGATTGATACCATTGGTAAAAAACGTGACGGCGCAGGCTTCTCAGGCGGAAATGATGAACGTGAACAGACCTTGAACCAGCTTCTGACAGAGATGGATGGTTTTGACGGTTCCAAGGGCGTAGTGATCCTGGCGGCCACCAACAGACCGGATTCTCTTGACCCGGCGCTTCTCCGTCCGGGACGTTTTGACAGACGGATTCCTGTAGAACTTCCGGATCTGCTTGGCCGTGAGGAAATCTTAAAAGTCCATGCCAAAAAGATTAAAATTGCGGATACAGTACGTTTCGATGAGATTGCAAAAGCAGCAGCAGGAGCTTCCGGTGCGGAGCTTGCAAATATTGTTAACGAGGCTGCGCTGCGTGCAGTTCGTGACGGACGTAAGTTTGCTACTCAGGCTGATTTTGAGGAGAGTATCGAGGTAGTTATCGCAGGCTATCAGAAGAAGAACCGAGTACTGTCCAATAAAGAAAAACTTATTGTATCCTATCATGAGATCGGTCATGCTCTTGTTGCAGCGAAGCAGACAGAATCTGCACCTGTACACAAGATCACGATCATTCCGCGTACTTCCGGTGCACTTGGATATACTATGCAGGTAGATGAAAAGGAACATTTCCTGATGTCCAAGGAGGAACTGGAGAACAAGATTGCAACCTTTACCGGAGGACGTGCGGCAGAGGAACTGGTTTTCCAGTCTATTACCACAGGAGCTTCTAATGACATCGAGCAGGCAACCAAGATTGCCCGGGGAATGATCTCCCGTTTTGGTATGAGTGATGATTTTGATATGGTTGCAATGGAAAATGTCAGCAATCAGTATCTTGGAGGAGATGCGACCCTTGCATGTTCTTTTGAGACGCAGACCCTGATTGATAAAAAGGTTGTAGAGCTTGTTAAGACACAGCATGATAAGGCTCTTAAGATCCTGCAGGATAATATAGGCAAACTTCATGAGCTTGCACAGTACCTGTATGAGCATGAGACGATTACAGGTGAAGAGTTTATGCATATACTGGAAACTCCGCCTGCAGCAGTAACAACATCTGCAGTACAGGAAGAGAGCGCTGCAGAAGCAATGCCGATGTCAGAAGAGGTAAACGGATCTGATCCGGAAACCGAAGAATGATGGATTTGTAATTAAATGATCAGAGGTGATTCCAGCGAAATACGTTGAGGATCACCTTTTTTTATGATATGATAAAAAGAACGGATCAGGAGGGAATTATATGACCAGAAAAGCACCGATCACAGAACTGGACTGCCGGACGGCAGAGAGCATGGTAGCCAGATATATCAATCACACACTGAAAACAGATGAACTGGAGGAATTTCTGGATCATATTGAACATTGTTCCTCCTGTTATGATGAGCTTGAGACATACTTTATTGTAAACAAAGTGACACAGCAGCTGGTGGAGCAGGAGGATGGCTCTGTCCTGGATTTTCAGAATCTTCTGGAACAGGATATCCGAAAGTCCAGAAGATACATCCATCACAAAAGATATATGCAGCTGGCCGGGGGAATATTGACGCTTCTCCTTTCCGGCGCTTTAATTATTTTTCTTATTTTTGTATTTTTTGAAATAAAAAGATTTTGGTAAAAGACAACAGCAGGAGGACATGGATTTGAGCGAAAAAATTTTACTGATCGACGGACACAGTATTTTGAACCGTGCATTTTACGGACTTCCGGATCTGACAAATTCGGAGGGTCAGCATACGGGAGCAGTATATGGGTTTTTGAATATTATGTTCCGCATACTGGAGGAGGAAAAACCGGATTATCTGACAGTGGCTTTTGATCTTCATGAGCCTACATTCCGGCATAAAATATTTGACGCTTATAAAGGAACCCGTAAAGGAATGCCTTCCGAACTGGTAGAGCAGGTTCCTCTGATGAGAGAAATGCTGACTGCTATGGGAGTAAAAACCGTTTCCATGGGCGGATACGAGGCAGATGATCTTCTTGGTACTCTTGCCCGAAGAAGCGAGGCTCAGGGAATGGATGTAACCATTCTTTCCGGAGACAGGGACCTTCTCCAGCTTGCTACAGACAAGGTTCTGATTCGCCTGCCAAAAACTTCACGGGGTAAAACCACCATTGAAGATTTCCATACAAAAGAGGTGATCGAGAAATATCAGGTGACACCACCCCAGATCATTGAACTGAAGGCTTTGATGGGAGATTCCTCTGACAATATCCCAGGTATTCCAGGCGTGGGAGAAAAAACAGCCACCAAACTGATCGTCCAGTATGGTTCTATCGAAAATGCTCATGACCATCTGGAGGAGGTTAAGCCAAATAAAGCCCGGGAATCTCTGAGGGATCACTATGATATGGCAGTTCTCAGCAAAACTCTGGCAACTATCAATACAGAAAGTCCTCTGGAATACTCCTATGAGGAGGCAAGACTTGGAAATCTTTATACACCGGAGGCCTACGAGCTTTGCAGGCGTCTGGAATTCAAAAATCTTCTGGGACGTTTTGACACAAAGGCGGCGCCGGAAAGCACTATGGAACAGAGCTTTTTTACCTGTGCTGACCTGAGCGGGGCAGAGAAGCTTTTTGCCAAAGCGGCAGAAAAAACATATATTGGCACATCTTTGATCGCGGACAGAGATCAGGTGTATGGTCTGGGTCTGGCGCTGGAAAAAGATGAGATCTATTACCTTCCGGCAGAAGGGCTTATGACTGGAGAATATCTTTGCAGCAAGCTGTCAGATCTTGGGAATCATGTCAGGATCTCTGCTATGGATATAAAAGCTTTGTTAAAACATACAGATCTTAAAGATACTTCGCAGGTGTTTGATATGGGGATTGGGGCGTATCTTTTGAATCCCCTGAAATCCTCGTATACTTATGAGGATATTGCCAGAGAGTACTTGAATGGAATAAGCCTTCCTTCCAGAGAAGAACTTCTGGGAAAAATGACCTTTGCAAAGGCATGGGAAGCCTCCTCAGAAAAACTGGGCATTTTTGCCTGTTATGAGGCTTTTACAGTTTTAGCTGCCAGAGAACCGGTACAGGATGCTCTTCAGGAAAGCGGCATGTGGAAGGTTTATACAGAGATTGAGCTTCCGCTGGTATTTACTTTGGACTCTATGGAAAAATGGGGCATCCGGGTAAAAGGAGAAGAATTAAAGGCTTATGGAGAAAAACTCAGCATCAGGATACAGGAACTGGAGCAACTGATTTATGAGAAAGCGGGAGAAGAATTTAATATCAACTCTCCCAAACAGCTGGGGGTGATCCTGTTTGAAAAAATGGGAATTCCCGGAGGCAGGAAGACAAAAACCGGCTATTCGACAGCTGCAGATATTCTGGAGAAGCTTGCGCCGGAGCAGCCGATCGTCAGCGATATCCTGGAATACAGACAGCTTACAAAGCTGAAATCCACTTATGCAGACGGACTGGGCGCTGTGATCGAAAAGGATGGAAGGATTCATTCCACCTTTAATCAGACTATTACAGCTACAGGACGTATCAGCAGCACAGAACCAAATCTTCAGAATATCCCTGTCCGTATGGAACTGGGACGGCTGATCCGCAAGGTTTTTGTACCGGAGGAGGGATATGTATTTCTGGATGCAGACTATTCGCAGATTGAACTGCGTGTGCTGGCTCATATGTCCGGGGATGAAAAGCTGATCCAGGCATACAGGGAGGCGCAGGACATCCACAGACTTACTGCTTCTCAGGTGTTCCATATTCCTTTTGATCAGGTGACAGATCTTCAGAGAAGAAATGCAAAGGCAGTAAACTTTGGTATTGTTTACGGAATCAGTTCTTTTGGACTAAGCCAGGATCTGAGCATTACCCGTAAGGAAGCGGCAGATTATATCGAAAAATATTTTGAATCTTATCCGAGGATCAAGGGTTTCCTTGACGGAATGGTAGAGGATGGAAAAGAAAAAGGCTATGTTTCCACTATGTTTGGAAGAAGACGCCCGGTTCCGGAACTGAAATCCAGCAATTTTATGCAGAGATCTTTTGGAGAACGTGTGGCAATGAATTCCCCGATCCAGGGAACTGCTGCAGATATCATCAAAATTGCCATGAATCGTGTTTACGAAAGACTGAACAGAGAAGGACTGCAGTCCCGTCTGGTGCTTCAGGTTCATGATGAGCTTCTTATAGAAACCAAAAAGGATGAGATCCCGGAGGTTTCCAGGATCCTTCAGGAAGAAATGAAAGGCGCGGCACAGCTTGCCGTAGAACTTGAGGTAGATATGCATCAGGGAGAAAGCTGGTACGAGGCCAAATGACAGGAGAACGGAATCATATGAAGGTTATTGGACTGACCGGCGGTGTAGGCGCAGGAAAAAGTACAGTCCTGAATTATCTGGAAGAGCATTTGTCCGCCTGTGTCGTACAGGCGGATCAGGTCGGACATCAGGTCATGGAGCCTGGAGAGAGGTGTTATGCTCAGATAGTGGAGCTGTTTGGAAAAAAAGTGACAAAAAATGACAAAACCATTGACCGGAAGAGGGTTTCTGATGTAGTATTCTGTAATGAGGAAATGCGTCAGAAATTAAACGGGATCGTTCATCCGGCGGTAAAGTCCCGGATACTGGAAAAAATACAGGAAGAAAGGGAAAAAGGCTGTAAACTCTTCGTTGTTGAGGCTGCACTTCTTCTGGAAGATCATTATGACGCATTTTGTGATAAGATCTGGTATGTGCATACAGACAAAGAAATCCGCATCAGCCGTCTCATGGCCAGCAGAGGTTACAGTCGTGAAAAGGCAGAGAATATTATTGCCAGTCAGGCATCAGAAGAGTTCTTTTTTTCTCATGCAGACTATGTGATAGAAAACAACGGATGTCCGCAGGACACATACAGACAGATAGAAGAAGGGATAAATAAACTATGAGACTTTGCAGCATAGCCAGCGGAAGCAGCGGTAACTGCATTTATGTAGGTTCAGAATGCGCCCATGTTCTGGTGGATATCGGCATCAGCGGAAAAAAGATGGAAACCGGTCTGAACAGTCTGGAGCTTACAGGAAGAGATATTGACGGGATACTGATCACCCATGAGCACTCCGATCATATCAAAGGACTGGGAGTGATCGCACGGAGATACGGGATTCCTATTTATGCCACCGGCGGAACCGTGGACGCTATGGTCCGCTCCGGATCTCTGGGAAAGATTCCGGAAGGAATCTTCCATGAAATACGAGAAGACGAACCTTTCCTTATCAAGGATCTGAAGGTGAAGCCCTTTACCATATCTCATGACGCAGCCCAGCCGGTGGGATACCGCCTGGAATGCGGAGCGCATTCGGTGGGGATCGCTACAGACCTTGGGAAATATAATGATTATATTATCGAAAATCTGCAGGATCTGGACGCTCTGCTTCTGGAGGCAAATCATGATATTCGCATGCTTCAGGTGGGGAAATATCCATATTACCTGAAACAGAGGATTCTGGGAGACAGGGGACACCTTTCCAATGAAAATGCAGGAAGACTTCTGTGCAGACTCCTTCATGACAATATGAAAGCAATCTTCCTGGGGCATTTAAGCAGAGAAAACAACTACGAGGAGCTGGCTTATGAAACAGTCTGCTCAGAGGTAACACTGGGAGACAACCCTTACAAATCAAAGGATTTTAAAATTCAGGTGGCGAAACGGGACTTTGCTTCCGAGGCAGTTACCGTATAGAAAGGATCAAATACCATGAAAAAAACAATCATCACAGTAGTAGGAAATGACACAGTAGGAATTATTGCAAAGGTATGTACCTATCTGGCAGACAACAACGTAAACATTCTTGACATTACCCAGACTATCGTACAGGGTTATTTCAATATGATGATGGTAACAGATACCAGTGCATCTGCAAAAGACAGCGCATCCCTTGCAAGAGAGCTGAACGACCTGGGGGACAGCATCGGCGTCGTGATCCACTGCCAGCATGAGGACATCTTTAACAAGATGCACAGAATCTAAAAAAGACCTGTTAGGACTACTGAAAGTATAAGGAGACATGAACCTATGATTAACATGTTTGAAGTAAATGAGACCAATAAGATGATCGAACAGGAAAACCTTGACGTTCGTACCATCACCATGGGAATCAGCCTTCTGGACTGTATCGACAGCGATCTGGAAAAGGTAAACGAAAATATTTACAATAAGATCACAAAATATGCAAAAGATCTGGTAGAAACCGGTGACAAGATTGCAGTGGAGTACGGGATTCCTATTGTGAACAAGCGTATTTCTGTTACTCCTGTTGCACTGGTAGGCGGAGCAGCCTGCCGTTCCACTGAGGATTTTGTTTCCATTGCAAAAACTCTGGACCGGGCAGCAAAAACAGTAGGCGTAAACTTCATCGGAGGCTATTCTGCTCTGGTAAGCAAGGGAATGACTCCCGCAGAGGAGCTTCTGATCCGTTCTATTCCCCAGGCTCTTGCTGTTACCGAGCGTGTATGCAGCTCTGTAAATGTAGGATCTACCAGAACCGGCATCAATATGGATGCGGTGAAGCTGATGGGTGAGATTGTGCTGGAAACTGCAAAAGCAAGCAGAGATCAGGACTCCCTTGGCTGTGCCAAGCTGGTTGTGTTCTGTAATGCGCCGGACGACAACCCGTTTATGGCAGGCGCTTTCCACGGAGTGACAGAAGCAGACTGCATTATCAATGTAGGAGTCAGCGGACCGGGTGTTGTAAAGACTGCACTTCAGAAAGTACGCGGCAAGGATTTTGAAACTCTTTGTGAAATGATCAAAAGAACAGCCTTTAAGGTTACCCGTGTAGGTCAGCTGGTGGCCAGGGAAGCATCTAAACGTCTTGGAGTTCCGTTTGGTATTGTAGACCTTTCTCTTGCACCGACTCCGGCTATTGGAGACAGTGTGGCAGAAATCCTTGAGGAGATTGGACTTGAGAGAGTGGGAGCTCCGGGGACAACAGCAGCTCTTGCCCTTCTGAATGATCAGGTAAAAAAAGGCGGCGTTATGGCCTCCGCAGCAGTAGGCGGATTAAGCGGTGCCTTTATTCCGGTCAGTGAAGACCAGGGAATGATCGATGCGGTAAATCTTGGAGCGCTTTCTCTGGAAAAACTGGAAGCAATGACCTGTGTCTGCTCCGTAGGACTGGATATGATCGCTATTCCGGGAGATACAAAGGCATCTACTATCTCCGGTATCATAGCAGATGAGGCGGCCATTGGAATGATCAACCAGAAGACAACGGCTGTGCGTGTGATCCCTGTGATCGGCAAAGGCGTTGGTGAAACTGTAGAATTCGGCGGACTTCTGGGATATGCGCCGATCATGCCGGTGAACTCTTTCTCCTGCGAGGCATTTGTTGACCGCGGCGGAAGAATTCCGGCTCCGATCCACAGCTTTAAAAATTAAAATACTAGGTTGACAACAGCGATTTCATGTGCTAAAGTATAAAACAACAAAACCGATGAGGAAGAAGAGTAAACATTTTTGTATCATTACAGAGAGCGGGGCATGGTGGAATCCCGTATGAAGCAGGATGTCGAATGGCCTTCCGAGGGCGGCCCGAAATCATTTTATCAGAGAGTAGGCGCTGACGGGAACCGAACCCGTTACCAATCAGGAGTGTATGTTTGTACATGAGAAAG
>SAMEA3387495__coassemble_1130_pt1 | contig 79354 bp, 70 predicted proteins | sample SAMEA3387495__metabat2_high_PE_036 | metagenome-assembled genome bin SAMEA3387495 (sample SAMEA3387495) | Felis catus | biome: Faeces | place: United Kingdom | collected 2012
TCAAAGTAGCAGCAGATGCAACATCTTTCAATACAAGCATTCTTACAGCAGTACCGGAAGGCTATGAACTTTGCATTACAGGTGATATTGCATTTGAAGGCGACAGCGTAAACGTAGAGGTAAGAAAGAAAGCAGCAGAAGAGAAGACTGTATACGTAAGCTACATTGATGAAGAGACAAAGATGCCGTTCGAAAACGGAATCGAGGAGATCAAGGTAGCAGCAGATGCAACATCTTTCAATACAAGCATTCTTACAGCAGTACCGGCAGGCTATGAGCTTTGCATTACAGGTGACATTGCATTTGAAGGCGACAGTGTAAACGTAGAAGTAAGAAAAGCAGAGAAATCTGTATACGTAAGCTACATTGACGAAGAGACAAAGATGCCGTTTGAAAACGGAATTGAAGAAATCAAAGTAGCAGCAGATGCAACATCCTTCAACACAAGCATTCTTACAAAAGTGCCGGCAGGCTATGAGCTTTGCATTACAGGTGACATTGCATTTGAAGGCGACAGCGTAAATGTAGAAGTAAGAAAAGCAGAGAAATCTGTATACGTAAGCTACATTGACGAAGAGACAAAGATGCCTCTTGAAAATGCAATCGAAGAGATCAAGTTAGCAGCAGATGCAACATCTTTTAACACAAGCGTTCTTACAGCAGTACCGGAAGGCTATGAGCTTTGCGCAGTAGGCGACGTATACATTGGCGAAAATGACACTGTAAACGTAGAAGTAAGAAAAGTTGTTACAGAGAGAACAGTATATGTAAGCTATATTGACGAAGAGACAAAGATGCCGTTCGAAAACGGAATCGAAGCAATCAAAGTAGCAGCAGATGCAACAACATTTAACACAAGCGTTCTTACAGCAGTACCGGAAGGCTATGAGCTTTGCGAGGTTGGCGATGTATACATCGGTGAGAACGATACAGTAAATGTAGAAGTAAGAAAATCTGCAGTTCGCGAGAAAGACATCGTGATCGGCTACGTTGATGAAAAAGACGGAACAGAGATCGCAGTTTCTCAGATTACAATTCCTGAGGATGCAACATACTTCAACACAAGTATGCTGACAGATGTACCGGAAGGCTATGAGCTTGTAACTGTTGGAGATATCTGGCTTGGAAGCGCTACTGTAGCAGAAGTTCAGGTTAGAAAGATTGAAAACGTTCAGGATGTTACAGTTCAGTATGTAACTGAGGATGGCGAAGTTGTTGGTACAGGCGCTCTTCAGCTTGATGCAGATGCTACATATGTCAACACAAACGCTCTGACAGATGTTCCGGAAGGATACGTTGTAGCAATTGTTGGTGATCTTCCAATCGAAGATGGCACAGTAGTTGTAACTGTTCGTCTTGCTGAGACAGATCCAACACCAACTCCAGACCCGGATGATCCGACACCAACTCCGGATCCGGATAACAACGACAACAATAATAACAACAATAACAACAACAATAATAACAACAATAACAACAACAATAACAACAACAATAACAACAATAACAATAACAACACCAATACAAACCAGAACCAGGCTCAGACTCAGACAAACAATCCGAGAACTGGTGATATGACAAACACAATGCCATTATTTGCTGGATTATTAGGTAGTGGTGCAATGATCGGACTTATTCAGCGTCTCAGAAGAAGAAAAGACGATAAATAATAATTCCATCTCAAAAAAATCGGGGCTCTTTTAAAGAGCTCCGATTTTTTTCATATGTTCTTTTAAAGTTTTTTCATAGCCCATGTCACTAAGTTCATAAAAATGCTGATCCTGAATTTCAGAAGGAAGATATTGCTGATTTACATAATGATTGGGATAATTGTGGGCATATTGGTAGCCAATACCTTTTCCAAGTTTTTCATGTCCTCCGTAATGCGCGTCCTGAAGATGCACAGGAACCGTAGTCTGAGTATTTCTGACAGATTCCATGGCAGCGGAAATTGCATTGACGGCTGAGTTGCTTTTAGGAGCGCAGGCCATATAGGCTGCTGCCTGTGAGAGAATGATCTGGGATTCCGGCATTCCGACTCTTTCTACAGCCTGAGCAGCTGCAGAAGCTACACAAAGAGCCTGAGGATCTGCATTTCCGATATCTTCGGAAGCCAGGATCATGATACGGCGGGCGATAAATTTTACATCTTCTCCGGCATAAAGCATTTTTGCCAGATAATAGACTGCAGCATCCGGGTCTGAACCCCTCATACTTTTAATAAAAGCAGAAATGATATCATAGTGATTATCTCCGTTTTTATCATATCGGATAACACGTTTCTGGATGCATTCTGAGGCAACCTCCAACGTCAGGTGGATTAGTCCATCTTCGCTTTTGGGAGTGGTCAGAATTCCAAGCTCAACAGCATTTAATGCGCTTCTGGCATCTCCGCCTGACATATCTGCAAGAAATTCAAGGGCATCCGGATTTATGACAGCGTTATAATTTCCCATGCCCTTATCACAGTCATGGACAGCCCGGAGGATCAGTTTCTGAATATCTTCATTACTGAGGGCTTTCAGTTCAAAAATAATAGAGCGGGATAAAAGAGCGCCATTGACTTCAAAATAAGGGTTTTCCGTGGTGGCGCCAATAAGGATAATAGTGCCGTCTTCAACAAATGGAAGCAGATAATCCTGCTGGCCTTTGTTAAAACGATGGATCTCATCAATAAACAGGATTGTTTTTTTTCCGTACATTCCCAAACGGTCCTGGGCTTCCTTTACCACGGCTTCCATATCTTTTTTTCCGGCAGAAGTAGCATTGATCTGGGTAAAAGCAGCACTGGTTGTATTGGCGATCACCTTGGCAAGAGTGGTTTTGCCTGTGCCGGGCGGTCCGTAAAAAATAACAGAGGTAAGTTTGTCGGCTTTGATAGCCCGGTATAAAAGTTTGTCTCTGCCTACAATATGTTCCTGTCCGACTACTTCTTCCAGGGTAGTGGGGCGGAGACGGGAAGCCAGAGGGGATTCACGATCCAGGGTTTTTGATTTTGCATATTCAAACAGATCCATGAGTTCATCTCCATTCTTTATAAAATCGAATATTTGTTCTTTCTATAAAATCAAGTATACTTGATATTTCTGAAAAATTCAACTGGCGTGAAAGAGAAATTCCATTGCCGCAGGCAATCCGGAATGAATTTTGGCTTGTTTCTGTGAACGGAGTGAGCAGTAACGAAATTTGGAATGGATTTTGGCGCTTCCGTGTGAATGAAGAGAACAGTAATGACAAAAGAAGTAAAAATACGGTATAATAAATGAGAGAAAAATACAGAACGGAGGTTTTTTATGAGATATAAAGCGTTATTTGATCTGCATACACATACAGTTGCCAGCGGACATGCATACTGCACAATACGGGAAATGGCAAAAGCTGCATCAGAAAAGGGACTGGAGGTTTTGGGAATCACAGAACATGCCCCGGCTATGCCTGGTACCTGTCATAATTTTTATTTTCATAATATGAAAGTGGTACCAAGAGAAATGTATGGAATCCGCCTTTTGATGGGAACAGAATTGAACATTTTAGATACAGACGGAAAGGTGGATCTGGAAGAGAGAGAACTGAAAAATATGGATATCGCTATTGCAAGTCTCCATATTCCCTGTATGAAGCCGGGAACAAAAGAGGAAAATACAGAAGCATATCTGAATGTTATGAAGAATCCCTATGTAAATATTATTGGACATCCGGATGATGGACGTTATCAGGTGGATTACCGTGCTCTTGTTCAGGGAGCAAGAGATTACGGAAAGGTATTGGAACTGAATAATCATTCACTGGAACCTTCCTGCTTTCGTAAAGATGCAAGAGAGAATGACCTGGAAATGCTGAAGCTTTGTATGGAATATCAGGTTCCGGTAGTGATGGACAGTGACGCTCATTTTGATTCAGCTATTGGGGAGTTTCACATGGCAAGAGAACTTTTGGAGGAAATTGATTTTCCTGAAGAACTGGTTTTAAACCATTCCGTGGAAATGCTGAAAAAATATGTAAATAAAAGATTTTAATCTGCTAAATCGTTGAAAAACCTCTTGCTTATCACAGGTTAAAGTGTTAAAATATTTTATGCAATAATATGACAGTGATTTAAAGGAGCAGAGAATATGGGTAAAAAAATTAGAACGGAAGAGGTGGATCATCTCTTTGAAGCAATTCTTTGTTTGAAAAATAAAGAAGAATGTTACACATTTTTTGAAGATGTGTGCACGATCAATGAACTTCTTTCCCTTTCACAGAGATTTGAAGTTGCAAAGATGCTGACGGATAAGCGTACGTATCTGGATATATCTGAGAAGACAGGTGCATCCACAGCAACTATCAGCCGTGTAAACCGTTCCCTGAACTATGGAAATGACGGATATGAGATGGTTTTTTCCAGAATGAGAGAAAAGGAAGCACAGAAAGAAAAAACAGAAGCAAACGAATGAAAACAGAGCAGCCTGCGGAATGGGTACCGTGGAGCTGCTCTTTTTATGCAATAGGAAAGTAGTATGTTTTATACTGCAAGTCAGTTTTTGTCTGAGGAAGTCATATACTGATATACATCAGAAGAGATCTGCCTGATAGTCTTCTGGGCATCTTCATTGTTTTTGATACAGTTAGAAAGAATACAGATCACATAAGGGCGGCTGCTGTCAAAAACAACAGCGATATCATTTTCAACAAGGACAGGATTTTGATCTTCTGTCATCTCTCCGGTTTTACTGGCAGTTTCGACATCTTTAGGGAGGCCGGAAGGAATCTTGGACTTAAGGTTCTGCTGTTTTAAAAGATCCAGCATTTCTTCAGAGGCCTGCTGATTTACCAGATTTCCTTTATAGATTTCTGTAAGGAGTCTGCAGCAGTCTGAAGCACTGGTGAAATTATTGGCAGTAGAATCTTTTTCCAGAAGTTCTGCCCCCATAGTTGTGCAGGAAAAACTATGAGATTTGCAAAAATCGTTCACAAGCTCCACACCTTTATTAAAATCTCCATTTCCCAGAAGTTTCACAAGATCATCTGCAGAGAAATTATCATTATCTGTGATCATTCTGCTGAGAAGGGGTTTCAGGCTGGTTTCATAGTCAGAGGAAGGCATTTCAGCATGATCCGGATAGACCAGATATTCAAAAACAGCTCCCATAATAAAGGTTTTGATCAGACCGGCAGATTCCATGGAATCATCTGCGCGAATCGTACTGTAATCATCGGTAACAGGGTCCATAACTGCAATAGACCAATTTTCCCCTTCTTTTTCCAGTTTGTCTGTGTAGTCTGTTTTCAGCTGCTGGGTCAGATCCTTGAGATGCTGACCTTTTCCGGCATTCTGCGGTTCTACAATGCTGAAATATTCGTCAATGCCGTCTGCAATACCGGATACCATAATGGGGTGATTGGCAGTATTTGTGATATAAAGATCATCTGACTGATTACTCATAAAACCCATTTCCAGGATTGCCACAGGGACAGTGCTCCAGTTGGTCCCGGTCATATTATCCGAAGAGATCACACCTTTGTTTTCCAGCCCGGTAGCCGTACAATAGTGGCTGATAATGCAGGATGCAAGAGTATTGCTTTTTTCGATGATGTCAGAGGAAAGATACTGATTGCCTGAGGTAGGCGCCATGGTCAGAGCGCCTGAGGCAGATGAACTTCCATCGCTGTTGGCATGAATTCGTACGGTAATATCTGCATTCTGTTCAGTGGCAAGTACAGCGCGTTCGCTGTTGCTGATGGCTGTTTCATTATCTGTTCTGGTCATGATCACATGATAGCCTCTTTTGACCAGCTCCTGCTGAAGAAGAAGGGAAACCTGCAGGTTCAGTTCATACTCCGGGACTCCGGAGAAGTTTCCCTGTGTGCCTGAGGTTGCTTTGGGTTTGGTCTGGCTGGAACCAGGAGCCATAGGCTCCGGAGCGCTCATGTCCACGGAAGGTTCCTGATGGCCGGGATCAATAACAACGGTAAAATCACCATCTCCGGCAGCAGGGGAAGCTGCATTGTTGGCTGCGCCCCAGTCCATGCCGGAGGAACTTTCCGAGTCTGACCGGGAAGGACCGATCATAGCCTGTCCTTCTTCGCTTTTGCCGGAGTCAGATGCAGCAGATACCGGAATAGAAAGAGCCGGGATCAGACCACATATAAGAAGTATCTGAAAAAATTTTTTCATAAAAAATCGCCTCCCAAAATTGTGTATGCCTGTTTTTGCTGCGTAGAGAAATTTTCTGAGATAATGAATCTTACAAAAACAGGTTTCTTATATGATATACTATAACAAAGAAAATGAAAAGAAGAAAATACTTGCAAGCTTATAGAAATAAAATTATAATAATATCATATAAAATATTGAAGAATTCTGTCATTTGTGCTCAGGAACATCAGGAACATCAGGAACAGCCGGGCAGGATCCAGGGAAGGAATGAAAAAGACATGCATGGCGAAAAATTAAAAAAAGCAGGGATTCTGATACTGACATCTTTTATGCTGCTGACATATCCCTGCTATGCAGCGGAGGCTTCTGTTTTTGGAGGAAGTACAGAAGAGGCTTCTGAGGAAGGTGATCCAGATCATCATCCGGAACCGCCTCCGGCAGAAGACACAAAATCAGAAGGTCAGGGAACATTGTCCCCTCCGTCAGAAGCAGCTGGAGAGAGTGTATTTGGAAGCGGTCAGGCGTCAGAGGCAGTTCCAGATGAAGAACTGTCCGCTCTTTTGTCTGATCTGGCATTTCCTTCATCTAATGGCAGCTGGTCCGCATATGTTTGTAATCTGGAAAAGAATACGGAGGGAAGTATCAACGAGCATAGAATGCAGGCGGCAAGCCTGATCAAGCTTTTTATCATGGGGGCAGTTTATGAGAATTATGACAGTCTGACTGCACAGTATGGTAAGGATGTTGTAGATAACAATCTCCATGTAATGATCATTGTCAGTGATAATGATGCGGCAAATACCCTGACAGGATATCTGGGAGGTGGGGACAGTACTGCGGGAATGAATGCAGTTAATGACTACTGCAGCAGAAATGGATATACCAATACTCATATGGGAAGGCTTCTTTTACACAGCAATGAACTTGATGACAATTATACCTCTCCGGCAGACTGCGGACGCTTTTTGAAAAAAGTATATGACGGATGGATGGAAGGGGATGCAAATTCCTGTGCCATGTTCGACCATCTGGCAGCGCAGGAGAGAAGAAACAAGATACCGGCACAGATGCCGGAGGGTGTCAGTGTAGCAAATAAAACAGGAGAGCTTGCAGATGTGGAAAATGATGCAGGTATTATTTACAACACGGTCAATGACCTTGTGATCGTGTTTATGTCGGAAAATCTGTCAGAGGCAGGGGCTGCACAGAGCACGATTTCTGCATTAAGCCGGCAGATATACGACTATTATCAGCAATAGGGAAGGACATCAGGGGACAGGTCGTGAAACAGAGGATTATGGAACAGAGCAGAAAATAAAATATTCCATAAAGGGGGATGATGATATGAATAAGAAATGGAAAGACTTTTCAGCAGCGGCACTTTTAAAATGGGCAGCAATGTTTGTTATCGTCTTTGCACTTTCGCTGCCGGCAACTGCAGAAACCAGCCATGCAGCAAATTCGACGTATACGGTAACGGTTGCAACCGGATATCTCGCGCTGCGCAATGCCAGAGCTTATGATGAAAAAAACGAGATCGGTCAGCTGTATACGGGAGAAACTGTAGAAGTAACAGATTCCAGCGGAGCTACCTACTGGACGGTTTATTCTCCGAAGCTGAATAAAACCGGTTATGTAAATAGAAAATATCTGGCATGTGCCTCCGATTCCAAAACCGTCAGAGTACAGAGCGGCTATCTTGCCCTTCGTACAGCTAAGGCGTATGACAGTAAAAATGAAGTAGGGGAGCTTTACACAGGAGATACGGTATATGTGGCAAATACAGACGACCCCACTTACTGGCTGGTATATGCTCCGGGGCTGAATAAGGGCGGCTATGTAAACAAAAACTATCTGTCCGGTTCTTCTTCATCAGCTTCAGGTCAGACCTGGACAGTCAGCGTAGCGAAAGGCTATCTTGCCCTTCGTACAGCTAAGGCATATGACAGCAGAAATGAAATTGGTGAGCTTTACACAGGAGATACGGTACAGGTAACAGATACCAGTGACGCTACTTACTGGTATGTATATTCACCGAAACATGGAAAAAGCGGATATGTTAATAAGAATTATCTGACAGGCGGCAGTTCCGGTTCTGTGGGATTTACAAAAACAGTCAGCGTAGCAAAAGGCTATCTGGCGCTCCGTACAGCCAAAGCTTATGATGCTGCAAATGAGATCGGCGAGCTTTACACAGGAGATACGGTGCAGGTAACAGATACCAGCGATTCTACCTATTGGTACGTGTATTCACCGAAGCATGGCAAATATGGATATGTGAATAAAGATTATCTGTATTGATGATCTAAAGTGAAAAGGAATTCTGATAATGGAATGATTTGAACGGGGACCTGAATAAGGCCCCCGTTCGTTTCTTACTTCTTTGTTTTTTTGTTTTTGGATGAAGAATCCGTATTTTCACGTCGCAGTTCGTCTACCAGCTGTTCAATGAGCATTTTTTTTGTATATACATCAAAACTCAATAAGCAGATAAAAGAAAACATTTTCAGGAATTTGCGGTCTTCTTCCGGAGCAGTTTCAAATGTCTTCTCTGATGTGTGATAGCATCTGAGAAGATTTTTTTTGAGCAGTTCCACCTGTTCCTTTTCCATACTGAATACTTCATTATAAATTGCTGTAAGATCCATTTCTGAATCGGAGCGGAAATATTTTTCTGTGATCGGTCCAAGAAGAGTCTGGATATCATTAATGGAAAGGATATTTTTAAAATAATAAATAAAGATCAGAAGCAGCAGATGTTCCTTGGAATAGCGTTTTTTTTCCGGAGAGGGAAGCAGGTTGTTTTTGGCATAATTATTGATCATGGTTTTTGTAAGGATCTTGTCCTCCGGATACCGTTTGGAGGAAGCAAGCTGCTCCTCCATAAAAGTAGTTACCTGATCCATATATAAGTCAATATTGGGAATATCTTCCGGTTTAATATAATCAATTCTTGAAATACTTTCCAGGATGCTTCCTATCATGTCCTGTGTATTGATCGTCATAGTTCTATCACCTCTGTATCCTATTATATAGTTTTCAAAACTACTTGTAAATATATTTCTTCAGGAATTTATTTCTTTATGATCCGGTTGTTCTGGCGGTAAGCCCGTGGAGAGATTCCATAAACATTTTTGAAGGCTCTGGAAAAATGCAGCTGATTGGGATAGCCTACCTGAATACTGATATCCTTTACGGTAATGTCTGAGGTTTTCAGAAGCTCAGCTGCCTTGGACATTCGATAGCGTATAAGAAATTCCTGGGGTGCAATCCCCATGGTTTCTTTAAAAACTTTACCGAAATAGCTGCGGTCCAGATTCAGTCTCTGTGCCATGTCTTCTACCGTGATTGGAAACATGTAATTCTGTGAAATAAAGGTAATGGCTTCATCTGTATAAAATTGCGAACGCTTTCCATTCTGGGTACGGTTTCGTGAAGAAGAACCTGTAAGAATGGCATCCATGACTAGATAAAGATGACCGATCAGATGAAGGGAGGAACTTTCAGAAGAACTGGAGGCAAGATGCATCAGTTCTTCCTTCAGAGTGTCGGCAATCTGTGGAGAAGAGGGCGTAAAAACGGGAGTTTCTGTGGAAAGCCCTGCTGTATCCAGGATTTCTTTGGCCTTCAGTCCGCTGAATTCTACCCAGGTATACTCCCATGGATCTTCCCGGTCTGCGAAATAGGTATTGATCCTGTCTGGCTCGATGAGGAATCCCATTCCTCCATGAAGCTTATATTCTTTTGTGACTGTGCTGGATTCATCTACAAGCAGCGTTCCTTTTCCGGAAATAATATAATGAAAAAGAAAGTGATTGCGGATAGAAGGGCCAAATGAATGAAGTGGCCTGCATTTTTCATATCCGTACTGATACAGAGTAAGATCCATAAAGCGATCATCAGAAAATACATGAAACAAGGGCTTTGCCATATTTAATCCTCCTTGTATTTTATATAATTGGGAATTATAAACAAAAAACAGATGGTAAAACTGTGATATTTAAACGAAAAACAAGGGTTTTTTATTATTATATATCAAAATAAGCAGTAACTTCAACTATATTCGAGAAAAAACGTATTATGATATAAAACAGGTTTCATGGCTCCATTTACCAGAATCCTCAGTAATGATAGAATGAGGCTATGAAAGAAATCCGTAAAAACTGTACAGAATGGAAACGGACTGCAAAAGAAAGGAAAGGGGAAATTCAATGAAAAAAAGGAAACTGTCTGTTATAGGGATTTTTGCAGGAATACTAAGCGCCGGTATGGTTCTTAGCGGATGCGGAGATTCTTCGTCAGATAACGGAAAAATAAAAATTGAAATGGTTCAATATAAGCCGGAGGCAGTAAAAGCATTTGAAAAAATGGAAGAGAAATTTAATGCTTCCCATGATGATATTGAACTGACCATTGAATCACCAAATGAAGCCATGACGATCCTGAAGACCCGTTTTATTAAGGAAGATCAGCCGGACATTATCGGGATCGGAGGGGATGTGAACTACTCTAATTTTCTGGATGCGGATATGCTGACAGATATTTCGGACTTTGAAGGGCTTGCAGACATTAAACAGGCATATCTGGATATTGATAAGAATCTGGAATTTATTCCCAGAGACGGAGTATATGCGGTTCCCTATGCAGCCAATGCGGCAGGGATCCTGTACAACAAAGACATGTTTGAAGAAAACGGATGGGAGATTCCCACAACCTGGGAGGAATTTCTGACACTTCTGGATACCATTCAGGCATCCGGACAGCAGCCGCTGTATTTTGGCTTTAAAGATACCTGGACCTGTCTGGCTCCATGGAACGCCATGGCCTGCGATCTTGCTCCGGCAGATGTATGCCAGCAGGTAAATAGAGGAGAAACTACTTTTTCAGAGGAATACCGGGAGCTTGCGGAAAAGATCCTTCAGCTTCTTCCTTACGCACAGGAGGATCCTTATGCTTACAGTTACAATGATGCATGCACCGCTTTTGCCCGCGGGGAATCTGCCATGTACTGCATCGGAAGCTATGCGGTTCCTCAGATTAAATCCGTAAATCCGGAGATGAATATAGATTCTTTTGTTTTTCCGGCAAATGACAGCGCAGACGGACAGATCCTGAACTCTGGTATCGATCTTCAGTTCTGTGTTATGGAGGACTGTCAGGAAAAAGAAGCAGCTTATGAAGTTCTACGTTTTATGCTGGAGGATGAAAATATCCAGATTTATCTGGATGACCAGAATGCAGTTCCCTGTAAAGAGGGAGAGTTTCAGCTTCCTTCCATGCTGGACGGTATGAAGGAATATATTGACGCCGGTAAGATGACAGACTATCAGGATCACTATTATCCAACAGAAATGGCAGTAGACGCCATGATCCAGACATATCTGATGGAAGGGAACACAGATGCATGGCTGAAAAAATTCGATAAAGACTGGACACGGTACAATCGTGACCTGATCCGCAAGATACAGGACTATCAGGAAGAAAACGGGGAAGGAGGAAATGAATGATGAAGAAAAATGAAAGAAAACGCACCTTTTTACTGATTACCATTCCGATTCTTGTATTATTCTTTACATTTAATACACTGCCTCTGATCAAAGGCTTTATTTACAGCTTCACTAATTTTAAAGGATATGGAAGCTATGACTGGGTAGGATTCCGGAACTACATTGATCTTTTTCAGGATGCCAGAGTGGGACATTCCTATCTGTTTACTTTTAAATTCGCGCTGGTGGCAACCATTATTGTAAATCTCTTTAGTCTGATTCTGGCGCTGGGCCTGAACAGCAGGATCCGTGCAAAAAGCGCCCTGAGAGGAATCTACTTTATCCCAAATGTTCTGGGAGGGCTGGTAGTCGGCTATATTTTCAGCTTTATCTTTACCTATATCCTTCCGACTATCGGAAAAGCCATGGGAATCGATTTTCTCAGCAGCAGTATGCTGGCGGATACAAAAGCCGCATGGTTTGCCATTGTGATCGTGGCGGCATGGCAGGCCATTGCAATGAATACGATCATTTATATTTCCGGACTGCAGACTGTGCCGGAGGATGTATATGAGGCAGGATCCATTGACGGGGCAACCGGATGGACAAAATTTAAAAATCTGACCTTCCCGCTGATTATTCCGTTTTTTACGATTAATATGGTACTGTGCATGAAAAACTTCCTGATGGCATTTGACCAGATTATGTCATTGACAAAGGGAGGTCCGGCACAGAGTACAGAATCCATTTCTTTCCTGATCTACAAAAATGGTATGGATGGAGGACAGTTTGGATTCCAGAGCGCGAATGCAGTGCTGTTTTTCGTTGTGATCGTGGCGATTTCTATATTCCAGCTTACATTTATGAATAAGAAGGAGGAGCAGTTATAATGAAAAAGAATACCAAACAGATGGGAAAAACCAACTGGCCGGTGACAATCCTTCTGATCATGGGCTGTGTGACGATTTTCTTTCCCCTTTATATGGCAGTGATCATTGCTTTCAAAAAGCCTTCGGAAATGACCAACGATATAGCAGGAGCCCTTTCCTTCCCGTCCTCCTGGAGCTTTGATAACTTTACAGAAGCCATGAGGGTTACAGATTTCTGGAATTCCCTGGGAAATTCTCTGCTGATTACAGCCCTCACTGTAGTGATTGCCATACTTCTTCATTCTCTGGCAGGCTACGCCATTGGAAGAAATATGGGAAAAAGTAAATTTTATAAATTTGCGTATCTTTACATTGTCAGCGGTATGTTTGTTCCCTTTGCCATCCTGATGATGCCTCTGGTAAAACAGACTTCTCAGATGGGGATTGGAAACAGAGCAGGTGTCATTATTCTTTATGTGGTATTTTATATGCCGATGAACCTTCTTCTGTATTCCGGATATCTGAAAAATATTCCCCTTGCGTTGGAAGAAGCGGCGAAGGTAGACGGAGCAAGTACCTGGAAGACCTACTGGAGTATTATCTTCCCTGTAATGAAGCCCATGCATGCAACAGTTGCAGTCCTTACGGCGCTGGGTACCTGGAATGATGTGATGACCCCTCTGGTGATCATGTCCGGTACTGGAAAAAATACCCTTCCGCTGGCACAGCTGAATTTCCAGACGCAGTTTGGAACAAATTATAACCTTGCGTTTGCATCGTATCTTCTGGCGCTGATCCCGATTCTTCTCTTTTATCTGATATGCCAGAAGCAGATTCTGAACGGTGTGGTAAACGGTGCAGTAAAATAATATAAAAAATAAAAAGAAAGAACATCCCAGGCAGGATGAAAAGAGGAAAAGACGATGGCTATTTTAGTGGACAGAAAGAATTCCCTGTTTACGCTGTGTACAAAAAGCAGCATGTATCAGATGAAGGCGGACTCACTGGGCGTCCTTCTTCACACGTATTATGGAAAAAGAACAGAGAATATGGATTTTTCATACCTAATCCAGAAAAGAGACCATGGATTTTCCGGAAATCCTTATGAGGCTGGAATGGACAGGACGTATTCTCTGGATACGCTTCCTCAGGAGTATTCCTGCTTTGGGGGCGGCGATTACCGGGAAAGTGCTCTGGCTGTGAGAGATGTGTACGGATCTTCTGCTGTAGATCTGAGATATGAAGGTTATGAGATTCTGGAAGGAAAATATCAGATTCCCGGACTTCCGGCTTTTTATGAAGAGAATCCGGGACAGGCGGAGACGCTTGTGATCACCATGAAAAATGAAAGAAAAAATCTTCTTGTAAAGCTTTTTTATGGTGTGTTTGAGGAACTGGATCTTATGACAAGAACAGTTTCTGTGGAAAACTGCGGAGAAGATCCGGTGTACCTGGAACGTGTCATGTCTTTATGCCTGGATCAGCCTTACGGAAACTGGGACTGGATGACCTTTTATGGAAGACATGAAATGGAGCGTCAGGTATCCAGAACTGCCATACATCATGGTATCCAGTCGGCAGGCGGAGTTCGGGGAACCTCCAGCCACCAGTACAATCCATTTGTGATGGTTGCAGACCCGAAGGCATCAGAGACCCAGGGAAACTGCTATGGATTTTCTCTTTTGTACAGCGGGAATTTTCTGGCAGAAGCGGAAAAAGATCAGTTCAATCAGACAAGAGTGCTGATGGGCATCCACCCGGGAAATTTCCGATATAAGCTGGAAAAGGGAGAAAGTTTTTATGCGCCGGAGGCTGCGCTGGTCTACAGCGACAAAGGTTTTGAAAAAATGACCCATGTTTTTCACCGGGCAATTAGAAATAATCTGTGCAGAGGAAAATTCAAAAATGCAAGGAGACCGGTGCTGATCAATAACTGGGAAGGTACATACTTTGATTTTACCGGGGATAAACTGATCGCCATGGCAAAGGATGCGGCAGACATGGGTGTGGAGCTTTTTGTTATGGATGACGGATGGTTTGGAAAAAGAGACGATGATAACAGCGGTCTGGGAGACTGGCAGGTTAATGAGAAAAAGCTTGGCTGTACTTTGCAGGAGCTTTCAGAAAAAATTCATGGTCTCGGAATGAAATTTGGTATCTGGTACGAACCGGAGTGCGTGTCTCAGGACAGCGATCTTTACCGGGCGCATCCGGACTGGGCATTCCAGATTCCGGGAAGAAATCCGGTAAGATCCCGGAATCAGCTGGTTCTTGACTTTTCCAGACAGGATGTGCGGGATCATATTTTTAAGGAGATGGTACAGGTTCTGGATAAAGCAGATGTGGACTATCTGAAATGGGACTTTAACAGAAGCATCTGTGATGTATATTCTGCCCAGCTTCCTGCAGACCGTCAGGGAGAGGTGCTTCATCGTTATGTGCTTGGTCTGTATGAATTTCTGGACCGTCTGGGCAGAAGATATCCGGATATGCTTATTGAAGGCTGCAGCGGTGGAGGCGGACGATTTGATGCAGGAATGCTTCACTATACCCCTCAGATCTGGTGCAGTGATGATACAGATGCCATTGAGCGTCTGGAAATCCAGTATGGAACCTCCTTCTGTTATCCGGTCAGCGCTATGGGAGCGCATGTTTCTGCCTGCCCTAATCATCAGACCGGAAGGACCACACCACTTGGCACAAGGGCAACAGTAGCTATGGCAGGAACCTTTGGGTATGAGCTGGATCCGGCTAAGCTGACAGAAGAGGAAAAGGAAGAGATACGAAAGCAGATCTGCCGGTTTAAGGAGTATTATGAACTGATCCAGAGAGGCGACTACTTCCGTCTGACAGCGCCTTCTGAGGAACGGCATTATGCCGCCTGGGAGTTTGTCAGTTCGGATCAGAAGGAAGCGCTGGTAAGCGTTGTTGCATCTAAGGTAAGGACAAACGATCCGCCTGCCCGGGTATTGTTAAGAGGGCTGAAAGAAGAGGGCATTTACCTTCTGGAAGGCAGAGAATATACAGGGGGAGCGCTGATGTACGGCGGTCTTCCGCTGCCGGAGGCAAAGGTGGAGTACCAGAGCTGGGAGTTTTATCTGAGATTAAAGAACTAAAGTTAAGAAAAATATCTAAAATAACAGGCAGGAGCAAAGGGGATTTCTCTTTGTTCCTGCTTGTCATTTTCACCGGCAGATGATAAAATTGATTCCATGACAAAAGCCGCCGGAGAGCGGAAGAAACAGACCATCAACGAATCAACAGATACAGGAGAATTTATGAGTATTTATGAATCATTGAACAATATGCAGCAGGAGGCTGTTTACCATACCGAAGGCCCTCTTCTGATCCTGGCAGGAGCAGGATCCGGAAAGACCAGAGTGCTGACTCACAGGATTGCTTATCTTATTGCAGAAAAGGGTGTGAATCCATGGAACATCCTTGCCATTACTTTTACCAATAAGGCCGCCCAGGAAATGAGGGAACGTGTGGATAAAATCGTGGGAATGGACGGAGGAAGCGTATGGGTTTCCACGTTTCATTCTACATGCGTAAGAATCCTGCGCAGACATGCGGACAGGATCGGATATGACAATAATTTTACCATTTATGATACAGACGATCAGAAAACACTGATGAAGGATGTGTGCAGACGGCTGAATGTGGATACGAAAAAATATAAGGAACGTTCCCTTCTGGCACAGATCTCTCATGCCAAGGACGAGCTGATCACTCCGGATGAAATGCTTTTGAATGCAGCGGACTTTAATGAGAAAAAGGTTGCGGAGATCTACCGTGAATACCAGAATTCTTTAAGAAGGAATAATGCCCTTGATTTTGATGATCTGATCGTAAAAACAGTGGAATTGTTTCAGCACTGCGATCAGGTACTGGAGCAGTATCAGGAGCGTTTCCGCTATATTATGGTAGACGAGTACCAGGATACCAATACGGTACAGTTTAAATTTGTCAGCCTTCTGGCTTCCCGTTATGGAAATCTCTGTGTGGTAGGTGATGATGACCAGTCAATTTATAAATTCCGTGGCGCTAATATCGGAAACATCCTTGGATTCGAACGGGTATTTCCGGACGCAAAGGTGATCCGTCTGGAACAGAATTACCGCTCTACCCAGAATATCCTTAATGCAGCCAATGACGTGATCGCCAATAATACAGAGCGTAAGCCAAAGACTCTGTGGACAGAGAATCCTGAGGGGGATAAGCTTCATTTCCGTCAGTTTATGAATGGATTTGAGGAAGCCGAGTATGTTGTTGGAGATATATCCAAAAAACATAGGGAAGGCACATGCCGGTATCGTGACTGCGCCATCCTTTACAGGACAAATGCCCAGTCCCGTCTTTTTGAAGAAAAATGTCTTCTGGCCAATATTCCCTATAAGATCGTTGGCGGTGTGAACTTCTACGCCCGTAAAGAGATCAAGGATTTGCTGTCTTATATGAAAACTATAGATAATGCGGCAGATGATCTGGCTGTTCGCCGTATTCTGAATGTACCGAAAAGAGGGATAGGAGCCACCACCATTGGAAGAGTTCAGGAATATGCAGATCATATGCAGGTCAGCTTTTATGATGCGCTCCGTGTGTCAGAGGAAATTCCGTCCATCGGACGTGCCCAGTCCAAGATCGATGGTTTTGTTACTTTTATCCAGTCACTGAAAAGCAAGGCAGCTGCCTATACGGTTCAGGAGCTCCTGGAGGAGATCATTGATCTTACCGGATATGCAGATGAATTAAGAGAAGAAGATACGGAAGAATCCAGAGCAAGACTGGAAAATATCGATGAGCTGATCTCCAAGACCGTTTCTTATCAGGAAGCTATGGCTGCAGAGGGAAGAGAGGCTTCTTTATCCGGATTTTTGGAAGAGATTGCACTGATCGCGGATATTGACTCTGTAGATCCGGATCAGGATTATGTTCTTCTGATGACGTTACATAGCGCTAAAGGACTGGAATTTCCTTATGTATATCTGGCAGGAATGGAAGACGGGGTGTTTCCAAGCAGTATGTGTATTTTTTCCGGAGATCTTTCAGATATGGAGGAGGAACGCCGTCTTTGCTATGTGGGGATCACAAGAGCTATGAAAGACCTTACCCTCACCTGTGCACAGCAGAGGATGATCAGAGGAGAGACACAGTACAACCGCGTGTCCCGGTTTGTCAGAGAAATTCCAAGGGAACTGGTGGAACTTGGACATACCATTCAGGAGAAAAAACCAAAAATACAGGAAACTTCTTCTGCAAAAAGCAGTTATATGCAGATGAAAATGGCATTTCAGTCAAAGGCATTCCAGCCGCAGAGCTTTACGGTGAAAAAGGCCGATTCTCTGGATTATGGAGTAGGAGATACGGTACGCCATGTGAAGTTTGGTGTAGGCATGGTCAAGGATATTGTTGAAGGCGGAAGAGATTATGAGGTTACGGTAGATTTCGACCGTGTAGGAATAAAGAAGATGTTTGCCGGTTTTGCAAAGCTTAAGAAAATCTAAAATTTTATATATCTTATGGTAAAATCTTACGGTTGGTGTTATACTATAACCTATAGATCAATGTAGGCAGGAAACGTTTTTGCGGGGAACTGCCTGTGTGACGGCAGTGAGTATGCCGACGGAAAAAAGAGAGGATGGTGCGCATATGAACATGAATACTAAAATCGAAGAGTTACTGGCAGTTTTAAAGAAAAAAGAAGATGACAAACAGAAAAATACAGTCCTCTGGGTGTTGGCCATTATTGGCGCCGTTGCTGCAGTAGCAGGAATTGCTTTTGCTGTTTATCGTTTCTTTACGCCGGATTATCTGGAAGATTTTGAAGAAGATTTTGATGATGATTTCGATGATTACTTCGAGGACGAGGAAGAATAAAAACCGACAGCTCCGGTTGATACCGGGGCTGTTTTCTTGATGAACCGGGAAATAGGTATATTTTACACTGATTTTCCTGCTGCATCAGAAATACTTGGAGAGAATGCGCTCAGGGTCAGCGCGGCAGAAATTTGATTATTTTGATGAAAAGGAGTTTTTGAAGACAGAAATTATATGAAAAAAGGTGAGATATACGAAGGCATTATAGAAAAAGTGGATTTTCCCAATAAGGGTTATGTGATTCTGGAGGATCAGAAGATCCTGATAAAAAACGGGATCCCCGGGCAGAAAGTCCGGTTTGTGATTCAGAAGAAACGAAAAAATAAAGCTCAGGGAAGGATACTGGAAATTATGGAAAAGTCTTCTCTGGAAAAACGGGAACCGGTGTGCTCATCCTTTCCCCAGTGCGGCGGCTGTATGTACCAGACCATGTCCTATGAAGATCAGCTTCAGATGAAGGAGCGGCAGATCCGGGAACTTCTGGAGGAGGTTCTGATAAGAGAAGGCCAGGTTGATAAAGAGGGAAATGCTGATTTTGTATGGGAAGGGATCCATGGAAGTCCCGAAGAGTTCTGCTATCGGAATAAGATGGAATTTTCTTTTGGAGATGAGTATAAGGACGGACCGCTTTCTCTCGGGCTTCACAAAAAAGGCAGTACCTATGATGTGCTGAATACAGACGACTGTAAGCTTGTCCATAAAGATATGACAGATATTCTGACATGTGTCCGTGATTATTTCAGAGAAAGAGGGGTATCCTATTATAGAAAAATGCAGCATGTAGGATATCTCCGTCATCTTCTGGTGAGACGGGGAGTGACAACAGGTGAGATCCTTGTGCATCTGGTTACTACCAGCCAGGAGCAGCATGATCTGGAACCCCTGAAAGAACAGCTTCTTTCTCTGCAGCTGGAAGGAAAGATTGTGGGAATCATGCATATTATTAATGATTCTCTTTCCGATGTGGTAAAAAGTGATGAGACAAGGATCCTGTACGGGAAGGATTGGTTTTATGAAACTCTGCTGGGATTGAAGTTCCGCATCAGTACGTTTTCTTTCTTTCAGCCAAATTCCTTGGCGGCAGAGGTTCTGTATTCTGTGGTCCGTTCATATGTTGAAGATGCAAGAGGTATGGAAGTGTTTGATCTTTACAGCGGGACGGGAACGATTGCCCAGCTGCTGGCTCCTGTAGCCAGGGAAGTGATCGGCGTGGAGATCGTAGAGGAAGCGGTAGAGGCGGCACGGAAAAACGCAGAGCTTAACGGGCTTTCCAATTGTCGTTTTATAGCCGGAGATGTTCTGAAGGTATTGGATGATCTTACGGAAAAACCAGATATGATCATTTTGGATCCGCCTCGTGAGGGAGTACATCCCAAAGCCCTTCCGAAGATTCTTTCTTATGGAGTAAAGCGTATCGTATATGTATCCTGTAAGGCAACCAGTCTTGCAGAAGATATGGAAACATTTCTCCACGCAGGCTATCGTCTGGAAAAAGCCTGCTGTGTAGATCAGTTCTGCCAGACAGTCTGGACAGAGGCTGTGGCAGTTTTCGTCAGGGAGTGAGACAGCATGGAGAACAGAGTAGAGCGAAAGAAAAAATTTATCATCAATGTTGTATTTTATGCGCTGATAGCTATATTGGTGTGGGTGGCATGTAAATATCTGGTATCTCCTATGATGCCTTTTATCATTGCTTTTGTTGTAGCGGCAGTGATTCAGGTTCCTGTAAGAAAAATAAAAACAGATCCCAAAAAGAAAAAAATAATATCAATTGTGTTTTGTGCTGTATTTTACGGACTGCTGTTTCTTCTGGCGGCCTGGGCGGGACTGAGACTTTTGGATGGAGTCGGAGGTCTGGTGCGTAAGGTGCCTCATTTTTACAATACTACGGTAGTGCCTGTGTTTGAGGCGATTTCTGATTATCTGGAAGAGTCTATGGCTTCTGTGCACCCGTCTGTAGCAAAGACCATTGAAAATTCTTTTGAGGAGATGACAAATAATCTGGGGACTTATGTTTCCAGCTTCTCCATGAAAGTGGTACAGATTCTGTCAGGGGGAATCAGTGGGATTCCAAGTTTTGTGATCAAGCTTGTGATCACAGTTGTAGCTACGTTTTTCTTTGTGGGAGATTATGACGGAATCACATCCTTTTTCAAAAAGCTTCTGACGCCAAAACAGCTGGCTTTTGTAGAAAAGGGACAGTCTTATGTAAAGAATGTATTATTTATTTATATCAGATCCTACAGCTTTCTGTTTCTGCTGACTTTTGCGGAACTGTGTGCAGGAATGTTCCTTCTGGGTATGCCGTATCCTGCTCTTCTGGCTTTGGGGATTGCGGTATTTGATATCCTTCCGGTGCTGGGAACAGGAGGCGTACTTCTTCCGTGGGCTGCAGTCCTCTTTATTATAGAGGAACATGGACTTGCAATTGGGCTTCTTGTGCTTTACCTGGTAATTTTAGTGGTAAGGAATATGGTGGAACCCAGGATTGTAGGGCGCCAGATCGGTCTCCATCCTCTGGCGACTCTGGCGGCTTTGTTCCTGGGCCTGAAGCTGTTTGGACTTGTGGGACTGGTTGCTTTTCCGGTTGCTTTGACCGTACTGGTGAATTTCAGCCGGGAGGAATTAATGGAAAAATTATAAAATTTGTGGGAAGATAGGATTTTGTTTATTGTTTTCCACAGACGATGCAAATGATAAAAAGGCAGATCATGTACTGTGCTGTGTTTCCTGGTAAACCTCGCAAGGTACTGTGATCTGCCTTTTTATCTCTGTATCTGAAGGTGGATAACAGCTAAATAAAAATACGCTGGCCAATTGCCGGCTTTTGTCCTGCGGTGCCATCCGTCACGGGAACAGGTAAGCCGTAGTAATCCACTCCTGCATGCCCTTTACAAACAAAAAAATCATATTCTGTATATTTCAATAAACATAAATACAGAAAACATATTGACAAAGTGAATATTCGGGGATATAATACAATCAAACATATGAATAATTGTTCATATGACAAAATGTAAAGGAGAAGGTACAATGAAAAAAACTTATAAGATTGAAGTGGATTGTGCAAACTGCGCAAACAAAATGGAACAGGCAGCAAAAAATACTGCAGGAGTTAAAGATGCGACTGTAAACTTTATGATGCTGAAGATGATTGTGGAATTTGAGGATGGACAGGATCCGAAGGCAGTTATGAAAGAAGTTTTGAAAAACTGCAAAAAAGTAGAGGATGACTGTGAGATATATTTATAAAAGCCAGTCAGAAATGTGACAGGGAGATAACTGCCAACAGGAATGCCGGGAGCATTCTGACTGTGGATCAAGGTATAAAAGGAGCAGATTATGAATAAAAAACAGAAAAAAATGCTGATCCGTATAATTGTTGCTGCTGTGCTGGTTGCAGTACTGTCAATGCTTCCGTTGGAAGGATACTTACGGGCTGCTTTGTTTATGATTCCGTATCTTGTGATTGGATATGATATTCTTCAGAAGGCATGGAAAGGAATTCGGAACAGACAGATATTTGACGAGAATTTTCTGATGGCAGTTGCCACTGTAGGTGCTCTTTGTCTGGGAGATTTTAAAGAAGGAACGGCAGTTATGCTGTTTTATCAGATTGGTGAGCTTTTTCAAAGCTATGCTGTGGGAAAAAGCCGCCGGAATATCAGTGAACTTATGGATATCCGTCCGGATTATGCAAATGTGGAAAGAGACGGGAAACTGGAACAGGTGGATCCGGATGAGGTGGAAGTGGGAAGCGTGATCGTGGTACAGCCAGGTGAAAAAGTTCCCATTGATGGTACTGTCATAGAAGGAAACTCAACTCTGAATACAAGTGCTCTGACCGGAGAAAGTCTTCCGAGAGAAGTAAAGGAAGACGATGAGATCATCAGTGGATGCATCAATATGTCCGGAGTGCTGAAAATCCGTACTACAAAAGAATTTGGAGAATCTACAGTTTCCAAAATTCTGGATCTGGTAGAAAATTCAAGTTCCAGAAAATCCAGATCAGAAAACTTTATTTCCAAATTTGCCCGTTATTATACACCGATCGTCTGTTATAGCGCCCTGGCGCTGGCTTTGCTTCCGCCGATTATCCGGATGCTGTTTATGGGAATGACCCCTCAGTGGGGAGAGTGGATCTACCGGGCCCTTACCTTCCTTGTTATCAGCTGTCCCTGTGCGTTGGTCATCAGCATTCCATTAAGCTTTTTTGCTGGAATCGGAGGAGCCAGCAAGGCAGGTGTTCTGGTAAAAGGTTCAAACTATCTGGAAACACTTGCGCAGACAAAATATGTTGTTTTTGATAAAACAGGTACACTTACCAAGGGTGTTTTTGAGGTTTGTGGAGTCCATCACAATACACTGGAAGATCATAAAATACTGGAATATTCAGCCATGGCAGAATGTGCGTCATCACATCCTATCAGTAAAAGTCTTCAGAAGGCTTATGGAAAGGAAATTGATCGCAGCCGTGTGACAGATATCCGGGAGATCAGCGGAAATGGTGTGACTGCAATTGTGGATGACGTATCTGTTGCAGTAGGAAATGGTAAACTTATGGACAGCCTGGGAATTAAGTATGTGGAATGCAGTCAGGTTGGAACGATTGTCCATGTAGCTTTGGACGGTCAGTATGCCGGTCATATTCTGATTGCAGACGTGCTGAAGCCTACATCTGCAGAAGCAGTCAGACAGTTAAAAAAATCAGGTATAAGAGAAACCGTCATGCTTACCGGAGATATGGAGCGAGTGGCCCGTCAGGCAGCTTCAGAAATCGGTGTGGATAAGGTTTACAGCGAACTTCTTCCTGCAGATAAAGTTGCGAAAGTAGAAGAAATGATCAACAGGAAAGGGGCAAAAGAAAAGCTTGCGTTTGTAGGCGACGGAATTAATGATGCTCCGGTGCTTTCCAGAGCAGATATAGGAATTGCCATGGGCGCTTTGGGATCAGACGCAGCTATTGAAGCTGCAGATGTAGTGCTTATGGATGATGATCCTCTGAAAGTGGCAAAAGCAGTACGAATTGCCAGAAAATGTATGAGGATCGTATATGAAAATATTTATTTTGCCATTGGAATCAAAATTCTTTGTTTGATTTTGGGAGCAGTGGGAATTGCCAATATGTGGCTTGCAATCTTTGCGGACGTAGGGGTAATGGTAATTGCTGTTCTGAATGCAATTCGTGCTTTGTTTGTAAATAAGCTTTAATGCTGCTGCAAACCAGATGAATGTATAGAAGTATTTCAGATGTTGTAATATTTATGTGCAAAGCTCCCCGGTATGTGCTATGATAGAACGGAAAGGCGGGATAAACCGGATGACAGAAGAAAAAGAAATTCTTTGCTGTGATACAGTAGAGACTCACGAGGAACTTTTGAAAATCGTAGACGAAACAATGCCGGATGAAACAGAATTAGATTCTCTTGCAGAGCTGTTTAAGGTTTTTGGAGACCCAACCAGGATCCGTATTCTGTTTGTGCTTTTTGAGACAGAGGTCTGTGTATGTGATCTGGCAAAAGCTTTGAACATGACACAGTCAGCGGTTTCTCATCAGCTTCGTATTTTGAAGCAGAGCAGGCTGGTCAAGAACAGACGGGAGGGCAAATCTATTTTTTATTCTCTGGCAGATAATCATGTACGTACCATGATCGCCCAGGGACGGGAACACATTCTGGAATAAAGAAAAAACTGATCCGTATTCAGGAGCCGGGACAAAAGATCCGGCTCCTGTTTTGCTGTTGTGTGAACAGTAATCCGGTTCTGTTTTTAACCGTGAATGCAGAGTGGATTTTGTAAGAAAAATATCGTATAATAAGGATATTATCATAATCGAAAAGAGGGACAGAAGGTGAAATATCAGGAATTATATAAAATTCTGGAAGAAAATATAGAAAAAAAGAGAAATATACTGGCAACAGTGATACAAGGTCCGGGAGAAGGAACAAGACTGTTTTTTTCTGAAGGAGAGCTGCTGGTAAAAAGCAGTGAAGAAAACTTTGAATCGGAAGAACTTCAGTGTCTGTCTGAAACAGGAGAAAGCAGGATACTGGAAACAGCTTCCCGGAAATTCTTTGTGGAACTTCTGCGGAAGCCAAGCCGCCTTGTGATCTGTGGAGGAGGTCACGTTGCTCAGCAGGTGATCGTTCTGGCTAAAAAAATCGGATTCCAGGTGACTGTTCTGGAGGACAGACCCCTGTTTGCTGACCAGGCAAGAAAAGCAGGTGCAGATATGGTGATCTGCGATGATTTTGCTTCCGGACTTGAAAAAATTTCAGGAAGCAGCGACACGTATTTTCTGGTGGTTACCAGAGGACACAGATATGACGATATCTGTCTTACTTCCATACTTCAAAAAGAACGTGCCTATGCAGGAATGATGGCAAGCAGAAAAAGAGGTATTCTTTTGAAAAAGAGGCTGATCGAAGAAGGAATACCAGAGGAGGAAGTGGAACTTCTTCATACACCTGTGGGACTTTCCATTCATGCAGAGACGCCGGAGGAGATCGCAGTGTCTATTATGGCAGAGCTGATCATGGAAAAAAACAGTGTGAAAAAAACCAGCGGCTATGAAAAAGAACTTCTGGCGTGTCTAACAGAAGACTCCGGTCAGAAAAAAGCACTGGCAACTATTGTATCCCGGAGAGGTTCAGCCCCCAGAGAAATCGGAACAAAAATGATCGTTCTTCCTGACGGAAAAATCATAGGAACTATCGGCGGAGGCTGCATGGAAAGCCGTGTCCAGCACCATTGTCTTCATATGCTGAAGGAAGAGAATCCTAAGGGATGCCTGGTGTATGAGGATATGACAGGGAAAGAAGCAGAAGAGGAAGGGCTCGTGTGCGGAGGTACGATCCAGGTGTATCTGGAGGTTCTTGGAGTCTGAATATGACCTTTATGTAAAATATGAAATACAAATATATAGAACAATGTGGTATACTGTAATTCATCAGAAGGAAACAGTTTTTTATTGGAGGACAGAAATATGAGAAAAAGAAGTATGATCACAGCCCTGATCTGCAGCATGTGTCTTGCAGCAGGAAGCGCAGTACCGGTTATGGCAGACGCTTCTAAGGTAGTGACTCTTGGAGCAGACCTTACTCAGGAGCAGAAGAATACAATGATGCGTTATTTTAAGGCAGACGCAAATCAGGTTCAGATCCTTACTATTACAAATGAAGACGAAAGAGAACAGCTTGGCTCCTATATTCCTCTGGAGCAGATCGGAACAAGGACTTTAAGCTGCGCTTATGTAAAGCCGACTCAGTCCGGCGGTATTAAAGTACGTACAGCGAATCTGAATTATGTAACAGGAAATATGATCGCCAATGCACTTTCCACAGCAGGAGTTACTAACTGTGAGGCAGTTGCAGCCTGCCCTTATGAGGTATCCGGCACAGGCGCTCTCACAGGTGTGATCATGGCATATGAAAGTGCCAGCGGACAGACCCTGGACAGCACAAAGAAAGATCTTGCAACACAGGAGGTTGTTGTAACAGGAAATCTTTCTCAGCAGGTAGGTCAGGACAATGCCACGAACATCCTTAATGAGGCAAAGCTTCAGATTATTGGAAATAATGTTCAGAATGCAGATGAAATTTATAATATCGTAAATAACATTGCAGTTGAGAATAATGTAAGTCTCAGCGAGGATGAGATGAGTACGATCGTTTCACTTCTGCAGGAGATCGCACAGCAGAATTATGATATTGCGCAGATGCAGGAAACACTGGAAAATATTCAGCAGAATCTGAATAACAGCCAGAGCGGTGAAGCACAGGGTGAGCAGGATTATGCAGACGAAGACAGTTCTGATGGAGAAGATATCACTGCAAATGTAGATACAGATGCCCTTGGAGAGGACATTGTGGAGAGCTCTACAGAAGACCCGTCTCTTCAGGAAGAAACCATGGGTGACCAGAATGGAGAGGACTATGTAGATGAGGGAACAGGTATCCCTGAGGCAACAGAGGATGAAGCGGTTCTGGACGGCACAGCTCAGGATGACGGAGTTGTGGATCCGGCAGAAGGCACAGAGGAAGATCCTCTTAGTACAGATGAACTCGACGAAGAGGGAAGAGTGTTCTTTGAAAAGGCACAAGCTTTCTGCAAAGGAGAATATGAAGGAGATACTGTTTCTCTTCAGAATGTGATGGGACCGGAAGCCGCTGCATCGGTGACAATCGATCCGGAAACAGGTGCAAAGCTGTCACAGAAAGTTCTTGAAGCTTATATTAATGTTCTGAAAGATGGCGGAATGAGCTATCTTCCGATGGAAACAGATCCGTATGTATCAGGAGTACTGAATATGGTCAATGCAGAAATGAAGATTATTTTCAGCATTGAGACAGAACCGGAAGCAGATGATATCCTGATCAATGAAACTCCGGAAACAAGACAGGCTCTTTATGAAGATACTATGAAATTCTTTGAGACTCTTTACGGAGAAAATACAGATACTACAGATGCTTCAGAAGAAGGGACAGAAGAGGCATTGCCGGAGGAATCTATGGAAGATATTCCTTATGAGGAAGCAGTATATTGATTATGAAAATGTTTAGGGCGGCTGATCAGCCGCCCTTTTGCTGTAGATATAAGAATTATCTGCTTCCATTGCCGCAGGCAATCTGAAATGAATTTTGGCTCGTTGCTGTGAGCGGAGTGAATGGTGATAATTTTGTGTCTTTCTGGAAACACTGGAAAAAATATTTGGGCTGTGCTACAATAGATGAAATACTGACAAATACAATGGAATTATATTTCCGAAGGGAGAAAAACGCATGAGTTTGGCTGTAGTAACGCTGAAAAAGGGAGAAGGACGGCTTCTGAAATCAGGCGGCATGTGGGTATTTGATAATGAGATTGCCTCTGTAATGGGCAGTTTTTTAAATGGTGATGTGGTACTGGTGAGGGATTTTGACGGATATCCTATGGGAAAAGGGTTTATCAATACAAATTCCAAGATTACGGTAAGACTTTTAACAAGAGATGAAAATCAGAAAATTGATGAAAAGTTTCTTGAAATGAGAGTAAGAGATGCATTGGAATATCGTAAAAAAGTAACAGATACCAGCAGCTGCCGTTTGATTTTCGGTGAAGCAGATTTTCTTCCGGGTCTGGTAGTGGATAAGTTCGCCGATGTTCTGGTGGTACAGTCTCTTGCATTGGGAATCGACCGGTTTAAACTTCAGATTCTGGAATTACTGAAAAATATTCTTGCAGAAGATGGAATACAGATCCGCGGAGTTTATGAAAGAAGCGATGCAAAGGTACGCCGTCAGGAGGGAATGGAATTGTATAAAGGCTTCATTGGTGAAGAATTTTCGACTTTGGTGGAAATTGAAGAAAACGGAGTCAAGTATCAGGTGGACGTCCGTGACGGACAGAAAACAGGATTTTTCCTTGACCAGAAATACAATCGTCTTGCTATTCAGAAATTATGTAAGAATGCAAGAGTTCTGGACTGCTTTACGCATACAGGATCTTTCGCTCTGAATGCGGGGATTGCAGGAGCCAGTGAAGTTACCGGTGTGGATGCTTCACAGCTGGCAGTTGATCAGGCAGCTGCAAATGCAAAGCTGAACGGACTGGACGGCACAGTGAAATTTATTTGTGAGGATGTATTTGAGCTGCTTCCTGAACTGGAAGAAAGAGGAGAAAAATATGATGTGGTGATCCTTGATCCACCTGCATTTACAAAATCCAGAAATTCAGTGAAAAATGCAGTTAAAGGGTATCGTGAGATTAATCTCCGCGCCATGAGACTGGTCAAAGATGGCGGTTTCCTTGCTACCTGTTCCTGTTCTCATTTTATGACATATGAGCTGTTTACAAAAACAATCGGCCAGGCTGCACGCAGTGCACATAAACGACTGAGACAGGTGGAATACAGAACGCAGGCGCCGGATCATCCGATTTTATGGTCTTCTGACGAATCTTATTATTTGAAATTTTACATATTCCAGGTATGCAGTGACAAGTAAAGAGTTTAAATATAACAGAAGAGGTGTTTTTTCATGAAAGAAAAGTTTATGAAGTTTATGCAGGGACGCTATGGTGTAGACGGATTTGCACGTTTTACTATGGGAGCAGCGCTGGTATGTGTTTTTGTTTCTGTTTTTTTCCAAAAAGGGAGTACGATAGGAGCTTTATTAAATACTTTAGGGCTGGCAGCGATCATCTATACTTATTTTCGTATACTTTCCAGAAATATTTCCAGGCGCTATGCGGAAAATCAGAAATATCTTTCCATGACTTCAAAACTGAGACAGAGTTTTAACAGAGAAAAAAGTATGATGCAGCAGAGAAAAACACATCATATTTATACCTGCCCGGGATGCGGACAGAAGATACGTATTCCAAGAGGAAGCGGTAAGAAAGTAGAGATTGATTGTCCCAAGTGTCATACCAAATTCATCAAAAAGATCTGAATATAACAGAAACAGGCGGGGGATTTTATGTTTGGTTATGTGGTAATGAACAGACCTGAAATGAAAATAAAAGATTATGATCTTTACAGATCTTTCTATTGTGGACTATGCCGGGAACTTCGTGAGCGGTATGGTATTTCCGGTCAGATCACGCTTACCTATGATCTGACTTTTGTAACTCTCCTTTTAAGCGGGCTTTATGAACCGCCTACAAAAAAAGGCACAAGCCGCTGCATTGTCCATCCGGTACGCAGGCAGCCTGTGAGAAAAAATGAGTTTACAGAGTATGCAGCAGATATGAATGTATTCCTTGCATATTATAAATGCGTAGATGACTGGAAAGATGAAAAAAAACTTTCACGTCTGGCCTATAGTCGTTTGCTTGAGCGCAAAGATAAAAAGGCAGAAGCCTTGTGGAAAAATAAAACTTCTGTGATCATCCGGCATCTGAATGAGATTTCGGCCATGGAAAAAGCCGGTGAAACAGATATAGACAAAATATCCGGCTGCTTTGGAAAAATCATGGAAGAGATCCTGGTATATAAAGAGGATCAGTGGGAGCCTGCATTGAGACGTATGGGCTTTTATTTAGGGAAATTTATCTATCTGATGGATGCCTTTGATGATGTGGAAGAAGATATAGAAAAAGGAAATTACAATCCTTTTGCACAGGATTATATAATAGAAGGGTTCGAAGAAAAGGTACGTCAGATACTGATCATGATGATGGCGGAAGCCTGCAGAGAATTTGAAAAACTTCCTATTATAAAATATGCAGATATTCTTCGGAATATTTTATACTCCGGTGTGTGGTGCCGGTTTGAAACGGTATCGGAGAAAAGGAAGGAGAAACAGGAGAAGAAACATGTTTGATCCATACAGTGTTCTGGGTGTGTCAAGAGATGCATCAGATGAAGAAATAAAAAAGGCATACAGGCGGCTTAGTCGAAAATACCATCCGGATGCCAATATCAATAATCCAAATAAAGACCAGGCAGAAGAGAAATTCAAGGAAATCCAGCAGGCCTATGACCAGATTATGAAAGAGAGAGAGTATGGCTCTTCAGGCGGGGCTTATGGCAGCAGTAATTATGGCGGATTTGGCGGATTTGGCGGACAGACAAATACCGGATATCAGGATGAGGAAGCAATCCGCAGGCAGGCGGCAGCTAACTATGTGCAGAGCGGTCATTATCAGGAAGCCATGAATGTGCTGTCATCTCTGAAAGAGAGAAATGCTCAGTGGTATTATCTTTCTGCTGTGGCTAATATGGGACTTGGAAATAATGTGAATGCATTGAATCACATCCGGGAAGCAGTTCGTCTGGAGCCGGATAATATGCAGTACCGTATGATGCTGCAGCGTATGGAAGGCGGCGGGAGCTGGTATCAGGAGCAGCAGAATCCTTTTGGAGGAATGCCGGTTGGAGGAAATGACCTGTGCATGAAGTGCCTGATCGCAAATATGGCATGCAGCTGCTGCTGTCCGGGAAGCGGTGTGATCTGCTGCTGACAGCAGTTATGTTTCTAAAGAAAAAAATTGACATTTGCTCTTCAGAAGATTAATATAAAAACAAAGTGAAATGAGGAGGAAATTATTATGAGTATTCGAATTGGAATCATGGGATACGGTAATCTTGGACGAGGCGTAGAATGCGCTGTGAAACACAATCCGGATCTTGAACTTACAGCAGTTTTTACACGCCGTGATCCTGACACTGTAAAAATCCTTACGGAAACAGCAAAGGTATGTCACGTAGACGAAGCGGAAAGTATGAAGGATGAGATCGACGTCCTGATCATCTGCGGCGGAAGCGCTACAGATCTTCCGGTACAGACACCGAAATTTGCCCAGTGGTTTAATGTGGTAGACAGCTTTGACACTCATGCAAAAATTCCGGAACATTTTGCAAATGTGGATAAGACAGCTAAGGAGAGCGGTCATGTGGGTATTATTTCTGTAGGCTGGGATCCGGGAATGTTCTCATTGAACCGTATGTATGCAAATGCTATCCTTACAAATGGAAAGGATTATACTTTCTGGGGTAAAGGTGTAAGCCAGGGACATTCTGATGCCATCCGCAGAATAGAAGGCGTAAAAGATGGAAAACAGTATACAATTCCTGTAGAAGCTGCTCTTGAGGCAGTGAGAAATGGAGAGAATCCAGAACTTACTACAAGAGAAAAGCATACAAGAGAATGCTTTGTGGTGGCAGAAGAGGGAGCAGATCTGGCCCGTATCGAAAATGAGATCAAGACCATGCCAAATTATTTTGCAGATTATGATACTACAGTACATTTTATCACAGAGGAAGAGCTGAAGCGTGATCACAGCGGCATCCCTCATGGAGGTTTTGTGATCCGTACAGGCAGCACAGGCTGGAACGACGAGAATAAACATGTGATTGAATACAGCCTGAAGCTGGATTCCAATCCGGAATTTACATCCTCTGTAATTGTTGCCTATGCAAGAGCTGCATACCGTATGTATAAAGAAGGTCAGAAGGGATGCAAAACAGTATTTGATGTGGCTCCGGCATATTTAAGCGCTCTGGATGGAGCGGAGCTCAGGAAACATCTTCTTTAAAAATATTACAAAAGAGTGAAGCCATTAAGGTTTTGCTCTTTTTTTGTGGTTCTTTTACAATATGTAATAAAATTATTGACGCCCGGAAAAAGATGCGATATAATAAATACACAATATTGTAACAACATTGTAAAGATTATAAAGATAAAGAAGAGGGTAAGTTTATGAAGAAGGCATGCAAACGGTGGAAATTCTGGGGATTGTTACTGGGGCTTATGCTATTTGCAGCCGGTTTTACTGTGCACTCTACAACGGTAGAAACGCAGGCAGCAGTAAACGGCTTCCGGACTGTAAACGGAAAAACATATTATTACAAAAATGGTAAAAAAGTAAAAGGCTGGCTGACGCTGGGAAAGAACAAGTATTATCTGAATGCAAAAACCGGTGTAATGTATAAAGGCTGGTATAAGATCAGCAACGGAAGATGCAGATACTTTGATTCACGTTCCGGAGTTATGAAAAGAGGCCTTACAAAAGTCGGAAGCTATTACTATTATTTTGATGGAAGTACAGGATGGGCAAAAACAGGATTCCTGAAGGCTGCCAATGGAAATACCAGATATTTTCAGCCTGGAACTTACCGGATGGCAAAAGGCTGGATGAAAAATGCCAAGAATCAAAAATGGTACTTCAGCACCAGCAATGGAATCATGTATAAGGGACTGAAAAAAATAGGAAGCTATTCTTATTATTTTGACGGAAGTACAGGAGCTGCAAAACAGGGATTTCTGACAGCAACCAATGGAAACACCAGATATTTCCGCGGCGGAACTTATCGGATGGCTACAGGATGGCTGTCTAATTCCAAGGGTGAAAAGAGATATTTTTATCCGTCAAATGGTATTATGTTTAAAGGACATAAGCGTGTTGCCGGAAAATGGTATTATTTTGACAAAAACTCCGGCATTGCCAAAGGCGGATGGGTCAGCGAATCAGGAAAGAAGAGATATTATGATCCGGAGACTTTTGTTATGGTTACCGGAACCAGAACGATTGGAAATGTTACTTATACTTTTGACTCTGATGGATATCTGATCTCTTCACAGGATAATGATGAGCAGCCGGACATTTCAACCCCAACATCACAGAGAACCATTAAGAATTATCTTCTTGGTGCCCTTCAGCCGGTAGGAAGGACTTTATATATGTGGGGCGGCGGACATGGATGGAGCGATGCCACAAGAAAGGGTATCAGTACCAAGTGGACATCTTTCTATAACAGTCAGAACAGCAGCTATAATTATAAGAATTATAACGATCTCAGTGAAGCGAATCGTGCGAAAGGCCTGGATTGCTCCGGTTACGTAGGCTGGTCCACATATCAGGTGATGCAGTCAAAATCCGGAGTTGGTTCCGGATATACGGTTGTTTCCGGTGAGATCGGAGGTCTTTATAAATCAAAAGGATGGGGTAATATCTATAACCAGAATTATCTCAGCAATACAGGCTATAAGCTTTATCCGGGAGATATCGGATATGATGCAAATCATACATGGATCATCCTGGGACAGTGCAGCGATAAGAGTGCGGTGATTCTTCATTCTACACCAAATGCAGGTGTTCAGATATCAGGAACTCCTACACCGAATGGAAATTATTCAAGCCAGGCGATCGCTCTTGCGAAGAAGTATATGGCGCGCTATCCGGGATACCAGAAGATGGGAGCTTCTTTCTATCATACATCCTCCGGAGCATATATCCGAAGAGGTAATTATTTCAGATGGAGCACAGATACATTAAGCGATCCGAACGGATACCGATATAAAACTGCAGACCAGATTCTTGCAGATCTGTTCAATTAAGTAATCTGCAGAAAAGGTTAGATCTGCTTATGGTAAAAATAACGGGGAGACATTTTCGAAAGGAAATGCTCCCCGTTACTATTGCACAATCATTAATAAATATTACAAAATTTTAAACTTTTGATCAATTAATACTTGCAATCCATGTAATCCTGTGTTAATATGTAAAAGAACTTGAAAAAGATATTTCGTAAATGTTACAAAACTTGTTAATTATAAGAGGTGAGAAACATGAAAAAACGTATTGTATGTCTGATGTTAGCAGTTATGATGATGGGTACACAGGTTGCTACTGTAAGTGCTTCCAGAGAAGAAGAACTGAGAGAGGAGCAGGCATGGACAAGTGCACAGCTTGATGCCACATATGCTCAGATCGATCAGTTTTATGCAGCAAAAGAGCAGCTTCAGAATGAGATTGCAGCATTGGACGCTAATCTTGTAAATGTCATGGTCTCCATTCAGACTCTGGAAGGAGATATCAGCAATAAAGAGGCTGATATCAAACAGACACAGTCAGATCTTCAGAAAGCTCAGAATGCAAAAGATAAACAGTACGCAGCAATGAAACAGCGTATTCAGTATTTATATGAAAAAGGCGGAAACGATGCATGGTTCCAGATGATGGTAAATGCAGAGAATCTTTCCGAGCTTCTTACTAAGGCTGAGTATACTCAGAAGATGTATGATTATGACAGACAGAGCCTGGAAAAATATGTAAATACAATTGATCAGGTAACAAAGCTTGGAAATCAGTATCAGCAGGAAAAAGCAGAACTGGAAGGCATGAAGCAGGAATATGAAGCCGAATCTGTAAACCTCCAGGTTGCGATCGATGAAAGAAAAGCAACATCTGCAAATTATGACAATGAGATTGCATATGCACAGCAGATGGCTAATGAATATGCCGCTTTGATTCAGCAGCAGCAGGCGGAAATCGAACGTCTGGAAGCTGAGAGAATCGCAGCAGAAGAGGAAGCCAGACGTCAGGCTGAGCTTGCAGCAGCAGAGGAGGCAGCACGCCAGGAAGCAGAACAGCAGGAAAACACAACCGTATACGACGAAGAGGGAAATGAGATCGATCCTGAAGATGCAGCAGAAAACGGTGATGTTGTATATGATGAGAATGGAAATGAGATTGATCCTGATGAGATCCTCACAGAAGATGATGGAAATTCAGAAGGCGATGTTGAATACGATGAGTACGGTAATGTGATCGACAGTGACAATACTGTGGATCCAGAAGAATACGAGAGTTCAGGCTCTACAGGATCCGGCTCAGGTTCTTCTGTTGTAGATTTTGCAACACAGTTTGTAGGTAACCCATATGTTTGGGGAGGAACCAGCCTTACAAACGGAGCTGACTGTTCCGGCTTTGTACAGAGTGTTTATGCAAACTTTGGCGTAAGCCTTCCGAGAACATCATATGAGCAGCAGAATGCAGGTACAGAGGTATCTTATGCAGATGCACAGCCGGGAGATCTGATTTGCTACGGCGGTCATGTAGCTATCTATATGGGCGATGGAAAAATTGTACATGCTTCCAACTCCAGAGATGGTATTAAGATCAGCAACGATGCTACATACAGAACAATTCTGTCTGTAAGACGCCTTGTGTAGTCTGAAAAGAAAATAATTGATGATATAAGGCCCCCTCAAAGTGAATCTTTGAGGGGGCCTTGGCTGTTCAGAGAAGCCGGAAAACCTGTTCCGCACAGGCTTTCATATTCAATCTGGCTGTCTGGGGATCCATGGCTTCCTCAAGAGTGGAAATTCCTCTTATAATGGGGAAGAACGCATCGATACCGGCCTTATTGCAGGCTGTGGCTTCTTTTGTTACACTTCCGGCAAATGCAATGGTTTTTGCACCGTATTTTTTTCCAAGCCGTGCAACGCCTACAGGAGCTTTGCCCATGGCGGTCTGGTGATCCAGACGCCCTTCTCCGGTTACTACAATATCCGCGTTTTTGATTTCTTCTTCAAGATGTATGGCATTCAGAAGAAGCTGCACTCCGGGGGTGAGAACACCATTCAGGTAACTTAAAAATGCGAATCCAAGACCGCCGGCTGCACCGGCTCCTTCAGCAAGGGAATAATCTGACCCAATAACAGAGGCGGTGACAGCTGCATAGTTAGCCATGCCTGCGTCAAGTACAGGAGCCGCTTCAGGAGTAACGCCTTTCTGAGGACCGTAAATGTAGGTAGCGCCATTAGGACCACAGAGAGGATTTGTGACATCACAGGCAATCTGAAAATGACATTGAGAGAGGAGCTCCATTTTATCTGACATATTTACAGATACGATTTTTTCCAGTGCCTGGCCCCCTTCTCCAACATCTTTTCCATTTTGATCCAGAAAAGAAAATCCAAGAGCTTTCAGCATTCCGATGCCTCCGTCATTTGTGGCGCTTCCGCCAATGCCGATGATAAAATTACGGATTCCGTTGTTTATGGCATGGAGGATCATTTCTCCCACACCGTAAGTAGTAGCTTCCTGAGGGGTGGCATGATCAGATAACATGATCCCTGCAGCAGAAGCCATTTCCATGATTGCTGTATTAGAATTTTCCAGATAGCCGTAATATGTTCTGACTGGATCGCCCATAGGACCTGAGACCGTCAGATCGATTCGTTTTCCGTTCATTCCTTCGATCAGGGCATCGGTGGTTCCCTCTCCTCCGTCAGCCAGTGGCTTTACAATGACGGTGGCTTCAGGATGAGCTGCAAGTATACCGGCTTTTACTGCTATTCCTGCTTCCATAGAAGTTATACTTCCTTTGAAAGAATCAACTGCTACAACAACTTTCATAAAAAACCTCCCGCTGATTTAAATCGAATTGATATTTATATTTTACCATGGAGAAGACGGTTATGATATGTTCTGCAGAATAAAATATATAAGATTTTTAAAGAATTTTTGGCATATATACCAAATACGTGACTTTTATACAGAAGATGTGTTACAATGGCAGAAAATAATCTGGAACATAGATATGTTCCAAAATAGAAAAGGAGGACATCTAATGAAAGTTCTTGTTTACAGAAAATGCAGTACCTGTCAGAAGGCTTTGAAATGGCTGGCAGCTCATGAAGTTGTTTTTGAGGAAAGAGCGATTGTAGAGGAAAATCCTACATATGAAGAACTGAAAGAATGGTATGAAAGAAGCGGGCTGCCTTTAAAACGCTTTTTTAATACCAGCGGAAATTTATATAAACAGATGAATCTGAAAGATAAGTTAAAGGACATGTCTGAAGAAGAGCAGCTGAGACTCCTTTCTACAGATGGAATGCTGGTAAAACGTCCGGTTGTTGTGGCGGAGAATTTTGTTTTGACAGGTTTCAAAGAGAAAGAATGGGAAGAAAATATTCTTTGAGTTTAATACTTTAATATTGTACCGTAAAAAATACTTCTGAAATATTGTATTTTTCCGCAGGATTGTGTATGATAGAAGACAATCGTAAAATGTTTAAAGGAAAGAGAAACGGAGGGATACATATGTCAGATCATGAAATGATCAATCTGGATGAAATGGGAAGTATGAAGATGAGCATGGAGGCGCTTCAGGAAGAACTTCTGAACAACCACCGTATCGATCCCAATCTTTATATTGAATATGATGTAAAACGAGGTCTGAGAGATTCTGCAGGCAAAGGCGTTCTTACCGGTCTTACAGAGATTTCTGATGTGACAGCCTATGACCTGATCAACGGAAGAAAAATTCCGGCAGAGGGAAGACTGTATTATCAGGGATATAATATCTACGATCTGGTAGCAGGAATGGAAGGACGTAAGTTCGGCTTTGAGGAAACAATCTTTCTGCTTCTTTTTGGGCGTCTGCCTTCAGAGAAGGATATGGAAATGTTTAAGGGCGTGATGGCGAACTTTGAAACTTTATCTGGTCGTTTTGTCCGTGATGTTGTAATGAAAGCATCAAATGCAGATATTATGAATTCCATGCAGAGATGTATTCTTACATTATATACTTATGATTCCAGACCGGAGGACACTTCAGCAGAAAATGTTCTTCGTCAGTGTATAGAATTGATTGCAAAGCTGCCGTTGATCGCAGTATACTCCTATCATTCTTATCGTCATTTCCGAAAGGATGAGACACTTTTTATCCGAAATCCGCAGAAAGGTCTTTCTCTGGCAGAAAATATCCTTCTGATGCTGCGTCCGGACAGTGTTTATACAGAGCTGGAGGCAAAAGTTTTGGATATTGCCTTGATTCTTCACGCAGAGCATGGCGGAGGAAATAACTCTACGTTTACAACACATGTGGTAACATCATCAGGAACAGATACATACTCGTCTGTAGCTGCTTCCATCGGATCTTTAAAAGGACCACGGCATGGAGGCGCCAATTTGAAAGTTCAGGATATGTTTGAAGATATCAAAGCACATGTAAAGAACTGGGCAGATGAGGCAGAAGTGGAGGCGTATCTCCGTAAGATTCTGAATAAGGAGGCTTTTGACCGCTCCGGATTAATTTATGGTATGGGACATGCAGTTTATACTTTGTCAGACCCACGTGAAGTGATCTTGAAAAAATTTGCCAGGGAGCTGGCGGAAGAAAAAGGCATGATGGAAGAGTTTGCTCTTTACGAGCTGGTAGAAAGGCTGGCCGGCCGCCTCGTAATGGAGCAGCGCCGTCTTTTCAAAAATGTCTGTGCCAATGTGGATTTCTACAGTGGGTTTGTTTATACCATGCTTGGAATTCCTAAGGAGTTATTTACGCCGATTTTTGCTATTGCGCGTATTCCCGGATGGAGTGCCCACCGCCTGGAGGAAATTCTTAATGCAAATAAAATTATCCGTCCTGCTTATAAATATGTAGGAAAGCATGCTGATTTTATTCCTATGCCAAAGAGAGACACAGGTGTCGATACAGCAGAGGCGCTGGAGGAACAGGCAGCGGCAGAAAATCCTGTTAAAGATATGTATGCAGCAGAAATCCAGACAGATGAAGAACAATCTTCTGAAAAATAATGGGCGTTGCTAACTATACGGAATTCTGTTATACTGAATAGAAATAAGGGAGTAGTCAGTATCATTAAAAGATCCGCGAAAGAACCCCGGGATACATGATGATATGGTGAGGTCAACATTCTGGAGTACATCCTGGCCTTGCCTGAAATGACGAGACTTATCTGCACTATGCGGAGAGTCTCGTTTTTTAGTGCAATAAAAATGGTTTATTTGTACTCATTTCTATTGCATAAAACGTTTCGTGACGATGGGGGCAGATGCATGCTGATATTTCTGTAAAAATTACCACAGGAGGAAAAGAAATGGGATTATGGGAATTGTTTGTGATTGCAGTTGGTCTGTCGATGGATGCCTTTTCCGTGGCAGTCTGTAAAGGGCTTTCTGTCTGTCAGATAAAGAAAAAGCAGGTAGTGACAGTTGGAATGTATTTTGGTATTTTTCAGGGAGTGATGCCTCTGATCGGATATCTTCTTGGAACCGGATTTCAGGAGACGATCCAGAGTATCGATCACTGGATCGCTTTTATCCTTTTGTCGCTGATTGGCATTAATATGATCCGTGAATCAAGAGGAGAAGCGGAAAGTCTGGATGCCCGTTTTGACTTTAAGGCGATGCTTCCGCTGGCTGTTGCTACCAGTATTGATGCACTGGCAGTAGGCGTAACATTTGCTTTTCTTAAAGTGAATATTGTGCCGGCAGTATGCTTTATCGGAATTGTAACATTTGTGCTTTCATGTGTGGGAGTTTTTATAGGAAACCGCTTTGGCTGCAAGTATAAATCAAAAGCGGAATTTGCAGGAGGGCTTGTGTTGATTATAATGGGGATAAAAATCCTGCTGGAACATACGATTATGGGATAAAATTATAAAAAATGCTGAAAAAAATATGTATTCAAACGATTATTAGTTCGGATTGCATAAAAAAGAGCGAGATGTTATACTATAACCAAGAGGGATTTAGGAAATCCGTATATTGTAAAAATATTAATCGAGGGTCAGTATGAAAAAAGAAAGCGGAGGAGCTACTATTAAAGATGTTGCCAGGGAAACAAATCTGGCTATATCAACCATATCCAAATATATGAATGGAGGCAGGGTAAGGAAAAAAAATCAGGAGCTTATTGATGCCGCTGTCCGGAAACTGCATTATTTTCCAAATAATACAGCGAGATGGCTTAGAACCAGCAAATCTTATAGGATCGGAGTTGTATCAGGTATTGTAAATAGTCCTCATACATCATCTATCCTGAATGAGATTGAGAAATACCTTCGGAATCAGGGATATTCCGTATCGTTTTTTAGTTTTGATATAAATCTGATAGATAAAAATCTCGATAAAACAAAGGGATATATAAGATACATGATAGAAAATGGTATGGACGGAATGCTCCTTACAATCCCGGGGAATTGTAATGGTAATCTGCAGCTTCCTGAAGACCTGGAGATACCGGTGGTCACGATTGAAGAAAACAGTGGTGTGATTCAGGGAGACTGTGTGCAGACAAGCTGTACTATAGGGGCTTATGAGATGACAGAGTATCTGATCAATCATGGACATCGGAAAATTGCTATTATTGAGGGGCGAAAAAATTCTCTTACAGCAGAAGAGAGAATGAGAGGGTATTACAGAGCCATGGAGGATTATGGAGTAACGGTACAGCCGGAATATGTAGTTCGGGGAGAGTATAAGTATCAGGGAGGTTACAGAGGGATACATGAATTATGGAAACTGAAAGACAGGCCTACGGCTGTGTTTTCCACAAATTATGATATGAGTATGGGCGCTATGGAAGCTGTTTATGACTTGGGGATACAGATTCCGGAGGAATTATCAATGGTAGTTTTTGATGATTTTGAGTTATCTGTGATGGTAAAGCCAAAGCTTACTTCTGTGCGTCAGCCTCTGGTGGAGATAGCAGATGCTGCCTGTCAGCTTTTGATACGAAGGATACATGGGGATTATAGTGACTATCCGAGAAGGATTCGACTGAAACCTTTTTGTGTTTATCGTGATTCAGTGTGTGATCTGAATAGAAAAGAAAAAAATCCAGAAGAATAAAGATTTAAAAATGGGATTGCTGTTCTGTTGAATGGCAATCCCATTTTTTCAAAAAGAAGTTTCTTCTGTTTATCTTCCGGCGTGAAGATTTCGTACAGACTTGCCGGAATGGAATTCTACATTTATGATTTCTGTAACAGGAAAATTACTGTAGTCACCGGAAATGCGCTGCATCAGAAGCTCAGAGGCTCTGATTCCAATAGAAGTCAGATCCTGGGCTACACAGGTCATAGAAGTATGCATGGCACGAAAGAGAGGATCGTTGTCAAAGCAGACCAGAGAAATATCATCCGGAACATTCAGTCCTAATAAATTAACAGCGGACAGCCCTCCCATGGCTGAAATATAATTTGTGAAAAACACAGCGGTAGGAGGATCTGGAGCATTCAGAAGCTGATATAGCCGTTGTTTATTTTCTTGTATGACATCTTTGGTTTCTTTGAAAACAAAAGGTTCGGCGCAGGGAAAACAGGTTTCAAGATTAATGCCGTGACGCGAATATACATCTTTTACAGCCTGTATCCGGACTTCTATCGTATGAGAATTAATGGCCTGATCCAGGATACATATATTAGTGTGCCCATTTTGAAAAAGGTGTTCTGCAAGAAGGGCGCTGCCTCCATAATTATCGGAAAGAACACAGTCAACAGGATAATCCTGTATCATGGTGGGAAGCTGATCCAGTATGATAACAGGAATACCTGCATTTTGAAGAAGCTGGTAATAATGATCACAATTGTTAAAAGGAAGCATAATCAGGCCTTCAAAATTCTGGGAAATAATGTCCCGGATTACATTCTTTTCCAGTTCCATATCAAAAGAATAAGATCGGGTGATAACAGTATACTGCTGGCTGGCAAAATAATGGGATATGATTCCGATTACAGATCCCCAGAAATAATTTCCAAGATCAGAAATAAGAATACCGATGGTTCTTGTTTTTTTTGAGCGGAGGATCTGGGCAGAACGATTCGGCCGATATCCTAATTTTTTTATGGCGGCCTCAATAAGTATACGATTGTTTTCCTGTATTTTTATATTATTTAGATATTTTGATACGGTAGCGGTGGAAAGGCCTGTTTCTTTTGCAATGTCTTTAATTGTAACTTTCATAGGAAGATCCTCCAGAATTCAGTTAAAAAACAAAACATAAATTTTTTGTATATCCTATATCATAGCATGAAATTTCAGAAAATACAATTCTTTAGTCTGTATTTATAAATGCGATTATAATATTATATTTATGATAAAAACGAAACGATTATAGTGAATAACAACAAAAAACAATATAAATTTGTGTAATAATGCTGAAATAAATAAAGTATAAAACAAAATATTGACAAAAATGACGGGTGAGTGTAGAATAAAATTACAATAAAAACGAAACGTTTAACAAAAGGCGAAAGGAGACAAAAAAATGAAGAAAAAACTGATTGCTGCTATGACAGCCCTTGCTATGGTGGCTTCCACAGGAAGCGTGGTATTCGCTGATGAAGTGAATTATGATGTGGAAAACCATGAGTTTAAGGATGTTACCATCACACTCCACACCAGATGGGATGAAGCGGATGTTTCTGGACCTCTCTACCAGGACATCGTAAATGGATTTATGGAGAAGTATCCGGGAATAACGGTTGAATGTATCAATATCCCGACAGAGTCCGAATGGCTTAATTCAGAATCTGTTCTAATGTCAGATGAGAGTTCTATGCCGAACATTATCCAGGAGTATGGTGGATCTCGTACAGCAGGTTACATTGAGCAGAATCTGATTGTGGATATGACTCCGTATTATGAGCAATATCCGGAATGGAAAGAAAGATTCAATGCAATGGGTGAGAACCTGACTGATTTTACAACTTATGGATATGAAGGCTCCTATGGTGTTCCGTTTACTGCATACCAGGTAATGCTTTTCTATAATGAAGAGATACTTGCAGCCAATGATATTGATCCTGCTTCTATTAAGAGCTGGGACGATCTGATGGCAGCATGCGAGAAACTGAAAGCAAACGGAGTACAGCCTTTTGAAATGGGTGAGAAAGATGATTATCGTTTCGGACACCTTCATTCAGCGCTGAACTACAAGACATTCGGTGTTGACATGGCTGAAAAGCTTGGCACAAGAGAAGTTGCTTATGATGGAGAAGAACAGAAACAGATCTATCAGATGATTAAAGACGCAGCCGATAAAGGATATCTTGGAACAAACCTTCTTGGTATTGATGATGGTCAGGAAAGATCTATCTTTAATACTGGCGGTTCTGCATTTCTGTTTATGGGAACCTGGTACTGTGCAGAAGACAAAACCGGCAATGAGTTTTATGATAACGAAAAGATTCACGCAATGCGTATGCCATATGTAAATGAAGAGTTTGCACTTCAGGATATGGGCGGCGGAAACGAGGCTTATTATGTAGTTGATACAGGTAATCCTGATGAAGTTGCAGCTTCTGTACTTTTCCTGAAATATATGACAAGTGAAGATGTAGTAAATACTTTTGCAGAAGGTTATCCGTCTCCTCTTTGTGTGAATATCACAACAGAGGCAGGAAACTACCTGAGCAAAGAAGCAAGTGCTATCATCGCAGAAACAGAAGATGTACGCGGCGATATCGAGAACTATGATATTGCAACTCATATGATCAATACTGTTCGTCAGGCACTTCAGGGAATTGCAATGGGTAATTCGGTTGATGAAGTAGGAAAGACCATCGTTGATCTGATCGCAGAGTATGAATAATTAAGATACGAAGCAGGTAATGCATTGAATACATAATGCAGGGCGGGCCTCACCAACGGGAGTGTTCGGTGACGCCCGCTCTTTAAAATTGGAGGTATGATTATGTTCTTTAAGTCAAAAACCTACAGAAAATCCTACCTGAAGTCCATGCTTTTTGTTCTTCCGGGAATCATCCTGACAGTTGCGTTTGTTATTTATCCGGTAATAAATACAGCATGGCTGTCTCTGAACAAGTGGAATGGTATCGGCGGTGCGCCGGTTACCTGGGTAGGACTTGAAAACTATATTAAGGTTCTTACAAGTGAAAAGTTTTGGAAGAGTATGCTGAACGCTCTCTATTTTATGATCGGTGGTTTCTGTATTCTGATGCCGATTGCTTTTGGAATGGCGCTTCTTGTTACTTCCAAGCTGAAAGGAATTAAATTCTTTAAGACAGCATACCTTATGCCGGTTATGCTGGGAACTACAGCTGTTGGTCTTATGTGGACTTTTATGCTGAATGCAAATTTTGGTGTTCTGGCACAGTTTTTGAGAGCTATAGGTCTTGAAGAGTATATTATAAATTGGTTGGCCACGCCGACGGTAAACATATGGTGTGTTGTTCTGGTAAATGAGTGGATGTACGCGGGATATAACATGCTGATCTTTGCTGCGGGTATTGTGGCGATTCCGGATGAGATTCATGATGCGGCTCTTTTGGATGGCTGCACCGGATTGAAAAAGATCATTCATATTACCGTTCCTCTCTGTAAAAACATGTTCATGGTATTCTCGGTCATTTGTATCACCGGATGTCTCAAGGCATTTGATATTGTATGGGCAATGACCGGCGGCGGACCGATGGATTCCAGTGCTACTCCTGCAGTTCTTCTTTATACGCAGGGATTCCAGTACAAGCTTATGGGACGAAGCGGAGCAATCAGTATTATCCTTCTGGTACTGGGACTTGTACTGTCCGTACTGTTGAATAATGTTATTTTTAAAGAAAAAGATTGATAACTGACAGGATGGCGGATCCTTGAAGAAAGGAGAACAGAATGAAAAATTACAGAGCGTTGAGAAAATTAAAAACTTTTGGACAGTATTTTATTGCTATTTTTATGGCGGTGGTTACTTTCTTTCCACTGATCGTTACCTTGATTTCATCACTTAAAACAAACGATGAGATTTTGCTGGGAATGTTCTCTATACCAAAGGTGTGGAACTTCCAGAACTATCCGGATGCGATCCGTATTGCTAATGCATTGAAATCTATTGGAAACTCTCTTTTTGTAGCGATTGCTACACTGGTTGTAACGGTTATTATTGCTATGCCGGCTGCATATGTGATCGCAAGAAAAAGTTTTGGTTATCTGAAAGCGGCATATTTCCTGTTTATGGCAGGTGTTATGGTTCCGGTACATTGTACACTGGTATCTGTATCAAAAATTTCCAGTGCATTAGGAACAAAAAACAGTTATGCATTCCTGATCCTTATTTATACGGCATTTAATCTGTCTCAGGCAATCTTCTTGTTTACAGGATATATACAGGGACTGGACAGAGGTCTTGATGAAGCGGCAAAGATTGACGGATGCGGCGATCTGAAGCTTCTTACAACTATCCTTACTCCAATTTGTAAGCCGATCATTGCTACAGAGGCAATCCTGGTATTTATTTATGGATACAGCGAGCTGATCTTTTCCCTGATTCTGATCACAGACAGCAATAAATATACGATTTCCAGAGCAATGCTGAACTTTACAGCAAACTTTACTACGGATTATGGACCACAGTTTGCGTTTGTTATCATGTCCATGATTCCAATGCTTATCATTTATCTGGTACTTCACGAGAAGGTAGAGGCAGGTATGCTTGCAGGTGCAGTTAAAGGATGATTGCAGAATAAAGAGAGAAACAATGAATGGGTACGGAGGTTTTTACATTATGAAAGATACAAAACAGCAGTGGTTCAAAGATGCAAAATACGGTTTATTTATTCACTGGGGACTTTACAGTATTCTTGCAGGTGAATACAAGGGACGGAAAACTGACAGGATCGCAGAGTGGATCGAAAACGACTTTGATATTCCGGTAGAGGATTATGAAAAGCTGGCAGAGCAGTTTAATCCTACAGGGTTTGATGCAGATGCATTTGTGAAGCGTGCAAAAGAACAGTGGGGAATGAAGTATATTGTTCTTACCGCAAAACATCACGAAGGATTTGCCATGTATGATTCCAAAGTGAGTGATTTTAATGTGGTAAAGGCTACCCCTTATGGAAGAGATATTCTGAAAGAACTCCAGCTTGCCTGTGAGAAATATGATGTGAAAATGGGATTTTATTATTCACAGGCACAGGATTGGGATGATCCCAATGGATATATGCACAGAAAAGATAATTCCCAGAGAGATTTCCAGAAATATTTTGATGAAAAATGTAAACCACAGGTAAAGGAACTGCTGGAAAATTATGGAGATATCTGCCTGATCTGGTTTGATACTCCAATGGGTATTACAGTTGCTCAGACTCAGGAGCTGATCGATCTTGTAAAATCCATTCAGCCAGACTGTCTTTTAAGCGGACGTACCGGAAATCATATGGGAGACTATATGACAACAGGTGATAACTATATTCCAAGACTTCCGTATGAAGGAGACTGGGAGGTTCCGGCAACAGTTAATGATACCTGGGGATTCAATAAATTTGATACAAACTGGAAGAGTGCAGATCATATTTTAAGCCTTCTTCTGAAAATTGTAAGTCGTGGAGGAAACTACCTTCTTAATGTAGGTCCTACGGCAGATGGAATTGTTCCGGAGAAATGCGTAGAAGTCCTCAATGAGGTAGGAAAATATGTAACAGAAAATGGTGAAGCAATTTATGGAACAAGACCTTTGGGTGTGTATGCCTATGAGATTCCGGGAATTGAATTTACAGGAAGAGAACACAAACTGTATGTTCATGTGCTTTCGCCAAGAATTCGTATTGAACTTATGAATGTAGGAAACAGACTGACAGGCGCATATCTGGTAAGCAGCGGACAAAAGCTGGAGTATCGCTTTATGAAGAGCTGTGAAGGTGACAGTATGATCGAAGTGGAGCTTCCGGAGGAACTGCACAACAAGAAAAATTACTGTGTATGTCTGGAACTTGAAGAAGAAGAGCCGATTTTCGAATCGATCAAGGGGTGATCAGTATGAGTACGGAGGAATATCTTCGTAAGATTGATGAAGTGATCGCACAGGGGCCATATACAGATACCTGGGATTCCCTGTGCGGGCATCCTACGCCAGTGTGGTATGAAAAAGGAAAGTTTGGGATTTTTATCCACTGGGGTGTGTACAGTGTTCCGGCTTTTGGAGATGAGTGGTATCCGCGAAATATGTATCGGAAAGGATCCAGAGAGAATCTCCATCATGTAGAGACATATGGTACTCTGGATAAATTTGGATACAAGGATTTTATCCCTATGTTCCGTGGAGAAAAATTTGATCCTGTACAATGGGCAGAGCTGTTTCAGGAAGCAGGGGCAAAGTTTGTAGTACCGGTGGCAGAGCATCATGATGGATTTAAGATGTATGCCAGTGAACTTAGTCCATGGAATGCTGCTGAAATGGGACCGGAAAAAGATGTACTTGGACAGCTGAAAGCGGAAATCGAAAATCGTGGAATGGTTTTGGGAGCATCCTCTCATCGTGCAGAAAATTACTGGTTCTTTAATGGCGCAAGGGAAATTCCGGAAGCAGATGTAAATGATCCTCAGTATGCCGAACTCTACGGGGCAGCGGCAGGACCGACCAGGGATCACAGTAATATATATGATAATACGCCTACACAGGAACATATGGAAAAATGGCTTGTACATACTTGCGAACTGATAGATAAATATCATCCGAAACTTATCTTTTTCGACTGGTGGATCCAGCAGTACGCATGGAAACCATATCTCCGTAAATTTGCGGCTTATTATTATAATCGTGCTGTGCAGTGGGGAGAAGAAGTTGCCATTGATTCTAAATTTGATGCATATGTACACGGAAGCGCAGTGAAGGATCTGGAAAGAGGACAGCTGGATCATATTACACCGGATCTCTGGCAGAATGATACTTCTGTTGCCAGAAATTCCTGGGGATATACCATTGGAAATGATTACAAAAAAACGTCAGATATTATTTTAGATCTGGTAGATGTAGTCAGCAAGAACGGAGCCCTGCTTTTGAATGTAGGACCGAAATCCGATGGAACAATTCCAGAGGAGGATGCAAATATTCTTCGTGAGATTGGCAGATGGATGAAAGTCAATGGCGAGGCGATTTACGGAACAAAATACTGGAAAGTATTTGGAGAAGGTCCGACAGTGGTTCCTGAAGGGCATTTTACCGATACTTATGAAAAGAACTTTACATCAGAAGATATCCGTTTTACCAGTAAGGGAAATCATATTTATGCCATTGTGCTTCACTGGCCGGAGGATGGAGAGATCCATATCAGATCACTTGGAAATGATATGAAGCTTCTGAAATCTTCTATCTGTGATGTGGAACTTTTGGGAACTGATCTTCATCCGAGATTCTTCCGTAATGAAGCGCTTGATATTTCCTGCGGAAGGATCATTGAACCGGGGGACATGCCGGTAGTTCTGAAGATTACGATCGAATAAAAGCATATATAGGTTTCCCGCACAGGCGGGCGGAAAGGAGGACAACATGAGTACAAAAAGATATACAGGAAAATGGGAATCTGTGAATACGCATCAGGTGCCGAAGTGGTATGATGACTGCAAATTTGGTATTTTTATCCATTGGGGGATTTATTCAGTTCCGGCTTACGCACCTCATACATGGGAACTGGGAGAGGTGGATTCCAAGGAATGGTTTGCAGATAATCCTTATGCAGAGTGGTATTACAATTCTTTGAATATAGGAAAAGGTCCTACCTATGAGCATCACATGGAAAAGTATGGTAAAGACTTTAAATATGAAGATTTTATCCCGATGTGGAAGGCAGAAAACTGGGATCCGGCAAAATGGGCAGAGTTGTTTAAAAAAGCCGGAGCGCAGTATGTGGTACTGACAACGAAACATCATGATGGTTTCTGCTTATATCCAAGTAAGTATACAGATTTTAACTGTGTAAAAATGGGACCGAAGAGAGACATCACAGGAGAGCTGACGGATGCAGTACGGGCGGAAGGAATCCGTATGGGTCTTTACTATTCCGGACTGATCGACTGGCAGTATGCAAATGATCCGATTTTTGAAGACGACGATCTCTTTGGAACGGCAAGCCCTACTTTTGAATATGCAGATTATTCTTATAAGCAGATGATGGAGCTTGTGGATACCTACGAACCAAGTCTGGTATGGAATGATATCGGATGGCCGAAACAGAGTGAAGAAATGATGCCGTTTTTCCTTGCGCATTATTACAACAAGGTTGAAGAAGGCGTGGTAAATGACAGATTTAATGACCGTTACCATGATTTCCTGACAAAAGAGTATAAGCAGGGAAAGGTTGACCGCAGCGAAAAATGGGAAATGTGCCGTGGTATGGGACTGTCATTTGGATATAATGAGAATGAAGGTGACGATCAGATTATTTCTGAACAGGGATTGATCTCTCTTCTGGTTGGAACAGTTGCGAACAATGGAAACCTTCTTATCAATATCGGGCCTAAGGCAGACGGAACGATTCCGGCAGAGCAGGAGAGACGGCTCCTTGTTCTTGGCAAATGGCTTGAGACCAATGGAGAGGGAATTTATGAAACCAGATGCGGCAGGAGAGAATCTATTGTATTAGATAATGGCACAGCAGTGCATTTTACTGCAAAAGGATCCGATCTTTATGTGTTTGTGGATGGACTGAAAAAAGGTATGGATACAGTTGATATTCCAAATGTGTTTGGTGAACTCATTCCTCTTGATCAGAGAGTTCAGGCAGAATATCAGACAACTGCTACAGGTACAAGGATCAGCCTGAAAAATTACAGTGAAGATATGTACACACTTTGTTTTAAAGCAGCAGGTCAGGAATAAAAAATGTAAACTGCAGTATGTAAAAGCTGTATAGTGTAAACAGCATAAAAGGTTAGCTAGAAGGAGGCTATATAATGATAAAAGTTGGAGTTATCGGCGCCGGAAGAATTGGCCAGGTTCATATTACAAGTATTGCTACAAGAGTACCCGATGCAGTGATCAAAACGGTTGCAGATCCGTTCCTTACAGAGGAAACTGCTCAGTGGGCAAAGCAGATGGGTGTGGAAAAAACAACAAAGGATTATCACGAGATCCTGGAGGATCCGGAGATTTCCGCGGTTCTGATCTGTTCTTCTACAGATACACATTCACCGATCTCTCTGGATGCAATCCGTGCCGGAAAACATGTATTCTGTGAGAAGCCTATCGATCATGATGTGGATAAGATCATGGAAGTGGTACATGCCCTGGAAGGAACAGACTTGAAATACCAGGTTGGATTTAACAGAAGATTTGATCATAATTTTGAGTCTCTTCAGAAAACAGTAGCAGAAGGTAAAATTGGAAAAACAGAGATCATTAAGATCACATCCAGAGATCCGGAACCGCCTTCACTGGATTATGTAAAGGTTTCAGGCGGTATGTTCCTTGATATGACCATTCATGATTTTGATATGGTACGTTTCCTTGCTGGCTGTGATGCAGAAGAAGTTTATGTACAGAGTGCGAACCTGGTAGATCCGGCTATTGGTGAAGCAGGAGATGTGGATACGGCAGTGATCACACTGAAGATGGAGGATGGCTCCATTGCGGTGATCGATAATTCAAGAAGAGCCGCATATGGATATGATCAGAGAGCGGAAGTGTTTGGTTCTCTGGGTATGGCTGCGATTTCCAATGACAGTCAGTCATCTGTACAGATCAGCAATGGAGAAGGCGTTACCGGAGAAAAGCCTCTGTTTTTCTTCCTGGAAAGATATATGGATGCTTACGGCAAAGAAGTATGTGCGTTTATTGATGCTATTGTAAATGATAAGGAAACACCGTTGAATGTATATGATGGACTGAAACCGGTGCTTATGGGTCTTGCTGCAAAGAAATCCAGCGAAGAGCACAGACCGGTTAAGATTTCTGAGATCATGTAAAGATCAGATGGGAGAGATGTTGATGTTTGATAAAAATAAAGTAAAGCTTGGTATTGCTCCAATTGCCTGGACCAACGATGATCTTCCTGATCTGGGTGGAGAAAATACGTTTGAACAGTGTGTCAGCGAAATGGCTCTGGCAGGATTTACAGGCTCTGAGGTGGGAAATAAGTATCCAAAAGATCCGGAAATCCTGAAAAAAGCTCTTCAGCTTCGTGGAGTTGAAATATGCAATCAGTGGTTTTCTTCTTTTCTTATTTCAAAGCCTTTTGAAGAGGTAGAGAAAGAATTTCGGGCACAGCTTGGCTTTCTTAAAGCTATGGGAGCAAAGATCATAGGTGCTTCCGAGCAGAGCTACAGCGTTCAGGGACAGCAGGAAACACCTGTATTCGGACAGAAATATGTGATGGATGATAAAGAATGGGAGCTTCTGTGCAGTGGCCTGGACCGCCTTGGAAAGATTGCGAAAGAAGAGTATGGCATTTCTCTTACTTTCCATCACCATATGGGTACAGTAGTACAGGATCCTGATGAAGTAAAACGTATGATGGATAATACAAATCCGGAATATGTAAGCCTTCTTTTTGATACAGGACATTTTGCTTACTGTGGAGCTGATCCGTTAGAGATGGTAAAAACCTATGCAGACAGAATACGTCATGTACATTTGAAAGATATCCGTCCGGAAGTTGTGCAGAAGGTAAAAGATAATGGATTAAGTTTCCTTGAAGGCGTTAGAATGGGAGCCTTTACAATCCCGGGAGATGGGTGTATTGATTTTGATCCTATCTTTGAAGTTCTGGAAAAAGCTGGATATGAAGGATATATGGTCGTTGAAGCAGAACAGGATCCTGTAAAAGCCAATCCTTTTGAATATGCACTGAAGGCAAGGGCATTTATCAGAGAAAAGACCGGACTGTAGTATCTGAAAGCGATAAGCAAAAATAGAAAAACTGTTGTCGGCTGTTATTTCTTGCAGCCGGCAGCAGTTTTTTGACCTTTCAATGGAGGAAATCAACTTGACAGAGGTTTTTTATAATAGTATGATTTTAAGAGAATCTATGTCAAATGCTTTCTGAAAGGAGAAACAACAAATGGCAAACGATCATGGAGAACAGATCAGAATTGTACAGGAGACTGTGGCCGGAAAGGAAATTACTTTTGCGCATGTGATGGGCGGCCCGGCTCCGATCATATATCAGAAGCTGGGATTGAATCCCCAGGTGGACTATCGTTCCTCTGCTATCGGGATCATGAATATGACCCCTCCGGAATCTGCGGTGATCGCATCTGATATTGCAGTAAAAAGCGGAAATGTTTATCTTGGATTTGCAGACCGTTTTACAGGTACGCTGATCATTACAGGAGAGATTTCAGATGTTATGTCAGCTATGACAGAGGTTGTGGACTATTTCCGTGATACTCTGGGATATGTAGTCTGTGACATCACAAAGAGATAGGAAGCGGGGCTTATGACTCGAATAACAAAGGAAGAACTGCTGGAAAAGCTGTTCCATGATAATTATGAAGATCTCAAAGGGAAAAAACTCCGAATGACCAGAGTGCGTGTACCGGGTAAAGAGGTGTGCCTGGCTCATGTGATCAGTCCTTCGGATGCCTGTATTTATGAGAATCTGGGACTGCATATAGGGGTTCATGACGGAGAAGATCACAGAGGAGAGTCTATTGGATTTATCCGCTTTACCCCCTGGGAGGCTGTTGTAGTTGCAGCAGATGTGGCGGTAAAAGCAGCAGATGTGCAGATAGGTTTTATGGATCGTTTCTGTGGAACCCTGATTCTTACCGGAGGACTTTCACAGGTGCAGACGGCAGTGGAGGAAGTGGTCCGATTTTTTGATGAAGTTCTTGGATTTCAAACCTGCAAGGTTCATAAAAGTTAAATACAGGATATGAGTAAAAATGAAAAAATTATTTTTGATGGGAAGAAGTGAAGCTGGAAAAACCTCTCTGACACAGGCTCTGAAAGGAGAGGAGCTTCATTATCACAAAACACAATATACCAATACGGAAGATGATACGATCGACTCTCCGGGAGAGTATGCGGAATCTAAACGCTTCAGTGTGGGATTGGCATGCTTTTCTTTTGAAGCGGATGTAGTAGGGATCGTGCAGGCTGCTGATGAACCTTTTACGCTGTTTGGGCCAAGCGGCAGGAATTTTATCCTGCGTCCGATGATCGGTATTATTACGAAAATCCATTCACCATATGCCAATATCCCTATGGTTAAGCAATGGCTGGAGGAAACTGGCTGTGAAAGAATTTTTCTGGTGGATAATGCTACCAGAGAGGGAATTGGTGAATTGCTGGAATATCTCCAGGATGATCTTGAGCCGTTGACTTTGGAACAGGCAAAGTTTAAACAAAGCCTGGGATTAAACGAATGGGATCCGCTGCCTGAGGGCGTGGAATATCCGGATGATTAAAAAAGACTGCGTATCTTTGGGTATCAAACCCGCAGAGCGCAGTCTTCTTTTTTACATGTTATCTTTTAATACGCCGTAATCTCTTAATACTTTTTCAATAACAGTTCCTTTTACAAAATGCAGAACGGGTTTTTTCAGCATGTTTAATGGTCCTGGAAGTTCTATCTCCAGAGGAGATTTCCCGTCCATAAGTTTTACTGAACTGCTTAAAAGTTCACGAACGTCATAGACACTTCCCCATACTTCGGGAACACCTCTGTCTACACCGAGAAGTCCATATACAGCTTCCATTGCAGTTCTTACAGAATATTCAGTAGTAAATACGGTATCTCTTGGAGTATCCGCAAACTGACCAAGGAATGCAAAATTCACACAGCCGTCTGGAATAACATCCGGGCGGTCTCCTTTTGCACGCGGCATGAAAAATGCGGTGATGTAAGGCATCATGGTAGGTACACAGACAGCGCTGTTTTCAGCCAGCTCAGAGATTTTTTCTGTAGGAACACCCAGGTGATAAAGCCATTCTTCGGTGATTTCTTTACCTGTGCATTCTCTCATAGGCTTCTTGATATAATTTCCTGGAACATCTGTAAAAAGACCATAGACCCAGACACAAACTTTGTTTTTATCCTGTTCCTTGAACTGACCCTGGCGGTTGATGGTCCAGCTGAGCAGCCATTTTGAATCCATACAGCTTACGATACCTCCGGTAACTACATTGCCGCTTCTGGGATCGCGTTTGCAGATATCGGTTATATATGGAAGGATTTTTTCATCCAAAGTAGTGATGGTGGCAGACTCCCAGTTGGTCTTGCTGATATCGGAACAGAATTTTTCCGGATGACCAAAAGACGGATCCTGTTTGGCAATATTTTTCCACAGGCTCCAGCAGCCGCTGGTACGGACCTCGGCATCTCCGTTAGGTGCGTGGTTCTGATCTCCGTAAATGGTTCCTTCGGTGCAACTTCCGTTTGTGACGAAAACAAGATCATTTTCTGTAAGTACCAGTCCTTTTTCTACCCCTTTTACTTTATATTCAATAGCAGAAGCGATTTTTTTACCGTCTTTGAAGTCAAAAAGAACATTTGTTACTTCTGTGTTAAACTGGAAATCAACACCTGCGTTTTCCAGATATTTCTGCATTGGCAGGATCAGGGATTCATACTGATTGTATTTGGTGAATTTCAAAGCGCTGAAATCCGGAAGACCTGCGATATGATGGATAAAACGCTGGAAATACAGCTTCATCTCAAGAGCACTGTGCCAGTTTTCGAAGGCAAACATGGTTCTCCAATAAAGCCAGAAAGTGGAGTTGAATACTTCGTCATCAAAAACGTCTTCTATTTTTTTGTCATAGAGATCTTCATCTTTTGTTAAAAAGAGCTTCATGATCTCCATGCATCCTTTTTGGCTTAAATTGAATCGGCCGTCTGTATGTGCGTCATGCCCCCGGTTTACTGTTGCACGACACAGAGAGTAGTTGGGATCATGTTTGTTCAGCCAGTAATATTCATCAAGTACAGATGCGCCGGGCGTCTCAAGAGATGGAATACTTCGGAAAAGATCCCACAGGCATTCAAAGTGATTTTCCATTTCACGGCCGCCTCTCATTACATATCCACGAGTGGGATCAAAAATTCCGTCACAGGCACCGCCGGCAACGTCCATAGCTTCCAGGATATGGATGTTTTCGCCGGGCATCTGTCCGTCGCGAACCAGGAAGCATGCAGCGGCAAGAGAGGCCAGTCCGCCGCCTACGATATATGCATTTTTTTCTTCTACACCCTCGGGTTTTTCCGGACGGGCAAAGGCTTCGTAGTTTCCGTTGCTGTAGTAAATGCCTTTACTGTTTTTTTCATATTTTCCACGTTCTGTGTTTCGGTAATCTTTGTCTGCTGCTGCCATGGAGTTACTGGAAACAGTCTCTTTGGAAGCCTGTTTTGCCAGAATGGCTGCGGCACCAGCGCCTGCAGCCAGCGCAAGTCCTATTTTCATTCCTTTTTTTGCCATATAAAAACCACCTTTCTTAAATCCTGACGCTTTTTGGTACATTGGAGATAACTTTATTCTGCTAATATAGTATTTCCCTTTTTTGTTTGCTTCAATTTACAAAAAAAGAGAAATGATAAAAAATTTATCATTTCTCAGAGGTTGTATAATTATTAATAGATTTGGCAATGCATCCGTGAAGCGTTGTACAGATGTTTTCGGCGATCGACTGATAATCTGCTTTCATTCCCTGACTGATCCAGTCCAGCATGATTCCCACAAAGCTGTATTTATAAAAATCTGCAATAAAGGCCTTGTGCTCTTCTGAAATAGGAAGATCTTTTGCCTGTTCCTCAACAACTTCCATGATAAGTCCGTGAGTAAGTGTAAAAAGATAATTCTCGATTCGTTCACGACTGACAGACCGATAGGCATTCTGTACCAGAGGTTTGTTTTCATAAACAGCCTCAAATATCTGAAGAAGACCTTCCTGCCAGGATTCATATGTTTTTTTTCCCTGGAGAGCTGTTCGGGATTTTTCCAGGCACACCCATTCTACCAGGTCATAGATATCTTTAAAATGATAATAAAAGGTCATTCGGCTGATTCCGCAGTCGGAGGTAAGATCGTTGATGGTGATCTTATCCAGCGGCTTTTTTGCCAGAAGTTTTTCCAAAGATGCTTTTAGTGCGTTTTTTGTCATGTTCTGCAAAGATAACCCCTCCATTATTATAAAGTCTGGCAGGAAATACCAGTAAGAAAAATTAATCCTAACGTCATTATATCTACAGAAAAACCTAAAATCAAGAGAGTAAATGGTTATTATATATGAATATTGCATGAAAGCAGAGACAATCAGCTAAAGAAAATGTAATAAATCTAAAAAAATTATAAATAAATCATAAAAAAATATATGGACTTAGTGAATATTATCTGTTAGAGTAATGGAGAACTAGGGGATTTGTGGAATATGCATAAAATGCAGTGTCCACAAACGAAAAGTAAGAAGGAGGATTCATACTATGATGAAATGGCTTCAAAAATTGGGTAAAGCTCTTATGCTTCCAGTTGCATGTCTGCCGATCTGTGGTATCCTTATGGGTATTGGATATCTGATGTGTCCGGCAACTATGCAGGGTGGTGAGATCTCTGGTCTCATTCCTACCATTGGTCTGTTCCTGGTAAAAGCAGGCGGTGCCCTGATCGACAACATGGCACTTCTGTTTGCAATTGGTGTAGGTGTGGGCATGTCTGATGACCACGACGGTACTGCAGGTCTTGCAGCACTTGCTTCCTGGCTGATGATCACAACTCTTCTCAGCGAAGGTGTTGTAACTGTTATCAGACCTGGCGTTGCTGAGAACCAGACACAGCTTCTGGCTTTCCAGAAAATCGCTAACCCGTTCATCGGTATCCTTGCCGGTGTGATCGGTGCTACATGCTACAACAAATTCAAAAACACAAGACTTCCGAACTGGCTGGCATTCTTCAGTGGAAAACGCAGCGTTGCAATGGTTGCAGGTGTTGTTTCCATCGTTGTTTCCGCAGTTCTGCTGTTTGTATGGCCGCTGATCTTCGGCGGACTGGTTGCAGTTGGTAAAGGTATTGCCAACATGGGTGCTCTTGGTGCAGGTATCTATGCATTCCTGAACCGTCTGCTGATCCCGACCGGACTTCATCACGCTCTGAACAACGTATTCTGGTTTGATACCATTGGTCTTGGTGACCTTACACACTTCTGGGCAGGCGAAACATCTGCAGATGTTACATGGAGCCTTGGTATGTACATGTCAGGATTCTTCCCATGTATGATGTTTGGTATCCCGGGTGCAGCACTTGCTATGATCCACACAGCTAAGAGCAACAAGAAAAAAGTTGCTATCGGTCTTGTAGCTTCCGCAGCAGTTTGTGCATTTATCTGCGGTGTTACTGAGCCGTTCGAATTTGGTTTCATGTTCCTTGCTCCTGTACTGTATGTAATCTATGCTCTGCTTTATGGTATTTTTACATTTATTACAGTAGCTCTTGGCTTCCGTGCAGGATTCTCTTTCTCTGCTGGTGCAACAGACCTTCTGTTCTCCGCATCTCTGCCGGCAGCAGCTAAGACATGGCTGATCATTCCGCTTGGAATCGCAGCATTTATCGTATTCTACGTAGTATTCCGTTTCGCGATCGTTAAATTCGATCTGAAAACTCCGGGACGTGAAGATGACGACGAAGATGAAACAAAAGTTGTTCTTGCAAACAATGACTTCACAGCAGTTGCAAAAGCAATCCTTGAGGGCGTTGGCGGTGCACAGAACGTAGCTACAATTGACAACTGCATCACAAGACTTCGTCTTGAGATCAAAGACTACACACAGGTTGATGAGAAAAAGATCAAAGCAGCAGGTGTTGCAGGTGTTATCCGTCCAAGCAAAACAAACGTACAGGTTATCATTGGAACACAGGTACAGTTTGTAGCGGATGAATTTAAAAAACTGTGTAAATAATTTACATAATAAAAGGGAGGGTGCACAGGCATCCTCCTTTTTGGAAAGAGAGGTCTTTTTATGTTTAAAGGGTTATTTGGAAAAAAAGAAAAGAACAATAAGCTTTACGCTCCTCTGAAAGGAGAGGCAGTCCTTCTGGAAAATATTGCAGATCCTATGTTTGCTCAGAAAATTCTGGGTGACGGAATCGCTATTGAGCCGGCAGAAGGCAGGGTATACAGCCCGGCAGACGGAACAGTGTCTATGATCGCTGATACAAAGCATGCCATCGGCATCACTACCGCAGACGGTCTGGAACTTCTGATCCATGTTGGAATGGATACGGTTGCACTGAAAGGAGAAGGCTATACAGAAAAAGTTGCCCAGGGGGCGTCTGTGAAAAAGGGCGATCTTCTGATGGAATTTGATATGGACTTTATTAAAGGCAAAGGCTACAGCTGTGTTACTCCTATGATCATTACAAATATGGACGACATTAAAGGAGTTACTCCTCATGCCGGAGCGGCAGTTCCAGGAGAAACAGTGGTTGTAGAGTACGAGAAATAAAAATTATCTGCGCTTCAGAAAAGAAGCTGTGATCCGCAAAACCCGAAAGAACTGGTTTACCAGAACTTTCGGGTTTTGTTATATATATAACATAATATTTTTGGTAGTATAACAAAAATATTGTGACATTACATAATAAAAAGTTGTATTTCTAATATGATTATGATAAAATACACATAAACTTCAGAAACTATCAAAAAGAATGACAGACTATTTTAAAGGAGAAACCAGAATGAAGAACTGGACCGACATTATAAAAAATATGACTATGCTGACGCAGTTCGGTCTGTCTTTTGTGACACCGATATTTCTGTGTCTTGCTCTTTGCTGGTGGCTGAATATCCATGTGGGAATCGGGGCATGGGTTTATATCCCGGGCTTTTTCTTTGGGCTGGGAGGTTCTTTTATGGTGGCCTATAAACTGTATTTACACGTTACGGACCGTCAGAAAAAGGATGAGAAAACAAAAAAGAAAAAAGTGTCTTTCAACAGACATATATAGAAGATTTATGAGGAGTATGTCTGAAAAAGAAGAAAATACAGTATTTTATTACAGAAGGGGAGAAATAATATGTTTGCTGATATCCAGCCGGCGGTAAAAAAAGAAACAAAAAAAGTGGCACTTTATACCATTGCAGGGCTTGTTCTGATGTGGATCGTTTTTGGAATTCTTCACAGTGTCCTGCCGGAAAAGGTGCCTTTTGACTATACAGTGATCCTTGGAGGGATCGGCGGCGGAATAATTGCTGTCCTGAATTTTTTTCTTATGGGATTAACCGTACAGAAAGTGGCAGCCTGTGAGGAAGAGGGAGCAGCCCATGCAAGGCTGAAGGCAAGCTATTCCCAGAGAATGCTTCTTCAGATGCTGTGGGCAGTAGCAGCTATAGTAGCTCCCTGTTTTCAATTTGCAGCAGGTCTTGTACCGCTTTTATTTCCTTCTACAGGAATCAAACTGAATGCACTTTTTAAGAAAAATCAATAAGATAAAAGACTGACTGTAATCTATGAACAGCGGTTTTCTATAGATATATTTTAAAAAGACAGGAGGTGTAAACGTATATGGATCTGGATATATCCGGGGCAAAAGTCTATTTTACCATTCCAACGGACATTCCTATTCTGGGAGACCTTCAGATCAGCGAGACCATGGTTGTAAGCTGGATCGTCATGCTTCTGATCACTGGTCTGTGTATCTGGCTGACTCATGACCTGAAAGTGGAGAATATCTCCAAAAGACAGGCACTTGCGGAAATGCTGGTGGAGCAGGCAAATAAGTTTGTGGTTGGGAATATGGGCGAAAAATTCCGTCATATGATCCCGTTTGTAGCTGCCTTGTTTGTAACAAGTGTGGTGTCCAATCTGATCAGTCTTATCGGACTTCGAAGTCCTACGGCAGATCTTTCCACGGAGGCAGCCTGGGCAGTTGTGGTATTTATCATGATCACTGCACAAAAGATCAAGACAGGCGGCTTTGGCGGATATCTGAAAGGCTTTACCACCCCGATCGCCATTATGACGCCCTTTAACGTGCTTTCCGAACTGGCAACGCCGATCAGTATGGCATGCCGTCATTTTGGAAACATTCTTTCCGGCGTAGTTATCAATGGTCTGATCTATGGCGCTCTGGCAGTGGCCAGCTCCGCACTTCTGGGACTGCTTCCCGGTGTACTGGGAAATGTCCTTTCACAGATCCCCATCCTTGATGTGGGTGTTCCTGCAATCCTGTCCGTCTATTTTGACTGGTTTTCAGGATTCATGCAGGCCTTTATCTTCTGTATGCTGACAGTTATGTATATTGCAAATGCTGCAGAAGAATAGCTGTTTGAAAAGAAAAACTGAATAAAGAATAAAAAAAGAAAACAGGAGGAACATATTATGGATTTTACTATTTTAGCAAAAGGTATCGCTCTTGCAGGCTGTGCAATCGGAGCAGGATGTGCACTTATCGCAGGTATCGGACCTGGTATCGGTGAAGGTAATGCAGTTGCAAAGGCTCTTGAGGCAATCGGACGTCAGCCGGAGTGCAAAGGTGACGTAACCTCTACTATGCTTCTTGGCTGTGCCATCGCAGAGACAACCGGTATTTACGGTTTTGTAACAGGTCTTCTTCTGATCTTTGTTGCACCGGGCATGTTCATGAAGTTCCTGGGATAATTGCGGCATATTTATAACAGCCGGGTATAAGAACAGGAGGTTAAACTTATGCAGGTACAGGAATTAGTTGGTATTGTGCCCTGGACCTTCATTGCACAGATCTGCAACCTTTTTCTGCAGGTCTATCTGATCAAACGCTTTTTGTTTAAACCGATCAATAACATACTGGCAAAACGCAAAGAAATGGCAGATGCACAGATTCAGGATGCGGTAAAGGCCAGGGAGGAAGCTGAGGCTATGAAGTCTCAGTATGAGCAGGATATGATCCAGGCAAAAAATAAGGCAAATGAGATCGTGGTTTCTGCTCAGAAGACTGCCTCCGCCCAGAGTGAGGAGCTTCTTCGTGAGGCTTCCCGTCAGGCGGCTGCCATGAAAAATAAAGCAGAAGCAGATATTGAACAGGAAAAGCGCAAAGCAGTCAATGAGATCAAAGATGAAATTGGCGGAATGGCAATGGAGATTGCGGGCAAGGTGATCGAAAGGGAGATTTCTGAAGAAGATCACGCGAAACTCATAGATGATTTTATTGCGAATGTGGGTGAGACATCATGACACAGACTGCCAGAGTCTACGGCGGCAGCCTGTATGAGCTTGCTGTCGAGGAAAATCTTGTGGAAACCATAGGAGAGCAGATGGAGGAAATCAGAAGGCTGTTCTGGGAAAATCCGGATTATATGAAGCTTCTCTGTGAACCGTCCATTCCCTGGGAGGAAAGAACTTCTCTGGTAGATCAGTCCTTTGGTACACAGGCGGAAAAATATTTGGTGAATTTTATTAAACTTCTGTGTGAGCGCAACATTCTCAGAGAGTATGGCGGCTGCTGTGATGAGTTCAGACGCCGTTATCATGCAGATAACGGAATCGCTGAGGCAGTTGTCACCAGTGCAGTGGCGCTTAGTGATGCACAGATGGAGACATTGAAACAGAAACTGGAAAAGGTCAGCGGCAAACAGATATCTCTGACACAGAAGAAGGATGCTTCTGTGGTAGCGGGACTTCGTGTAGAACTGGAGGGCAGATCCTATGATGGAACGATTCAGGGACGCCTGGCATCTCTTTCCAGAAAACTTGATGAAATAATTGTTTAAAGGATGGTATGGAAACATGCAATTAAAACCTGAAGAAATATCCAGGGTCATCCGCAGTCAGATCAAATATTACGAAAATTCCATCAAACAGGATGAGACAGGTACTGTCCTTCTGGTTGGTGACGGTATTGCCAGAGCAAGCGGTCTTGTAAACTGTATGGCCGGAGAGCTTCTTGAGTTTGAGGACGGAAGCTATGGCATGGCACAGAACCTTGAGGAAAACAGTGTTTCTATCGTATTATTTGGTTCCGATGAAAATATCGGCGAAGGCCAGACCGTAAAACGTACTGGAAAGGTCGTATCGGTTCCGGTAGGAGACGCTATGATCGGCCGTGTTGTAAATGCGCTGGGACAGCCTATTGACGGTGCGGGACCTATTGTAACAGAAGAATTTCGGGCAATTGAAAGCCCGGCTCCGGGAATTTGTGAAAGACGTTCGGTACATGAACCTCTTCAGACCGGAATCAAGGCCATTGACTCCATGATCCCTATTGGAAGAGGCCAGCGAGAGCTTATTATCGGTGACCGTCAGACAGGTAAGACTGCTCTGGCTGTAGATACTATTATCAATCAGAAGGGTAAGGATATGATCTGTATCTATGTAGCGATCGGACAGAAACGTTCTACGGTTGCTTCTCTGGTAGAGACCCTTACCAAAAACGGAGCCATGGATTATACCATGGTAGTGGCGGCCACTGCCTCTGAAGCAAGCCCCTTACAGTACATTGCACCATATTCCGGATGTGCAATGGGTGAATATTTTATGAACAAAGGCAAGCATGTACTGATCGTCTATGATGACCTGAGCAAGCATGCGGTTGCATATCGTGCACTTTCCCTGCTGATCCGCCGTCCGCCAGGACGAGAGGCTTATCCGGGAGATGTATTCTATCTGCATTCCAGACTTCTGGAACGTGCGGCAAAACTGGATGACGAACACGGCGGCGGTTCTCTGACTGCGCTTCCTATTATTGAAACACAGGCAGGCGACGTATCCGCTTATATTCCTACAAATGTTATTTCCATTACAGATGGTCAGATTTTCCTGGAGACAGAGCTTTTCCACTCCGGCGTAATGCCGGCGGTAAACCCGGGTATCTCTGTATCACGAGTTGGAGGAAGCGCGCAGATCAAGGCTATGAAAAAAGTAGCCGGTACACTGAAATTGATTTACTCTCAGTATCGTGAGCTGCAGAGCTTTGCTCAGTTTGGCTCTGATCTGGATGCAGATACCAAGTCACGTCTGGATCAGGGTGCCCGTATTGTAGAGGTTCTGAAGCAGAATCAGAATGAGCCGGTTCCGGTAGAAAAACAGGTTGCGATTCTGTATGCAGTTACCAAAGGAATCCTGGCTGAAGTAAAGACAGAGGATGTACGTCAGTACGAAAAAGAACTGTTTATTTTCCTGGATTCAGATGCGAACGGAATGGCTGCTATGCAGGATATCCGTACCACAGGAAAATTGGAAGAAGAAACAGAAAATAAGTTAAAGAAAGCTCTGGAAGAATTTACCCGGAACTTCCTTGATGCAAGACCTGTAAAATAAAGTGATTAGGAGGAAACAGAATGGCTGCAAACATGAAAGCGGTAAAGCTGCGTATCAAGAGTGTGCAGAGCACTATGCAGATTACCAAGGCAATGGAACTTGTGGCATCCTCCAAGCTGCGTAAGGCAAAGGAGCGGGCAGAGGTCTGCAGACCTTATTTCCGCACCCTGTATGAAACCCTGAAGGAAATTGCTGTAAATAATACGGAATTTAATTCTGTTTATGCGGCGGAATCCAAAAGCAATAAATACTGCTATGTAGTGATCGCCGGAGACCGTGGTCTGGCAGGGGGCTATAATGCAAACCTGTTCAAATGTATGGAAGCAGACAGCGCAGGCCGGGATTATATGGTCCTTCCTATTGGAAAAAAAGCAGTAGAGTATTACAGCCGTAAAGAGGTAGAGGCGGTCACTGAAGAGTTTGGAGAGGTCGCAGATATTTCTGTAGGCGACTGCTTTGAGATCGCACATTTGCTCTGTAAGGAATTCCGCAAAGGGACATTCGGACATATCCAGCTTTGTTATACGGGGTTTGTGTCCATGCTTTCCCAGAAACCAGATGTTTTCTCGATCCTTCCTCTTACGGATATTAAGGAAGAGGCGGAAAAAAGAGAGAAAGCTTCCGTATCAAGAAATCTGATTCTCTACGAGCCGGGAAGTACAGAAGTTTTCGATGCGATCGTACCGGAATATCTGGCAGGCCTTATTTATGGCGCAGTCTGTGAAAGCCAGGCAAGCGAGCTGGCTGCCAGACGTACTGCCATGGATGCGGCAACCAAGAATGCCGGTGAGATGATCGACCAGTTAAATCTGTATTATAACCGTGCACGTCAGGCAAGCATCACGCAGGAGATCACGGAGATTGTTGCAGGTGCCGAGGGTGTATAAATAACCCACGGTCTATAACAAAAATTAGAGGAGATTCATAGATGAGCGAGAAACACATTGGCGAAGTTGTGCAGGTCATCGGTCCGGTTCTGGACATCCGCTTTGCGCATGATGAACTGCCGGCACTTCTCAATGCCATTGAAATTGACAACAAAGGCGCAAAGCTGATCGTGGAAGTGGCTCAGCAGATCGGTGATAATACGGTCCGCTGCATCGCTATGAGTTCCACAGACGGTCTGGTACGCGGCACAAAAGCATTAGATACCGGCGGTCCGATTTCCGTTCCGGTAGGTGAAGAGTGTTTGGGCCGTGTATTTAATCTTCTGGGTGAACCGGTAGATAATCTTCCGGCACCGGAAACAAAGGAACACTGGGCAATCCATCGTCCGGCACCTTCTTATGAGGAGCAGACGCCGGCTACAGAAATCCTGGAAACAGGTATTAAAGTCGTAGACCTGATCTGTCCTTATGCAAAAGGCGGTAAGATTGGTCTGTTCGGTGGTGCAGGTGTAGGAAAAACAGTCCTTATTATGGAGCTGATCCATAATGTAGCTACTGCTCACGGCGGACTTTCTGTATTTACCGGAGTTGGAGAGCGTACCCGTGAGGGAAATGACCTTTATAATGAAATGAAAGAAAGCGGAGTTATTGATAAAACTGCCCTGGTTTACGGACAGATGAATGAGCCGCCTGGAGCGCGTATGCGAGTGGGCCTTTCAGGTCTGACTATGGCAGAGTATTTCCGTGATGTAAAAAATCAGGACGTGCTTCTGTTTATTGATAATATTTTCCGTTTTACACAGGCAGGATCTGAGGTTTCCGCCCTGCTTGGACGTATGCCGTCAGCGGTAGGTTATCAGCCTACACTTGCTACAGAGATGGGTGCTCTGCAGGAGCGTATCACTTCTACAAGAAAAGGATCTATTACTTCCGTACAGGCTGTTTATGTACCTGCGGACGACCTGACAGACCCGGCTCCGGCAACAACCTTCTCACATCTGGATGCAACCACGGTACTTTCCCGTGATATTGCCAGCCAGGGTATTTATCCGGCAGTGGATCCTCTGGAATCTACCAGCCGTATCCTGTCTCCTGAGGTAGTAGGAACAGAGCATTATGAGATTGCACGCCGTGTACAGCAGGTGCTGCAGCGATATAAAGAACTGCAGGATATTATTGCTATCATGGGTATGGATGAGCTTTCTGAAGACGATAAGCTTTCTGTAAATCGTGCCCGTAAGATCCAGAGATTCCTGTCTCAGAGTTTTTCTGTAGCAGAACAGTTTACCGGCATGCCGGGACAGTATGTTCCTCTTAAGGAAACTCTCCGTGGCTTCCGTATGATCCTGGACGGAGACTGTGATGAGGTTCCGGAGAGCTGTTTCCTTTTCTCCGGTACCATTGACGAAGTATTTGAAAAAGCGAAGAAGCAGTAAAGGAGGCTTTTTATGAGCACCTTTCCATTACAGATCGGAACCCCGGATGGTCTTCTCTTTGAAGGGGAAGTGGTTCGGGTAGTATGCAGAAGTATTACAGGTGACCTGGCAATTCTTGCCGGTCACTGTAATTTCTGTACAGCTCTTGGCATGGGCGAGGCTCATGTGATCCTGGAAGATGGCACCAGACGGGATGCAGCCTGCATTGGAGGAATGCTTTCGGTTATGGATGGCAAATGTAATCTTCTGGCAACTACCTGGGAGTGGAAGGAAGATATTGACGAGGACAGAGCTGAAAAAGCTAAGAAAAAAGCTGAAGAAAAACTGAGCCGTACCGGTCTCAGCGAGCAGGATTATAAGATTGCAAAAGCCAAGCTTCACAGAGCAATGGTGCGCCTGAGTGTAAAACAGTAGCATTGAGGCGGGAGATTTTTTTTGGAAAAACGTAAAAACCTGGAAAAAACTGTTGACAGAAGGAATTGCGTATAGTACAATTACTCAATGTGACGTAGTGCGATGACTCCTGAGCCAAAGCCCCGGCAAAGGTGTTTTTTATCAGCGGTTTCGGACATTTCCGCGATTATCTATTTGCACTGATCACCAGGAATTATTCATTATCGCGGAACTCCGCGGTTGTACAAATTATTTAATCGTTGATAAATAACAGGAGGTAAAACCATGCAGACTTATATGGCTAATCCAGATAAAATCGAGAGAAAATGGTATGTAGTTGACGCAGAAGGCTGTACACTGGGCCGTCTGGCATCTGGTGTTGCAAGTGTATTAAGAGGTAAAAACAAACCTCAGTTTACACCGCATGTAGATACAGGTGATTATGTGATCATCGTAAACGCTGACAAGATCAAAGTAACAGGAAAGAAAATGGATCAGAAGATCTACTATCACCACTCTGATTATGTGGGCGGAATGAAAGAGACCACATTAAAAGAAATGATGGCTAAGAAACCGGAAAAGGTTGTTGAGCTGGCAGTTAAAGGCATGCTTCCGAAGGGACCTCTGGGAAGAACCATGTACAAGAAACTTTTTGTTTATGCCGGACCGGAGCACAAGCATGAGGCTCAGAAACCGGAAGTCTTAACATTTTAATGAGGAGGTAGGAAACATTGGCTAGCGCAAAATTCTACGGAACAGGAAGAAGAAAGAAATCAATCGCAAGAGTTTACCTTACACCTGGTACAGGCAAAATCACAATCAATAAAAGAGATATCGACGAGTACTTCGGTCTTGAAACACTGAAAGTAATCGTTCGTCAGCCGCTTACTGCTACAGAGACAGAGGGCAAATTTGATGTTCTCGTTAACGTAAAAGGCGGCGGATATACAGGACAGGCTGGTGCTATCAGACACGGCGTTGCAAGAGCACTCCTTCAGGCAGACGCTGAGTACAGACCAGTTCTGAAAGCTGCTGGATTCCTTACACGTGATCCACGTATGAAAGAGCGTAAGAAATACGGTCTCAAAGCAGCTCGTAGAGCACCTCAGTTCTCTAAACGATAATTTTAAGATTATCAGAGAAGACAAAACCCCGGAAACATTCATTTCCGGGGTTTCTTATATCTATAAGTTATCTTTCGTTTATCATTCTATAGTTTCCCGGTATTCTCTGGGAGTCATTCCGGTATATTGTTTAAAAACCTTACTGAAATATCGGGGATTATCATATCCTGTCATGTCACAGATCTCAACAATTTTTTTGTCGGAGCTTCGAAGGAGCTCCTTTACTTTTTCCATTCGTATTTCTGTGAGATATTCTATAAAATTGCGGCCGGTTTTTTCTTTAAAGAGGCGGCTCAGGTAATTGGGATGGAGATAAAACTGCTCTGCCAGAGAGTTCAGGCTGATATTTTCTGCGTAGTGCTGGCAGATAAAAAGCTGGATTTCCCGGATGACATCCTTACTCAGTGTCTGTTCATCAGATCGGTTGAGGAGTGAAATAAGCCATTCTATATAGGAAGTCATAGAAGCTGTACTGCTTTTATGATTTCGTGCCAGAAGAATCTGGCTGAGGGTGGAATTAAGGCGTGCATGCAGTTCTTCCTCGTTCAGACGGAGATCTTTCAGATAGCTGTTCAGTTCGATCAGGAAACTGATACAGGCGGTCTGGTACTGTGTAAGAGAGGGGGTCTGCTCCAGAATTGAACACAAAGTTTCCTCTAATAAGGGAATGGCATTTATACGTGTCTCCGGATTCGTAAGTCTGCGGAAAATTTCAGGGAGGATATCCTGAAGAGACTGAGAACCGGCTGAAAAAAGCTGCTCAATATTCTGGTAGAGGATGATAGAATCTCTGGTACCTGCACGGTGATAATGACGTGCTCTGCGTGCTTCCTCCCAGCCCTCGTGGATCTTTTCAAGCCCGAATTTCCGGCTGCTGGCACCGCAAAACCATTCTTCAAGACCAGAGCAAAGCTGTTCCAGAAGAGAGGTAAGGGAATCAAAGGAAGAATCCGAGTCCCAGGGAAGCAGAACAAAAAGTGAAAATATCTCATCATCCAGAAATATGGCAGAGGGAATCAGAGATGTAAGCTGGTTTCTCATCTGCTGTTTTTTTAAATCAATATCCTGTTGGCACAATTCCTTGTTTTTTAATATCATAGAAAATCCATACCATTGTTTCAGATTCGGAAGATCATATCTGTCAGAGTCTATCTGAGAATAACCTTTGGCTGAGGATAATAGCAGGGCTTCCAGGCGATTGGTGTGAATCTGTGATTCTTTTTGACGGATGGCAAACTCTCCGCGGAGACGTTCCAGAAGCACTTCAATGTCTTTCAGGACAACAGGTTTGGTCAGATAGTCGATGGCACCATTACGGATGGCCTCCTGGGCATAGGAAAAATCAGAGTATCCGCTCAGGATTACAGCTTTAACTGCAGGATATTCTTTTCTGAGAATCTTAAGAAGCTCCAGTCCTGTCATTCCCGGCATACGGATATCCATAAACACAACATCAATATGTGTTTTTTTGAGCAGAGACAGAGCTTCCTCTCCATCGGATGCAGTTCCGGCCACCTGAAAACCATAGTTGTTCCATTTTACAAAACGGGTCAGTCCCCGGCATACAATTTCTTCATCATCTACGATTAATACCTGATAGGTCATAAGCTGTCTGTACCTCCTGTGATGTCTGTCATATTTTCAGAATGATTTCTAAGGGGAAGCAAAATTTCTATCCGGGTGCCTTTTCCAGGAGTACTGGAGATTTGCAGTCCATAGGATTCCCCGTAAAAAAGCCGGATCCGCTGGTTGACGTTTACCAGTCCGATACTTTCGTCCGGAGCTTCATCTCTGTTCAGAGAAAGCTGAAGAGAGTGAAGTTCGTTTTTTTCCATTCCCCGTCCGTTATCCTCCACGAGAATATGAAGGACATTATCGCAGGCTGAAGAATGGATTCTGATAAAATATCCGCTGCTGGCATCTCCAAAAGCATGGACGACGGCATTTTCCATGATTGGCTGAAGAATAAACTGCGGAATGTAAACAGACTGATCGTCTACCTCTGTTTCCAGGAACAGCTGTATTTTTTCGCTGTGGCGGAAATTAATCACATCCAGATAAATAGAAGCATGTTCGATTCCTTCCCTGAGTGTGATGGTATTGCCTCCTGTTTTCATTCCCAGACGGCAGAGGCGGCTGAATTTTTCAATCATTTCTGTAACCGGACTTTCCCCGTCTGCTTCATACATGGCCTCCCAGCGGATGATATCCAGAGTATTATAAAGAAAATGTGGATTGATCTGCATAAGCATAGCGTCTAACTGGGCATTTTTCCAGCTGAGCTGCAGCTTCTGACGGTGAATTTCTGAGAGATATACCTGGTCGATCAGCTGGTTGGTGTTTTCAGCCATTTCGTTGAAACGATCTCCCAGTGCAGTGATCTCGTCATGTCCGCTGTTCTCATATCGGGCTGTCCATTTACCGCTTCCTGTTTTTTTCATGACTCGGTTCAGTTTTTTCAGTGGATCTGAAATGCTGAAGGTAACATAATAGGAAAGTATAAAGCAGGCAATCACTGTGCCGATCAATACCAGGACACAGAGATTCCGGATATGGTAGGAGTGTGCCAATAGTGTATCCAGGCTGGCAATGTAGCAGGCAAACATTTCTGTGTCAGGAATCTGTTCGTAAGCCAGAAGAATGTTCTGGCGGTCCAGCTGAATCTGTTCTATACTTTTTCTTTTTTGTAGCATTTCTTCAAAAAGTTCCGGAATACGTGGAAAAGAAGGAGATTTGATGCTGGGATCAAACCAGGTAAGTACTCCGCTTTTTCCGATCAGGAAAATATTTCCCTGGTCGTTGTTTCCGGAAGGAGTTTCGATATCGGAAAAGGTACTGCGGTCAATGTTAAAAAGCAGTATACCCAGAAAATCTCTGGTATTTGGTTCATATACAGCAATTTCCATGGTGATGATATTTGCAAAACCATAGACAACCTGTTCATTTTTGTAAAAAATCCCTGTCTGTTCTTTGTCGTCCATCCAGACAGGATATCCCCGCTTATCCTGTGGAACAAGATAGAAATCGGACTTGTAAAAGGCATCCAGATCCCGGATAGTGCCGCCTCTTTGAAAGCCGTTATCCTCTACCATATGGTACTGACGGGAGGGAGTGACAAACTGGATGTTTACAATATGTTTTTTGTTCTGGCGCAAAGAATAGAGCCTGTTTTCGATCAGAAAGGTGTTTGTCTGAAACAGCTGCTCCTGACCGGGACTTCTGTTTTCCGGCAGAGAAGAATTTTCGGAGATAGCTCTGATGATCCGGCTGTCATTATAAAAATTAAGCGCCATATTTTCATATTCTTCCATGGTATCCTGTATTTTCAGCCGGGTGTTCTGAACCAGCATAGAGGTATAGCGGGTAAGGTTCAGATTGATCTCTCTGGAATACTGAAAAAAGGAAAAAAAGGTAAGAAACAGCGCTGAGATAAGCAGGAGTGCAAGAAAGGAAACATTCAGGCGTTTAAAGATACCCACCTTTCGGAGCTGTCTTGTTACCAGAGAATTCCATTTTTGTTTTGCTGTGCGGATCATATGGATGAATTTCATTTGGGACCTCCGTAACATGTATGTAAACATAATGCATGAATTATTTTTTATTATAACACTATTTTTAGGAAAAAGACACAATAAAAGGAGTACGGATCAACCGCACTCCTTTGGCATATAAAAGAAAATGGATAGGATTTATTTCTTATTGGCTTCATTAAAACTTTCCAGAGCCTCGGTCTCACAGAGCTTCTGAGCATCTGCAAATTCTTTTTCCGGATCCGCATTTGGATCAGTGAGGATCTTCTGGACAGCACGGTCAACATAGGAGCCGAAATCTGCTTTTCCGTAGAATTCCAGGCGTCCAACAGTTTTTGCTGCTTCCAGAACATCTCTGTACTCTTCCGGGAAATCATAGAAATCAGTCACACTCATGTCATCACGAGGAATGATCACCGGGCTCAGAGCGCCTTTGGTTGCAAGGTTTTCAAAGTAAGATGCAAAATAATCTTTGGAGTTATAGAAGCTGATGTATTCCCATGCAGCGTCTTTTTTCGCCTGGTCTGCTTTTGCGTTGATCACATAAGCAGTACCTGCAATAGCGGTAGTCTGCTCGCCGGAAGGTCCTGCAGGCGGCAGGCACAGTCCAAGATCATCCGGATCCATACCATTGGATACCGCGTCGGCAACCCAGTCAGATGCAAATGGCATCATGCCGATCTTGCCCATTGCGAAATCAGCGGTAAGATCGCCGAATTTCAGAGTCAGATCACTCTGGAGCACACCTTCGCTCTTTAACTGCTGATAATATTTGGCAGCTTCGATCACAGCCGGATCCGTAAAGGTCAGTTCTGCTGTTCCGTCTTCGTTTTCTTTTGTCAGATCACCGCCTGCCTGCCATACATAATACTGGAAGAACCATTCTGTCCATTCAGCAGCCAGAGTGGCATATCCGGCAACCTGATTGTCGGGATTGTTGATCTTCTTTGCAAAATCCAGTGCCTCTTCCCATGTTTTTGGAGCAGCTTCCAGACCTGCCTCTTTAAAGAGAGCTTTGTTATAGCCAAAAAGCATAGGGGCAACTGTAGACGGGATTCCATAAATACTGTCGTCCTTTGTAAACATATCTACATATTCTTTGGTAAAGCTTCCCCATTCATCCCAGTTGTCCGTATAGGCGTTCAGCGGCTCCAGGATTCCGGCTGCAATATAAGAATCCATCATGGTAAAGGAGCAGTTTACCAGATCAGGAGCAGTTCCGGAGGCAACGCCCTGATAAAATTCATTTCCCGGATCTCCTTCTTTGACAACTTTGTTTAATGTGATCCATGGATGCTCTTCCAGGAATTTTTCTTCCATGGAAAGATACCAGTCATCCTGATTACGGCTGGTGACCCAGATGGTAAGTTCAACCGGTTCGTGTTCTTCTGCTGCAGAAACAACAGTAGCTCCGGCCAGAGTTGTGGCTGCCATGGAAAGCGTGAGCAGTGTGGCCAGTAGTTTCTTCTTCATCATAATGAAATCCTCCTTTTTATCCGGTCCCTTGATCTTGTGCCGGTATTTTGTCCTGAACTAATCATAACAGATTATAAGGATTCTGAAAATAGAATAAATTTAACCATATTTCATAGAAATGTCACTTTTTTTAAGGTGTCTTCAAGGAAAAAATCAAGAGGTTAAAAAAGGTGACATAAAAAGTAAGCTATGTATATTTTCCTGAAAAGTATTTTTTTTTATACTTTATCTTAACAGGATTATGCAGAAAATGGAGGTATGGAAAATGAGTGCAAAAATGAGTACGAAAAAGAAAAAATCCTTTACCGCAAAGCCGGGAAGCTATACATTCCGTAAAAAAGTAACCCCCTGGTGTATTTTATTTCTTCCTATGGCATTTACGGTCTGGCTGAAATATTATCCGATTTTCAGTGCCTTTTATATTTCCCTTTTTAAATATGACCCCATAAATCCACCTGGAAGGTTCGTGGGTCTGAAAAATTACCTGGAAATGTTCCAGATGCAGTTTTACTGGGAGTCCTGGAAAAATACTTTTATTTTTCTGCTCCTTCAGCTGTGTATGTGCTTTTTTATCCCTTTGATCCAGGCGCTTCTGCTTAATGAACTGATTAAGCTGCAGAAATGCCTGACCACTCTTTATATCCTTCCGGCGCTGATCCCCACTTCGGTAAATGTGATTATCTGGAGATGGATCTGGCATCCGGATTATGGCGTGGCAAATCAGATCGTAAAATTTTTTGGCGGAGAGCCACAGGTATGGCTCAGTGATCCGGATCTGGTCAAATTCTGTATTATCTTTCCAGGGGTACTGGGTGGAGGACTGACAGTGCTTCTTTATCTGTCTGCGATTCAGGGGGTATCTACAGATATTATGGAATCGGCAGCTCTGGATGGATGTACGGGATTTAAAAAGATCAGACATATTATTCTTCCGAATATTTCCTTTATGATCTTTATCCAGCTGATCATGTGTGTGATCACTACCATGCAGCTTCTGGATGCTCCATACATGTATGCGTCAGGAGGACCAAGCGGAGCGTCTACCACACAAGGTATTTTTATCTATAATGCATTTAATGATGATCTGAATTATGGTCGTGGTTCAGCAGCTTCGGTGGTACTTTTGATCGTGATCGCGGTACTGACCATGCTTCAGATGCATTTTGAGAAGTCAGAGAAGAATTAAAGGAGGCATGGACATGAAGAGAAAGAAAAACAGAAAAAACAGAATCCGTTGCGGAAAATCCGAACGCTTTCTGAAAATTGTTGCAGTTACAGTGTCTCTGCTTTTTGCAGCGCTGATGCTGTATCCGCTGGTTTTTGCCGTATCCAGCGCCATGAAGGATAATTCCCAGATTTATAAGGTTCCTCCGAAGCTTCTTCCGGGAAAGGCAAACAGCGTATCCTTTGTGCTGGATTATACTGGGCAGGAATTTCAGGATGCAGAAGAAATGAAGGATCAGATGCTTAAGGATAATGTTCTTGTAATGTTTGGAACCAACTTTAAATTTGCAGATCAGTCGATTATGGAGATACATGTTTATGGAACCAGAGAAGGCAGAACTTTGTTCCATTCGAGAGCGCATCAGATGAAGCTTCAGATGGAATGCGATTATGGAATTTACAAAAGAACTGCAATCAAAAAAGAAATCCTTCTTCATGATGACCGCTATGTCCGTGCCTGTGAATCCATTGGTTATGAGTTTGATGAAAACGGAATCGATAAAGTACCGGAAGAAGGGCTGGCAGATGATTTTCAGGATCAGATAGCGCCTGTAATCCAGGAAAAATATACTACAGCAGGAACGCTGGTCGGTATTGGAAACAGAACCAAAAACCTTCTCAGTCTGGAAAGCTTCAAATATTATCTGGATATGCCGGCCTATATTTATCCCCAAAGTGAAAGGGTTGTAAAATACGGATTTCTGACTTTTGTTATGAACAGTGTCATCGTGATCGGATTTGCCATGATCGCTCAGGTGATCCTGTGTTCTGTCTGTGCATTCGTGATCAGCCGGCAGCTCTCCCAGAGAGCCGGAAAATTTGTGCTGATGTTTTTCCTGGGAGGAATGATGATCCCCTTTGCCAGTATCATGCTTCCGCAGCTGATCATGTACCGGGAAATGGGAGCTTACAATAACTATGCGGCTCTTTTGCTTCCATTCTTATATCCCTATGGATTTTATGTATATCTGTACAAGGGATTTTTTGATCAGATTCCCGGCAGTTATTTTGAAGCAGCAGCTTTGGACGGAGCCGGAAGCTGGTATCTTTATTCCAGAATATGTATGCCCCTGTCCAAGCCGATCATTTCTCTTATTGCTCTGCAGACATTTATTGGAAACTGGAATGATTTTTTCTGGGCATGGCTGGTAACAGAAGATCAGAATCTGTGGACCTTAAATGTAGCTCTTTACAACATTTCCAATAATGCAGGAACCAAACAGAATGCTCTGATGGGACTGGCGGTTGTGACTATCACACCGGTAATACTGCTGTCTATTCTGTTTTCCAGACAGCTGAAGCAGAGCATTGCGGCATCAGGAGTCAAAGGCTGACGATGGGTGTAATAATTGAAAAACAGAAGAATCCTGTTGCTGAAAACCGGAAAAAAAGGTATGATAAAATTATAGAGGCAGGAGTGTATTATGGAATTAACAGGTATGGTAACCACAAGAGAAGAATTTCTGTATCCGGACAGTCTGTGCGGCAGACTTCCGGAGGAACTGCAGATTACCATGGCTGGAAACGGCAGACCGGGGATCCAGCTGATACTTGAGACCAGTGGAAAAAAGGTGAACTTTTTCCTGAAGGGAAAGGGTTTTTGTGGAGAATGGTATGAAATGAAAGACATTCCGGTGGAATACAATACCGGAGACGGAGTTTCCCAGGGAGGCGCTATGGTGCTGGAAACACCGCCAGGAGAAAAACCGGATTATGTGACCCGCCTGGCACCTTTTCGTGTTTATGACTGTCTTTGCTGGACAGACAGCGGGGAGATTCCCGTAAGAAACCAAAAGGCCGCAGCATATCTCTGTCTTGTGCCGGACAAGGGGCTGGAACCGGGAGAATATCATCTGAGTCTTGGGGCAGAAACAGAAGAAGGATTCTGGGAATGCAGTATATCTGTAAAGGTCTGCAGCGTGCGGATTCCGGAGGATGCGTTTCCCGTTACAAACTGGTTTTCCCTGGAGGCAATAAGCCGGTTCCATCATGTGGAAATGGGAACTCCGGAGTATCTGGATATGCTGAGAGCTTACGTTCGTGCAATGAGAAGGCTTCATCAGAAAATCTTTTATATACAGCTGGATGAACAGTGCGTCAGCATCAAAGAACCGATTGCTTTTGACTTTGAGTACTTAACACCGGTGATCCAATGCTTTTTTGAAGAAGGAATGGAGATCATGGAGATTGGAGCGCTTCTTCACCGTGGATTTCTTCCGGATGGAAGTCCGGATATGTATACGGACAGCTTTACCTGCATGATGGATAAAAATCTGAAGTTTGATACACTGGAGGGATACGTTCATACAGTGAAGCTGGTACAGGCGCTGGCTTCTTATCTGAAGAAGCATGGATGGGAAAAAAAGATCCTGTTTCATATCCATGATGAGCCGGATATCCATGTAAAAAACCAGGCAGCGCTGGAATCAAGGCGCCGTCAGTATTACCTGGCTTCAGGAATCCTTCGTAAATATCTTCCTGGTGTACAGATCATAGAAGCGGTTGATACCGCAGAGTTTTATGGAGGAGTGGATATCTGGGTTCCGGGAACAGCCGGATATGAAAAAAAGAAGGCTGAGTTTGATCAGCTTATCCGTCTGGGTGAAACTGTGTGGACTTATGTCTGCTGCGGGCCGGAGGGAGAATGGCTTAATCGTTTTCTGGATTTTCATCTGATACGTGGAAGGCTTCTGTTCTGGGGCTGTGCCAGAAACAGGATTTCCGGATTCCTCCACTGGGGATTTAACCAGTTTCCGGGAGGAATGGATCCATTCAAAGGAACCAGCTGTCCAAATGATACAGGAATAGGAACTGCCTTTCCCTGTGGTGATTCTTTTCTGGTGTATCCGGGAAAAGAGGGACCGGAGATCAGTATGCGTCTGGAAGCGCAGCGGAGAGGTGCGGAGGATGCGGCGCTTTGGGGGCTGCTTCTGAAAAAAGATCCGCAGCTTCATGACTGGCTTCTGGATCAGATGTTTACGAATAATTACACATACATCAGGGATCCGGAGAAATTTGACCGGGTTTACACACAGCTTCTGGAAAGTCTGGAAAAATACAGCTGACCGGAAGACCGGCAGAAAACAGACAGGAGAGAGCATGAGCGGCAAAAAAAAGAAACGGACATTAAAACGAGAGATCACACTTCTGACGATGGCAACATCCTTTGGAGCTCTGGTTCTGTTTGGGACAGTGATGATCGTGATGTTTTTTGTGTTTTTTCTGGGGAATATACGGGAGGATATGGAAAATATCCTCCAGAATACCCTTCAGAATTATCAGGCAAAAATGCAGTTTATCCAGGACGGAGCTGTAATGATCCGTCACAATTCTATACTGCGGGATTTTTTTGACGCAGACTGGACAGACAGGGCAGAAATGGAAAAACAGCTTTCCTACAGCATGGAGTTATTTTCCAACCGGAATATAACAGAAGGGCAAAGTCCTTTTGTGACCAGTGTGTGTCTGTTTAATAAAAAGGATGAGTATGTCAGGGAGCACTATTATCCAATGACGGTTTCGGCAGGGAGGAATAAGGAAATCGGGTATCTGGAAATGATGCGGGACTTTCGCCAAACAGAAGAACGGTATCGGATGACGTCAGGGGCTGATGAGATCAACCTCTGTTTTCGTGTTTATGGAGATGGCATGGAAGAACTGGGAATCTGTGTTCTTGGAATCGCAAAAGAGGGAATTCAGGATATTTTTGCACAGATTGAAACATACAGTCATGGAAATTGGGGCATCAGCGACCAGAAAAGAAATATTATGATTTTTCAAGGGGAAAAACAGACGGCAGAAGAGCTGAGCCGGCTGGGAATGAATGCCAAAGGAGAAAAAAGAATTGCGGGAAACCGTACGCTGTATGCATCTATGGGCACAGGATTTGGTACCTGTGCGGCAGTTTCTGTTGGAATGGATAACATTTATGTGATCCTGAAACCTACGATGGTTACATTTTTTGCAGTGATCTTTCTGGCTCTGATTTTTATTGGAGCCATGATGCTTGGAATCAGTTTTCGCTTTACCAGACCGTTAAAGACACTGGCAGACAATCTGCAGGCTTTTGGAAAAAAAGATCTGGATGTGCGTATGGAGGATTCTTCTATTTCCGAGATCCATGAGATCAGTGTGATATTTAATGAAATGGCAGAAAGAATCCAGTATCTTATTGAGCAGGTTTATGAAAAAAAGCTTCTTGCAGCCCGGTCACAGACAAAATACCTTCAGGCACAGATCAATCCGCATTTTCAGTTTAATATCCTTGCAATGTTCAGTATCCGTGCCAGACTGGCCGGAGATGAGGAACTGTATAAAGGACTGCAGGCTTTTTCCGGACTGATGAGGGGGAAAATATTCCGGGAAAAGGAAATACGGATTCCGATATCTGAGGAAATGGAACTGGTGGATTTTTATCTTTATCTTCAGAAAAGCCGGTTTGAGGATCAGCTTTCCTATGAAATCGAATATGGAAGCGAGGATGTGAAAAATTTCAGGATTCCCAGACTTCTTATTGAAAACTTGGTAGAAAACGCAGTGTCTCATGGAATCGAGCCAAAAAGCGGCGAGGGTATAGTCCGGATACACCTTTTTGAAGAGGATGATATGCTTCATATTGTAGTGGAAGACAATGGGGTAGGTTACGAAGAACAGGAAGAGGACCTGGAGATGGATCTGGAAGAAGAAACGGAGCATACTCATACAGGACTGGCTAATATGAAACGCCTGCTGGAAATTCTCTATCACGACAGATACTGTATGAAGATTACAGGAGAAAAAAATGTAGGAACAAGGGCAGAGATCATTCTACCTGCAGAAAGGGGAAGCGTATATGTGGAAAGTAGCAGCAGCCGATGATGAGGCTTACCTCAGAACCGCTCTGAAAAAACTGATGAACTGGGAAAAAATGGGATGTGAACTGATCCGTGTAGTTAATAATGGAAAAGAACTTCTTCAGTGTGTAGAAGAAGAACACCCGGATATTGTGATTACGGATATAAGGATGCCGGAGATTGACGGACTGGAGGTATGCAGACAGCTTTATGAAAAGTATCCGGAAACCCAGACCATTATTTTGAGTGCTTATACGGATTTTGAATATGCCCGGACAGCTATTCGATATGATGTGGCAGATTATGTACTGAAGCTGTCGGTTCTGGAAGAGCTGCCTCCTGCGGTGGAAAAGGTAACACAGAAGCTTCAGAAACAGAAAAAAGAACTGGAGGAGCAGCTGGTCAGAATGCCGGAGAAAAAAGCAGCGGAAAGTCTTTATGATCAGATCCAGGAATACATTGAAAAAAATTACAGCCAAAAGATCACCCTTAACGATATGGCAGAGGAGCTTCATGCAAACAGCAGCTATTTAAGCCGGCTTTATAAAAAAGAAAGCGGACAGAATCTTTTTGATGTGATCCTGAAAAAAAGAATTGAAAAAGCTAAGGTATATATGGAAACTACCGATAAAAAGATTTACGAGATCTCTCAGTCCGTAGGTTTTGATGACACCGGATATTTTTCCAGGATCTTTAAAAGATATACAGGAGTTTCTCCCAAGGAATACCAAAGTGGGAAAAGAGGCGGAGATGAAGAATAGAAGAAGGTTTCCTGTAATCACAGCAGTGGCGGCTTTTTTAGCAGTTTGTCTGGCAGGGTGCGGAAAAAAAACACCGGAACCAGTGGAAATCACACTGATCCACGGATGGGGAACTACGGAAGAGGATCATGTGGTCATGCGGGATATTTATCAGGACTTTGAACAGGAAAATCCTGATGTGAAGCTGAATCAGCTTTCCATGCCCTCCGGAAGTGAAATGGTCCGTAAGACAGAGGATTTGCTGGTGGCAGGAGAAATTCCGGATCTTGTCTTTCTGGGAGGCTCAGGCAAAGATACTGTTTATCAGTTTATGGTGGAGAATGATCTTGTTCTTGACCTGATGCCTTATATCAGAGAAGACCGGGAATTTGCAGGTAATCTTGCTCCTGTAAATATTGATTTCTGGACTACAGGGGAAGAGCAGCTTTTTACCATATCGGATGTGATCCTTTTAAGTGGAGGCTACTGGTATGACCGGGAAATTTTTGAAGCTGCAGGAGTGGAAAAAATTCCGGAGACCTGGGAGGAGTTTCTGATAGTCTGTGAACAGATTGAGAGCTGGGCAGAGAAAGAAAAAAACGGAGTGGAATGTCTTCAGATGTCGTCGGAGGCGTACCTTTATTTTATGGATCATCTTCTGGCAGTCCAGAATTCTGTAAGTGGAAATGCCATTCGAAATCAACGGCTTTATCTGGAAGAAAGTGCGGCAGAGGATGCTCTTTATACACTCAGAGAAATCTATCGGTATTCCAGGGCAGATGGAGACTACAGCTACCGAGATGAAACCGATGCATTTAATGATGGAAAAACAGCCATGTATATCAATGGTATCTGGGGTGCACCTATGATTTCAGATCAGATTGATGCGGCCTATGCCCTCCTTCCATCTGAAAAAGGAGAGAAGATATCCTGTGAGTCGGCCTGTCTGGGGTATATTCTGGGAAAAACCGGAGATGAAAAAAAACAGGAGGCCAGCGTCCGGTTTGTAAAATATATGCTCAGTACTCCGGTTCAGGAACGTATTCTGAAAGAAACAGAGCAGGTTCCTGCCAATTCCCATGTGGACATCCGGAAGTATCAGAAGGGCATGGAGCGTTTTGTACAGGCTGCCGATATAGTAAAGGCGGCCGGAGTCAGAATACAGGTTCCGGATAATCTGTGGAGCAGCGGTGCCAGAGACAATTTTATGGAAGGAATTGATGATGTTCTGAAAGGAGAAATCTCTGATGAGGAATTTATTCATTCTCTGAAGTAAAAATAATCCATGTTTTTGTGAAAAAGTAAAAATAATCCCGGATTGCAGTCAATATCTTTCATTCAAAACAACCATAAAATGAAATAAAATAA
>SAMEA3387495__coassemble_1131_pt1 | contig 79081 bp, 84 predicted proteins | sample SAMEA3387495__metabat2_high_PE_036 | metagenome-assembled genome bin SAMEA3387495 (sample SAMEA3387495) | Felis catus | biome: Faeces | place: United Kingdom | collected 2012
TGTCGGGAAAAGAAAGGACCGGCAGATTGCAAATTATTATGAAAAAATCCGACAGAGCAAACAGGAAAAGTTGTTCCATGAAGTGATATTCCAGATTGGAAATCGAGAGGATATGGCAGTGGGAACAACAGAAGGAAATCTGGCTGTAAAGGTATTGGACGAATATATGAAAGATTTCCAGAAGCGGAATCCGACACTTCGGGTATTTAGTTGCTATCTGCATCAGGACGAAGCTACTCCACATCTGCATATCGATTTTGTCCCTTATGTGACCAACTGGAAGGGAAAAGGAATGGATACTAGAGTTTCACTGAAGCAGGCATTAAAAAGTCTTGGATTTCAAGGCGGAAATAAGCATGATACAGAACTGAATCAGTGGATAAATCATGAAAAAGAAGTGCTGGCAGAAATCGCAATGCAACGTGGAATTGAATGGGAACAGAAAGGTACACATGAAGAGCATCTGGACGTTTATAATTTCAAGAAAAAGGAACGTAAAAAGGAAGTGCAGGAACTGGAGCAGGAAAAAGAAAATCTGACAGCAGAGAACGAAGGATTGATTTCTCAGATTGCGGACGCAAGGGCAGATATTAAACTACTGGATAAAGAAACAGCGGAAAGACGTGCTGAGAAAGCAGGAGCGGAATTGAAAAAACTGGAGGACAGAAGAGAATTCCTGCAACCGGTGATGGATAATGTCAGTAAGGAAATAAAAGAATATGGAATGATCAAAACATTTTTGCCGGAAGCTACAGCATTGGAACGTGCGGTAACTTATCGGGATAAGAAAATAAAACCCTTGTTCATTGAAATGAAGAATAAAATTGGTGCGATGGCTGCACAGGTTAAAGAACTTACCAGAGAAAGAGATAAGTGGAAAAGTAAGTTTCAGAAGAAAAAGCAGGAGCACGAGAACACTAAAAAGGAACTGGCAGAAGTTCAGAAGGATTATCAGAAATTATCCGGTGAGAAAGAAATTCTGCAGGGAATTGCAGACAGATATAACCGACTTTTACGCATGTTGGGGAAAGATATGGTAGAACGACTGGTGCAGGACGATATCCGGATGCAGACGGAACTTGAAGCGAAAAAACAGAAAGAGCAGATGCCGAAAAAAATAGGTGACCGTATACAATGGGCAAGAGAACGAAGTGAAGAACACAATGCAAAAATTAAGAAGAATAAAGCAAAGTACAGAGGAATGGAGTTGTAAGAATATGAAGAAACAGATTTATGATGAAAAGAACGGACTGAGCTACACATTGCATGGAGATTATTATCTGCCGGATCTGGAAATCAATGAGGAAGAACCTACATATGGGAAATATGGAATAATGCGAAAACAGTTTCTGAAGGAACACAGGAGTGCAAGGTATCAGTATCTGGTACTTACCGGGAAATTGACGGAGCATTTGAATCAGGTCGATAAAGAAGCGAGAGAAAAAGTTGAAATGCTGGTGGAACAGATGGCTGAGCAGTGGGGCGTGACAGAAAAACTGAAGATGCAGGATCAGATGGAATGGGTTAGGAAAATGAATAATATTCGTAGCAGAGTAGTAGAGATTATAGATGTAGAATTGATTTGTGTTTAGGAGGACAAAGCGGCAGATATAATGTTAAAAGTAGTTGCGTGCGCACGCATATTGTATTATAATACTGGTGGTTAGGAGGAATATATCTATGAAACTATTAAAATGGCTTTCAGTAACAGACCGATTTTACAAAATCTATTTGGATAAACAGCTTGCCCCCTTTGGAATCAACAACAGCCAATATATGTTTTTGATTAAAATCTGTCGTTCGCCTGGCATTTTACAGGATTCTTTAATTGATATGTTTTATGTTCATCCGAGCAATATTGTACGGACAGTTGCGGCATTAGAAAAGCAGGGAATGATTATGCGTTCCCCAAATGATAAGGATAAGCGGACGTGTAAGCTGTATCCTACGGAACGTGCGCTGTCTGTAATTGATGAGATACAGACGGTATGTGAAAAGACAGAAGCTCTTTTATTGCAAGGCTTCAGGGAATCTGATAAAAACCTCTTTATTGATTTGCTGATTCAGGCAGGTGAAAATATTACAGCGGAACTCCGTATAGAAAGAAAGGGGGATGAATTTAATGACTGAGAATCCCCTAGGATATGAAAAAATTTCAAAACTGTTGAAAGATTTTGCCATTCCCAGTATTATGGCGTCTCTTGTCGGCTCAATCTACAATATTGTGGATCAGATTTTTATTGGTCAAGGGGTCGGTTATCTGGGAAATGCAGCAACCAATGTTGCCTACCCGTTCTCTACCATCTGCCTTGCTATTGCACTGCTGGTTGGAATTGGCAGTGCTTCCCGTGTTTCCCTCTGTCTTGGACGCAAAGAGCCGAAAGCTGCCGCCAAAGCAGCGGGAAATGGTATTGTTCTGATGGGGATTTTCGGAATTATTTATTTATTGGTTGGTGAAGCTTTTCTGTCTTTGCTCCTAAAGGCATTTGGGGCAACGACAGATGTATTTCCATATGCAAAGCAGTATGCCAGCATAACATTGATTGGAATGCCGTTTCTTATTGTAACGAATGGTATGAGCAATTTGATTCGAGCAGATGGAAAACCAAAGTATTCAATGGTTTGCATGGTTATGGGAGCTATTATCAATACCATTCTTGACCCTATTTTTATTTTTGCTTGCGATTGGGGGATTGCCGGCGCAGCTTGGGCAACAGTTATTGGGCAAATTTTTTCCTTCATACTCGCACTCCGTTATCTATGGCGTTTCCAAACAATCCATTTTGAAAAAGAGTCGTTTTTATTGGACATCAAAGAAAGTATGAAAATTTGCAGCATGGGAATCAGCAGCAGCTCAAACCAGATTGCAGTTACCGTGATTCAAATCATTCAGTACAATTCGTTGACTTATTACGGCGCATTAACAAAATATGGAACAGATATTCCCTTAGCTGCTTGCGGAATCGTTATGAAAACAAATGCCATAATCCTTGCGATTGTTGTAGGAATCTCGCAGGGAACACAGCCGATTATCGGCTTCAACTATGGGGCAAGGCAATACCATCGTGTACGGGAGGCTTACCTGCTTGCGGTAAAATGGAACCTTGTTGTTTCCACAATTGCTTTCATCGCATTTCAATTTTTCCCGCAATCTATCATTTCGCTATTCGGAGATGGGAACGAGCTGTATTTTGAATTTGCTGTTTTGTTCATGCGTACCTATCTTTTCATGGTGTTGGTAAATGGTGTGCAGTTGCTTTCTTCCAGTTTTTTTACCGCAATAGGAAAATCGTTAAAAGGTGCTCTGTTGGCATTAACAAGGCAGACCTTTGTGTTGATTCCGCTTACCCTGCTGCTCCCGCTTCGTTTCGGAATTATGGGAGTATTGCTTGCGGGACCTGTTGCTGATTTTTCAGCGTTTATGCTATCTGTTGTACTGGTGGGTATAGAATTAAAAAAACAAAAAAATGACATGTAAACAACAGCTCTATGTGAAAACATTCTTTTTCCGCCGTTAAGTAATCAAGAAGCAAAAACTTAAAAACCGTTGCGATAAATTTTATAAATTTAGTAGGATAATATTTAGAAGTAAGGATTGAGAAAAATATGGAAACTATAAAATGGGTTCTATGTCCTATCTGTGGAAATAAAACCCGAACGATAATGCAAGAAGATACCGAATTAAAGAACTTTCCACTCTACTGTCCGAAGTGTAAACAGCAAACACTTAACTGATCTTGCAAAACGGAGAAAAACAGTAATTATAGCAACACATAATGCTAATATTGCAGTTGGCACACTTCCGTATATTAGTATACTAAGAACTCATGAGAATGGAGTATATAAAACGTATATTGGTAATCCTTTTTATGATGAACTTAGAAATATAAATGATGAAACAGACACTAAAAACTGGACTCAAGAAAGTATGCATACTCTTGAGGGCGGTAAAAATGCATTTTATGATAGGAAGGATATTTATGAATCAGGAAAGTAAAGTGATTAATGTACATTTGGAGAAAAGAGAAAATAAAGATTATTTAGTATTTGGCTTTGAAGAAGTTGCAGAAGTATGTCTTAATGATGATGAGAGTCAAAATAATTTGAAAAGTATATTTGTAAAGTTACTTACGGAGATTACAAAGTATCCAATTGAATTACAGTTTTTGGAAAAACCAGAATATAAAACAGGATTATATATAGATGTGTGTAAAGAATATATAAAAGATTTAAATAAAGAGATTACGAATGTAAGAAAAAATATGCCAGAAAAACTAAAAATACAGTGATAACACCATGATAACAAAAATTCCGGAAAACCACACGGACACAACGGAAAATCCGGATTTTTCCACACAAATCACATAAAAAATCACTATTCGTATACCGCAATACACCGGTCTGATATCGTGAAGGTGGACGTACTGTAGGATCAGGCCGTGTTGCTACCATCATCGAGTAATTAAATCTTAATATAGATTAGAGCAGTAATGCTTATTGTGTCCAAACGTAAGATTACCCCGGAACCGTAAGGTTTCCGGGGTTTTTCTGTTGCGTGGAAATAAATTTTCTATCTAATTCCAGAACCAAATCCCCCCTGCCTGCATCTAATTAGTGTAAAATAAAAGAAGCAAACGCGCGCAAATTACTCCGGTCGGACAGAAGGAGACAACCAACAATGACAAGAGATGTATTTATCAGAGAAATACGGCAGTCAGAATCCATGCTGTACCATGTGGCAAAGTCTATTCTGAAAAATGATTCAGACTGTGCAGATGCCGTACAGGAAACGCTTCTGAAAGCTTATGAAAAACTGCATACTTTGAAACAGGATCAGTTTTTCCGAACCTGGATCACGCGGATACTGATCAACGAGTGCAATGGGATTCTGCGCAAAAGGAAATGTGTGATCTCCTATGAGGAATATATGGAAAATTCAGATGCGGCAGAAAATAAAAAATATACGCATTTGTATATGGCTATCCTGAGTCTTCCGGAAGAGCTGAGGATTCTGGTAACGCTGTATTATATAGAAGGTTTTTCCCAAAAGGAGATCGCAGAAATCCTGCATATGCAGGAAGGAACCATCAAAAGCAGACTTTCACGGGCAAGAGCTCTTTTGAAGGAACAGCTTACAGAAGAGAGAAGCCGTTCCTTGATAAAAGCAGCAGGAACTAAGATGCAGTTACGGTAGAAGGAGGAGCAATTATGTCAGATCATAACTGGAAAAAAGCAGCGCCGGAAGTACCGGAAGAATTTCATATGAAATTCGAGGAAACATTAGAGCAGATTGAAAATAAGAAAGTCATTCATCATAAAAAGAACAGCAGAAAAATGATGATACGGATACTTGCCGCAGCGGCCATATTATGCAGTCTTGCAGTCACTACCATTGTGGCAGGGGAGCTTTTTCAGTGGAACGATGTGTTAAAGAAAAGGCTGAATCCATCAAAAGAACAGCAGGAGTCTCTGGCAAATCAGGGATATATCAAAGGAATCGGTCAGTCCCAGACACAGAATGGAGTGACTATCACGCTTGTAAATACAGTTCAGGATCAGAATCTTTTGTATGCGCTGTTTAAAATAGAAACATACGACAGTATTTTTATGGATGATACCACATCCTTTGAGGATGGTCTGAATATTAAAATTGACGGAACCTCCACATATGATATGGATGAACTGGGAAGCCGTGGAGCAGGGGCCGGACTGGCGTATCCTGAGGGAATATCGGATATTTCTCCACACTTACAGTATTATGAAGTTTCTTTGTCATATAATGGTGACTATGACCTCAGCGGTAAAACTGTTCAGATGGAGCTGAAGAATCTGACCCAGGGAGGAGATAAGGCAGAGAATGGAAAAGTAGTGGCGGAAGGCGTCTGGAAATTTGAATGGACACTGGATGATATTTTGTCCATGACGAAACTGGATGTAAACAGGAAATGTGATTTTGGAGGATATGAGATTACAGTAGATGCCATGGAAATTTCTCCTTTAAAATATACTCTTTATCTGGATTACGAGGAAGCTATGAAGGTATACGAGGATGAAAGAAACCGGTTCGAGTATAATGGTGATGATTACGGTATGGATCTTACAGGAAGAGCGCATATAGACCAGATTCGCTATCAGGACGGTACGGTTGTAAAAATGGATTATGAATCCGGCGGCGGCATTGGCGGCGGCGAAGAACAGTGGATTGAAGAAAAAGGGGTTGTAAAAATTTCTGAAAGCTTTGCACAGGTGATCGATGTAGACAAGCTGGAGGCAGTACATTTTGGAAACGTAGATTCCTGGCTTACAGTAAGATAAAAACAGAAAAACGGGTACTTTCATTTGGAAATCAGGGAGAGATCACTTCCGCAAATTTTATAAAATCATAAGGATCCGGGGATATTTCTGAATCAGCAGCGTCTAATATACAGAAACACATTACCGGCCGGTAAGGAAAGGAGCAGAGAATTGACAAAAGAAAATCTTGGCAGGCTGATTCTGGAATCAGAACGCCAAATGTACCTTACTGCAAAAACAATTCTGCACAACGACCAGGACTGTGGGGACGCGATTCAGGAAGCTATTGTAAAGGCGTTTCAGAAGATAGATACGTTAATACAGGAGAAGTATGCAAAAACCTGGCTGATGCGGATACTGATTAACGAGTGCTACAGCCTGCTCCGCCGGGAAAGCCGATATGTTTCCATGGAGGAAATAAAGGAATTTTCATCTGGGGAAGCAGAGGAGAAAAGGGATTACAGTGATCTTTATTCAGCTGTGAACTCTCTAAAGGAGGAGCTTCGGATTCCGGTGATCCTGTATTATGGAGAGGATTTCAGTATCAGGGAAATCGCACAGATTCTGGAAATTACAGAAGGGGCGGTACAGAAACGGCTTTTTCGGGCGCGGATGCAGCTAAGGGACAGACTTACGCAAATGGAGGTACCCATATGAGACTGGAAGAGATTAAAAAAGAGCTGCCTGAGACTCCTGATTTTATCCACAGGATGATGGTGGAGGAGGTAGAAAACCAACTTGGAAAAAAGGATACGGCAGTCAGCATAAGAACTCTCCGGAAAAAAAGAAAATGGAGCCCTGCTCGTGCGGCTGCTGTGGCGGCTCTGTGCGCTCTTGGATTTTCCACAGTGGCTTACGCAGGATATCAGTTATACACCATGTATGTGGAAAAACAGGGGAAATATGGGATTTCTGCGGGGATAACTATGGAAAAAGCCTCCGCTTCCCTTATAGTTCCAGATGAAATCCCACAGGTGAAGATCCAGGCCGGGTATATTCCAGAAGGAATGGAATGGGTAGATGACGCTTCTGGAAAAACAAGTCTTTTTTACTCAGAAACACCGGATCAGGGAGGGATTTCCATAGGGACGGTACTTCTGGACAGTGATGACACGGATCAGATTCTTACGGAAACAGGAGTAATAGAAAGTGAGAAAAGAACTTTTGGCAGTAGAGAGGGAATTTACCTGAGATTTCAGGATCTGGAGCAGGATAAAACTTTTAACCAGGTAATCTATCTTCTGTGCCCGGAGGAATACCAGGTTGTCATCATGAACATCGGGGATGATGTGACAAAAGAAGATGCGGTAAAATTTGCAGAAAACATTTCTCTTGTGAAGACAGGTGAAATGGAAAAAACAGAAAATCTGTATTCCTGGAGTGAATACGTTTCACCAGAAACGGAAGAGGCGGAGCCTTTGGAGACTTCCATAGCAGAGAACGAGCTTCCTGTAGTAAAACCGGGGGAATGGCTGGAACAGAGAGTAACAGGTGAAACAGAAAACGGAGAATATTTGGAACTGGATGAAGTCCAGATGAGGGTAGATTCCGTACAGGTTTCTGACGACCTCAGTCTTCTGGATGGCGCAGCACTTCCGGACGGATGGAAGGAAGCACTGGGAAGCGATGGAAAACTTGCAGTTAATAACCTGTCGTATATAAAAAGAGGAGATGGTGTGGAAACCCTGGATCAGGTGGTAAAAACGGAAACTATAGATCAGAAGCTGCTCTATGTGACTGTCACCTACAAAAACCCAACAGAAACTCCTGTTTATCATATGCTGTATCTTGGAAGTCTGATGCTGATAGAGCAGAAGGACGGAACGTATTCTGTCAGGGATATGGAGACCGGAAATTTCCAAAAAGATGGCGTCGAGTATGATTTTGTAAAGGGAGACGGCGTGGCCTCCAGTACAGAGATGGCTTACTACAGTATTCACGACGAATATGGAAACGGCGGAAATTATATTCCTGTGCTGAAAGCAGGAGAAGAGGTGCAGGTGGATATGGCATGGATTGTAAACGAGCCGGATCTTTCTAAGGCATTTCTGAATCTTTCCGGTGAGGGCTCCTGCTGGGAATTTACAGAGACGGTAAGAGAAACCGGACTGGTGGATATCCGACAATAGGAAACGATTTGTTTTCAGTAACCTTAAGTTTTGCATATTTTTCAGGAAAATACTTGACTTTATACTTACTACAACCCTTATAATGAAGCCATAAAATCACAGTGATTGAAAAATGGCGCCATCAGAAACACAAAGATCAGATGCGAAAGGAGCGCAGTAAGTATTATGAATATTAAAGAAGCGGAAACTCTCAGCGGTATTTCTGGACAGAATATCCGTTATTATGAAAAACAGGGACTGATCAGTCCAAAAAGGAATCGGATCAATTCCTACAGAGAATATGGAGAAGAGGATATCCGGATATTAAAGACCATTCGTATGCTGAGGATGCTGGACATGCCTATTGAACAGATCCGTCTGATTCTTAAGGGAGATCTGGCTATGGGAGATGCCTTAGATATGCAGAAAGTCAGGCTGGAGGTGCAGGCAAAGAAGCTACAGTCTGCCATCAGCTTCTGTGAGCAGATGGGGAAAGAGAAAATGACTCTGAAGGAGCTGGATATAGACAGCTGCCTGGAACAAATGGAAAAGAATACTTCCAGAGACGGATATTTTACCCGTTGGGTGGAGGATTACAAAAAGATCGCACGGGAAGAGGCGCAGAGGGTCTTTACTTTTATACCGGATGATGCGGTGACCAATCCCCGGGAATTTACAAATGCGCTTCTGGCATATGCAAAAGAAAAGGATTTGAATCTGGTGATCACAAAGGAAGGAATGTATCCGGAGTTTGAAATCGACGGAGTGGAGTACCGGGCAGAACGAAATTATGGACGGGCCTATCGGGTACCGGTAGCCGTGATCCATTGTGAAATGATCCATCCGGAATTGTATGAGACAGAGATGGAGCCAAAACGCCGCCGTTGGGTAAAGATTTTGTATCATTCTCTTCCTGCACTGGGATTTATTTTTCTGATTTTTCTTATGATGGGCGGTACAGGAGGACTTTCTCTTTCAGAGTTTTTTACCACAAAAGAAGGCATGATCCTTTTAATCCTGATCGTTATTCTGGGAATCTCAGAATTCGTGCATTTTTATCTTCTTTACCGAAATATGGACGGACCGAGATAACGTGGATGTACCGTAAAATTTGAGGGCGGACCGAGCCCTGTGTAAATGGACAGTATTAGAAACAGAAGATATGAGAATGTCAGAAGGCTGTTGGTAAACGGATTACCGGCAGCCTTTGTTGTCTACAATAAGCATATTTAATTTTTTCCAGCGGCGAAGCTCCTTGGAGGTAAAGAGGAGATGCTGCTTCAGTTCATCTGTAGGGGGCTGTGGAGTCAGGGTTACCAGACATTTAAAAGCGCAGGGCATCAGATCAGCGCTGGAAATGCCGCAGAGAAGTCCCTCTGTAAAATCACGAAGCTCCAGAGGATTGAAAATATAAAGCAGGTCTTCTTCCAGACTGTTGTACTGGTTTACGAAGGAAAAACGGATCAGCATATCGCTGTAGACCACTTTGCCTGTATAGTAGATTTCACTGCTCCGTCCGGTAGGAGTTACGGCGCTGATAGACAGAGAGGCTTCATACTGGCTGCCGTCCTCGCTTTGATGGATATGGATCACTCCGTCCTTCAGGCGATTATACCTTCCATCATAAAAATAGAAATAGAGCTTACGGGCCTGATAAAAAGGACTTTTCAGTTTTTGATCGGGAACGGGAAAAACAGCAGGTCGTTTTGGCTGCTGTTCCATAAGCTGATTGATATTAACATTCAGTGCGTCTGCTATATCATAGAGAGTGTCTATGTCCAGGGTAATCTCGCCTGTTTCATATTTGCTTAAGGTGGCACGGCTTTTGTGTATCAGGTCGGCCAGCTGCTGAAGAGTCATGCCCTGATTTTTTCTGTGATTGCGTATTCGTTCTCCAATATGTTTACTGATCTGGCTCAATTTTATTCACCTTGTTTCGTAAGAATATACATTGTCTGTGTTTTAACAGCTAAAAAATCTATAATATACAGAAATGTGTCTAAATTCTATCATAAAGAAACTTTTTCTGTCAATATTCTATTTTAAAGAAACTTTTGTAAATTTGCTCATTTTGCAGTAATTACCTATAATAGGCTGGTGCGGCAGATCATAATCTCCTGCAGAAAGTGATAAGTATATCTTTTACGCAGAAATTATAGTTGGCTGCTTCTGATTTCTCAAAAAAGAGGAATCAAGTATTACAGTAAAGTGAGGACATATTTATGGAAAAGAAATCAGGAAATTTCAGCGGATCGCTGGGGTTTGTACTGGCGGCAGCAGGAAGCGCAGTAGGAGTTGGCAATATCTGGCGTTTTCCTTATCTGGCAGCCCAGGACGGAGGCGGACTGTTTATTCTGGTATATCTGGTACTGGTGCTGACTTTTGGCTTTACACTTCTTACAACGGATATTGCCATTGGACGAAGGACAAAAAAGAATGCGCTGTATGCTTTTGGCGCAATTTCCCCAAAATGGAATTTTCTTGGAAAACTGACATTCCTTGTTCCGGCTCTGATCATGACATACTATTCTGTAATTGGAGGCTGGGTTACCAAATATGCAGTGACATATCTCAGTGGAAAGAGCAGCGCGGCAGCTGAAGACTCATATTTTACTGATTTTATTACAGCTCCTGCAGCTCCTATTGTATTTATGCTTGTTTTTCTTGCTATTACAGCATTTGTAGTATATGCGGGTGTGGATAAAGGTATTGAGCGTTTTTCAAGACTGGTAATGCCCGGACTTCTTCTTATGATTATCTGTATTGCAGTTTTTTCTCTGACACTGAAGCATACAGATGAAAGCGGAAACGTACGCACAGGACTTCAGGGGCTGGCGGTTTATCTTATCCCCAATTTTGAAGGTCTTAATTTCTCGAAGTTTCTGAAGATTCTTCTGGATGCAATGAGCCAGCTGTTTTTTTCATTAAGTGTATCTATGGGAATTATGATCACCTATGGTTCTTATGTAAAAAAAGATGTGGATCTGAACAAATCTATCCGTCAGATCGAATTTTTTGATACGGGCGTAGCTCTGCTGGCAGGTATGATGATCATTCCGGCAGTCTATGTATTTTCCGGTACAGAAGGTATGGCTTCCGGCCCAAGCCTGATGTTTGTATCTCTCCCTAAGGTATTTCATGCAATGGGAAAGGCAGGGATTATCGTAGGCCTTGTATTTTTTATCATGGTTGCTTTTGCAGCCCTGACCTCCTGCGTATCCATCATGGAAACCCTGGTGGCAAGCTGTATGACGCTGTTCAAAACAACAAGGAAAAAAATGAGTCTGATCATCGGGGTGATTTCTGCGGCAGCAGCCATAGTGATATGCCTTGGCTACAATGTATTTTACTTTGAACTTGCACTTCCAAACGGACAGACGGCACAGCTGCTGGATGTTATGGACTATATCAGCAATTCCTTCCTGATGCCTTTGATTTCTTTTCTTACCTGTATTTTTGTGGGATGGGTTATCAAGCCAAAATGGATACAGGAAGAAATGGAATCCAGCGGTCATGTGTTTCAGCGTAAAAAATTATATGCCTTTATGATCCGCTATGTGGCGCCTGTGATCATGGCAGTTCTTTTCCTGCAGTCCACAGGACTTCTGAAATAAAAGCAGGGCAAAATAAGAGCATGATTTTCTGATCCGGAGATGCCGGAAAAAAGAATCATGCTCTTATTTTATTATAATGCGTTTAAAAAATTCAGTGATCCAACAGGATTTTCCGTACCTTTTTCAAGCAGTGCGATCAGTCCCCGGATGGTTTCTCCAATTTCTTCAGAAGTGGAGGGAACCAGGGTATTGTCCAGCTTGATAGAAAGCACGATCAATACAATCTCAGCCAGGGCAGCAGGATAGTCAAAGTGGATCTCGCCGTTGTCAATACCCTGCTGGATAATCTGGGTCAGAGTGGGTTTCAGTTCGCTGATCAGATGTTTGAGGTATTGATGGTGGAGAAAAGTTTCTGCCTGAGCGCTTTCTGCTTTTCCGGTGGAATCCTGTTTCTGGAATTCTTCTCTGGAATTCCGGCAGGCCTGAAAGATCATGGCCATTCTGGTAAAGGGTGAGATTTCTGTCTGGGCGGCCAGCTGCTTGGCAGTTTCCAGAGGCTTTTCATAATTACGTTCTACCAGAGCTTCCAGGATGGCGTCTTTGGATGGAAAATAATAATAAATACTTCCTTTGCCGATTCCGGCAGTCTGTGCGATCTCACTTACAGAGATGGTCTGTATGTTCTTTTTGTCTAATAGTTCCTGGAAGGCATCCAGGATTCTGTTGTACTTTTCTGAAGATGGCATGTGTCATCCGTCTCCTTTGATTTAGATAATTGTAATCCTAAGTTACTGTTCACATGATTCGCTTCTGTGAGCGGAGTGAATTGTAATAATCCTAAGTATAGCACACATCGTATCATAGTTCCAATTGGAAAATCTGGACAGAAAAAACAGATTCTTTTTCACAAAAATTGGGGAAAAGCAATATTGACCGATGGTCGAAAAGATGATAGATTAAATATAAACAAGTTCGACTGATGGTCGAAAAACAAAGGGAGGATGTTTTTTATGACGTACGCAGAGTTTTTTGCGCAGATCAAAGGAAAATTTATGGAGGCAGATGTGAGCAATATCACAGAGCATCTGGCATATCAGTTCAATATTGTTGGCGAGGCAGAGGGGATTTTTTATGTGGAAGTAAAAGAGGGAAAGCTTTATGTGGAACCTTACGAATATTTTGACAGGGACGTTATGTTTACGGCAAAGGCAGAGACGTTTATGAAGATCGCAGAAAAGAAGCTGGATCCGGTTATGGCATTTACCATGCAGAAAATGAAGGTAGAGGGAAATTTTGACAAAGCCCTGAAGCTGAAAGAACTGATCGACAGCAGGAAGTAAGGCATCAGGAGAGTGGATCATGAAAAAATGGATAGGTGGAGCAGCTGCTCTTCTTGGGCTGCTGACGATTTCTGAAATGGGAAGTGCGGCATATTTTTATCGCAGGACCATGAAGAGAAGCAATGCAAAAAAGGAAAGAACAGTAAAAATGGCAGGTACGGACTGGAACCAGTATATGCCGTTGATCCAGGAAAGAAAAGCGTATATGCTGGCGCAGCCTCATGAAGACGTATATCAGGAAACCAGGGACGGACTGCGGCTTCATGCCACATATTTTCCAGGTCCGGACAAATCCAGGATCGTAATTTGTTTTCATGGATATACCAGTGAGGGAATGAGCGATTATATCGGACTTTCCGACTATTATATGAAAAAAGGTTACGGAATGCTTCTTCCGGATGCCCGGGCACATGGAAAAAGTGAGGGAACCTATATCGGATTTGGCTGTCTGGACCGGTATGATGCACTGGGCTGGATAAACTGGGTTATAGAGAAGTGCGGACCTCAGGTACAGATTCTTCTTCACGGAAATTCCATGGGAGGCGCTACAGTGCTGATGACTAGCAGTCTGGAAGAGCTTCCGGAGCAGGTAAAAGGAATCGTTTCGGACTGCGCTTTTACTTCGCCTAAGGAAGTTTTTACTCATGTGCTTCATTCCATGTACCATCTTCCGGCATTTCCCATGATCCAGATATCAGACCGGATCAATAAAAAGAAGGCGGGATATGGACTGGACGAATGTAATGCAGCCAGAGAGGTACAGAAAGCAAAGGTTCCGATTCTTCTGATCCATGGGGGTGCGGATACTTTTGTGCCGGAAAGCATGTGTGAAAAAATATATGAAAACTGTGCAGTTCCCAGTACCAGACTGATCATTTCGGGCGCTGCTCATGCAGAAAGCTATTATAAAGACATGGAAGCCTATGAGAAGGCTTTGGATACGTTTATCGGAGGTATTGTCAGATGATGAGAAAAAGAAAAGGATATTCTGTTTATCCGTTGACGGCAGCACAGAAATTTCATTTATACTATCAGAGCTTTTGTCCTAAAAAAGAGGTCCTGAATATTGGAACAAGCCTTACCATCGAGGTGGATCTGGATTTTGAGCTTCTGAAGGAATGTATTTATAAGGCTTATGAACGCTGTGATTCCATGCGTCTTCGCTTTGCTCACGACAAGGAAGGCACTTATTACCAGTACGTTGTGGATAAAGAGGAGAGAGACATTGAATTCGTGGACTTTTCCCAGGGGACATTGGAAGAGGCGGAAAGGACTATGCGGGAATGGACAGCAGTTCCTTTTAAGCGCGATGATTCTCCTATGAACCGTATTGTAATGATCAAAATGCCGGAAGGCTACAATGGGATTTATTTTCTGGCAGACCATATGACTATGGACGCCCAGTCCCTGATCTGCTTTATGAAGGACATCATTGAACTGTACTGCAGCACCCAGTATGAGGGTGTGGAGCCGCCAAAGGAAATGGCTTCCTATATTGAACAGCTGAAAAAGGATCTTGCCTATGAGGAAGGCTGTAAGGCAAAACAGCGTGATGAGGAATTTTTCAAAAATCTTATCGCAGAGTCAGAGCCGATCTTTAATGGAATAGACGGAACAAGGCTTCTGGATCAGGTCCGTCAGCGCTATGACAACCCGGACGAGCGCGCGGTAGTAGACGTATCTGATTCTGTAGATTCAGAACTGGATATTTTCCATCTGGAAGAAGAGCCTACAAAACGCCTGATGGATTTCTGCGAAAAATATCATATTTCTCTGGCATGTCTGCTGCTTATGGGACTTCGTACATATTTCCAGAAAGAAAACGGCAATGATGACGTTTCTATTAATACCGCCATCGCCCGCCGAGCCACTTTGAAGGAGAAAAAATCAGGAGGAACAAGGATTCATTCCTTCCCGTTCCGTACCGTGATCTCTCAGGACAAAACCTTCCTGGAAGGAATCTATGAGATTCGTGACCGTCAGAATGAAATGTTCCGTCATGCAAACTATGATCCGGTTGCTTATTTTGCAGAGAGAAGCAGAAGATATTCTACCAGACAGGGACATACCTATGAGCCAATGGCGCTTACCTATCAGCCAATGACTTTAAGAGAAAAGGGACTGGAAAAGCTGGGAGATATTAAATATAAGACAAAATGGTATCCAAACGGAGCCACTACCCAGGCTATGTATCTGACTGTTATGCACCGTCCGGAGGACAATGGTCTGGACTTTAATTTTGAGCATCAGATCAAGGCTGTGTCCAGAGAAAAGCTGGAGTATTTATACTATTATCTCTGCAAGATTATGTTTAAAGGAACAGAGAACCCAAATCTTCCTATAGGAGATATCATTAAACTTGTTTAAGATGAGAAAATATGTGTCTGCAGGAAAAAGGTGAAAGGGCAGACCGAATTAATATAAAAACGTATAAAAAGGAGATCGAATATGTTTGAGAAGCTGGTAGAAGTAATCTGTAATTATGTAGAGGTTGAGCCGGAGAATATTACTCCGGAATCCAGATTTATGGAAGATCTGGGATTTACCTCCTTTGATTTTATGAGTATGCTGGGAGATCTGGAGGATGAATTTGATATCGAGATCGATCAGCAGGAAGCTGCAGATATCCGTACAGTAGGAGAAGCTGCCGCATACATGGAGCGTTTATCTTAGTCGAGAATAAGAAAAATAAGGAAGGAAAAGGTGGAGAAATGGCAGAAACCATACGCGAGATCGTCATTCAGGCGGCAGAGGAATTTGGAGACGGAGATGCGGTTCGTTATAAAACCGGAAAAAAAGAAATTGCATCAAAATCTTATGCAGAATTAAGAAGAGACAGTGAACGTTTTTCCTGTGTGCTGGAAAAGCTCGGAGAGCAGGGAAATCATGTGGCGATCACAGGAATGACTTCCTACACCTGGCTGACAGCTTATCTGGGAACAGTCAACAGCGCAAGTGTGGCAGTGCCTCTGGACGTATCTCTCCCTGCAGAGGAAATGTGTGAACTGATCCATCGGGCAGACGCAACGGTTTTTGTTGTGGATGAGGTCCGCCGGGATGTTGCTGCCATAGTAAAGGAACGCTGTCCAAAGCTGAAATATCTGATTTCCATGCAGAAAGAAGAGTCGGATGAAGAGGCGCTTTCTTTCTGGAAACTGGTGGAAGAAGCAGAAGATGTCTGTAAGATTATTCCTTCTCCGGAGGATCTGTGTACCATCATGTTTACTTCCGGAACAACAGGAAAAAGCAAGGGCGTTATGCTTACCCACAGGAATCTGGCAGAAAATGCAACCTGCCTTGATATGAAACTTCCGAAACGTACAGTAGCATTGTCCGTACTTCCGGTTCATCATGCCTATTGTCTGAGTATGGATATTCTTAAAGGAATGACATTGGGAGCTATCATCTGTATCAATGATTCTCTTCTTCGTGTGGCAAAAAATATTAAGCTGTTTCAGCCAAATATGATCCTGATGGTGCCTCTGATGATCGAGACCATGGCAAAAAAACTGGAAGACGCAGCAGGATTGCCTCCTGAAATTGTAAAAAAGGAAGTGTTTGGAGAGAGTTTCCATACCATCTGCAGTGGCGGCGCATATCTGAACCCTGCTTATATTGATCTGTTCCAGCGCTATGGGATTACGATCCTTCAGGGCTATGGAATGACAGAATGCGCTCCGGTCATCAGTACAACAGTTCCGTGGAACATCCGCAAAGAGTCTGTAGGGCAGCTGATCCCCAACTGTGAGGCAAAGACCGTAGATAAGGAACTGTGGGTACGGGGAAGCAGCGTGATGAAGGGATACTATAAGATGCCGGAAGAGACTGCAGAAGCTCTTACTGAGGACGGATGGCTCCGCACCGGAGACCTGGGGTATGTGGACGAAGAGGGATTTGTATATCTGACCGGAAGAAAGAAAAACCTGATCATTACAAAAAATGGTGAAAATGTTTCTCCGGAAGAACTGGAAAACAAGATCGGTGAACATCGTCTGGTACAGGAAATTCTGGTAAGGGAAAGTAACGGCGTCATTGAGGCGGAGATCTTCCCGGATTATGAGTATGCAAAGAAAAAAGAGATCACAGAGATCCAGGCTGTGCTGCAGGAAGTGGTGGATGATTATAACAAAACTGCACCTGCTCATAAGAGAGTTTACAGCCTTAAAGTCAGAGAGACAGAATTTGAAAAAACACCTTCCAAAAAAATAAAAAGATATTAAGGATATTTCCCCCGGAACAGAGTGTTTCCGGGGAGTTTTGTTTGCTTGATTTTTCCCTTCTGATACCATACAATAAGACTGTGAGATACACTTTATCAAAGAAAATTGGAGCAGAAAAGATGAAAAAACACAGACGATTACAGCTGATCTCCCGTTTTTTTGTGGGAGCCAGAGGCGCTTTTGCGGCAGCAGTGGCTGCCTCTTTTATTACTACCATATTAAATTCTCTGACGCCCCAGATATTCCGCTTTACCATTGATTCGGTGCTGGGAAGCAGCAGATACCCGTATCTGTCAGAGCATTTGTGGGTGATGGCGCTGATTCTGGCGGCAGTGGCTCTTCTTTCCGGCGCTGCCATGTTTGTAAGCAGGTATCACACTGCCAGAGCAGGAGAGAATTTTGCCAAAAATATGAGGGATACGCTGTTTGCCCATGTACAGAAACTTCCTATGAGCTGGCATGATAAAAACCAGACAGGAGATATCATCCAGCGTTGTACTTCCGATGTGGAAGTAATACGGAATTTTGTGGTTACGCAGCTTCTGGAAGTGTTCCGCACGATTTTTCTGGTGGCGGTTTCCTTTGGGATGATGGTTGCCATGAATGTGAAGCTTTCCATGATCGTTCTTTTATTTGTGCCTCTGGTAGTTGTGTATTCGGCTGTTTTTTACCGGTTGATCGCAAGGCGTTTTACGGATGCAGACGAGGCGGAGGGAGCGCTGTCCACAGTGGTGCAGGAGAATGCTACCGGCGTCCGGGTTGTCCGCGCTTTTGGGCGGGAAAAATATGAGATGGACCGGTTTCTGGAGAAGAATAATGCTTTTGCAAATTTATGGATCCGTCTGGGAACTCTTTCCGGTCTTTACTGGGGCGTGGGGGATCTGATTACAGGTCTTCAGGTTGTTACGATCATTGTACTGGGAGCTGTGGAGGCAGTACATGGAAATATTTCCGTAGGAGAATTTGTGGCTTTTGCTTCCTATAATACTGCTCTGGTATGGCCGATCCGGGGACTGGGAAGGATCTTATCTGACATGAGTAAGGCCGGTGTGTCCTTTGACCGTGTAGACTACATACTGGGCAGTCAGGAGGAGGGATATCAGAAAGAGCCTTCTTCTGAAGCTTTCGCGAAACATGTGGACAGAGGTGAGAAACTGTGGAAATCTTATGACATTTCCTTCAGCCATGTGGATTTTCAGTATGAGGATGGCAAAAAGGTGCTGGATGATGTATCTTTTCACATTCCTCAGGGAGCTACTTTTGGGATTCTGGGAGGTACAGGAAGTGGAAAATCTACGATTGTACAGCTGCTGGAAAGATTTTATTCTCTGAAAGACCAGAGGAGTTCCATTACCATTGGAGGAAAGGATATCCAGGAGATTCCTCTGGAACAGCTGCGCCGTAATATTGGCATGGTGATTCAGGAGCCATTTCTTTATTCCAGAACCATCCGGGAAAATATTGCTGCCTCCAGGCCGGAAGCGACGATGGAGGAAATCCGTGAAGCGGCCCGAATCGCTTGTGTGGATGATGCCATCATGAGTTTTCCGGACGGCTATGAAACACTGGTGGGTGAAAGGGGCGTTACTCTTTCCGGAGGACAGAGACAGCGTGTCGCCATTGCGCGGATGCTTCTTCAGAAAGCTCCGATCATGGTGTTTGACGATTCACTTTCCGCTGTGGATTCAGAGACAGACCACAAGATCCGGCAGGCTCTGAAGGAGTGTATGAAGGATCCGACAGTAATCCTGATCTCCCATCGTATTACGACACTTATGGGAGCTTCTCAGATTCTGGTTCTGAATCAGGGAAAAATAGAAGAAATGGGAACCCATCAGGAGCTGATAGAAAGAAACGGGATCTATCGGCAGATTTATGAGATACAGATGAGTCATGACGACAGAAAAGAGGTGAGAAGTAATGGCAGCTTATGAAGAACAGGAGTATACGAAGCCTTTTCAGTTTAAAATATGGGCAAAAATGCTGCCCTACTTTAAACCATATAAAAAATATTTTTTTATCACCTTCAGTCTGAATATTCTTCTGGCAGGGGTGGATGTACTGGTTCCGCTGTTTCAGAGCTATGCCATTGATCATTTTATTATTCCGGATTCGCTGAAAGGGATCCATGCGTTTGCCCTGGTATATGTGGCGGTGATCGTGGCTCAGACCATCAGTGTGTATCTGTCTGTACATGCAGCGACAACTATTGAAATGAATATAGGAAAGGATCTGAAATGGGCGCAGTTCAGACACCTGCAGACCTTATCCTTTTCTTATTATAATACTACTCCTGTGGGATATATCCACGCTCGTGTCATGAGTGATACCCTTCGTATTGCAGGAATGATCGCCTGGGGGCTGGTGGATATGTTCTGGGCGCTGATTTATGTGGCAGGCGTGTTTGCCATCATGTTCTTTCTGAATGCCCGGCTGGCTTTTCTGCTTCTTCTGATCGTGCCCTGTATTGCTGTGCTGACCGTGTTTTTTCAGAACAGGATCCTTCATTGGAACAGAAAGGTTCGTAAGATCAATTCTCAGATCACAAATGCCTATAATGAAGGGATCACAGGAGTAAAAACCTCCAAAAGCATGGTTATTGAGAAAGAGAATGAACAGGCATTTTTTAAGATTACAGAAGATATGAAGTATGCTGGATGCAGGGCGGCGAAGCTGAATGCGATCTTTATTCCAACCATTCTTTTTTTCAGTTCTGTAGCTTCTGCTCTGGTTCTTTCCAGAGGCGGCTACATGGTTCAGAAGGATCTGATCCAGCTGGGAACGCTGTCTGTATTTATTTCTTATGCAGTGGTTATTTTTGAACCGATCCAGCAGCTGGCAAGGCTTCTTGCAGATCTGATTTCCTGTCAGGCTAATATTGAGCGTGTTATGGATCTTTTAAGCCAGGAGCCAAATGTAGTGGACAGCAGGGAAGTGCAGGAAAAATACGGAGATAATTTCCAGCCTAAAAAGGAAAACTGGGAAAAGATCAGGGGAGATATTGTGTTTGAGGATGTTTCTTTCCGATATCCGGACGGAAAGGAGTATGTACTGGAGCATTTTAACCTTCATGTTCCGGCAGGTACAAACGTTGCCATTGTAGGTGAAACCGGGGCAGGAAAGTCAACTCTGGTAAATCTTGCCGGGCGTTTTTTTGAACCGACAAGCGGGCGTATCCTGATTGACGGTGTAGATTACCGGGAGCGTTCCCAGCTGTGGCTTCACAGCCAGATTGGATATGTACTGCAAAATCCCCATCTGTTCAGCGGAACAGTAAAAGAAAACATCCGGTATGGCCGTCTTAACGCCACAGATGAGGAAATCATCCGGGCTGCTAGAAGCGTATCTGCAGATGTGGTGGTCAATAAACTGGAAAAGGGCTATGACAGTGATGTGGGAGAAAGCGGCGGCAGACTTTCCACCGGGGAAAAGCAGCTGATCTCTTTTGCCCGGGCCATTCTGGCTGATCCGGCGATCTTTGTACTGGATGAGGCAACCTCCTCTATCGATACAGGAACAGAGCAGCTGATCCAGAAAGCTACAGAGAAACTTCTGAAAGGACATACCTCCTTTGTGATCGCCCATCGCCTTTCTACTATCCGCAATGCGGATCTGATTCTGGTGGTAAAGGACGGAAAGATCATCGAACAGGGAACCCATAAGGAGCTTCTGGCAGAAAAAGGCTATTATCATGATCTGTATTATATGCAGTTTGAGGAAGAAGCTGCGATGCAGGTATTTGCGGAGCAGGACGGAATATGAACTTCCATAAACTGCCATGTTAAGAACTTTTTCCTTGTGTTTACCGAGCTGGTAGTTTATAGTGAAAATATAACTGACGGTCAGTTTTGCTGTGATAAGGAGGGGTGTCTATGTTCACTTTTTTAAATTCCGAAAGTCTGTGGATTGGAACAGACATGAAGCGGTTTAATCAGCTTCGGGATGTTCTGGAGCGTGAAGGTATTGCTTATCGTCATAAGGTAAAAAACCGTATGGGACAGTGGAGCGGCAGCGGATCTATGAGAGGAAGGACGGGAAGTGCAGGGATGCCTGCAGGCGATACCTATGAATATGAAATCCTGGTATATAAAAGAGACTGGGAAAAAGCAAAAAAACTTACAGGGACAGAGTGATCTTAACGGGATCTCCTCAATACTGCGGTAATTGATGATTGCAGTATTGGGGAGATCTTTTTTTACAAAAACATCAAAGTTTTTTACAAAGATTTTACTCAACCAGGATTTTGAACTTAACTTTTTCTTCTTATAATGACACTTGTCAATGAGAAAAACAAATAAAAAATTTCATAAAAAAGAGGAGACTTATCATGAAGAAAAAAATCGTTGGAATCTTAGCAGCAGCAGTAATCGGAACAACCGCATTTGCAACAGTAGCAAGTGCAGCAAGCGGAACAATTAATGTTATTTCCCGTGAGGATGGTTCCGGAACAAGAGGCGCTTTTATTGAACTGTTTGGCATTCAGGAAGAAAAAGACGGAGAAAAGGTTGATATGACAACTGAAGATGCAAGCATCACAAACAGCACATCCGTAATGATGACAACAGTAGCTGGTGACGAGAATGCCATTGGTTATATTTCTCTTGGTTCTCTGAACGATACCGTAAAAGCAGTTAAGATTGATGGTGCAGAGGCTACTGCTGAGAATGTTGCAGATGAAAGCTATAAAGTGTCCCGTCCGTTCAACATTGTAACTGGTGAAAAAGCAAGTGAAGCTGCACAGGATTTTGTAAGCTATATTATGAGTGCAGACGGACAGCAGATCATTGAGGATAACGGTTATATCAAAGCAGATGCAGAGGCTGGCGCTTACGAGGCAACAGAGGCAGAGGGCAAGGTTGTTGTTGCAGGTTCTTCTTCTGTATCTCCTGTAATGGAAAAACTGAAAGAGGCTTATGAGGCAGTAAACAAGAATGTAACTGTTGAAGTTCAGCAGAGTGATTCTACAACAGGAGTAACATCTGCAGCAGAAGGAATCTGTGATATCGGAATGGCTTCCCGTGAACTGAAGGATGAGGAAAAAGAACTTGGCCTTACAGCTACCGTAATCGCACAGGACGGAATTGCAGTGGTTGTAAATACATCTAATGAGACTGAGGATCTTACAAGCGATCAGGTAAAAGCAATCTTTACTGGTGAGACAACTGAGTGGGAAGATCTTGCAAAATAAGATCAGTACAACATGAAGGAACGCAAAGGGGCCCGGCTTACCGGGCTTCTGTTCTGTAATCATGAAGTCAGAGAGGAAGATATCTTTTATGAGTATAAAAAATACATCTAAGGTTTCTATAGACAGGATCAAAGAGAAGGGAATGAAAACAGTGTTCATGGTGGCAGCCTGCGTTTCTGTTCTTGCAGTGCTTTTGATCTGTCTGTTTCTTTTTGCCAGTGGAATTCCGGCGATCGGAGAAATCGGTCCAACGAAATTCCTTTTTGGAACAACATGGAAACCATCAAATAATCTGTATGGGATTTTTCCCATGATCGTAGCCAGCATTTATGTAACCGGAGGTGCTATTCTGGTAGGTGTTCCGATTGCTCTCTTTACCTCTGTGTTTATGGCGCGTTACTGCCCGAAAAAAATCTACAGACCGCTGAAATCAGGCATTGAGCTGATGGCAGGAGTTCCCTCTATTGTATATGGATTTTTCGGTTTGGTAGTGATGGTTCCGTTTATCCGAAATACATTTGGAGGCACAGGAACCAGCTGGCTTGCAGCCTCTCTGCTTCTTGGAATCATGATCCTTCCCACTATCATAGGCCCTACGGAATCTGCACTTAGAAGTGTACCTGAGAGCTATTATGAGGGCTCGCTGGCTCTTGGGGCAACAAAGGAACGCAGTATTTTCTGCGTGATGCTTCCTGCAGCAAAATCAGGTATTCTTGCAGCAGTTGTTCTTGGCATCGGTCGTGCCATCGGAGAGACTATGGCAGTGATCATGGTAGCAGGAAACCAGGCAAGAATGCCTCAGGGAATCCTGAAAGGACTCCGTACGATGACAGCAAATATTGTTACAGAAATGGGATATGCAACAGGCCTTCACAGAGAAGCTCTGATTGCTACCGGTGTGGTACTGTTTGTATTTATCCTCATTATAAATCTCAGTCTTTCACTTCTGAACAGGAGGGCGGAAAATGCAAACTAATGCGGCAGTTGCCAATTCAGAAATTCAGACAAAAAAGAGAAACAGCTCTTCTGCAGGCAGTCAGCTGAAATCTTATCTTCGCCATCCGGGTTCAGGAATCCTTGCATTGTTAACCGGAGTGGCGGCAGTCCTTACTTTTGCAGTGCTGCTGTTTCTGGTAGGATACATTCTGGTAAAGGGTATTCCTTATCTGACTCCATCTCTGTTCAGTCTGGAGTATAATTCAGAGAATGTGTCTCTGATGCCGTCTCTTATCAATACCTTTATTATGACGGTGATGACTCTTCTGATCGCAGCGCCGATCGGGATTTTTGCAGCAATTTATCTTGTAGAATATGCAAAAAAAGGAAATCGGCTGGTGAAGGTTATCCGTATCACCGCAGAGACACTTTCCGGTATTCCATCTATTGTATTTGGACTTTTCGGTATGCTGTTTTTTGTAACTGCAATGAACTGGGGAATGTCTCTTATGGCAGGTATTTTTACTCTGGTGATCATGGTTCTTCCTTTGATCATGCGTACATCTGAGGAAGCCTTAAAGGCAGTTCCGGATTCTTATAGAGAGGCCAGCTTTGGTCTTGGCGCCGGAAAATTAAGAACTATTTTTACAATCGTGCTTCCTTCAGCAGTACCTGGCATTCTGGCCGGAATCATTCTGGCCATCGGACGTATTATCGGAGAAACAGCTGCACTTCTTTATACTTCCGGAACAGTAGCCCAGATACCGGATCTGATGGGATCGGGACGTACACTGGCTCTTCATATGTATGTGCTTTCCAGTGAGGGACTGCACATGAATCAGGCTTCTGCTACGGCAGTGGTGATCCTTGTTTTTGTACTGATCATCAACTGGCTTTCCGGCAAAGCAGCAAAAAGAATTGCGAAAGGATAAGGATACATGAGTAATAATACAAAGCTTTTGATTGAAAATATGAACCTTCATTACGGAAATTTTCATGCTCTGAAGGATATTAATATGCACATTCCGGAAAAGGAGATCACTGCATTTATCGGACCCAGCGGCTGTGGAAAATCCACACTTCTGAAATCCTTAAACAGAATGAATGACCTTGTAGAGGGCTGTGTGATCACTGGAAAGGTGGAGCTTGACGGACAGGATATTTACGGAGATATGGATGTAAATCTTCTGAGAAAAAGAGTGGGAATGGTTTTTCAGAAACCAAATCCTTTTCCAATGAGTATTTATGATAATATTGCATACGGACCAAGAACACATGGTATCCGCTCCAAGGCAAAACTGGATGATATCGTGGAAAAATCTCTTCGTGATGCTGCTATCTGGGACGAGGTAAAAGACCGTTTGAAAAAAAGTGCTCTTGGAATGTCAGGCGGACAGCAGCAGAGGCTTTGTATTGCAAGGGCGCTGGCAGTGCAGCCGGAGGTGCTTCTGATGGATGAGCCGACTTCCGCTCTTGATCCCATTTCCACTTCCAAGATCGAGGAGCTGGCAATGGAACTGAAAAAGGACTATACAATCGTAATGGTAACCCATAATATGCAGCAGGCAACCCGTATATCAGATAAAACTGCTTTTTTCCTTCTGGGAGAAGTGATAGAATTCAATGATACAGATACCTTATTCTCCATGCCGACGGATAAGAGGACAGAGGATTATATTACAGGGAGGTTTGGATGATATGACGACACGTTTTGAAAGACAGCTGGAGGAGCTGCATGTACAGATCATTACAATGGGAAGTCTCTGTGAAAAAGTAATTGCTTTTTCTGCAAAGGCCATACAGGGCGTGAATTGTTCCAAAGAGATTTTTGACACAGACAGAGAAATCGATGCAAAAGAAAGAGAAATAGAAAATATCTGTATGCGTCTTCTCTTGCATCAGCAGCCGGTAGCAAGGGATTTAAGAGAAATCTCTGCTGCTCTTAAGATGATCTCGGATATGGAGCGTATTGGCGATCAGGCAGCAGACGTTGCGGATCTGGCAAGATTTATTGACAGAAACAGTGTGGAAATACCGAAAGAAATTGAAAAAATGGCAGATCAGACAGTTCGTATGGTGACAGAAAGCATTGATTCTTTTGTAAAAGCGGATTTGGATCTGTGCAGAAAAGTTATCAATGACGATGATATGGTAGATGAGAGCTTTGAACAGGTCAAGACAGAACTGACAGAGATGATCTACCACAGAAGTATTGATGCAAAAATGGCTCTTGATCTTCTTATGACGGCAAAATACATGGAACGTATTGGAGATCATGCAGTAAACATTGCAGAATGGGTAGAGTACTCGATCACTGGAATCCATAGAAATAATGAACATCAGAATCGGACCGGAGGAATCATAAATTGACAAAAAAGATTTTTAAATCTACGGTGCTTGTATCTGCTTCTGTGCTGATTCTGGGGATTGCTTTTGTTCTGGGAATTCTGTACCAGTATTTTGGAAAACAGCTGGATACGGAACTTGCCAGAGAGGCCAGCTATCTTGCCTATGGAGTAGAGCAGCAGGGTGAAGAATATCTGCAGCATCTGAAAAATACAGATTCAAGAATTACCTATATTGGAGAAGACGGAACGGTAATTTATGATAATGAGGCTGATGCAGCTGAAATGGAAAATCATAAGGATCGTGAGGAATTTCAGGAGGCGCTTGCTACAGGAGCAGGAGAGGCGCAGCGTATGTCCAGTACTTTGTCTGAAAAAACCGTTTATTATGCAAAAAGACTTTCGGATAATTCTGTACTTAGAGTATCCAGTACACAATATTCAGCTTTTGCCCTGGTGCTTCAGCTGATACAGCCGGTACTGTGCATTATATTTGTGATGCTGATCCTTGCAGGAGTTTTTGCTTCTAAGATAGCGGGAAAAATTGTAGAGCCGATTAATGAGCTTGATCTGGAAAAACCGGATGAAAATGAGATTTACGAAGAGGTGGCTCCTCTTCTTGGAAAGATCAACCGTCAGAATCGTCAGATCCGTACACAGCTTGAAGAGGCAAGAAGAAATCAGGAGGAATTCTCTATTATTACAGAAAATATGCAGGAAGGACTTCTGGTCATTGATTCCTATACAATGATCCTGTCCGGAAATTCCAGTGCCTGGAAGATTTTTCAGGTGGACAAGCCAGGAACGGGACGTAGCGTATATTCCCTGGACAGAAATGAAGATTTCCGAAAAGTAATCGAAACTGTGCTGGAGGGAAAACATGGAAGTGCCCTTCTTCATCTGGATAATGAGTTTGTACAGCTGATTGCCAATCCGGTAAACAGAGATGGAAAGACAGTTGGTGCAGTTCTTCTTCTGATGAATGAAACAGAGAAAGTGCAGAGAGAAAACCTCAGAAGAGAATTTTCTGCAAATGTTTCTCATGAACTGAAAACTCCTCTGACTTCCATTTCCGGATTTGCAGAGATTATTCAGGATGGTTTTGTAAAAGAAGAGGATGTTAAGAAATTTGCCGGAAGAATCTATAAGGAAGCTCAGAGACTGATCCAGCTTGTGGAAGATACGATTCGGATCTCTCAGCTGGATGAGGGAGAGAATCCGTATGAGTGGGAAAATATTGATCTTTATACAGTGGCGAAGGACGTATGCGGAAACCTGAATGAAGCTGCGAAGAAAAAGAACGTTCATCTGTATATCGAGGGAGAACGTCTGATCTGCCGTACAGTTCGTCCTATCCTGGAAGAAATTCTTTATAATCTTTGCGATAATGGTATCAAATACAATAAGGATAATGGCATAGTCACTATTCTTATTAAGGATCTCGGTAATGAAGTACAGTTATCTGTGGAGGATAACGGTATTGGGATCCCGCGCGAAGACCGGAAGAGAGTTTTTGAACGCTTTTACAGAGTGGATAAAAGCCATTCAAAGGAGATCGGAGGAACCGGACTTGGTCTTTCCATTGTAAAACATGGAGTTACTTTCCTTGGAGGAACACTGAAGCTTGTCAGTGAGGTGGATAAAGGAACTGAAATTACGGTGACTTTGCCGAAAAACAGAAGTGAGAAATAGGAATCGGGCAGGAGACAGATGATTTTTTATCTGTCTCCTGCCCGATTGAGTTTTAGTAGCAGTATGCGCCCTCATATCTGGGACAGGATTCCTTCTTGCGGGACTGATCTTTGCAGGTGCGGCACCGGTCACAGAATTCCTGCTCGTAACAGGTAGCGCACACACAGTTTCCGCAGGCGCTGCGGTCATACTCCGGAGAGCAGGTAAAGGGAACCTGATCTTTTTCATCATACTTTTCCTTCATAAAACATCATCCTCCTTTTTAATAGTCGGTTTTATAATAAAACCTTCCGTTGATAAAATCCGTTTTGATTATGTTTACAAAGGCCTGGGGATCTACCTCGGCAACCTTTTTTACAAGAAGCTTTGCCTCTTCGCGGGAGACAACAGAATAGATCATGGCAGTATTATCACCGCTGTAGCAGCCGGTTCCGTCCAGCCTTGTGGCAGAGTGATGAGACAGCTTGGAAATTTCTTCATAAACCTCATCAGGATGTCTGGTGATAATAAATAAAGTATGTTTTTTGTATCGCTGGTGGAGCATCTGAACCATCTGGGTGGATGTAAACTGAAAGATGATCGAATAAAGTGCCTTATCCCATCCAAACAGAAGACCTGCAGCTACCAGGATCACTGCGTTGCCGCAGAGGATGTAATTCCAGATATCCTGTCCGTTTTTTTCGGAAAAATAAATAGCAATAAAATCCGTTCCTCCGCTGCTGGTGTTTCCGATCAGGCACAGACTTACCACGAAACCATTGATGAGACCTCCGAAAATACTGATCAGAAGAGGATCATAGGTTATGGGCTGAGAAGGAATAAGGTCTGTCAGGATACTGGACAGTACGATCACAACGCAGGAACTCAAGGTGAACTTTATTCCGATATATTTCAGTCCTATCAGTACAGGAATCGCATTCAGGGCTACGTTGATCAGCGTATAGGGAATTTCCATACCGGCAAATTCACGGAAAATTCCCTGAATAAGAAGGGTCAGCCCGTTAAAGCCGCCTGGATAAAGTCCTCCGGCTCTTACAAAGGTTTTAATATTTACGGCAAAGATCACAGCTGCAATTACGGCACAGCCGTACCGTTTCATCTCAACTTTTGCATCCATATCCTTAAAGGCTGAAGAAATACTGCTCATATAGGCTCCCTCCATATCTTTTGGTAGTTATCTTTATCTGGCTTCCCAACGTCCGGAAGCACCGCATGGAAGAACAAGTCCGCTGGAAGTAACCGGAAGTCCGATTTCCTGTGAATCGACAGTTCCGTTATACTGTTTCAGTTCTGTTGCCAGCATGTAGGTAAGAACAGCTGGAGCAAGTCCTGTTGTATAGGAGTTGATAAGGAAAAACAGCGGATCCGGGCTGAGGAGCTTCGCACACAGCTTCACAAGTGGATGGATGGCATCCTCAATCTTCCAGATTTCGCCCTTGGGTCCTCTTCCATAGGAAGGAGGATCCATAATAATGGCATCATAATGGTTTCCTCTTCGGATTTCACGTTCTACAAATTTTACACAGTCATCTACCAGCCAGCGGATAGGCGCTTCAGCCAGACCGGAGGCTGCTGCGTTTTCTTTGGCCCAGGTGACCATGCCCTTGGATGCGTCTACATGAGTAACGCTGGCTCCTGCGGCAGCGGCTGCCAGAGTTGCGCCTCCTGTATAGGCAAAAAGGTTCAGAACTTTTACCGGGCGTCCGGCATTACGGATCTTATCTCCAAACCAGTCCCAGTTTACAGCCTGTTCCGGAAAAAGTCCGGTATGCTTAAAGCTGAACGGCTTCAGATGGAAGGTCAGGTGTTTATAGTGAAGATCCCACTGTTGGGGAAGATCAAAAAATTCCCATTCACCCCCGCCTTTTTTGCTGCGGTGATAGTGGGCGTTCATATTCTTCCAGCCCCGGCTTGCTTTTGGGGTATCCCAGATTACCTGTGGGTCCGGACGGACCAGTATATATTTTCCCCAGCGTTCCAGCTTTTCACCGCCGGAAGCGTCAATTACTTCGTATTCTTTCCATTGATCTGCAATCCACATAAATTGTAACCTCTCATTAGTCTTTATGATGCCAGGTTAAAAAGCGTCTTTTAATCCCAGCATCTCTTTATAGAATCAGTATAGGATAATGAATGAAAATCTGCAAGTGGAAATCAAGGGAGTTTTAGATATCCTGTATAAAATAAGGATGTTATTTTTCACAAATACAGTGATTACAGGACTTGACAACGGGGACTTTAGCATACTAAAATAGACGAGATAGCAAATTTCAGCAGTTTAAAATAAAAAAGTCCGAAAGGAAAGCGGAACGAGGAGGATAAAGATGGAGAAATATAGTGAAATGAGCAGAGAACAGCTTCTTACTTTAAAAAAAGAGCTGGAGCATCAGTACGCAGATATCAAGGCACAGGGACTTAATCTGGATATGTCCCGCGGTAAACCGGGAACAGAACAGCTTGACCTCTCCATGGGCATGATGCAGGTTCTGGCAAACGGAGAAGAACTGAAATGTGAAACTGGTGTAGACTGCCGTAACTACGGTGTGATCGACGGAATTCCTGAAGCAAAACGTCTTCTGGGACAGATTTCTGAGGTGGATCCGGAGCATATCATTATTTATGGAAACTCCAGCCTGAATGTTATGTTCGATTCTATCGCACGTTCTATGACACATGGTGTAATGGGAAACACTCCATGGTGTAAACTGGACAAAGTCAAATTCCTCTGCCCGGTACCGGGATATGACCGTCATTTTAAGATTACAGAGTTTTTTGGAATTGAAATGATCAATGTACCTATGTCTCCGGAAGGTCCGGATATGGATATGGTGGAAAAGCTTGTCAGTGAAGATGCTTCCATCAAAGGTATCTGGTGCGTACCAAAATATTCTAATCCACAGGGATATACCTATTCCGCAAGAACTGTCCAGAGATTTGCAAATCTGAAACCGGCAGCTCCGGATTTCCGTATTTACTGGGATAATGCCTACAGTGTACATCATCTTTATGATGAGGATCAGGATTTCCTTCTTGAGATCCTTACGGAGTGTGCAAAAGCCGGAAATCCAGATATTGTATACAAATTTACTTCTACATCCAAGATCAGTTTTCCTGGTTCCGGTATTGCAGCTGTTGCAGCATCTAAGGCAAATCTGGATGATTTCCGCAAATATATGCAGATCCAGACGATTGGTCATGATAAGCTGAACCAGCTCCGCCATGTAAAATTCTTTAAGAATCTGGAAGGAGTTCATGCACACATGAGAAAACATGCGGACATTATCCGTCCGAAATTTGAACTGGTGCTGAATATCCTGGAAAGAGAACTTGGCGGTCTGGGAATCGGAGAATGGACAAATCCTAAAGGCGGATATTTTATTTCTTTTGATTCTATGGAAGGCTGCGCAAAAAATATTGTAACAAAGGCAAAAGAGGCAGGCGTTGTGATGACAGGAGCAGGAGCTACTTATCCATACGGAAAGGATCCAAAAGACTCCAATATCCGTATCGCACCTACATTCCCGTCTATGGAAGAGCTGGAAAAAGCAGCCAAGGTATTTGTTGTCTGTGTGAAGCTGGCAAGTGTGGAGAAGCTTCTGGCAGAATAAGAAGAGAGAAAGTTTTCAGAGAATGTAAAAGGAGGTCCCATGGAAGAAGAAAAAACAGGTATGAGCACTGGCAGAAAGATTCTGATCAGTCTGATCGCAGTGCTGTTTCTGTTCACTGCGGCAGCTTATGGTTACGGAGTTTATTATTTTTCCGGACATTTTCTTCCGGGATCTCTCGTAAACGGGTTTAACTGTTCCTATATGGATCAGAAAGAGGCAGAAGAGCTTTTATCCAGGAAAACAGCGGCATATGTCCTTGCCGTAAGGACAAGGGGGAACGGGCAGGAAAGTATTTCAGCAGAGGAGATCGCTCTTGTCTATAAGCCGGACGGCAGTGTGAAAAAACTGATGCATCATCAGAAACGTTTTTTGTGGTTTATGGCCTTCAGCCAGCACAGCAATATGGAAACAGCCTCTTCTGTTACTTATGATAAAGAACTTTTTCAGCAAAAATTTTCAGCCCTGAAATGCCTGCAGGATAATCAGCAGCCGGCAGATGCATACATTGAAGATAATGGAAAAGAATTCGTGATCGTTCCGGAAATACAGGGAACCCTCGTAGACCAGGAAAAACTTGAAAAAACAGTGATAAAAGCAGTGACAACAGGAGATCCGGTTGTTGATCTTGAAAAAGACGGATGTTATATAAACCCGGAAATTTATCAGGATGATGAACGACTTGCAGCAGACTGCCGGCAGATGAATGAGCTGACAGATGTGGTAGTCACTTATGATTTCAGTGACCGTAAGGAAACGGTTGACAGAAATGTGATCCGGTCCTGGCTCACAAGAAATAAAGAAAAGGATCTTGTTCTTGATAAAGAAAAGATTGCTTCCTACATAAAGACATTGGCGGAAAAATATGATACAATAGGTGCGCAGCGGAGCTTTGCCACTTATGATAACAGGAATGTTTCTGTCATGGGCGGAGATTACGGATGGGTGATCGATCAGAAAAAGGAAACAGAAGCACTTTACAAGGCTGTTTCAGAAAAAGTAACTCAGGTTCGGGAGCCGGTATATCTTCAGAAGGCAATGAGCCGGGATGTAAATGATATCGGATACACTTATGTGGAAATCGATCTTCCCCGCCAGAGGCTGGTTGTTTATCATGATGGAAATCCTGTGGCAGATACAGGAATCTATGCATCCGGTGAAACGGAGACAGGTGTTTATACAGCAGGTGAGCTGCAGTCTCCGGCAGAATTAAGCGGAGGTACGGTCAATTTTCTTATTCCTTACGGAGAAGGAAAGGGAATTGTTGATAATCCTGCACTGACACAGAGCGATGTGGGAGGCTGGACCGGAGAAATTCCGGATGAAGAAATCCTGGCTGATTTCAGCTCAGGGGAAAGTTCAGGAGAGAGTTCCGGATTATGGTCAGCTTCAGCCGGATATATTGAAGTTCCGGGAGACAGGGCATCAGAAGTATATCAATATGTAAAATCCGGGATGCCTATTGTGATTTATAAATAAAAAATAAATGCTGCAGAGATGCCGTAAGGTTCTTTGCAGCAGTTTTTGCATTGAAGAGGGAGAATCATTATGAGGATTGTTGTATTAGCAGGCGGAACAAGCACAGAAAGAGATGTTTCTATTGTTTCTGGAGCAGGAATATGCAATGGACTGAGGGCAAAGGGGCACAAGGCTGTGCTGATCGATGTTTTTTGCGGAATAAACCAGGTAAACTGGGAAGATCCCTTCCCTGAGGAGTATGATGTAGAGGCTGCTGCAGACTACATCAGAAGCTTTAATAAAGATATTGAGATGCTGAAAAAAGAAAGAAGAGAATTTTTCGGTCCGAACGTACTGGAATTGTGCAAAAAAGCAGAGTTTGTATTTTTAGGGCTTCACGGAGCCAATGGAGAGGACGGAAGAGTGCAGGCAGCCTTTGATCTTCTGGGAATCAAATACACCGGCACCGGATATCTCAGCAGCGCTATGGCAATGGATAAAGGTGTGACCAAATGGATGTTCCAGATGTATGATGTTCCGGTTCCGGGCGGTACGACCATGAAAAGACAGGAACGGAAAGACCAGCTTGAAGAGGGGCTTTCATTTCCGGTAGTGGTTAAAACCTGCTGCGGAGGCTCCAGCATCGGCGTTTATATCGTGCATGACCAGAAAGAATATACAGAGGCTCTTGATGCGGCTTTTTCTTATGAAGAGGAAGTAGTTATTGAAGAGTATATCCAGGGCACGGAATACACAGTTGCGGTTGTAGACGGCATGGCATACCCTGTAGTCCAGATCGTTCCCTGCGAGGGCTTTTATGATTATGAAAATAAATATAAGCCAGGTGCGGTAAAGGAAACCTGTCCGGCTCCTATCTCCGAAGAGCTGACCAGACGTCTTCAGGAGAATGCAGTCAAAGGATATCGTGCTCTTGGGCTGGAAAGCTATGCAAGACTTGATTTTATTGTAACGGAAGATGAAAAGATCTACTGTCTGGAAGCAAATACTCTTCCGGGAATGACGCCCACCAGCCTGATTCCTCAAGAAGCAGCTGTTCTTGGAATGGATTACCCTACACTTTGTGAGGAACTGATCCGGGTATCTGAAAAAAAATATCAGTAAAGATTCTCGGAATACGCAGAGAATCTTTGGGAAAGCAGGAAAACGCATGATGAAAAATCTTACATTAAGAAATATAACAAAGGTATGCGGTGGAATCTATCATGGTCCGGAGGAATTTCTGGATCAGGAGGTGACTTCCATTACCACAGACAGCCGTAAGACAGAGCGCGGCGGACTGTTTGTTCCTATTGTGGGAGAACGAGTGGACGCTCATAAATTTATTCCGGATGTTATGGAGAAAGGCTGTCTGGCTGCTCTTTCAGAACGAGTGCTTGCGGATGGGGAATATCCTTATATTCAAGTTGATTCTTCTTTGCAGGCAGTAAAGGATATTGCGGAATTTTATTTGGAGCAGCTTCAGATTCCGGTTGTGGGAATTACAGGAAGTGTTGGAAAAACAAGTACAAAAGAGGTAATTGCCTCTGTATTGAAAGAAAAATACCGTACTTTGAAAACCCAGGGCAACTTTAATAATGAACTGGGTCTGCCTCTTACAGTGTTCCGGCTTCGGGATGAGGATGAGATTGCGGTCCTTGAAATGGGAATCAGTGATTTTGGTGAGATGACCAGGCTGGCCAGGATTGCAAAACCAGAAACCTGTGTGATCACTAATATAGGAACCTGCCATCTGGAAAATCTGGGAGACAGAGACGGCGTACTGAAAGCCAAAACAGAAATTTTCAGTTCTCTGAGAGAGGGCGGAAATATTATTCTGAACGGGGATGATGATAAATTATCCACGGTAGAAGAATATAAAGGGATCCGTCCGGTATTTTTTGGACTGAAAGAAAATTGTGACGTATATGCAGATGAGATCGAGAGCAAAGGTCTGAAAGGCGTTTCCTGCAGGATCCATCTGGGAGAAGACAGCTTTTCTGTTCTGGTTCCTATGCCGGGGATACATATGGTATATAATGCCCTTGCAGCTTCTGCAGTGGGACGGATCTACAATCTTACTGTGGAAGAGATCAAACGAGGGATAGAAAGCCTGGAAGCCATCAGCGGACGTTTTAAGATGATTGAGACAGATAAGCTTCTGATCGTGGATGACTGCTATAATGCCAACCCTATGTCCATGAAAGCTTCTCTGGACGTGCTTCACGATGGAGCCGGACGCAGAGTTGCGATTCTGGGCGATATGGGAGAACTGGGCGAAAATGAGATTCGTCTCCATGAAGAGGTAGGTATACATGCAGCTTCCTGCGGTATTGACTGCTGTATCTGTGTGGGAGAGCTTTCTTATCATATGGCAGAAGCTGCCCGTAAGGCAGATCCGGGATTTTCTGTGATCTATGTGAAAAACCGTGAAGAGCTTCTGGAACACTTGAAGGAATATGTTCAGAAAGGTGATACAGTTCTTGTAAAAGCTTCTCATTTCATGAAATTTGAAGAAGTAGTAAAGGCTCTTGAGGAATGGTAGTTTCCTGGGAGAATTTGACGAACGATTTTTGTTTCCTCCTGAGACCGTAAGGTGTAGAATGTGAGATATAAGAAATCTGAAGATCAAGGAGGAGATCATGCTGGAACGAATCATGGAGCTGCAGCTTCTGCTCTATGCCATGACTGTACTGGGTGTGGCAGGAGGAGCAGGAATGCTTGCCGTACATCTTACCTACCGAAGAGCTATGGGAAAAACAAAAGCAGTGATGAATCTGAAAGAAAAATGGCTGAACCTCTGGAAGACAAGAGATAAACTAATGAACCGGATGAATCTTCTGGTGTGGCTGCCGTCACTGATGTCTTCTGTCTGTCTGGGACTGGCGCTGTTTCTTACTGCCAGACTGGAGCTTCAGCAGGGACTTTCACTTCAGTACCTTTATATCGGCACAGCAGTTCCGATACTTCTGCTTCTGTTACGCCAGGCATTGGATTTTACTTACAGAGAGGAACTGGTAATGAACTCCCTGGCAGATTATATACTTCAGGCCAGAGCCAGGAGAGAAGATGCTGTTTCTGCAAGGAAGGCAGAGCCGGTGGCTGTTTCGGAGAAGATGGATCCTGTTCTTCAGGAAGAGATGGTAGAGAAGATCACTGCCAGTATCAGGCAGACGGCAGCTACAGGGAGCCATTTCAGCAAAATGCTCAGTCCGGAAGAAGAGGAGATCATGAGAGAGATCATCAGGGAATTTATGGATTAAAGATATCTTTTGATGCTGTGAATGGAGTGAACGGCAATAATCTCAAGGTAAATTGCGGTTTGTTGGGAGATGCTTCTTGTAGAATCAGAGAGTTTTTGTTATACTGAGTCTGAATCATGTCAGAGTATTTATCAGTAATCATTAATAGGAGAGATTCATGAGCAAAATAATGAAAATTGTTCTTCTTGAAGCAAATAATCTGGGTGAAGACATGGTCTTCACCCCTTTTTTTCCTCTTGGGGAAGTAAAAATCTATCCATCCACATTACCGGAGGAAATGCCGGAAAGAGTCAGAGATGCGGACATTATTGTGGCTAATAAGCTGCTGATGTGCGAATCAACACTGAAGGAAGCAGAGAACCTGAAGCTGATCTGTCTTACGGCTACCGGAATCAATAACCTGGATGGAGAGTATCTGAAAAAACGGGGCATCCGTGCCTGCAATGTGGCTGGTTATTCTACAGATGCGGTAGCACAGCATACCTTTGCCATGCTGTTTTATGTATGGGAAAAACTGCGCTTTTATGATGATTATGTAAAGTCCGGTGAATATACGAAAAGTGAGGGCTTTTCTTATTTCAAAGAGAATTTTTATGAGTTGAGCGGAAAAACCTGGGGAATCATCGGAATGGGAGCTATCGGCAGAAAGGTAGCTGATATAGCAGAAGCCTTTGGATGCAGAGTGATCTGTTATTCTGCAACCGGAGGAACCTACCGGCTTTCGGAAAACAGAAAACAGGTGGATTTTGAGACTCTTTTAAAAGAGTCAGATATTTTGTCTGTTCATGCGCCGTTAAACGAAAAGACTCAGGGTCTGATGGATATGAAAGCCTTTGAGCAGATGAAAAAAACGGCAGTTCTGATCAATGCTGCCCGCGGTCCTATTGTGGATCAGGAAGCTCTTTACAGAGCACTCACAGAAGAGATGATCGCCGGAGCAGCTCTTGATGTACTGGAAAAGGAGCCGATGGCAGCAGATAATCCTCTGGCCAGGATCCAGGACAGCAAAAAGCTTCTGATCACTCCCCATATGGCCTGGGCGCCGGTGGAGACAAGATTTCGATGCAGGGATGAGGTAGTGAAGAATATACAGGCTTTTCTGGCCGGAGAGGACAGAAACAGGGTTTATTGATATGGAGAAAAAACGGATTGTATGGATAGAACTCCTTCGTATTGCAGCCTGTGTGGGAGTCCTTGGAATCCATGCGGGATCGCAGCATTTCCGGGATATGCCGGTGGACAGTACAGTATGGCAGGTGTCTAATTTTTATCATGGGATCAACCGGTTTGCCGTGGCGTGTTTTATTATGATCAGCGGCAGTCTGTATCTCAGCAGCAAAAGGACATGGGATCTGAAAAAACTGTGGCAGCGGAATATACTTCCTGTAGCGTCTGCTTATTTATTCTGGCAGCTGTTTTACGGATTTTACAGGATCGCTGTAAACGGAGGTCCCAAGATCGGCAGTATGGAGTTTTTTAAAAAAATGCTGGTCTATGTGAGCAAGCCGTATTTCCATTTGTGGTATCTTCCTATGCTGATGGGACTGTTGATCATTACTCCTCTTGTCTGGGAAATCGTAAACAGTTCCAGAGGAAAACAATGGTCCCAGTACATGATCCTTCTTTTTCTTGTATTTCAGATCTTTACCTATACGGCAGGAAGATTTAATCTGCCATGGAAAGAGCATGTTCAGGCTTTGATGAATACAGTGCACCCGGAACTGGTTACGGGATATATAGGATACTTTGTGCTGGGGCATTATCTTTATGAATACGGACTTCCAAAAAAATTGGAAAAAGCTGTTTATATACTGGGAACGGTGATGATATTTGCAGGAATATGGCTTTGTCAAAAAGAATCTCTGATGACAGGAAAAGCAACCCAGGCATTTTATGAGAACTATACATTTTTTACGTTCATGTGGAGCACAGCAGTTTTTCTGTTTTTTAAGGAACAGGTGTCAAAGATAAAGTGGAGTCAGAAGCTGGAGAAGGCAGTATGCAGCTTAGGCGGATGTACTTTTGGTATTTATCTGGTTCATGCTTTTGTGCGGGATATTCTTTACAGAAATGGAATTGACAGTATGATGATAAAAAATACTGTTTTGGCAGTTCCTGTTGTAATGCTTCTGATCTTTTTTATCAGTTGGGGAATTGTGTATATTGTCAGAAAAATTCCATTTATCAGAAAGTGGATCATGTAATACAGGAGGAAATGGAATATGAATGATAAAAGAAGAGAAAAAAAGCGCCGGCTAAGAGCCCTTCGAAAAGCAATTGACATGGAGTTAAGAGAACACAGAAGTACCTTTATTGTGTTTTCGATCCTTCGGATCATGGTTCTGGTATGTATGATCCGTCAGGTTTTTCTTCATAACTATGAAAGTTTTTTTCTCAGTGTTCTGACACTGGTGCTTCTGTATATCCCCAGCTGGCTTCAGGTGAAGCTCAGGATAGAAATTCCTATAGGTCTGGAGATTTCTATTTTATGTTTTATTTTTGCAGCAGAGATTCTGGGAGAGATCAATGCATTTTATATTGCGATTCCGGGATGGGATACGATCCTGCATACTCTTAATGGGTTTTTGTGTGCAGCAGTAGGCTTTTCCATGGTGCTTCTTTTAAATGACAATGAAAACCTGACGTTTGATCTGTCGCCGTTTTTTCTGGCGCTGCTGGCATTTTGCTTTTCTATGACAATTGGCGTACTGTGGGAATTTTTTGAATTTTCTATGGATTATTTCCTGAAATTTGATATGCAGAAAGATATGATACTGCATACGGTAAGCAGTGTAATGCTGGATCCTAACGGGGCAAATCATCCGGTAGTGATACGGGATATTGCAGATGTAATGATAGTTCATTCAGACGGCACCAGGGAGCTTCTCGGTCTGGGCGGATATCTTGATGTGGGACTGTACGATACCATGAAAGATCTTTTTGTAAATTTTATCGGTGCTGTGGTATTTTCTGTTATTGGATTTTTCTATGCCAGAGGCAGGGGAAAAAAGAGTGTTGTTTCTCTTTTTGTGCCCCGCAGAAAATCTGAAGACAGAGATTATCTGTCCATTACAAACAAAAAAATAAAGTGATCAGTCTTCTTCTATGACCTGGATTTCCAGATAGTCGAAGGTGATCTGCTCAATAAAACTGTCCTGGTAAAATCTCGCTCTGGAATGACGTTTAAAGTCAGAAATGACATTGTCAAGCCAGATGGGATTTTCCAGGTCAAATTCATAACAGATCTCTTCCAGCCCACGGAATATTTTGTGCGTTCTGGAATCTTTTGAGTCATCGCAGATTACAGTATCTTTTATCAGACGATTGTCTTTCCATAATTTTCCCCATAAACGGAACATAAGGTCCTCCTGTAAAAAATGTTATAATACAATTAGTATACAGAGGCAGGGAGAATAAGTAAAGACTGAGATTTTGTCCGGCTGCTGTGAGCGAAGTGAACAGCTGCCGATAAATGAAACGGCTGGCAGTACAGAGGAGGCAGAAAAATGCAGGACAGTGAGAAATATAAAGAAATCATCCATGAAAAAGAGTATACAGAGAAGATGCGTACGACAGTTCTTCCGTATCTGTCAGCGCGGTGCAGAGATACCTGGATTCCCTGTATTCAGGGAAAAGAGAAGGAAAAAAGGATCCATGTGAAACGTTATCTGGCAGACCAGGCTCAGGGAGTTGTGGTGATCAGCCATGGATTTTCAGAATCAGCCAGAAAGTATCAGGAGATTATTTATTATTTTTTAAGGAAAGGATATCATGTTTATATTCCGGAACACTGTGGACATGGATTAAGCTATCGGTTTACGGAAGATCCCTCTCTGGTACACGTAGACCACTGGAGCAGATACAGCCGTGATTTCCTGCGGGTATCCAGGCTGGTCCGCAAGGCTCACAGAAGCCTCCCCATGTATCTGTTTGCACATTCTATGGGCGGAGCAGTGGCAGCGATCGCTGCGGCAAGGGATCCTTATATGTACAGGAAAGTCGTTCTTTCTTCACCGATGATCCGTCCGCTGACAGGAAGTGTGCCTTATCCGGCAGCAGTAAGGATAGCCAGGGCTGCCTGCAGGACCGGAAAGGCAATGGACTATGCGGCAGGACAAAAGCCTTATGACGGGACAGAAAAGTTTGAATCAAGCTCTGGCCTGTCAGAGCCAAGATTTGACCGATACAAACAGATACGAATGGAAAACCTGGCATATCAGACCTGGTCGCCCTCTTATGGCTGGGTATACAGTGCTGCAAAAATGAACCGTTATCTTCAGCAGCATGCATGGAAGGAAATCATGGCTCCGGTGCTTCTTTTTCAGGCGGAGACAGATCATCTGGTATCAAATAAATCTCAGGATGTTTTTGCAGATAAGATCAACCTTTATGGGAAGACTTCCTGTACGGTTGTAAAAATGCCGGGAACCAGACACGAGATCTTTAATGCTCCGGATGATATTCTTGAAACATACTGGGGAAAGGTGTTTCAATTTTTCAGAGAGGGTGGAAGCTCATGTATGGAATAAGCCTTTTTTACCTTGCAGCAGTGAACCTTACTGCATTTTGTATATATGGAGCAGACAAAAAAAGAGCGATTCGGAATCAGTGGAGGATCTCGGAAAAAGCTCTTTTGATGCTGGCGGTCATAGGCGGAAGTCCGGGCGCCCTTCTGGGAATGAAAGTATTTCACCATAAAACAAAAAAGCCAAAGTTCTATCTGGGCATTCCTGTGATCCTGGTGCTGGAAGTTTCCGCTGCAGTGTGGTTTCTGACCAGATAAAAATGATTCGAAAACGGAGGAAAAGAGATGGCAAAAAAGATAGGGATTATTTCTGATACCCATGGACTTTTGAGGCCAGAGGTTATGGAAATCCTGAAAACCTGTGACTGTATTTTTCATGGAGGCGATATTAACAGACCGGAAATTCTGGATCAGCTGCGTCCGCTGGCATCGATATATGCGGTAAGAGGCAACAATGACAAAGAATGGGCAGAGGGGCTTGCGAAGACCCTTCGGTTTACAATAGAAGGCGTAGAGTTTTTTATGACCCATAATAAGAAAGATGCAGCCTGGGATCTGGGGACAGTGCAGGTGGTGGTTTTTGGTCATACACATAAATATCTGGAGCAGAATATTGACGGAAGGCTGTGGCTGAATCCGGGCAGCTGCGGAAAGCGGAGATTTGACCAGGAGATCACCATGGCGGTTATGACTGTAGAGAATGGAAAGTACCGGACGGAGAAAATTGTGATTCCAGGTTAAATATAATATAACTGCTTTTACTAAAAAAAGCAAACATATGTTTGCGAACAAATATTCGAAAATTTTTAGTTTGTCCCGTTCTATTGGACATAGTTTGTGATATAATCATTTTTGAAAGAAATGTTCAGAAAAAATGTTCAGAAAATATGTTCTTTAAAACAGGAGGGATATCAGATGCAGTGTGAACAGAGAGCGGACAGAAAAATCATAGCATTTGAAAGAGGAGAATACGGTGGAGAAAGGAACAGATCCGGAAAGCAGGGAAAGAAAAAGCTTTCCGGAACAATGGCGCTGATCCTGGGAGTGGTCCTGACTCTGGAACTTATGATAATGGGAGCTATGCTTTTTCATATTGATTTTCATTCTGCAGACAGGATCACGCTGATCCTTTCGTTTGCAGCAGTATATTTTGGCGTTGTTGCAGGACTGACAGATAAATAGGAAGGTGTTTATGCCCAGATCATTTAATCAGAAACTGAAAATTTTATATATTATGAAAATATTTTGGGAAAGAACCGACAGAGACCATGGAATATCTGTAAGAGAAATTGTGTCAATTTTGCGTTCCTGGGGAATCAAGGCAGAACGGAAGACTGTTTATGATGATATAGAAGCACTTCGGTATTTTGGATTAAAAATAGGGAACAGAAGGGTCAACAGAGCAGGCTATTATCTGGAAGACCGTGTTTTTGAATTACCGGAATTGAAATTTTTGATGGATGCAGTGCAGTCTTCCCGTTTTATTACGGAGAGACAGACGCAGGAACTTGTGAAAAAGCTGGAAAATCTTGCAAGTGATCCGGAAAACCGAAAGCTTCAGAACCAGATGTTGAAAGGAATTGGTGTCAAGACACCCAATGAGGAGATCTACGTGAATGTAGAAAAGATTTATGACGCATTCACAGAGAACTGCCAGATCAGCTTTCGATATTATGAATGGACACTTGCAAAAAAAATGCACGCAAAAAATAATGGTCAGAGATATCGGGTAAGTCCCTGGAAAATGATGTGGGATCATGACAGATATTATCTTCTGGGAATAGATGAGAACAGCGGCATTGCCAGACACTATCGCGTGGACAGGATAAAGGAGGTAAAGCTGGAAAAAGAAAGCCGTAACGGTGCGGCGATTTTCCGGGATTTTGATCTGGGAAAATTTTCTGTAGGAACATTTGGAATGTCCAGGAGAAAAGATGCTTTGGTGAAACTGGAATTTGAGAATTCCATGATCAGCGAAGTAATGGAATATTTCGGACAGGAGGCGGTAATTTTACCTTCTGATGAGGAGCACTTTACATTTCAGGGGCATGTCTGTGTGGGACGTGAGTTTTTTGGATGGCTTGCAGGTTTTGGAAAAAGTGTAAAGATTCTTTCACCGGAAAAGATACGCAGAGAATATGGAGTATTTTTAAAACAGGCACTGGAAGGATATGAGGACAAAGATGGCAGCAAAAAAGACAGTAAGATCCAGACTCTTAGAACTTCTGGAACAAAATAAAGGAAAGGTTCTGTCGGGAGAACGAATCGCGGAGGAACTTTCCTGTACCCGGGCAGCAGTATGGAAGGCAGTGAAAGTACTTCGTGAAGAAGGGTATGAAATTGAAGCCGGACCTAACAGAGGATATATGCTTTCTGAAGACAGCAACCTGCTTGCAGAAGAGGGAATACGCCCTTTTTTAGATAAACAGGAGGTTTATCTGCAGGTATATCCGGAGGTTGGTTCTACTAATCGTGCAGCTAAGGAAGCGGCTGTTTCAGGAAAAGCACATCATGGAAGCGCAGTTCTGGCTGATCAACAGAATTCTGGAAGAGGAAGGAAGGGGAGACAGTTTTTTTCTCCAAAGGACAGTGGACTCTATCTGAGCGTAATTCTGGAGCCAAAGGGCAGTCTCAGAGAAAATCTGATTCTGACGGCACAGGCAGCAGCTGCTGTTCATAAAGCAGTGAAGGAGATCACCGGCATCTCTCTTGATATTAAATGGGTCAACGATCTTTACTGTCATGGAAAGAAAGTCGGCGGTATCCTGACGGAGGCGGTGACAGATTTTGAGAGCGGGGAAATCCAGTTTGCAGTTGTTGGAATCGGATTGAACCTTTATAAGCCGGAGAAAGGATTTCCGGCAGAGCTTGAGGGTGTAGCAGGAGCCTTATATGAAAAACGTGAGGATGCAGAGGGAATAAACAGAAACAAACTTGCAGCAGCTCTTATCAATTGTCTTTTAGAAGAAACCCGGGAGATCAGAATCCCGCCGGAATATTTTATGAATAATTTAGTGCCCGGACACAGGATACAGATTCTGGACGGTCAGCGGACACGCTTTGCCGATGCTCTGGAAATCTGTCCGGATGGACGTTTAAAAATACGGGAGGAAGACGGAACAGAGACATTGCTGTGTTATGGAGAAGTATCTCTGAAAATATAAAATACAGATACTGACCTATATGTTGATTTATAGACGGTCACGAAACAGAATTGGACGATTTGCATAAAAATATCGTCCTTTTTTTGTGCAAAATAGTGAAGAAAAATATTGACTTTAGAAAACAAAAGAGTAAAATAAAGAAATCGAAAATTGATCTTACCGGTCAGACAAACAAGAAGGAGGGAGTGAAACGAACAGTTTAACAGAAGTATTAAAAGAAGAACTGAACTGTCGGACAGTGTTTACCATTCCGATAGGAAAGGGCATTCCGGTATTTGAATCTGTAGTTGTCACCTGGGTGATCATGGCAGTCCTGGTAGTCCTGTCTCTGATCCTTACCAGGAATCTGAAGGTCATGAATCCGGGAAAGAAACAGCTTCTTCTGGAAGCAGGGATTGATTCTCTGCGGAAATTCTTTCGGGGAATACTGGGAGAAGAAGGCGACCGTTATATCCCCTATATGATGACCGTCATTATTTTCCTGGGAGTTTCCAATGTATCGGGTATTTTTGGTGTGAAGCCACCTACCAAGGATTTGAATGTTACCCTTGCCCTGGCTCTTATGAGCATGTTTCTCATTGAATACTGCGGTATCCATAAGAAAGGACTGAAAGGCTTTTTTAAGAGCTTTCTGGATCCGATTCCGGTGATGCTTCCTATGAACATCATGGAGGTTTTTATCCGTCCTACAGCGCTTTGTTTCCGGCTTTTCGGGAACATTCTTGGAGGATTTGTGGTTATGGCGCTTGTAGAATTTGTGTGTCCGGCAATATTGCCGATTCCATTCAGCCTGTATTTTGATTTTTTTGATGGTTTTATACAGGCGTATATTTTTGTCTTTTTGACAGCTATGTTCATGAGTGAGACCATGGACTGACCTGGGCTGATAAGCCTTAAAAATACGATATTCATTATGAATCAGGAGGAAAAATATTATGACAAGTTTAATCGCTATTGGAGCAGGTATCGCAGCATTAACCGGTATTGGAGCAGGTGTTGGTATTGGCCTTGCAACATCCAAGGCCGTAGAAGCAATTGCAAGACAGCCTGAGGCAGAAAGTAAGATAAGCAAAAACCTTCTTCTTGGCTGTGCGCTGGCAGAGGGTACTGCTATTTTTGGTTTTGTTGTAGGTCTTCTGATCGTAGTAATGCTTGGCTGATCGACGACTACATAAAGAGAAAGGCAGGTACAGACGATGATTCAGATTAATATGAATCTTGTTTTTACCATCATTAACCTGCTGGTTCTTTATCTTCTGATGAAGAAGTTTCTGTTTGGTCCGGTGATCCATGTTATGGATCAGAGACAGCAGATGCTGGAACAGCAGCTTGAAGAGGCAAAAAAGACAGAAGACAGGGCAAATGAGCTTCAGAAAAAGTATGAAACTGCTCTGAAATCCGCCAAGGAGGATTCCTGCCGGATCGTGGAGAAAGCAAAGCTGGAGGCAAAGGCTCAGGCAGAGCAGACTGCACAGGAGGCACGGGCTGAAGCTGACAGGATGCTGGCAAAGGCCAGAGATGATATCTCTGCCGAGAGGGAAATGGCGATGAAAGAGATGCAGGGAGAGGTTGGCAGACTGGCCATGGAGGCGGCGTCCAGAATTCTGGACAGACAGGCCGGATCTGATCAGGATCTTGCCATGTATGATCAATTTATAAAAAAAGCAGGTGATCCCCATGACGACAGCAGCTGTTAACTACGCAAAGGTTCTGTATGAGCTTCCTGTTCCGGAAGAAGCAGTAAACGAATCCGAAAGACTGCTTCAGGAAAATCCGGAACTGATCCGATGCCTGGAAAATCCTCTGATCGCTTTTGAGGCCATGGAGGATATCATCGACAGGATCTTTCCCAAGGAGATCCGTTCTTTTTTGAAGGTAGTATGCCGGCATAAAAAGATGGGAGTATGGAAAGAAATTTTCCGGGCTTACAGAAGCATGAGCATGAGAGATAAAAAAATCCTGGAGGCGGAAATTATCTGTGTCACACCGCCGCAGAAGGAGCAGCTGGAAGGAATACAGACTTTTCTCTGCAGAGAGTTTCATGTGAAAACAGCAGAAATCCGGATAACAGAAGATAAAAGCCTGATAGGCGGATTTATTTTAAGAGCAGGTGGAAAAGAATTTGACTGGAGTCTGAGAGGACGCTATTTCAGACTTCGCCAAAAGCTTACACGGAGGTGAACCATTTGAGTGCGATTAATCCAGATGAGATTATTTCAATTTTAAAAGAAGAAATCGAGAATTATGATGAAATAAGCCAAAACCAGGAGGTAGGCACTGTCATTTCCGTGGGAGACGGAATTGCCGTAGTCTACGGAATCGATCATGCCATGTACGGAGAAGTCGTGGTTTTTGAAAACGGTCTGAAAGGTATGGTACAGGATATCCGTTCCAATAGTATGGGATGTATCCTTTTTGGCAGTGATTCCGGTATTCGGGAAGGAACCAGAGTCACCAGAACAGGAAGACAGGCAGGTATCCCTGTAGGAGAGGGATTTATTGGAAGAATCGTAAATGCCCTGGGAGCTCCGGTAGACGGGAAAGGAGAAATCCGGGAGGAGGAATATCGCCCGGTAGAATATCCGGCTCCGGGTATTATTGACCGTAAATCTGTTACTGTGCCTATGGAAACAGGAATCCTGTCCATTGATTCTATGTTTCCAATTGGACGGGGACAGAGGGAGCTGATCATCGGCGACAGACAGACTGGAAAAACCTCCCTTGCCATTGATACGATCCTGAACCAGAAAGGGAAGGACGTGATCTGCATTTATGTGGCCATTGGACAGAAAGCTTCTACAGTGGCAAAAGTAGTCTCCACTCTGGAAAAACATGGAGCCATGGAATATACCACAGTATTTACTTCTACAGCCAGTGACTGTGCTCCGCTTCAGTATATTGTGCCTTATGCAGGAACTGCTCTGGCTGAATATTTTATGTACAAGGGCAGAGATGTACTGATTGTTTATGATGATCTTTCCAAACATGCAGTGGCGTACCGTGCGCTGTCTCTGCTGCTGGAACGCTCTCCGGGACGTGAGGCATACCCGGGAGATGTATTTTATCTTCATTCCAGACTTCTGGAACGTTCCAGCCGGTTAAGCGACAAAGAAGGCGGAGGTTCTATCACTGCCCTTCCTATTATTGAGACCCAGGCAGGAGATGTGTCTGCGTATATTCCTACAAATGTGATATCCATTACCGACGGACAGATTTTTCTGGAAAGTGATCTTTTCTTTTCCGGCATGCGTCCGGCAGTCAATGTGGGACTTTCGGTTTCCCGTGTAGGCGGTGCTGCCCAGGCAAAGGCCATGAAAAAAGCATCCGGAAGTATCCGTATTGATCTGGCGCAGTACAGGGAAATGGAAGTATTTACCCAGTTCAGTTCTGATCTTGACGAGGCCACCAAAGCGCAGCTGCGTTATGGAAGCTGCCTGATGGAGCTTCTGAAGCAGCCTCTGTGCAGTCCGATGAAGCTTCATGAGCAGGTGATCACTTTGTGGACAGCCACACATAAGGCGCTGGTTCATGTGGAAACACGTAAGCTGAAAACTTATCAGAAGGAACTTCTGGAGTATTTTGACAACGCTTATCCTGAAATTGGAAGAGAAATTGACGAGACAAAAGTTCTTTCTGATCAGCTTGGAGAAAAAATCCTTCAGGTGGCGGAAGAGTTTAGAGCACGTCAGGCAGCAGAGTAGGAGCAGCAGGAGGAAGTTATGGCAAATGCAAGAGAAATCCAAAGCAGAATAAAAAGTGTCCAGGATACTATGAAGATCACCAATGCCATGTATATGATCTCCTCTTCCAAAATGAAAAAAGCCAAAAAGATACTGGAAGATACGGAACCTTATTTTTATAACATGCAGGGAGCCATAGCCAGGATCCTGCGGCACGTTCCGGATATCCAGCATCCGTTTTTCAGTGTCCGTCATTTGGTTCCTGCCGGGGAAAGAAAGACAGGGATCATTGTAGTTACCGGAGACAAAGGAATGGCAGGAGCCTACAATCATAATATCACCAAACTTACAGATGAATTTATGGAAAAAACACCTGGTTATCATCGGCTGTATGTGCTGGGGATGACAGGACGCCAGTATTATGAAAAAAAGAATGCAGACGTAGACGGAAGCTTTCGTTATACAGTACAGAAGCCTACCATGCACAGGGCAAGGCTGATCAGTGAGGAGATTGTAAGAGCATTTCTGGAGCGGGAACTGGATGAGGTACATATTGTTTATACACAGATGCAGAACGCTGCGGTAATGGAAGCTGTGGACATGCAGCTTCTTCCTCTTAAAAAAACAAGTTTTTCCCCTTTTCAGATTCCTGTGGAAGCTCCTCAGGAAGAGATTGAAATGTATCCTTCAGCAGACGTAGTACTTGATACGATGATCCCCAATTATCTGACCGGCGTGATCTATGGATGTCTGGTTGAGGCTTATGCCAGTGAGAATAATGCCAGAATGACTGCTATGCAGGCATCTACTGACAGTGCAAAAAAAATGCTGCAGGAACTTTCCATACAGTATAACCGGGCGCGGCAGGCTGCTATCACACAGGAGATCACAGAGGTGATCAGTGGTGCAAAGGCTCAGAAAAGGAAGTGACTAGGATGAATAAAGGTAAGATCATACAGGTTATGGGACCTGTTGTAGATGTTGTTTTTGAAAATGGGGAGCTCCCGGATATCAGAGAAGCTCTGGAAGTAGAGAATAATGGAAAAAAATGTATTATGGAAGTTTCTCAGCATCTGGGAAACCGTGAGGTGCGGTGTATTATGCTCAGTGCCAGCGAGGGACTTCAGAGAGACAGAGAAGTAATCGCTACGGGAAGCGGGATCAAGGTTCCTGTAGGAGAGTGCACATTGGGCAGGCTTTTTAATGTTCTGGGAGAGACGGTAGATGGTGGAGACTCTCTGGAAGGTAAGGAACACTGGGAAATCCACAGAGATCCCCCGGGATTTGAGGATCAGAGCCCTGCAGTAGAGATTCTGGAGACGGGAATTAAAGTCATCGACCTTCTGGCTCCTTATGCCAAAGGTGGTAAGATCGGTCTGTTTGGCGGCGCCGGTGTAGGTAAAACTGTGCTGATCCAGGAACTGATCCAGAATATTGCTACTGAGCATGGCGGCTATTCTATCTTTACAGGGGTAGGAGAGCGTTCCAGAGAGGGAAATGATCTCTGGTCAGAGATGAAGGAATCAGGCGTACTGGAAAAAACAGCCCTGGTGTTCGGACAGATGAATGAGCCGCCGGGATCCCGTATGCGTGTTGCGGAGACCGGTCTTACCATGGCGGAATATTTCCGTGATACAGAACACAGAGATGTTCTTCTTTTTATTGACAATATTTTTCGTTTTGTACAGGCAGGCTCTGAAGTTTCAGCTCTTCTGGGACGTATGCCCTCCGCTGTAGGATACCAGCCTACGCTTGCAACGGAAATGGGAGAGCTTCAGGAACGTATTGCATCCACCAGATCTGGTTCCGTAACTTCTGTACAGGCAGTTTATGTGCCGGCTGATGACCTGACAGACCCGGCGCCGGCAACAACCTTTGCCCACCTGGATGCGACAACAGTTCTTTCCAGAAAAATTGTGGAGCAGGGAATTTATCCGGCAGTAGATCCGCTGGAATCTACTTCTCGTATTCTGGAGGCAGATGTGGTTGGTCAGGAACATTATGATGTTGCCCGCCGGGTACAGGAGATTCTTCAGAAATATAAAGAGCTGCAGGATATTATTGCAATCCTGGGTATGGAGGAACTGTCTGACGAGGATAAAAATACCGTATACCGTGCAAGAAAAATCCAGAGATTTTTGTCCCAGCCTTTCCATGTGGCAGAGAATTTTACCGGTATCCCCGGCAAATATGTACCGCTGAAGGAGACAATCCGAGGCTTCCGTATGATCGTGGACGGAGAAATGGATCAGTATCCTGAGAATGCTTTCTTTAATGTGGGTACCATTGATGAAGTGATCGAAAAAGCCAAAACCATTGAGCAGTAAGGAGAGGAGCTTATGGAAAGTACATTTGGTTTGGAAATCTATGCCAGTAATAAGCTGTTTTTTTCCGGAAGAGCCAGATCACTGACCGTACCGGTTGAAGATGGAGAAAAGGCATTTCTGGCCCATCATGCAAACCTGATCGCAGCAATTGTCCCAGGTGAAATGCGTTATGAAGATGATGAGGGAAATAAGGTTGTCGTAGCGGTAAGCTCAGGGTTTGTAGAAATGATCAATAATCGTGGAAAAATCTTTTGTCTGACAGTGGAACGTCCGGAAGAGATCGATGTGCGGAGAGCACAGGAGGCAAAAGAGCGTGCGGAGGAACAGCTCAGGCAGAAGCAGAGTATCCAGGAATACCGTATGAGTCAGCTGGCTCTGGCAAGAGCTATGACAAGGCTTCGGGTTACAAAAGAATTGTAAATATCTGTTGGCTGTTGTTTATAGTCAGATAAAAAGAAAAAGGCAGGAACCGTAGTATATGCTATGGCTCCTGCCTTTTCAGACAAATATATTTTATTCTTCAATTTTTGTATTCCCGGCAGGTGAAACGGTATCTGTTTCGGAAGAAGCAGTATTTTGCTCTGTAGCAGTGTCCTTTTGTTCAGACACAATTCCTTCTGTCTCAGATGCTGTCTTTTCTGCATCAGAGACAGTGGTCTGCTGATATGGGCGGTAAGGTTCCCAGTAATGTTCTTCTTGTTTTGTGTCTGCTGCTTTTTCGTTTTCATCCTCAAGTTCCAGTTTTTTCGTTTTCAGTAGATGGACTCCTCCGGCAATGATGACGATTGCAATAATAATAGACGGAAGGGTGTAAAAGATATGGCTGAAAAAGCTTACTACATACTCAGGAAGGATCCAGCGGATCAAATCGGTTACATTATCCCAGAGAATAGAAACACCGAAGATGATCAGCAGTATGGCGATGATTTTTTTGTATTTCCGCACAAAATGATCGGTATTGTCAATAAACTGATCCATATGGAGAATGTAAGCATCTTCTACGGAATAAAAATCTTCTTCTGATAATGATTTCAGATTGTGTACATTGAAGAAGCTGTAAGCCCATAAAATAGGAAGAAACATAACAAAAAATCCGATCCCGGAATATCCGGAAAAGAAAATACAGCCCCAGAACAGCAGCATGATGCTGAGTCCCTGTTTACGGAAACCCATATACAGCTCACCGGCACCTGGGATCAGTGAGCAGAGAAAAAGTAAAAATCCCTTTTTTTGTTTTGTCATTTTGAAAATCCTCCGTTAAATAATTTATTTGAAAAGTCTTCAATATAGCTAAAAGCTGCATTCAGCCCCCGGGAGAAGTCTGAGTTTATGTGTTCTGTAAAACGGGAGATATGTGCAGAAGGTTTTTCCCGTTTTACGTCTTCAGAATACTCCTGAACTTTTGAATAGGAAAAAGTACGAAGTACACTGAAATCCATGCGCTGTACTGTAAACAGGAGGAGAAGTGCTGCAATGACTCCTGTAGCAGTACGAAGCCCATAGTAAAATAACTGCATCTGCCGAGAGGTTTTTTTCACCATTTGGACAGCCTGGATATCCGGAGCAGCCGCACGCTGCAGGATTTGTTCGGAAAGATAGGCAGGAGCGGAAGTTTCTGCGCTTTTACTTTCTTCTGCAATCATCTGCTCCAGACAGAAATCACATTGATCCAGATGTTCCAGAAAAGCGATCATTTCGTCTGTATTCATCTTAGCATTATCTGAAAAATTTTCCAGGGTTTTATCTGGAATATGCATATCAACGGCTCCTTTCTTTTATATTTACTGATGGTACTAGAAGTTTTTTCAGCATAGCTTTTGCCCTGTAAAGCTGTGTCTGGATTGTTTTGGGATTTTTCTGAGTCTGCCGGGCGATCTCAGTAACTGACAGCTGCATACAAAAATGTGAAACAGCAACTTCTTTGTAGGGGCTCTTAAGCTGCTGACACAGAGCGTATACCTGTTGGTCAGAATCTGTTTTCAGATACATATTCTCTGGAGTCGATGATGTATCCGGTATCTGAGAAAAATAAACATCTTCCGTAGGGATACTGCGCCGCCCGGCTGCTTTCAGAAAATCCAGGCACTTCCGTACTGCAATCTTACTGAGCCATGCTTTTTCGTAAGTACCATCAAAACGGGAAAGATTTTTATAAGCAGATAAAAATACCTCCTGAGTCAGATCTTCCGCATCGAAAGGGTTTCCTACAGATTTCAGGCAGATGGAGTAGATCAGATTCTGATACTGCTCCAAAAGATATTTCAAATATTCTTCCTGTGAAATATGATCAGCCCCCTTCTGTATTTTTTGCCGGATGAATATGGAAGACCATCTCCGGTATTGTTTCCCGTTCATATATTATAACGCGGATAAAACAGAAAAGGATTCAGGATCAGTAAAAAAATCTAAAACCTGAAAAGGAACCCGTTCCATCAAAATGACGAAAAATACTCTGTTTTTCAGCCGAAGGGAAGATTGTAAAGAAATTTTTGGTATGCTATAATCATTAATTATAAAAAAGATGTCCAAATTTCAGTGCTGTAGGCAAGTTGGAATTTGAAAAAGTTTTAAGAGATATATTATAAGGAAGGAATGTATGGCTAGTATCAGAGATGTGGCACAGAAGGCCGGTGTAGGAGTAGGAACTGTATCAAGAGTAATAAACGGCAGCGGGTATGTTGCGGAAGACACAAGAAAGAAAATCGAGCAGGCAATCCAGGAACTGCAGTATACGCCAAATGAACTGGCACGTAATCTGTTTAAAAACCGGACCGGAATCATAGGAGTGCTGGTGCCGGATCTGGATCATCCATTTTTTTCCTCTTTTGCCAGAGAGACAGAAATAGCACTCTATAATAAAGGGTATAAGGCAATGATCTGCAATACCATCGGAAACAGCAACCGGGAGCTGGACTATCTGAACATGCTGGACAGGAATATGGTAGACGGGATCATAACAGGATCCCATACACTTCATGTAGAGGAATATCGGAAGAGAAAGCATACCATTGTTTCCCTGGATCAGGATTTTGGACCTGAGATTCCGATGGTGGGATCCGACCATATTTATGGAGGGACACTGGCGGCAGAGATCATGATCAAGAACAAATGCAAAAAGATTCTTCATATCACAGGAGTGGCACCTAATGTGGCAGCTAATAACAGACATGCGATCTTTGAGTCTATTCTTGCGGAACATGGAATCGAAGTGGTGGATCTGATGATGGAATGGAACAAATTTGATCATCAGTCCTATTGGGATGCTGCGGAAGAAGCGATTCGGAAATGTGACGGGATTGATGGAGTTTTTGCTGCCGATCAGCCGGCTCTGTGTTATATGCATCTTGCCATGAAAGCCGGAAAAAGAGTACCGGAGGATCTGAAGGTTGTAACATATGATGGAATGGACATTACCAGACTTTGTTATCCGGAGGTTACCTGTATCGATCAGAATGTTAAGTTTCTGGCAAATACATGTACAGATACAGTAATTAATTTGATAGAGGGAAAGGAACGCGTTCCACAAAAGCAGATTATTGCAGTGGAATTTCATCAGGGAGAAACCACATATCCGGTGGAATTAAATGGAATATTCTGATAAAAAAAGGAAAATATAACGAGCTGCGGGTGGAGATATCTGATAATAAAGAAAGATATCTCCATTTTTTTGTGGAATAGTTTTGAAATTATGTATATACAAATATAACATCATATTGTTAAAATAAAGATAAACTGGATTGTGCAATAGATACAAAAACATATTATATAAATTGTAAAAATAGACGGAAATGATATATAAAGCTGGTTTTTGAGGTATTTCTATTGACAAAAGATTTATAAAAGATTATGATATAATCACAATATGGAACGGCTTCCACACACATTCCTCAGGATATGATTTTCGGAGGAATTAAAAAATGAAAAATATGGAACGGCTTCCACGTTATTCTATAGCGCGCAGGAAAAACGAAAAGATACGCATCTGAATATTAAGGAGGAAGAGATAATGAAGAAAGCAATTAGCATGGCAATGGCAGCAGCAATGGTTCTTTCCACAGGCATTACTACAGTACCGGTAATGGCGGACGAAAAAACAGAACTGACAATCTGGAGCCCGGCAGATAAGCAGGCAATCGAAACCTGGTGGGAGGAGAAGATTGCAGAATGGAATGAGGCAAATCCGGATATCCAGGTAAAACGTGAAGCAATCGACCGTTCCGATTCTTATGCTTATGACAATAAGATTGCAACAGCACAGACATCCAATGACCTTCCGGATATCTTTTTTGTAGACGGACCGCAGGTATCTTATTATGCGGCAAATGGAATCACAGTTCCTCTTGACGATTATTTTACAGAGGAAGATAAAGCAGATTTCGTTGATTCTGCCATCACTCAGAACACATATGATGGAAAGCTGTATGCCATCGGCGCAACAGAATCTTCTGTAGCTTTCTATTACAATAAAGATTATCTGAAAGAATGCGGCGTGGACGTAGAAGATCTGGATTCCAGAACTGTGGAAAATCCGATCACCTGGTCTGAGTTTGCTGAGATCGCAGAGAAATGTACAACAGATGAGTATGTTGGAGCACATATCATCATGGACCACGGCGAGGGACTTCCTTATGCGCTTGAACCAATGTATCTTTCCGCAGGCAAGGACTACATCAGCGAAGACGGAAAAGAGGCTGACGGATATGTAAACAGCGAAGAAGCAGTAAAGACAACCTCTTTTCTGGCAGATATGATCGCCAAAGGATATGCAAATATCGAGCCGATCCAGGACGAGTTCCTCAACGGCGCATGTGCAACAATGATCGGCGGTTCCTGGGATGTATCTCTTCTGGAAGAAAGCGCTGAGTTTGACTGGGGAGTAACATATTATCCGGTAAACGACGATACAAAAGAAGCAGTGTCTCCATGCGGAGACTGGTCAGCAGCAGTGAGCAAGGACTGTGAGAACGTAGATGCAGCAGGCCAGTTCCTTTCCTGGCTGATGAACACAGACAATGTAGCAAGCTACGCAGCAGCTATTGCAAAACCGGCTACACGAGTTTCTGCTTATGATACAGAAGCAATGGCAGATTATAAAGAAGGACCGCGTGCCCTTTTCAAAGAGCAGCTTGAGAACACAGCAGTTCCTCGTCCGAGAACACCTTCCTATGCAACTTTCTCTTCTGCATATGCAGAAGCTATGACAAATATCTTCTCTGATGCATCCAGCAACGAGGAAGTAGATGAGGATTATATCCAGTCTGAGCTTGACACAGTAGCAGAAACCTTTACAGAGGATTATGAAACTTACTACGCAGAATAAAAGCTGAGAGATTACTATCTGAGAATCATTCACATCTGCTCCCGGCGGCATCCTTTCGAAAATACATCGAAGATCCACCGGGAGCAAGGTTTCTCCGTCAGTTTTTTATTACAGGGAAAAGGAGGAAGGAAAATGGCAAATACAAAGAAACTTTCAGGCCGGAAGCGTGATGAACGGATCACGGCATATGCGTTTGTTGCCCCGGCAGTGATTCTTCTGATCGCATTTCTGGTGGTTCCTATGATCTACACTGTGTATTTTTCCGGGTTCAAATATCAGATCATGAGACCGGATGCAATGAAATTTATTGGTCTGGAAAACTATCAGAAACTGTTCAGTGATAAGAACTTCTGGGTCGCACTGAAAAATACCGTTTACTTTACTGTACTCGTTGTTCCGTTCCAGTGCGCACTGGCTCTGGGACTTGCACTTCTTGTTTCCAAGAAATTCCGCGGTGTCTCCATATTCAGAACTATGTATTTCAGTCCACAGCTTACTTCCATGGTTGTTATTTCTGTTTTGTGGACCGTACTTTACAATGCAAATCCGAATACAGGTCTTATCAACTCGATCCTTACTTCACTTGGTATGGATCCGATCAAGTTCCTCAGCGATGCAGATACGGCAATGAATTCCATTATTTTCATGTCCGCATGGCAGGGCGCAGGATATCAGATGATGATCTTCCTGGCAGGTCTGCAGGGAATTCCGAAAGATCAGTACGAGGCTGCTTCTGTTGACGGCGCCAATAAATTCAAACAGTTTTTGTATATTACCATTCCCGGACTGAAAGGAACAATCAAGTACGTTGTCATGATTACCATGATCCAGGCAATGAAGCTGTTCACCCAGCCATACATCATGACCCAGGGCGGACCGAAAAATTCTACAAAAACACTGGTCTACTATATTTATACACAGGGCTTCCAGAAGGGTAACTTCGGATATGCCTGCTCCATTGCAGCAGTATTCTTTGTAATCGTTGTAACAATGTCCATGGCTATGAAGAAAGTTACAGCTGCTACAGATTAAGAAAGGGGAAAAGGATTATGACGAAATCTATGAAATTTTCTGCTAAATTCGGAAAATTTATGTTTTACTTTGGAAATATCGTGATCGGCATTATCTTTGTCTCTCCTCTGATCTGGATGGTCTCCGCTTCACTGAAACCGGAGGCAAAGATTTTTGCAAATATGGATTCATTAATGACATTTTTGCCTACACAGGCGTCTCTTGCCAATTACGCAGAAGTATTTTCCAGATTAAATATGCCTCTGGTATTTAAAAATACACTGCTTTATATCGGATTGATCCTGGTCCTGGATCTGCTGGTAAACTCCATGTGCGGATATGCTCTGGCAAAATTTGAATTTAAAGGAAAAGGTGCGATCCTGAATCTTGTGATCGCGCTGATGGTACTTCCTATGGAAGCGATCATGCTGCCTCTTTACATAGAAATGTCTCAGCTTGGATGGGTCAACACTATGGCGGCTCTGGTTATTCCTTTTGTGGCAAAATGTTTCTCAATCTATATGTTCCGTCAGTTTTTCTGTGATGTACCGGATGATCTGATCGAAGCGGCGGCAATTGACGGAAGCAGCCCGGCAGGAACCTTCTTCAAGATTGTAATGCCAATCTCAAAAACAGTTTATGCAACCGTGTTTATCCTTGACTTCGTAGCACACTGGAATGACTTTATGTGGCCGTTCCTTGTTATGACAGGCGAAGACAAACGTACTATCCAGCTTGCAGTCCAGTCCTTCTTTGGAACTCAGCCGGTACATTACAGTGCGATCATGGCAGCGCTGGTTGTTTCTGCCATTCCGATGATCATTATGTTCATCTTCATGCAGAAGTATTATGTGGAAGGTATTGCATCTTCCGGAATTAAGGGCTGATCGGAAGTATACGATCTGAAAATAAAAGCGAAAGGCAGGATGCTGATATGACAAGTGAATTATTACAGCGTGCAAGACAGTTTGAAAAAGATCACATGAAGGATATCAGTCCGGAAGAACGCCCTCTTTATCATGTAACAGGAGGCACAGGATGGATCAATGACCCCAATGGATTTTCCTTTTATAAAGGGGAGTATCATTTGTTCTATCAGTATCATCCATATTCCAACGAATGGGGGCCTATGCACTGGGGACATGTGGTAAGCAAAGATCTGATCCGCTGGGAACGCAGACCTGTTGTCATGGCTCCGGATCAGGACTATGACAATGCGGGATGTTTTTCCGGAAGCGCTCTGGAACTTCCGGACGGCCGTCACCTGCTTATGTATACAGGTGTGGGAAGAGTGACGGAAGAGGACGGAAGTCAGAAGGATTATCAGACACAGTGCATGGCCGTTGGTGATGGAACGGAATATGAGAAATATGAACAGAATCCTGTTATTACAACAGCAGTCGTTCCGGAAGGCGGAAGCAAAGTAGATTTCCGTGATCCTAAGATATGGCAGGAAGAAGACGGAACTTTTTATGCAGTTGCGTCAAATGCCACAGATGATGGGAACAGCGCCATTCTTCTGTTTCAGAGCAAAGACGGGTTCCGCTGGGAATTCTGCAGCGTCATTGACAGAAGTGATAAAAAGCTGGGCTGGATGTGGGAATGTCCGGATTTCTTTGAACTGGACGGCAAACATATACTTATGGCAAGTCCTATGGAAATGATGCCGGACGGGCTGAAATTCCATGTAGGCCATGGAACCATTTATATTCCCGGAACTTATGATAAGGAAACTCATCAGTTTGTTCGGGAAGATGTTCTTCCCATTGACAGTGGAATTGATTTTTATGCACCTCAGACTATGAAGGCGCCGGACGGACGCCGGATCATGATCGCCTGGATGCAGGCCTGGAGTACATCCAAATTTGTTCCAAAAGGACAGAAATATTTTGGACAGATGACAGTTCCAAGAGAGCTTTCTCTCAAGGAAGGAAAAATGATCCAGAAGCCGGTGCGGGAACTGGAGGCTTTCAGGGGACAGAAGGTTCTTCATGAAAATATAAAAATTTTTCAGGAGACTTCTCTGGAAGGAGTTTCAGGAAGGGTTCTTGATATGACTGTTCGCCTTAAGGTGGACGGAAGATTCAGGAATTTTTCCATAAAAACTGCTCAGGATACAGAACATTACACTTTAGTTTCCTATGATCCGGAAAAAGAGATTCTGTCTCTTGACCGGAGTCACAGCGGCCTTCAGTATGATATTATCCATACAAGGGAAATTTCAGTGAAGCCAGTGGACGGCGAGATCACTCTTCGCTGTCTGATGGACAGATTCAGTCTGGAAATATTCATTAACGATGGAAGCCAGACAGCGACTGTTACTGTCTATACACCTCAGAGTGCAGAAGGAATTTCTTTCTCGGCAGAGGGAGAGGCAGAGATAACAGTGGAAAAGTATGCTCTTTCTTTTTAATATTATATAAAATACCCAACAGAAGGGCGCCAGGGATCCAGGGATCCCTGACGCTCTTTCTGGTTCATCGGGAAAGTAAGGTGTTTTGTGGGGATCTTCCCGTAACGGCGGGGGTGTTCACATTTCGGAGCCTGTGCTATAATGTTCTGCAGAAGATTATATGTCTGAAAAATAACAGAAAGAAGGCCGGGGTTATGGTAGAAACGAGAAGACTGTATTATGAAGATGTTTATATAAAAATATTTCCTGCACAGGTAAAAGAATGCAGGAAAGGTGAAAAAGGATATGAAATCCTGCTGGATCAGAGTGCTTTTTATCCGGAAGGAGGAGGACAGCCCTGTGATCTTGGCGTGCTGGGAGATGTTCCGGTAAAGGATGTCCAGGAAAAAGACGGAGAACTGATCCACTATACCGAGAAGCCTTTTGAACCGGGAACGGAGCTGATGGGAGAAATTGACTGGGCGCGTAGATTTGACCTGATGCAGCAGCATTCCGGCGAGCATATTGTCAGTGGGCTTGTCCATGAAAAATATGGTTATGACAATGTGGGATTTCATATGAGCAGTGATGTGATCACTATTGATTTCAGCGGTGTTCTGGATAAAAAACAGCTTGAGGAAATTGAAGCGGAAACAAACAGAAAAATATGGGAAAACAGTCCGGTTGAGATCTTTTATCCGGAAAAAGAAGAACTGGATCAGCTTCCTTACCGGAGCAAAAAAGAACTGACCGGAAAGGTTCGCCTGGTTCGTTTTCCCGGTGCGGATCTCTGTGCCTGCTGTGGAACTCATGTAACCCATACAGGAGAGATTGGTATGGTGAAAATTCTTACGGTGGAAAATTTCCATGAAGGTGTCCGGGTAACGATGATCAGCGGAAAACGTGTTCTGGAATATCTGAACAGCATTCATGAACAGAACCGTCAGGTATCTGTGAAGCTTTCTGCAAAGATCGGGGAAACGGCTCAGGCTGTGGAAAGGCTTCAGGAAGAGAACTACAGACTGAAAGGGCAGCTCCTTCATCTTACGCAGCAATTATGTGAAACAGAAGCGGCAAGATATGAAGGGGCTGGAAGTGTGTTGCTTTTTCATGAAGGGCTGGATGGAGACAGTGTGCGAAAGATGGCCGATGCGGTCATGGAGAAATGTGCCGGCTGCTGTGCGGTTTTTTCAAAAAATCCAGATGGAAGCTATAAATATGCCATAGGTGAGAAGAACGGAGATCTCCGCCAGTTCACAAAGGAAATGAACATGGCTCTGAATGGCAGAGGCGGAGGAAGACCGTTTTTTGTACAGGGATCCGTGAAGGCAGATGAGGAGCAGATACGTAGATTTTTTGAGAGATAACGAGGGGAGAAATTATGTTTGGCGAGTGTCATGCGCATGTATTGATGGATGGGATCAATTACCGTCAGGCAGTGGAACGCCATAAAGAAAGACCTGAGGAGAAAGCAGTCAGAAAATGTCTGGAAGCCTATCGGGAAGCCGGGATTTCTTTTGTGCGGGACGGAGGAGATAACTGCGGTGTTTCCCTGCTGGCCAAAAAAATTGCACCAGAATACGGAATTGATTACCGGACTCCTGTATTTGCGATTCATAAAGAAGGTCATTATGGAAGTATCGTGGGAAAAGGCTTTTCCAATATGAAGGAATATCATGATCTGGTGTTGGAGGCAGCAGAAAAGGGAGCGGATTTTATTAAGATCATGACGACCGGGCTTCTGGATTTTAACGACCAGGGAAAAGTAACGGGGACCCCTCTTGACCGAAGAGAGGTAAAAGAAATGGTTCATATTGCCCATGAGGAAGGTTTTGCAGTGATGAGCCATACCAATGGTGTTTACGGAGTACAGGCAGCCCTGGAGGCAGGAGTGGATTCTCTGGAGCATGGAAATTATATGGATGAGGAATGTATTTCCATGCTGGCGGACAGTCAGACAATCTGGGTGCCTACTCTTGTGACAGTCCGGAATCTTAGGGGCTGCGGGCGGTATGCAGATGAGATCCTCACCCCCATTATCAAAAGCGTGGAAGAAAGCCTTCGCCTTGCATTTCAAAAAAAGGCACAGGCAGCTCTTGGGAGCGATGCCGGTGCCTATATGGTTCCTCATGGGAGAGGGCTTTTGGAAGAGTATGAATCCTTTTGCAAGATACTGGGAGAGGATTCTTCTGTAGACGATTGGCTCCGTCAGGGGGAGAAAGCGATCAGGGAACGATTCAGGCATCCTCGATCTTAGTGCAGGTATAAATGTTGGAATCCCGGGAATCTGCAGGGTTAAAGGTAAGCCGTACACTGCTTCCGGTCAAAAGTCCTCCGGTAGAGTTGTTGACTGCCGTATCGGTATGAAAGGTCAGAGGAATTCCGTCATAGCTTAATATGGTGACAGTGTTTGCCGTGGAACCGATAATCTCGCCGGATACGGTAAATGATACAGCGCTTTTTTTCTGCGGTTCCGGGATTTCTCCGGTAACTCCAAGGATGCTTATGCCCTCTGTGGAGGTTCCGTTGAATTTACCCGTATATGTGATCTTTACACGGGCGCCGGAAGAGAGCCCGCCGCTGAAATGGCAGGGAATGGAGGATATATCCAGATTCAGTACGGTATCTGAATTAACAGGAGCCACCTGAAGTATATTCATATTGATGCCCTGGATTATCCCGCGGAGCTGTTGTTCTTTCTGCTGTTCTTTTTGATCCTGGGGTGCAGGAGCAGGAGTAGGTTCTGGTATTTTCATGGGATCTATGTCAGAGACACTGAGAACCTTCAGATGACGGGCGTTTAACAGATTCGGATCGTCGGAAAGTGGTTCTCCGAAGCTGCCTCGAAAATGAAGATAGACCCATGAACCTGCACGGATTCCTCCCTGATAATATTGTTCAGTCCCTGTGATAGGATAGGTTGCGGTTTTTCCGGAACGGGATTTCAGAGTGATCGTATTTTCGGTAAATCCCTGTACCTGTCCGTAGGTCTTTTTTTCTTTCAGTTCTGTCTTGTTGTGGTAGGCGTCAACTACCTTAAGAGCTTTGACCGTACTGGTATCGGTACTGGTCAGCCGGCCTTCATAGATAACGTTGATCGTGTCTCCGGTAATAATTCCGCCCTGGCATTCCAGGTCAGCCTGTGATACATCAAAATTATAAACAGTTTCGTCCTTCACAATGAGAAGATGATTTCCGGTAAAATCTTTCACAATTCCACGGATTTCATCCATATATACACGGGGAGCAAGGGAAGGCTCCTCTGAAACTTCGGGATCCCCGGTATTGACCAGATCCGTAAGCCTATCCTGAATACCGCAGCCGGCCGCGGAAAAGAGAAAGACTGTACAGAGCAGTGCAGCAGATAAATTTTTCATAATGATCCTCCGGTACAAAAATTACCGGAGGATAGTGATACCGTTTCAGTCAATCCTGTTCGTCCTCGGCAGAAGGAGGCTTTGCGGTGAAATCAAATACATCGCGGAAAGCATTCCATTGTTCTCTGTCCCGGGCGATTCTTGGCATCAGTCCTGTACATTCCGTACAGGCATTGGTGTCCAGGTAATTTTCGTAATATACGTTATAGGGATTCTTTTTTTTTTGAGAGAAAGAATCCTGTTTTTCTTCTTGTTCCATGATACCCCTCCTTTGCATGGTTGGCAATGGTTTTCAGGAATAGTATGGCAAAAAAATGTGTTTTTATACAGGGGATCATATGGTGCAAAAAGTTTGATAATATTATAACAAAAATATATTGAAATATCTGAAAAGTGTGTTATACTAAGCTTAAAATAAATAATAGCGAAGTAGGAATTTATGCGTTAAGTGTTCATTGGCTGGGGAGTCGCCGTGAAACGAAAAGCTTGTTTACATCTTAAGGAAGGCTTACGATATATTTTCCGCACCCGTTGCTACATGTGAGAACATCTCATAATGTGGAGGGAATATTATTTATTTCAATAAATTCCATTATGGAGGTGTTTTTATTATGCAGAAAAACAATCATTCTGTACGTAACGTGAAAACCCTTGTATTTATGGCTCTTCTGGTTGCCATGCAGCTTGTACTTTCCAGGATCTTTGTGATTGAACTGGGACCTTACCGTATTACGGTAGGAACTGTATGTACAGTGCTGGCCGGTCTTTGGATGGGACCTGTGGCAGGCGGTATCTGCGGCGGATGCGCGGACATCATTGGATGCTTTATCAAGGGATATGCAGTAAATCCGTTTATTACACTTGCAGCAATTCTCTGGGGAGTACTCCCGGCGCTTGCAAAGAGATTTTATGCAAACAAATCCAGAACAGGAAAGACCGTAGGGATTTCTCTTTCTATTATCTGTACAGGAGCACTTTGTTCTCTTGTGCTTACAACAGCAGGACTTGTGATTTTCCTTGGATATTCTTTTTATGCGATCATGCCTGGAAGACTTGTCCAGTTTGCAATTATGATGCCTGTGTACTGTGTACTGACCTGTCTGCTGTATTTCAGTCCTCTTACAACGCTGGTGGCAGGAAATACAACACCGCAGGTTATGGGCAAGGCAGCATAAGAAATTTTAAAAGAAAAATAAATGATAATTACATAACTGATTCCCCATACAGGGACTGACACAGATGGAGCAGATCATACTCCAAATGCAGGCAGAAATGTCTGGCTTCTGTGCCGGTTCCTGTATTTTTATTTGTCAGGAATAAGGAAGTCTGCATCTGGAGAGGAAGGCGGAACGGTAGTCTGTACCCGGAACCAGTACGTATAAAAATACTGAAATCCAAGTGAAGAATAGAGATTTTTAGCCGCGGTATTTCCCTTTACAACCTGAAGATAGGCATGCTCAGCACCTTTTTTGCAGCCTTCTGCCAAAAGTCCGGAACAGATCTGGCGGGCAAGCCCCTGGCCGCGATATTCTTCTTTTACATGAATGGCATAAATACCAATATAATCACGATCCAGAATCCCCAGTCCTGTGGCGACGATCTGTTTATTCTTTTTCACACAGGCACAGATGGTGCGTTTCGGAATAGCGTGATACATGGATGGAACCACCGCTCTGTGCACAGGATCTTTTGTTCCTTTCAGGTCAAAAAGTCCGGTGATCCAGAAATCGGGAATGTGATCTGTCAGGATGATATCATCACAGCAGGCATTTAAATGGGTATGGGACAGATCCAGGGTCATGACCTCTGTAGTATGCTGGATCTTATATCCGCGGTTTTCCAGAGTATAGTCAAAATCAGGAGAAACAAGGGGACTGATCTTAAAAACAGCAGGAGTTCCCAGCCGCTGGTATTCATGTTCGCAGTAAGGAATTTTTTCCCTCCAGGGAAGGCTGGAGACTCCGAACTGCTCTACGCTGTTGGTTCTGTGTGTATAAAAATGAGAAAAACGCAGGATCCAGCCGTCATACAGCTCCATTTTATATGACGGCCATGCATTTAAGGACATATCTTCTATTTTTTTTATAGTTGTTTCCATGATCGCTCCCTCCAATTTTATTGTGAAAAATGAATATTATGCATAAAAAATGAATTAAACACAGATATTATACATAATTGTAAATAATTATGCAATACAAAAATCGTATGAAAAAGAAAAGCCAGCAACTGATCTGGAAGAAGCTGCTGAGAAGAAAATGACCAGTCAAAAACATGTCGAAACTTGAAGAACGAATTTTCTGGACATATAAAGCCGGATGCCATATAATAAGACTCACCAGAGATCTTCTGGTATATCTGCCGTCAAGTCAGACGGAACTATCCCATCTTATTTTATTTAAAACAGACGTATGAAAGGAGGCAAGGACGAATTTTAATAGAGGAAATGCTGGTGCTGACGATTGCAGGAACTGCGGTTGTGATGGATATTGCCAGTATGCGGATCAGCAATGGCTGGATTCTTTGTTCTCTTTTGTCTGGATTTCTATACAGTATCAGCGGAAAAGGTCCCTGTTTCAGAGAGTTTGTTTTTGGAACTCTGATTCCTGCAGCAGTCCTTGGAGGATTGTGTTGGTTCAGGATGCTGGGAGCAGGTGATATTAAACTGCTTTGTTCTCTTGGAGGGATTATTGGGCCGGAGTCTGTCTGGCGCTGCATGGGAGTTTCTTTTTTTATAGGAGCAGTTTTTTCATTGCTGTTTCTTGTTCTATATGGAAACCCGGCAGAAAGACTCTGGTATCTGAAATCTTATATAAGAGAGTATTTGAGAACAGGGGTCAGGAAACCTTATTACAGGAAAGGATCTGCGTTGGAAAATTTTCATTTTACAGTTCCGATATTTATGAGCGTAATGCTTTATGCAGGAGGTATATATTGAAAAAGCATATTTTTGCAATTTGTGATCCGGAGGCGGAGTATGCCCGGAATTTTATGGATTATTTAAATAGAAAAAAGAATCTGCCTTTTGAAGTACAGGCATTTACCGGACCGGAAAGCCTTGTAGCTTATGGGAAGGAACACAGGATAGAGCTCCTTTTGATAGCAGAGGAAGCTGTATGCGGAGAACTTCGCGATCTGGACATTGGTAAGATCATTGTTCTTACAGAAGGAGTAAGCTCTGCGGAAAAAAGTCCTTATGCAGGAGTTTATAAATATCAGTCCTCAGCGCAGGTGGTGCGGGAAGTTATGGCATGCTATGGAGAAGAAGCCTCAATTTTGCCGGCACAGTCGCCTGTTTTGAAAAAAACAACAGAAGTGCTGGGAATTTATTCACCGTCAGGACGATGTCTGAAAACCTCTTTTGCACTTACTCTCGGGCAGCTGCTTGGAAAAAACAGACCGGTATTGTATCTGAATATGGAGGAATATTCAGGATTTGACAGTCTTTTTGGAAAGAACTTTCCAGCGAATCTCAGTGATCTTTTATATTATGTCCGTCAGGGGGAACAGAACCTTACTGCACGGATCAACAGTATGGTGCAGACTGTGGGGCAGCTTGATTTCATTCCTCCGGTACAGTCGCCTCTTGATATACGAGGAACACCGTGGCAGGACTGGATCTGCCTGATCCAGGAAATTATGCTGCACAGTCCTTATGAGACCTTGATACTGGATATTGGAAATGGGATTGATGAGGTATTTCAGATTCTGGATATGTGCGGCAGAATTTATATGCCTGTTCTGCCGGATAAGATGTCCTGCTGTAAGCTTGCTCAGTTTGAAAATCTGCTGAGAACTCTTGAATATCCGCAGATTTTAACAAAGATAAGACGGCTGCAGCTTCCGTTTCACAGTGATCTGGAGAGAAGTGATTTTTATGTGGATCAGCTTCCATGGAGTAATCTGGGAGATTATGTAAAAGAACTGATCAGGAAGGAAACAATATGAGCAGAGAAACCTTTCAGATGCTTAGAGAGCTTTTGATGGAAAAACTGGATATGTCCAGGGAGATGACAGACAGAGAGATCCTGGAAGAAATTGATCATCTTATTTTAAATCGTTTGCGGGATTCCTGTATTTCACTTAAAGAAAAGGTTCAGCTGAGACAGGAACTGTTTCATTCTGTACGTAAGCTGGATGTGCTTCAAGAACTGATTGAAGATGAAACTGTTACAGAGATCATGGTAAATGGACCAGAGGCAATTTTTGTGGAAAGAGGAGGAAAACTGGGAAGGTGGGACAAATGTTTTACTTCCAGGGAGAAACTTGAGGATGTGATCCAGCAGATCGCAGGAAGATGCAATCGTGTGATCAATGAATCTATGCCCATTGTGGACGCCCGTCTGGAAAATGGAGCCAGAGTAAATGCGGTGATCAGACCTGTGGCATTAAATGGTCCAATCCTCACCATACGCAGGTTTCCGGACAAGCCGATAACTATGGACAGACTGATCGCTTTGGGAAGTATTACCTGTGAGTGTGCCAGATTTCTGGCGGCTCTTGTAAAGGCACGGTATTCTATAGTGATCGGAGGCGGAACAGGCAGTGGAAAGACTACGTTTTTAGGTGCATTATCGAATTTTATCCCGGAGGATGAGAGGATCATTACCATTGAAGACAATGCGGAACTAAAGCTCCAGGGAATCCAGAATCTGGTACGGCTGGAAGCAAAAATGGCAAATATGGAGGGAGCGGTTTCTGTCAGTATCAGGGATCTTATACGAACAGCGCTGAGAATGAGACCAGACCGGATTATTGTTGGAGAAGTCCGGGGAGGTGAGGCGGTGGATATGCTTCAGGCACTTAATACAGGGCATGAGGGCAGTCTTAGTACTGCTCATGCGAATTCTGCCATGGATATGCTGAGTCGTCTGGAAACTATGACACTGATGGGAGTAGATCTGCCTCTGGAGGCCATACGCAGGCAAATTGCTTCAGGAGTGGATATCCTTATACATCTTGGACGAATGAGAGATAAGACCAGAAAGGTTCTGGAAATTGCCGAGGTCTGTGGATTTAAGGCCAATGAGATAGTTACACAAACGCTTTATCGATGGGAAGAGGGGCACGGTCTGGTGAAGACGGCGGAGCTCTGTAATCGTGAAAAGCTGATACGGGCAGAGGTGAATATATGAATCAGGATAACAAAAAGAAAAATTATGAAGAATATCATTTTACAGGAAAAGAAGCAGCTAAATATTGCCTGCAAAGTACAATGCTGTGCGGAGCCGCAGATTATCTGTTTTATCAAAACTGGTGGTGTATGCTGGCAGCAGTTCCGGCAGCGGTCCTGTTTCTCAGAATGAAAAAACGGCAGCGGATTAAAGAGAGAAAGAAAAAACTGAATTATCAGTTCCGAGATGCTCTGAATTCTCTCAGTGTTGCCGTACAGGCTGGATATTCTGTAGAAAATGCTGTGACAGCATGCCGAAGAGATATGGAAAGACTTTATCCTGCAGATGCGGATATTGTACAGGAATTTCGATACATGGAAAGTCAGAAAAAAGTCAGTGTTCCTGTAGAGGAATTATTTCTGTCCCTTGGAGAACGAAGCGGCATTGAGGATATTGAAAATTTTGCAGCTGTTTTCAGTACTGCAAAGCGCACCGGCGGAGACATGGATAAGGTAATACAGACTTCTGCCAGAATGCTTGGAGATAAGATTGATGTCCAGAAGGAAATTGAAGCAACTCTTTCTGCCAAGAAAGCGGAGCAGACGATCATGAGCTTTATGCCGGCAGGTATCATACTGTATTTGCAGCTTACATCGCCGGGATTTCTGGAGGTTCTCTATGGAAATGCATTTGGAATTTTTGCTATGACAGTCTGTCTGGGAATTTATATGCTTTCCTACTGGATGGGGAAAAGAATTGTGGATATTGATGTGTAAGAGCGGACAGGATGTGGAAAACATACAGGAGAAAGAACATGTGGGTACATATAGTGATTTTTACTGCGGTTTTTGGTTTAGTACTGTTCAGCAAGGCCGGGTGGATACACTGGGAACTTCTGACAGATAAAAAAGGAGTACGATTGTTTCTGGCAGTGGCTGTCGGCTGCAATCTTCTGGGCATGATCATGACCTGGAAGGGAGGAGAAAACGTTTACAGCAACGGACTGAGGATTCCGAGGGATGCTGCCGGTATTTATGAACAGGAATATACGATTTCTGTAGACGGTGAGAGAAAAGGAACTTTGAATATTCAGATTCCTCAAAAAGAAAGCGGACAGGATGAACAGGAACAGGGTTTGGAAAAAGAGGATCCACAGGATCTGAAGAAACAGGAGTTTCAGGAGATGCTGGAAAAATATAATCAAGAAAAAGCGGACCCCGATTATTATTATCTTCCTTCGAAATGGAAGGGGTATACCCTGGAATGGGAAAGACCGAAAGAACATACAGGAGAACTTTTGGCTTCACTGGGTTTTTTTGCAGCGTTTCTTTTACTTTTAAAAGAAACCAAAGAAAAGCAGGAGAAAGAGCTCCGACGGTCCGAGCAGCTTCTTATGGATTATCCGGGGATCATTATGAAATTTGCCCTTTTGATACAGGCAGGAATGACTGCGCGGAAAGCCTTCCAAAAGATTACTGCTGATTACAGACGGAGAGGAAATAAAATATCACATTTTGCATATGAAGCAATGGCTGCAGCCTGTAATGAAATGGACAGTGGTGTGGCAGAAATAGAGGCTTACAGAAGATTTGGAGAACGATGCGGTCAAATGAAATACAGAACTTTTTCTACACTTCTTATTCAAAATCTGCAGAAGGGCAGCAGAAGACTGGCAGAGCTTCTGGAAAAGGAAGCTCTGGAGGCCTGGGATGAAAGAAAAAGAAAAGCCCGTGTACTTGGAGAGGCGGCAGCAACTAAGCTTCTGGTACCAATGGTAATGATGCTTGCAGTAGTGATGGCAGTGATCATGATACCTGCATTTCTCTCATTTTATGGATAGGGAGGTGAGACAATGAAAAAAATATGGGAACTGGCAAAGAGTTTTATAATGGAAGAAGATGCGGTAGGTGTTGTGGAGATCATTCTGATCCTTGTGGTATTGATTGGTCTTGTAATCATTTTTAAGGAACAGCTTACAAGCCTGGTGAAAAATATTCTGGCTAAGATTACGAAGCAAAGTAATTCTATTTAAAAGTTACAGAGGACAGACGCTTAAATGGCACAGCCGTTTTTATGATCCGGGAAAGGCTATCAGAAAGGAAGGATATTTATGAAAAAAGGCAGTATTACGATATTTTTAACATTGATATTAAGTCTTCTTCTATCACTGGTATGCACCAGCATTGAATCCGTAAGAATGGCTGCTGCCAGAACTCAGATTCTTAACAGTATGGATATTGGTCTGTATTCTCTGTTTGGGCAGTATGACCGTATTCTTCTAAAAGATTACGATCTTTTTTTCCTCAATGGATCCGGAAACAAGGGAAAAATCAATCTGTCATCTTTATATGATGAACTGGAAAACTATATGAAGCCATTGCTGGAACAGAACAGTCAGAAACTCTCTGTCAAACAGGGTGGATTTTCCGGCTATCGTCTGGCAACTGATCAGGATGGGGAAGTGTTTTTTCGGCAGGCAGTAACTTATATGAAGAAAACATTAGGGATTCAGGGGATTCAGAGTCTGATCGATCAGTTTCAGCAACAGGGAGAACGTGTGAGAGAAGCGGAAGAGACAGGCAATCAGGCAGAAGGAAATCAGTCTATTGAGAACTATGATGCAGAAATGGATGCAGCAGCACAGAACAGTGAAGCAGCTCAGCAGGAATCGGAGAATACTTCAGGAGAAAATGGCGGACAGACCGGGGAGCCGGAAATATCTGATGGAAGTCAGCCGTCTCAGGTAGTGAATCCTATACCGATTCTGAAAAGAATACGAAATATGAGTCTTCTTGATCTTATTGTGCCTGCGGAAAAAGGTATCTCGGAAAATACGGTAGAAAAATCCTCATTACTTTCTGGACGAAGATGTGATAAAGGAATGGGTATGTTGGAAGAAGTCAAAAAAGATGATTCTTATGTTTCTCAGCTTTTATTTCAGAAGTATCTGGAAAACAGACTGGGAAGCTATACAGCACCGGCTGACTGTGAACTGAAATATCAAAAAGAATATCTTTTATGCGGAAAGAACAGTGACAGGGAAAATCTTAAATCTACAGCCAGCCGGCTTCTTATGGTAAGAGAAGGAATCAATGCAGCATATCTTATGACAGACCCGGTAAAGCGGGCACAGGTACAGAGCATGGCTCTCGCTATTGCATCAGCCTTTCTGGTTCCTCCTGCATCCGTAATCATAGAAGCGGCTCTTCTTCTGTGCTGGTCCTTTGGAGAAAGCCTTTTGGATCTCAGAGAATTATTCCATGGAGGAAAGGTACCTTTTGTCAAACATGCTGGAAATTGGCAGCTGGCATTAGAGAATCTGGCTGATCTTATGGAGAATCTGGACAGTGGAAGAAGAAATGATGAAAGCGGACTTTCTTATGAAGAGTATCTTCAGCTTATGATAGTATCTGAGTCGAAAAAAAATAAAGTAAGCAGAGGCATGGATATGATAGAGCTGTGCATTAGAAGCAGTACCGGACAAAAGGGATTCAGATTAGATCACTGTATAGAGGCAATAGAAGCGTCTGTGGATGTAAAGGCAAATCGAAAAAAGATATTTACGGTAAAAAAACAGTACAGCTATTTATAAATGGTCATTGGATATGAAAAGAGGTGCAGAAAGGTGTTTTTTCAGAAGAAAAGAAAATTTATAAATGGGAAGGATCAAGATTATTGGACAGACAGTAAAAGGAGAGAAAGGATATGTACTCTGTTGCGCTTCTGGCGCCTGTTTCCCCCGATGAACAGGCGAAGCGGTCATTCTTCTGAAAAGACATCTTTGTGTGCCTCTTTCATAAGAAAAGCCAGTATTGCAGTGGAAACTGCTTTGGTACTGCCGTTATTTTTTCTTGGGATGGTTACCTTAATCTCCTTTATGGATATTTATAAGATGCAGTCAGAGCATCTGCATGCATTATGTGAACAGGCAAAAGAAGCAGGAATGTACGCGTATATGCTGGATGGAAAGGGACCAGATGAGCTGACGATACCGGATGTATATACTTACAGTCCGATAGGAGGGCTGATTCCCATGCCTGAAATATGGATGCATAATACTGTTAAGGTTCATACATGGACAGGCACTGATCATAGTACTTTTTCTGAAGACGAAAAACCATCGGAAGAAATGGTTTATGTAACGGAATCCGGTTCTGTATACCATAGGAATCCTGGATGCAGATATCTGCACGTAGCTTTGAACCAGATTCCAGGTTCCAGTATAGTTTCAGCCCATAATGCTCAGGGAGAGAAATACTATGCCTGTGAAATATGCAGTAAAAATCAAAAGCCGGCAGGAGTAGTTTATATTACAAAAAATGGGAATCGATATCATAACCGGGAATCCTGCAGCGGTCTGAAAAGGACAGTTCGTCTTGTGAAAATTTCTGATGTACAGGGAATGGGAGCCTGTGGCTCCTGCGGATAGAAAGAGGGATATAATGAAGATAGAAGAAGTATGCACCATGGTATTTTTAGCAGTTAATACAGGGATGGATTTCAGAAAAAAAGAGATTTCCCTGTATCTTACCGGGATTTATGGATGTGCAGGTGTGGTGTTCAGTGTTTTATCTCAGCGGGAATTATGGGATATGCTGCTGCCGCTGGCAATAGGATTATTGTTTTTGCTTTTTTCTTTTATTTCCAAAGGCGCGCTGGGAAGCGGAGACGGATGGATTCTTCTTGCTTTGGCATTAATGCTACAAACGGAAGATTATATTAATATGATATGTTTCAGTATGCTTATGGCGGCCGGTGTTTCAATATTGCTTCTGACAATATTCAGAAAGAAAGGAAAAACAGAAATACCGTTTGTACCATTTATATTTCTGGCGTATATGGGAGGTGTATTACTGTGAAAGAAATTCAAAGATTAAAATTATTAAAAAGAGGAAGTTTTACAATAGAGGCTGCCTGTGTAATGTCCTTGGTACTGCTGGCCATAATAGGGATTCTTTATCTCTGTTTTTTTGTTCATAACAGAGCATGGCTGACAGCGGCAGCATGTGAATCCGCGTTGGCAGGAAGTATGGAAGGAATGCGGGAGGATGGAAAAGCAGAGGAGACAGCAGAAATACGCAGCCGGACATTGGGAAATACAGGTTTTTTCGGGATGGAAAACCTTAATATACACGTGCAGAAAGGAAAAAATATAAAAGTTACTTACACTGCAGATACAAATGCTGCTTTTGGAGGTTTTTCCTGGAAATTAAAAGCAGAAGGAACATCGAAAGTGATCGATCCGGTTCTTTGGATTCGCAATGTTAAGGCAGCAGGGGAAATATTGACAGGAGGAGAATAATGCGGACAGAATTTAGAAGAGATATGGATCATAATTATCTGATCCTTCAGGAGGATATTGTTGTGGACACATCAGCTTACCAGGTACGGATGCTGGCAGGAAATGTGATTCCTTCTATTTTAAAATGCCGTATCCAGAGTCTGGATGGCAGTCAGTTTTTTTCTTACGACATTACTTCAAAACAACCTTTATCTGTCCTATATGAGGAAAAGAAGTTCCGCATCAGAGATCTCCAGATGGTCTTCGGAGGATTTGTGAATGTTATGGAGGAACTGACGGAATTTTTAATGAATCCAGAACAGCTGATCCTCAGACCAGAGTATATTTACCTGGATATTGAATCTCAAAAAGTATATTTTTGTTGTCTTCCAGGATTTCACAGAGAAATTCAGGAACAGTTTAGAGAACTGACGGAATACATTCTTCCTAAATTAGAGCATGAGGATGATCAGGCAGTAGTATTAGGATACGGGATTTACAAAAAGGCACTGGAACCGGGATTTCAGCTAGAAACAGTAAAGGCTGCAGTTTATCGTAAGGAAGAAATAAAAAAGGAGAAGTCAGATTTCAGCTCAGAAGAAAAGCCAGGAAATAAAACAGAACTGGAAAAGAAAGAGCAGGAAGCAGCTCTGCGTCAGGAAATATCGGAGCAGAATGAAAAAGAAGAAAAAAAGAATATTTTCAAAAACAGAAAAATAAAAAGTGCAGCAGTTTGTGCTGCGGGACTTCTTCTGCTTCTGGCTGTCCTGGCGACCAGTGCATTAGGATATATTCCATGGTTGTCAGTAGAAACAGCAATAGCTGCAGGGATTTTTATTCTTGGTCTTGGAGCCCTGTCAGTATGGATATTTGAAAAAAAGAAAAGAAAACAGGAAAATGCAGAAATATGGAAGAAAAAATCGGATAAGCCTCTGCCTGAGAGAGAAATGGCACTGCATGAGTCAAAAAGAAGTGAAGATCTTTCTGAGAAAGGAAATCAGGGTGAAGATCAGGTAGAGACGGAATTAGGTGAAACAGGAGCTCTCTTCGACAAAAATTTCAGGGAAGACAGTGTTTTCGGAGAGACGGTAGTTCTGTCCACCAGTCAGCAGCAGGGACCGGCAAGCTTTGTAAGCAGAGAGCCGGGAGAACTGGCTACCATTTACCTGGACAGGGATCTTATGGTAGTGGGGAAACTGGTAAATGCGGCAGATGCAGTGATACCTGTCCCTACTGTCAGTCGTGTCCATGCCAGAATACGAAAAAAAGACGATGGGTATTATCTTACAGATCTTAATTCCCGAAATGGAACAGCTGTAAATGGAATAATGTTGAAAGGAAATGAGGAATATTTGCTTCAGGATGAAGATGAAGTAGATTTTGCTCAGGCCAGGTATGTATTTTTGAAATAAACTCATTGGAAACGGTTTACATAATCCATTCATCTGTCTTGTCATAAAAAAATATTTTTGATAAAATAGGAAAAAAAGACAGAGGTGAGTTTTTGGAAGAAGCTAGAAAAGAACCAGTAACGGTGCTGCTAGTTGTGATAAATATTGCAGTTTTCTTGTTAGTAGAATTTACTGGTTTTTCACAGGATATTGAGCATATGATAAAATGGGGAGCAGTGTATCCTCCTCTGATCACGGAAAAGGGAGAGGTATATCGGCTGTTTACCAGTATGTTTCTTCATTTTGGAATCGAGCACCTGGTAAATAATATGCTGGTACTTTTTGTTCTTGGAAGCCGCCTGGAGCGAGTAGTGGGCAAATGGCGTTTCTTATTTATCTATCTGGCAGGAGGACTTTTGGGAAATATAATCTCATTGACTGCAGATTTGAGCAAAAACAGCTATACGGTATCAGCGGGGGCTTCTGGTGCAGTATTTGGGGTAATGGGAGCTATGATTTTTGTAGTGATACGAAATAAGGGACATCTGGAGGATCTGTCCATAAAACAGATCCTCATAATGGCTGTTTTCTCTCTCTACTTTGGATTTTCCAGCACAGGCGTTGATAACGCTGCACATCTGGGAGGCCTGGCTTCGGGATTTATACTGGCGGCTGTTGCAGGTCAGCCTCGAAGAAGGATTTGAAAGGTACTTCCTTTTTCAGGAATACTGTGAACCTGCAGACTGCCTTTATGAGCTTGTATGATCTGTCGGGTGACAGACAGTCCCAGACCAGTACCCTCTGGTTTGTAGGTTGTAAAAGGGGTAAAAATATTTTTTAACTGACATTTTGTCATCCCACACCCATTGTCACTGATTTGTATAGAAATATGATTGTCAGAAGAAACCGCAGAGACCGTAATGATTCCATGTGAGTGCTGAATGGATTCCTGCGCGTTTCTCAGCAGATTGAGGAATGCCTGACGCATTTTGACCTGATCCAGAAAAAGAAGAGGAAGATTTTCCGGAATGTCTGTGATCAGGGAAATTCCCAGATAATCCAGAGCAGGCTTGAAGGAGCGGGTAACGCTGTTCAGAAAAGCAGACATATCTGTTTGTATGAGTGTAAGATGCTCTGCATTATTATACTGAGATAATTCGTTAAGAAGATTACGGATATATTCCAGATTTTCCATGACATGGTACCAACCGTCAAAATCAGTTATTTCCGGATGGGCAGATGCTATCATTTGTAATTCACTCTGGATCAGGGCAATAGGATTACGGATTTCATGGGTAAGTTTTGAGAGAGTCATTTGTAAGTCTTTTTTCTGTTGTTCTAAATTTGATTTTTCCTGCATAGTCTGTCACCTCGTGTGCAGTGTAGCATTCATATTTAAGAGAATCAAGAAAATTCGTATTGAAAAAATCGACAAAATACGAGACAATAGGAAAAGAACATATTATATAAATAAGGAGGAGAACAGTATGGTGGACTGTATTTTTTGTAAAATTGCCAATGGGGAGATACCTTCAGCGACCTTATATGAGGATGAAGAGTTTCGTGTGATTTTGGATCTTGGACCAGCAAGTAAGGGGCATGCCTTAATCCTGCCAAAAACTCATGCGGCTAATATTTATGAACTTTCTGATGAAACAGCAGGAAAGGCAATGATCCTTGCAAAACATATGGCTTCTAAGATGACGGATGCGCTGGGATGTGAGGGATTTAATATTGTTCAGAATAATGGAGAGATTGCTGGACAGACGGTTTTTCATTTTCATATGCATTTGATTCCCAGATACAAGGGAGATAAGGTAGGACTGACCTGGACTCCGGGAAAACTTACTGATGAGGTAAAAGATGAGATTCTGGCAAAGATAAAATAAAGATCGGAAATTATACAGAAGATGAGAAACGGGAATTTTAATGAGATCTATCATAAATACCATAGATTTTCTGTAAATTCTGCCAGAAAGATTGTAAAGGATGAAATGTTGGCGGAGGATATCAGTCAGGAGGTTTTTTACCATCTTTATGAGATCAGAGATACATTGGAACTGACAAATGACAGGATGATCAAATCGTTAATATTCATGGCAACTGTGAATAAGGCGAAAGATTATATCAAGAAATCATGGAAACGGCATGAACATTGTGTCTTTGAAGACGAAAGCCCTATTGATGATATTTCGGAAGAAAATATAAATGTGGAAAATATTATGATTCGTAAAGAAGAGACGGAATATAAGAAGCGTGTACTGGCTAAGCTTCGCCACAGAAATCCCATGAATTATGAAATATTGATCAAGATTGTGTATTTTGGTCTTTCTCCAGATTCTGTCGCGGAGGAATATGGTATCACGAGAAACAATGTGAATAACAGAATCCTCCGGACAAGAAAATGGATGAAGAAAGAATTAGAAAAACTTCGGAAAATGTAAAATATTATGTTCCTGACAGGACTATTTTGTGTACTCCTGTATCAGTGAAAGAATGTGATGGATGGAATCCATCTGCTTTCCTGAGGCCATTGCTTCTTCATAAGAATGACGATTGGAATATAGGCTTCGGATAGAATCCAGAAGCTTTTGGTCAGTGATTTCTTCCTCTTCCAGTACCATGCTGAATCCCTGCCGTTCAAAAGAACGGGCGTTGAGAATCTGGTCTCCTCTGCTGGCATTAGCGGAAAGTGGAATCAGAAGATTTGGTTTATGAAGAGCATTGATTTCACAGATTGCATTTGCACCGGCTCTGGAAATAACAATGTCAGAAAGTGCAAACAGATCAGCCAGTTCATTTTTTATATATTCATACTGAACATAGCCTTCTGTGCCGGTGAGAGACTCATCGGTTTTGTCTTTTCCGCAAAGATGTACTACCTGGAATTCTTTAAGAAGCTCCGGAAGGATACTGCGGATATGGTTATTGACAGAAGCGGCTCCAAGGCTTCCTCCAATCACCATAAGAACCGGTTTATCAGAGGTAAAACCGCAGAAACGGCGTCCGGCTTCTTTATCTCCGCTGAGAAGTTCTTTTCGAATAGGAGTACCAGTAAGAACGGCCTTTTCCTGGGGAAGATTTTTGACTGTCTCAGGAAAATTACAGCATACTTTTACTGCAGAGGGAATACATAATTTATTGGCCAGTCCGGGAGTCATATCAGACTCATGGATAATTGCAGGAACTTTGCATTTTTTGGCTGCAATCACTACGGGAACAGTAACAAATCCGCCTTTGGAAAAGACAATGTCAGGTTTTAACTGTTTCATCAGTTTTTTTGCTTCATGAAAGCCTTTTAATACACGGAATGGATCTGTGAAGTTTTTTACATCAAAATACCGTCTTAATTTGCCGGATGAGATTCCATAATAAGGGATATCCAGTTCTTCGATGAGTTTTTTTTCAATTCCGTCATAAGAGCCGATATAGGAAATTTTGTATCCGGCTTCCCGGAGAACAGGAATCATTGCAATGTTTGGAGTGACATGTCCGGCAGTACCGCCGCCGGTAAGCACAATATGTTTCATAGGGAATTCCTCCTGAAAAATCTTTTTGTTACCAATAAATATGAACCAACAAGGCAGAATTGTCAAGAAAAGATAATGGTTGAAGAAATATGAAAATCGAAAAAGAAAACACAAATGTCAGAGAATTGATCATTGGGAGAAAACAATGAGAAAAGAATTCAAAAGAAATAAAAAACAGAAAAATAATCAGTCATCTGACAAAAAAGACCGACACAGGTTATTTTTGGATGAACAATATATTAAAATGGCTGAAGAGATGGAACGGGAGCTTTTTGTAGATGTAGATTCAGATGCATATGAATCTACAGATGAAGAAGAAGCCCGTTCCTATCAGAGACTGATAAATAGCTTGAAAGCAGATGGTATATATCAGGAAGATGATGCAGAACCCGATATAGGGAAAAAAGTCGTCCCCATGCATAGAAAAATCCGTTTTGGAAAAGTTGCCGGTGTGGCAATCCTTTGCTGTGCGTGTATATTTGCTGCCAGTATGACAAGTGAGGCGAATAGAACGTACCTGATAAATAATATACGTGTATGGAGTGGAAACGATACAAGAACAGTGATCGACAATAATGAAAAAAATGAAACTGTTAATATGAAAGAATATGAGGCAATTGAAGAAATAGAAGAGAAACTAGATATTGATATGCCAGAGTTTTATTATCGACCATATGGATTAGAGTTTTATGGATATGAAGTAGATATTACATCAGATATTGCTAAGATGGAATATTTGTATAAAGATAATATAATTTATATGTTAGTGGATAAGCAAACGGAAGAAACGGCTAGCAAGATAACAAGTGTCCAGGGAAATAAGCATAGTAGAGTTATTATTGGAAATGATGGGACTGAGATTTCTATTGAATGTGTTCAAGAGAAAGGAGACTTTTTACCAAGTTATACTGCTCTATGGAAAAGAGAAAATGTAGTTTATTGTTTTTCTGGAAGATTGGAAGAGGCAGAGCTGGAAAAAATTTTTGAAGATATGGTATTTTAAGAGTGATTTTTGTTGGAGTTTATCGTATTAACTGTGTAAGGGACGTTTACAAAAGGAAGGGAAGTGATAAAAATTAGAAAATTTAGATGGAAGCTGATGTTTGGCTTGGCAATAGGGATTAGTACTATCATGTTTCAATCCTCTGCTATAACGGTTCAGGCATCAAGTATTTTAAACGAGATAACAGCAGAAGAAACTACAGAAGATCATGCGGAAGATATCAGTTATAATATACTGCGTGGAAACCATCTGAATTCGGGAACAGTAAAAGTTCAGAGAATGTCCAGCAATGAAATTGCTATTTATGGATTGACCCAATGTCACCATGTCTGTGATGAAGTATATCTGTACTTATACTTAGAGCGTAAGGTAAATGGCAGTTATGGAACCTATAAATCCTGGAAGTTCACAGCCAATAATGCTACCAGTCTCAGCAGAGGTTTGAATGTTGCTGTTCCAAGCGGTACTTATTACCGTGTCCGCGGCTATCATGCAGCCAAGGATGGTTCAAAAGAATCAACATCAACATTAACAAGCGGTATTCTGATTAACTAACTCTGTTTTCATTCCTGCGTATTTCAGGGACGCTATGCGCGGGAAGAAGACAGGTGATGAAGATTGGGAATACCTTTTTACAATTGAATAGCGAAACATGGATGCGGACTGCGGGATGAAATCATAAAAAAATAATTGTAAACACCGTTACCATCCTGACAGCGTAAAATGTTTGCAGCAAAACTCGCATAGAATAAGAGATAAAAAGAATATCCGTACATATAATTAGGTTTGAAACCAGTAAACAAAAATGATACGACAAAATTTCAGACACGAGGCAGGGCGCTTAAAGCCCTGCCTCGTACTGCCTTCTTTTTTGAAAAATAACTGTTAAAAATGAAAGAAATCGTGTATAATAACCTGTTTTTGACACTTAAATGGACAAAAAAGCCTTACAAGCGTTGATTTTATACG